>Ga0316616_100000722_pt1 | contig 11690 bp, 5 predicted proteins | sample OWC_Aug_M1_C1_D1_FD_207660 | JGI IMG/M metagenome (GOLD analysis project Ga0316616, IMG submission 207660) | Wetland soil microbial communities from Old Woman Creek delta, Ohio, United States - OWC_Aug_M1_C1_D1_B | ecosystem: Environmental > Terrestrial > Soil > Wetlands | place: USA: Ohio... | reverse complement strand
TTTATTCTGAGAAGCGATGGCACAAACCTGTTCCTCCTCGCGCACGAGGCCTTGGGAGTGCAGCAGGCGGTCACGACGTTCCTGCAGGCGCTGGGTTGCCGGTGGTTTTTCCCGGGGCCAACGTGGGAGGTGGTGCCGCGACGCCGCACCCTCACGGGAGCGTGGGATCAGCGCAGCGTCCCCAGCTTTCCCATGCAGCGGAAGATTTGGTACGGGTTTGGCACATACCGTCCGTGCGAGCAGGAGTTTGACGAGTGGCAACGGCACAATCGATTGGGCGGGCCGGTCACCATTTCCATCGGCCACACAAGCCACGGCCTGGATTTCAAAACCGATTTCGAGCAACACCCGGATTGGTTCGCACTGGTTGGAGGCCAGCGCAAACCCACCAAACCTTGTTACAGTCATCCTGCGGTCGTTGAGCGCGCGATCCGTTACGCGTTGGCGCAGGCGGGCAGTGGAGCAACGATGATTTCCATGACGCCTCCCGATGGCTTGGGCTATTGCGAGTGCGACCGCTGCTTCGCCGTATTCCAGGGCGCGAAACCTTACGCGGCGTACGGGAGCTTTTTCGCGAAGCGCCCCGATGGCGTGGTGGTGAACGTCACGTCGGAAACGCTGTTCCACTTCATCAACCAAGTGGCCGCCGCGGTGGCCGAGAAATTCCCGGCCACCTGGATCGGTTGCTACGCCTACAGCGCCTATTCGCATCCGCCTTCGTTCCCGCTCCACGCGAAAGTATTTGTGCAGACCACCACCGCGTTCCGCCGAACGGGTCTCACCCAGGAGGAACAGCTTGACGGCTGGAGCGCGCGCACAGCCCAGACGGGCATCCGCGATTACTACAGCGTATATCAATGGGATTGGGATTACCCATCGGCGGGGAAACTGGCGCCAGCCACCCTCCAAAAGGAATTACAGTTCTTCCATCGCAAGGGGGTGACGAGCCTCAATGCCGAAGCCTCCAATAATTGGGGCCCACGTGGCCTCGGCTATTATCTCGCGGTGCAACTTTTATGGGACGTGAACGCCGACGTGCCGAGTCTGCTTCAGGACTTCTACGAGCAAGCCTTCGGTCCGGCAGCACGCGTCATGGAGCGTTACTATGTCCGGTGGTATGGACGTTCGGCGGCCGTCTTCCCGCCGGAGCGCGGGACCACAACTTCTGACACGCCCCGATCGGTGCCACAATTCGCCACGGCGCGCGACGAACTGCAGAATGATCAAGCCACCGTCCCGTTCAGCATCGACACTTTGAAAGCCTCGTTCCGCGATCTCGACGAAGCGGCCCGACTCGTGCGGGACTTGCCGGAATGTCGCGCCCGCGTCGATCAACTGCGGATGTACTGGCACTACCTCTACCTGCGGCACCGACTGGACGAAGCCGCGCAATCCGGGAACAGCGATGCGATTCGGCAAGCCATCCAGGCCGAGCTGACGTTTGGCGGGCGGCTGGCCTACTTGAATGTGATCCACGCGCGCCCCCTGCTGGGCAAAGCGCTGCTGCGACGGTTCAAGCAGTTTGAGCCGCTGCTGGTCAATCAACCCGAAGTGCAGCGGGAAGGCCAAGGCTGGCGCGAAGTCGGCGCGCCGCCTTCGCCGGAAGAGCTGGAGCGGCTTTGGCAACTCGACACAACAGCTTTGGCTGTCAGTTCCACCCCATAATGAATGCCTTTCCCGGAGTGGTAGGAGCGTGGATCTGTTCGGTCCTGCTAGGCGCCTGTGGGTCCACGATCCGAGCCGACGACAAATCCGACTCTTCAGATGATCTGAAGCATATTTGGAAGCTCCGGTCCCCTCAGGCATTTGGCGACGCACTCGACTCTGGGATGGGCTTCTCCTTTGGGTATGACGGCAAACGAGTGGGACCGCGGAATGATGCCGTCCGACAAATGACCGGAGAAATGGCGACGTCGGGCGGAAGCATGACGTGGCGGCATCCGTCGGGATTGGTCATTCAGCGCCAAGCGCGATCGTTTCCCGAGTTTGACGCCGTGGAATTCACGCTCACGTTCAAGAACGAAAGCACCGTCGAATTGCCCGCGCTCTCGGAGGTCAACGCCGTCGACCTGTCGTTTCGAGGCGATGTCGCGCAGGGCGTTTTGGTCGTGTCGAGCGGTGGGGGCGGCGCCGATGCGACGTTTCCCCCGAAGGATTTCGCGCTGCTCCGAACGCCGTTGGGGCGTGCCGGTGCAACCAATCAGCTCACCCTGTTCAGCGATAGCGGCAGACCCTCGAAAGTGAACTTACCGTTTTTGCTCGTCCACAATGAAGCGAAGGCCGCCGGCATTTTTGTCGGTGTCGGCTGGACGGGGAACTGGGCCGTCCACGTCCGCACGGATGCGCGCGATGCGCGGCTGCAGATTCAGGGAGGCATGCCCAACCTGCACGTCCGCTTGCGCCCAGGAGAGGTCATCTCCAGCCCGCGGATCCTGATCGGCAATTACCGCGGCGATGTGGCGGACGGTGCCAATGCCCTGCGTCGCCTGATTCGTGACCGCTACGCTCCGAGCGTAAACGGCGAAAGGCTGGTTGCCCCTGTTCTGTATACCACCTGGTTCGACATCGGCGCCGAATTGGACGAAAAGCTCTGTCGCACCCTCGTGGAGCGCGCGGCGGAGATCGGCATGGAAGTCTTTCTGCTCGACGCCGGTTGGTACAAGGGCACGCCGGCCTGTTCCTATTCCGACATGCGAAACACCTGGAATGCGATCAGCAGCTCGCTCGGCAACTGGGAACAGGGCGAAGAGCGGAGCCGGTTCCCCTCGGGTTTGAAGTCGCTGGCGCAGGAGGTGCGCTCGAAAGGAATGCAGTTCGGTCTCTGGTTTGAGCCGGAACGCGCCGGTCCGGAATCGCTGCTGGCGAAGGAACACCCGGATTGGCTCGCGTTCGTGCCCAAACGCAAGTGGGCGCTCGTGGATTTTGGGAAGCCGGAGGTCCAGGAATATTTCTGCCGAATTCTTGACCGCTATATCCAGGAGCTCGACCTGCGCTATATCCGTTGGGACTGCAATACGGAGGATTTCTCGGCTTACTGGACGCTGCGCGACACGCCCGACCGGAAAGGGATCAGTGAAATTCGCCACCTTGAAGGACTGCACCGGGTTGAGGACCACGTCCGGCAGCGCCATCCAGGAGTGATCTTCGAGAGCTGCGCGGGCGGCGGGCACCGCATTGATCTGGCGACGCTGGAGCGCCGGCACACGATCTGGATCAGCGACCAGACGATGGACGCGTCGCTCGTCCGGTTTCATCTCGAAGGGCTGAACTCTTTCATTCCCGGCAGTGGACAAGGCGTGGCCTTTGCGCCGCGGCCCAACACGTATCGTCAACCGGGGTTCGTTTTCCCGGAGCTGGCGTGGCAGAGTTGCTTTGGCGGTGCGTTTGGTGCCGCCGGCCGACTTCATGAATGGCCAGCGACCATGCGCGAGCAAGCGCGCAAACACTATGCAGTGTTCAAGCAACTCCGGCGCTTCCTCTCCGAGGATTATTACCTGTTGCTGCCTCAAGCGCGCACGCCGGAAAGTTGGTCCGCGTGGCAATTCCACGATGCCCAAGCCCAGGCGGGTTTCGTCCAGGCCTTCCGTCTCCGTTCAGCCGAGCCCGCCCGGAAGCTCGTCCTGCGCGGGCTGGAGCCAACAAGCCGCTACGAGTTTACGGATCCTTACACGGGCAAGCGCTTCGAGGCGTCGGGCGCCAAACTAGTACTAGAGGGTTTGGAATTCAGTCTCTCACCCATGACTTCGCGAGTGCTGCTTTACACGCGGAAGCGCTGAGCGTCGCTCCAGTCCGTTGGGGCCATATCACTTCATATGAAATCTATGAAACACGTCCTGCTCCTTGCGTTGACCTTACTCGCCAGCGCGACCAACGCTGCCATTCTCTTCCAGGAAGACTTCGAGGACGAGAAGCTCGCGGCGCGCGGATTCATCGACATTGCCAAGTGGGGCGAGGGAAAGAGTCTCTCGATCGCCGGTTCACCCGAAGTGAAAGCGAACACCGGGCAACGTTGTCTGAAGATTCGTTACGCCCAGGGGGACACCGGCGGTTGGGTGCACCATCTCTTCCCTGGGGTGCGCGAGGTCTATTGCCGTTACTACCGGCTGTTCCCGGCGGACTGGGAATGGCCTAAGGGTTACGGGCCGCACGACACCTTGCTCTACGCCGGACGGTTCAACGTGCCGACCGATACCGACCTCTCCGTCTATCTCGATTTCTGGAAGTCGGCCGAAACCTATGTGCGTGTCGCCACGGCGCGACAGAAATGGGGGTACGGCGGCTATGGTGAACTGCTGCGCAAGTACGGCGGCGTCGCGAACCGCACGCCCTACAACGTTGGTCCAGCCGATAGGGTGCTGCCCGGCCAATGGCACTGCGTCGAGTATTATGCCCGGCTCTCCGATCCCGGAGTTGAGAACGGCTGCCTGCGCCTTTGGGTGAACGGCAAGTTGGTGAGCGAATTGGACGGCATTCCCCTGGTGGACGAGCAGCACGGCGGCATTCTCTTCGATCGCTGGATGCTGGGCCCCTACTTCCACGGCGGTAGTCACAAGGAACAGTGCAACTATCTGGATAGCTTGGTCGTCGGCACGAGCTACATTGGCACGCTGGAACAGAAAGGGAATCAGCCGCCGCGGGCACGCTTCACCTACGCACGCGACTGGGGGAGCATGACGGCACGGTTCGATGCCTCCCGCAGCGCCGATCCCGATGGCCGAATTGCCCGCTATGCTTGGGAATTTGGCGACGGCAGGAGCGGGGAAGGAAGAACCATCTCACACCCTTACGCCCAGTCCGGCGATTACAGTGTCAAACTGAAAGTGACCGACGCGAAGGGCGAAACCCACACCAGCAGCCCAGACATCAGCGTCGGTCCCGAGGTCGGCAGCGGCACCGGACTGAAGGCCGAGTATTTCGATGGCGAAACCTTGGAGGGGAAACCAATCGTGCGCGTGGCGCGGCGCATTGCTTTCCAGCGCCGCGGCTGGGATGGGCGCTTTCTGGCCGGCGAAGTCGGCAACAACAACGGCGATCATTACTCTTGCCGCTGGACCGGCTTCCTGCAGCCCACGCGCTCAGAGGAATACACGCTTACGTTCGAAGTGAACGACGGTGGCCGGGTGTGGTTCGATGGCCGTTTAGCGATCGACGCCTGGGAGCATCCGCAGACAAAATCGGCGGTCGTAGGGCGCCTCGAAGCTGGCCGGAAGTATCCGATCCGGGTGGAGCATCACAAAGGCACCTTTGACGCGTCGCGCGACTGGAAAGCGATTCTGTCCTGGGAGAGTCCCTCGCTTAAGCGGGAGCCGATTCCCGCGACACAGCTTTACTCACCCGACGGTTTCGTGGAACCGTAAATCCGAAACAGCTATAGACCATGCATCCACAACTGAACTTGCTCCTTGTCGCGCTCGGTATCGGGTTTGTGGCCGCCGCTCTGGCCGAGGATTGGCCGCAATTGCAACACGACCCCCAGCATAGCGGCCGATCCGCTGTGTCCGTCGTACCTGGTTACCAAGCGAAGTGGGTGTGGGTGGACGAGACGCACGTGACGCACGACTTCGTCAGCCAGAAAGGCGCGTCCATCAAATATCCCAATCCGCGGCGCGTCATTCTCGCCGGCGACGTGCAGCCTATCGTGGCCGAGGACAAGGTTTTCTTCGGTGCGTGCAACGGCGAGTTCTACGCGCTCAATGGAACGGATGGCTCGACCGCGTGGAAAAAGAGACTGGGCGGACCCATTCTGCATACCGCAGCCTACGCGAAAGGAACCGTGGTGGTCGGTTGCATGGACGGCAAGATGCACGCCTTCGCCGCCACGACGGGCACGCCGCGCTGGACCTTCTCAACTGAGGCTGGGATCAGCGTGGCGATTGTGCTGGTGAACGATGCAGTTTATGCCGGCTCGCGCGACGGCAGCTTCTACGCGGTGGACCTGAGTTCGGGGAAGCTGAAGTGGAAATACCGGACCGTCGCCGACTCAGCCGATGCACCACATTCCGGCGCGCCGATCATGCAGTCGGCCGCGAGCGACGGTGAACGCGTCTTCTTCGGCGCGGAGAACATGTTCTTCTACGCCCTGGACGCGGAGACCGGCCAGGAATTGTGGCGCAGGAAACTGGGCGGGCAGAGCTTCATGTTCTCGTGGCCGGTGGTTCACCAAGGCTTGGTGATGACGTTCGTGATGGTGCCGGAGGGCTTGAGCGAATTCAAAATGGAGAAGGAGTTGGATGCCTTGCCCAGCCGGGAGAAGAACGAATCCCGGGCCGCTTACGCCGCGCGCATTTGGCCACAGGAACGAGCCGCGATCCGACGCTGGCTGGCGGAACATCCCGCATACCGCAACTTCTACGTGATGCGGACCCGCGATGGCAGTTCGGCCTTCGCGGAGGAAGTACCGATGGGCCGGGTGGGCGGCATCGGCTATCCGGGGCGCGCACCGGTCATCGATGAACCGGGCCGAATCCTCCTCTATTGGCGGACGCGGAGTGCGGTCTTTCTGACGGGTGGCACGTTTGGCACCAGGTATACGCCTGACCTTGGCGCGTTGGATCCTGCGACCGGCGATCGCGTTTGGTTCAATGTCAGTTCGGCCATGGGCACGGAAATTGACAACAACTTCAGCCTGACCGTGGGCGGTGATTATGTCTATTTCAACAACCACATGCGTGGTGCCCATTGCCTCAACTTGAACACGGGCAGCGCCGTGCGCGCGACGTCGATCCTGGCGGACTGGGACGGCGCGAATTTCCGGAACTGGGGCAATCGGCTCATCTGGATCAGCAACGACGCGAATCCAAGAGAGCTGCCGCCGCCGTCCATTCACCGGTCGCCCCAAGGCGATTGCGGCGTGGTGCTCGCCACGATCCAAGGACGACCGATGATGTTCGTTCAGGAATCCGGCCATTACCAAATCGACTTTGGTTGCCTGGCCGCCGTGGAGGGCAAACCATGAAGAATCGCCCTTGTTTTGTGAGCTCGTTGTTCGCCGTCTTCGCATTCGTCGCCGCAAGTGTTTCTGTCCGTTGCGCGGACTTCAACGACATCGTCCGACAAACCCGGCAGGTGGAAAACCCCTCGCCCGCGGCGAACGAACTGATCGCCCGCTTGGAAGCGGAAGTCAGCAAGATCATCAAAGCCGGCCACCTGATGCCGTTTCGGGTGCAGTATGGCGAAGGGCGGGCGCGCAATCTTTACGCCGAGCCGTGGATAATGATGTTCACGCTGGCGCGCGCCTACCCTTACGTCGCGAAGGAAACGCAGTCGGCGATTACTACGTATATCCGCAATGAAACGCAATTGCATCCGCCGTGGTCCAAGACCGCGCTCGGCCCGATGGGCGTGTATCGGCAGGGCGACCCCAAAGGCGTGCCCGAGCTGGGTTTGCCCCCCAAATACAAACCCACCGGGACGATGCTCTACGCGCTCTGGTTGTATGGCCATTGCAGCGCCGATTGGAGCGACATCAAACCGCAATGGCAAAGCCTCCAAGGCATCTATGCAGAGCTGGCTGCCAATCCCCCAACCTACGAACTGATCAGCGCCGCCATCGCCATGTCGCGAATGGCGCAAATCTTCAGCGACGCGCCCGTGCAACAGCGATTCACGGACGAAGCGGTGAAGCTGATGCAGACAGGGACGAATTTCGAGACGTTCCGCCGCAATGCTCATGTGGCCTATTCAGGAAAGCCGAACTGGTATCGGGGCAGCGACGGCATTGCGTTTGCCCTGTTCTATCTCACGCCCGAAGTCGCGCGCTACTTCAACGATCAGTCCGAGCTGAAACGAGCGATGGAACGTTACGTCGAGCAAGCCGTCGCGATCTGGCCGCTCTGGTGGATGGCGCAAGCACCCGTGGGTGACTGGGGTTACTTCGACGAAGGCTCTTGCGCGGGACCGGAGACGCGCATGATGCTCTTCAACTACTTCGCCTGGGTTCGGCAGGCCCCGGCGAACGAACTGCGGCTGCTGGTCGATGTGCCCGACGCATTGATTGGCGACTGTTACTATATGCAAAACCTGGTCACCGTAATTGAAGCCTGCGGTCAAGCCACCTGGAGGTAATTCGGACCCACGCGACTATTTCCATGAGACAATTGTTCGTCACGACAATCCTGTTTGGGCTCTTCGGTCTGGCGCTCGGCTTGGCTCGCGACGGAGTCATCCACAACGACGTCGTGTGGCACGACACCGCCGGAAACGAGATCTGGTGTAATGGCGGCCACATCATTCGCGAGGGGCACGTGTTCTATTGGGTTGGCTACGACACCGGGCCGGGACGCTGGCCCTGGCGCATCAACCTGTATTCCTCCACCAATCTGGCTGACTGGAAATTCGAGAACACGATCATCCACATGGAGGGGAAGTTTGCCCGCATGGGCTGGGCGGGGCGGCCCGCATTGCTCCACTGCCCAACCACGGGCAAATATGTCATCGTCTTCGAGGCCGACAGCCCCCAGCAATGGAAGCGGCACAAGGTCGGCTTCGCCGTCTGCGACCGCATCAACGGCTCATACGAGTTGGTCAACTCCGAGAGCCCGGAGGGGACTCGTTCGACGGGCGATCAATCGGTTTATCAGGAAGGGGAGAAGGCTTACGTGCTGGCCACGATGGATAAAGATATCGGCGGCAGGAAATACATGAACCAGAGTCTGGCCATCTTTGAACTCTCGAAGGATTTTGTGCGGATCGAGCGGAAGGTGTTCGAGGGCTTCGATAACGTCAGCGGCAACACCAAAGTCGTGCCGCGGGAGCATTCCTCGCGCGAGGCCAGCCACATTATCAAGGTCGGTGGCGTGTATTACTGGCTTAGTTCAGCGCTGGTCGGCTGGAATTCCTCGGCCACGATGTATGCCACCGCCACAAACCTTGCGGGACCTTGGTCGAACCTGAAGCTCCTTCGCACCGACCCGCCGTCGAAAGACTCCTACAACACCCAACATGATTTTGTTGTGCCCGTGACCGGGACCGAGGTGACGACGTACCTTTACGTCGGCGACCGCTACAGCCAATGGACCCAGCGCGGGCCGGGGCGAAATATCTTTCTGCCGCTGGTCTGGGAGAACAGCGAGCCCGTGCTGCGCTGGCATAAGGACTGGAAGATCGACGTGACGACCGGCCGGTTCTCGGCTGCGAGCGAGTGAGTAAAGGAAACCACGATATGTTACACTCCTTTTCTGCCAAGCTGGCCGCAATGGCGTTCGCCGCGTGCCTGCCGGCGACCGTTCCCACGGACACCCGTGCCGGCGAACCATCGCCGAATCAGTCCGTGCTGAGTTTCCGGCACGTCGTCGTTGACGACCAACCGCCGCGCAGTCAGCCTTCAAAACGCGCGGCTTCCGGCCCCCTGCGCGTTCACCCCACGAATCCGCGTTACTTCACCGACGGCACGACTGACGCCGCGGGTTCGTTGCGGGCGGTCTATCTGACTGGTTCGCACACGTGGAACTCGCTGCAGGACGTGACCGGGAAGGAATGGTTTTTACCCAACCTCATCTCCACTCAAGGCTTCGAGGCTTACCTGGATTTTCTGGTGGCCCGCCACCACAACTTTATTCGCCTTTGGACCATCGAACACGCCTGGAACGAAAAGAGTGGCGTCCGGATTGCGCCGCATCCGTGGTTGCGAACCGGTCCCGGCAATGCACTCGACGGCCGGCCGCGGTTCGATCTTTCCCGGTTTGATCCGGCGTATTTCGAGCGGCTCCGCGCTCGCGTGATCGCTGCACGGGACCGCGGGTTGTACGTCTCGGTGATGCTCTTTGGCGGCATGTGGGGCACGGAACACAAAGACACGTGGGCCGGCCATCCCTTCAACGGCGCGAACAACATCAATGGCTTGGACGCCGATCTCAATCACGACGGCACCGGCAACGAACTCTACACGCTGCGAGTTCCGGCGGCGCTCGCGCTCCAAAAGGCCAACGTCACGAAAGTGGTCGAGACGTTGAACGACCTGGACAACGTGCTCTATGAGGTCGCCAACGAGGTGCGTGAATATTCCACCGCTTGGCAGTATGAGATCATCCAGCACGTGAAGGCGGTCGAAGCCCCCCAGCCGAAGCAGCATCCCGTGGGGATGACCGGCTACAATTCGATTCCGCACGAGGACTTGCTGAAGAGCCCGGCAGATTGGATTTCGCCGAGCAACTCTGGCGGTGACTATCGGAACAATCCGCCCGTGGCCGACGGGAAGAAAGTCATCCTCACCGATACCGATCATCTCTGGGGCGAAGGCGGCAACCCCGCCTGGATTTGGAAGAGCCTTACCCGAGGGCTACAGCCGATCTGGATGGAGCGGGTGAAACTTGCCGCTGGCGATTTGCCACAGGCCAATGCCATACGCCAGGCGATGGGACACGCCCGCCGCCTGGCCGAACGGGTGAACATGGCTGCGCTAGTCCCGCATTCCGAACTGGCCTCGACGCGCTATTGCCTCGCCCATCCGGGACAGGAGTACCTCGTTTACTCGCCGGATGGCGGCGAGCTGACGGTGGACCTCTCGGCAACGCCAGGACTGCTCGCCGTCGAGTGGATTCACGCTGCCAATGGAACTAGCCAACAAGGCGACGCTGTCGCGGGCGGTGACGAGCGTTCGTTCAAAGCTCCGTTCGCAGGCGACGCTGTGCTTTGCCTGAGCAAAATCCAAGAAAAGCAGCGCCGCGCGGCCATGCGGATTTGGGCGGTGGATGATGGTATCCGGATCAATCCGCAAACCGGCCAAGCCTTCGAAGAGAACGCCATTTACCCTGCAGCCCTGCGTCTCAAGCCCGGATACCGCCAGCGCAATTGGATCTTCCGCGGCGACAACCAGGAAGTCGCCCTGGCCGGGGCGCAAAACGAAGTGGTGGCGTTTCAACTTCAGATCGAATCCGAGACGCCGCTGCGCCATGTCTCCGTCGAAATCTCCGATCTGCGTGGCCCGGCGCCGTTTCGCTCGCCCGACTGTGTTCGGCTGTTCAAAGAGTGGTACGTAGAGGTGAAGCAAGCCTCGCAGGAAGGTGCTTCCGCCGCAGGTTTCGATTGCCTCGGGCTGGGTTGGTATCCGGACGCGTTGATCCCGCTCGATGCACGAGTGAACGCCGCGTTCGGAATGCCATTCGATCTTCCCGACCGGACCAACGCAGTGCCGGATCAGAAGGTCCAGGGAATCTGGGTGGACGTGTTCATTGCCCCCGATCAAGCGCCCGGCACGTACGAAGGCGCCATTCAGGTCACCGCTCAGGCGGAAGTTAAGACCGTCCAGGAATCATTGCATCTGCGTCTGGAGGTGTTTCCGTTCGCGTTGCCGCAGGAAAACCATCTCGGGATCAGCCTCAACGATTACGGGTCGATCAGCCCGCGCCGGATGTCACGCGAGAAGTTGTGGGCCTTCTACCAGCTTTGTCACGCCCATCGCTGCGTGTTGGACGTCCTCTACAACGCGCCCAAGGCGACCGGCGCCGGCGACGCGTTGCGCCTAGATTGGATGGAATACGATGCCGCATTCGGGCCGCTGTTCGATGGCAGAGCGTTTACCGCCGCGCGGGGCTATCGCGGACCCGGTGAGGGTGTGCCCGTCCCGCGCTTCTATCTTCCGTTTGAAACCAGCGGCGGCTGGGCGTGGCCGCTGCCGCCCGAGGGGATAGAGACCGCGCCTTACGAAACAGCCGTGAAAGAGGCCCTGCGCGAATTCGAACGGCACTTCCTCG
>Ga0316616_100000720_pt1 | contig 11699 bp, 18 predicted proteins | sample OWC_Aug_M1_C1_D1_FD_207660 | JGI IMG/M metagenome (GOLD analysis project Ga0316616, IMG submission 207660) | Wetland soil microbial communities from Old Woman Creek delta, Ohio, United States - OWC_Aug_M1_C1_D1_B | ecosystem: Environmental > Terrestrial > Soil > Wetlands | place: USA: Ohio... | reverse complement strand
AATTCGTAGATCATACGATCAGCGTTATCAGATCGCACAACAGCATCTCGGCGTGAACCGATTCGTCCATGATTGCCCCACTCAGCAATAACAGTTACAGTCTCATAGATACCTAAAGCCTTTTGAACTGTTTCAACTAGCAGTTTTGAAACATTGACATACATTTCGAACAGCGAACTATCAATATGTGCAAGTTGGTCAGGGTAGTTGAAAAGTCCTTCCAGCATATCGCCCCCCAGTAATATCCAACAATGCTTGACTGGCCGTGCTTTTCGATAGTCCTCAGTCAGTTTATGTGCCTTCGTGACAAACTCATTGACTCGTGTCACCATCACTTTTGAATCGTATGATGGCGTGACTTTGCCACCTTGCCAGTCAGTCAAATGCCACAATGCGACTGCTTCACGAGCCTTACGCTTATCAAGGTTAGGCACCTGAGCGTTACCTATCCCACCCATGTTGATTACAGCGTTATGCGCTGCTTCAATTGTTGCTTCAACCAAATCATCTACTTTGGCTTTTGACTTGATTAGTTTTGATTGTAAATGCAGATTGGCTTTCCTCAACTCGATAATTTCCGATTCGAGTTGCGCTAACTTTACTTCGTGTTCAAGCATGGACAGTTCCCTTTCACATGGCGATAGAACGCCGATTCGCTACCTGGATACCCATAGTTCCTGCAAGCCTTGTAGGTCACATAGAACCCTGCTTCAACGATAGCCTTTTCAACCATCACCTGATCTTCAGGTTGTAGTGAATCTATCCATCGAGCGACCACACAGCGAAAGTCTTTTGTTGCTGTCTTTGTTAGTACTTCCTCAAACATTTGCCACACTCCTCACTAATCCACACCCAGGCTCCACAGCCAGAGCATCGTGTTATTTTTGAATCCCATTGAGCCATTGCCCAACTGTCGTAACTATCCACCATTCCTCAACCTTCCCTTTACCCTTCGGTTTGATTACTAAATAGCCTTCCGCTGAACAATCATTGACCATTTCAACTTCTAGTTCTTTCAGCCATTCAGGGATTGCCAAGCGTGAGCCACTTTTGATTTCGATGACTATGCCTGGCAATCCACTGATGTCGCCTCGGTCGGCTTTTCCTTGTAACGCTCTGCGCTCAACAGCCGGAAACCCATTAGCATTCATGAACTTCACGAACGCTGTTTCTGCAGCTGTACCTTTGCGCTTGTTTTTGTTCACTAGAACGGTGCCTCATCTGATGGTGCATCAAACAGTCTGCCCATAAAGTCTGCAACAGCACCTTCGAAGTCTGTCTTGTCCATACCAATCAACTGTGAAGCCTGACCTTTATTGATTGGGTTTTGGTTACCCATTTGACTGGTGAGAGCGAAGTTCCAAAACTCGTTTTGAAAATCACTGTTGAGACCTGCTTTGTTTGTTTTATTGACCAGAGCCAAAGTCTGCTTTTCGCTAGGTGCTGCACCAGGTTCACGAATCACAGCGTCTGTCCCTCGAACAGGTATTGATTCTGATGGTGCTTTGACTTCTCGCCTTGATGGTGGCACAGCCTCTTGTCGTGCCTGTGCTGCCTCAACTTCTTGTTTCGAAGCCACCTTCCTGACCTCGATGCCAAGAGCTGCGAGGGCTCTACCCCAAGCAGATGTTTCACCAACCATCAACTCTGAGTTCTTTGTGTATGGTGTTTTGCCTGGCAATACTTCCCACGCATATCCCACACCTGGTCGCTCATCAGTAGCAGTCCGGTATGCGTATGCCTTCACCACGATGTATGCCTGACCTTCAAGCACCTCGAATGTCCATTCGCTTTGCAGTGATAGTTCAGGATAGATTTCTTTTGCTATGCGAATACGCTCAGCGACATCCACATAATCGCTTAGATCGTAACTCATTGTTGCCTCCTCATAAGTAGCACCCTTCGGACTTCCTCCAGGCGAATATGTAACTGTGATGCATAGGCAATCAAATCCTCGATTTCCTCCTGCGCATCAGTAATGATTTCTTCGTAGGACTTATCCTCGAACTTTTGACGATCACCCAACGAATACTGGGTTTCGCCGATAGTGCCGATGCGTGACCGGACTCGGTCAAACACATCGTTCGTTGCATGAATGTATTGCAAGATATTCATTTCAGGTTCCTTGCTTTGTCCATGCTCTTGATGATTGCTTTGTAATAGTTCGCTGTTCCCCAGTGAGTAATGCTGCAAAACAGTATGACGATTAGCAGTCCTAATCCGTTCATAGTTACCTCCTTCAGGTACAAGAAGAATACCACGACACCACTCAAGAAAACTAGACACGCCCAGAAACAGAAAAGCCCCCATAACGGGGGCTAGAGGGCTTTCCTGCACCTAAGGGTGGTTCTGGAGGTGAGTATTGACTGCTCCACGCAATTCTCGCACATCAGTATGCACATCGTCAAGATGGGCCTCAAGATGCTTCAAACTTGTTTTCACCGAATCAGCAAACCCATTCGAAACAGGGCGACTGTTCCTCTCAGCCTTCCCAGCACGAACAGCTGCATACGCTGCAATCACACTAGGGATGACTATGTTTGGGTCAATCTGATTCAGCCAGTTCATGTTTTAGACCCTCGGCCATACATGGTGTCCTGAGGGTCCAAGTATCTGATGATGACTGGTAGGACTGCTACAAGCCCTGCGTTGAGGGCTATGCGCCAATCTGAGGCACCTGCAAGGATTTGGGCTAGTACTGCTGCCCCGAACACTCTCAACCATGAGAGAGCCATTTCTAGGGCTTCACGCTTACTCGGCATTCTTTGGCTCCTTATCGAAGAAAGCGACAATCTTTGAGACTATCGGTGTGAGTTCTTTTCTGTACTTCGGGCGACCCCAACCAACGATTTGGCTTTTCGAACGCAACTTGATAGCCACCATGCCACCATTACGCTGATCACCTGAATCTCCACCTTGAGTGTTACCTTCAATGCACAATACTTGGTCATCTGTCATCGCCTTCACACATATCCCGACATGGCTGATTCTATCCACGCCATCGCCTGGGAAGTCGAAGTACACAATGTCGCCAGTCTTTGGTGTTCCCTTCTCATGCCAGGCATCATTCTTTTGAAACCATTCGGCTCCTGTTGGTGTGTAGCCTGATTTGATGAAGTAAGCATTGTTTTGTTTGAACACCCACCACACAAAGATTTGGCACCACTGTGCTCCCTGCATCCCGAACGCTTTGTTGTATTTCGTAATATTGACAGGTTTCTCAACATAGCCAACCTCTTTGAAGGCTACAGTGAGAATGTCATTCGCTGTGGCTCTCATCGTATTTCACCTCGATAACATTGTTCAAAGGATGGCCATGCGACTCATCACAGTTTTCACAGTGTCCACCGATACCATACACAATTTCAATAATATTCATTATGCCACTCTCATACTCATAAGCACAGCGTTGCTTCTGCTCACTGCACCAGCGTTTGCAAATGCGCCTGTAACTGTTGCATCCTCAATGTAACCAGTCCAAGGAGTAGCATTCAAAGCGGCTGTGCCACCAAACAAATGCAACTCGTTACCACCAGTGTTGCCATACAAGTTTGCAGAAGCATTGTTAGGCACAATCGTTTGCGCATTCGCTGCAAGCCAATAAATTCCATTGTCTAAACTTTGGCTGATTGTCAATGTACCAACAGCACCAGTCGAAGTCATAGTCGCATTGCCAGCATCCAAAATCAAAGTTGAAGGCTTACCACCAGTGCCGTCACTAGCATAAATACCAAGCCGACAAGTCACACTGGTTGTGACAGTACCAGCACGAACACTTATCTGATTGAACACTGTGGCATCCTTCTGAACATAAAATGGTGTGAAATATGTTCTATCTTGCAAAGCAGAGAAAGCAGATGATTGTGTACCAGCAGAAGCCAAACCCTGATAAGTATCACCAGAAGTTTGCTGCAAATAAGGAACAGTGACACCAGCAGGAATTGTCAAAGTAGTCCAACTGTAATCATAGTCAGTGCTTGTGTCCTTCGTTAGAACCTGACCAGTCGTACCACCATTGATACCAGCAACCCATTTGTAATCCATATCGGTTGCGCTGTTCTTAGCAAGCAACTCATTCGTTGTGCCACCCTTCAAATCAACAAAGGTGGAATCGGCGAGAGTTGCAAAGTCCTGAATGGACTGCGCACCATCGCTCAAGTTATCGGTCGAGAGTGGATACTCAAACCCGAAGTTAGTTGTATTACCTGGCATAGTTCTCCTAAAGTGATGTGAATGTAAAGTTACTTGGGCCTGGGGCAGAAGCTGCCCAGTAGCTGTATTGCTTCGGACTGATATTCAATGTGATCATGGCTTCACCTTGCACAATACGCCAAGACCAGCCTTCCACATATCCCTGATAGGCACTAGGCGAAATCGCTACAGGCAACCCAGTAATCTGAACAGGTAATCCGTTCGTCATGCCAATCATGACATCACGCTGAACACCAGTCAGTTGAGATAGAGGGATAGTGAAACTTGATAGCACCGGAAAATCATTACCGAACCGAGTTAGAAACCATTTCATCCAAGTTTCTAAGTCCAACTGGTTCTTGATCCAAGTGTCGTAATCTTCATACAGTTTGCCGAACTCACCAACACCAGCGTTGATAGTTCCCAAGTAAGTGAATTGGTCGTTGTAACTCGATACCTGAACAGCAGTAGTCGTGAACTGGCTTGAAATATCTGCCTGAGTGCCAGACAGCAAAACATCATCTGGGCTAATCGCTTCCCAACCTAAAGCAATCTGTCGATCATATCTGCCTTTGATGTCGTCATAATTCATTTTGCCATCGGTAGATTCATAGAGCCAACCTTGCCCTGATAGTTCACAGATGTTCAGGAAGTCAGTCACGAACCCTGCATCGTTATTGTATGTGTGCAGAAGGGTCAAGCCAGTATCGATGGTGCCTGACACAGATTCGTATTGCAACCATGTGCCTGTTTGGTCAGCCCAAGTGCCACCAGCCTCAAGCCAAGTAATCTGCCCAGCCTCAAACAAGATAGCGTCAATGCGTTCACCCTCATACTCTTCAGAGTAGCCATTGAACCCGACCAACTTACGACCCAAATGAGCTAATGGTGAAACCAAAGTCAGATTAGTTTGCACCCAATCAGGGGCAAGCATCTGAATGTTGATGTCAGAAATATCACCAGTGAAAATCAATTCATCAGACAGAGCCGAATCCTGCAAATAGATAGTGACACGCTCTTGCAAACCAATAGGCAAACCATTGCCATCAGACACCAAACTAATCGAAGCATACGATGCACGAAATCTTTCAGTCTGGTCTCTCTTCCCATAAGTAATGCCTACATCGGCAAGAGTGTCACCAGAGTATTCGATACCATTGATGAAAACTTTGCAGACAGGATTCCAAACAGGCATTTAGTATGCTCCTGCTCGAAGTTTGCTTCTCGTAAGAATAGTTTGAATCTGACGGGCCACAGCTTCTGGATCAAGTGCGCCATGAACATTGATAACAATGCCACCTGCACCACCTGGACTGACACCATACTTCTTGCCTCTAGATAGTGGCACAACAGCTTCAGGGCCAGCCTCACCGATAAGAGCGAGAGTGGGTTTAGTGACAATACCACCAGTCGCTAGTTCTGGAACTGGAAGTTTAGGGAAACCCCATTCTTGTCCACCAATCAAAGGCACCCAGTCAGGTATCTTGATTTTGAACTTGCCGAGAGTATTGTTCCAAAACTTAGCAACCTCACGAAACGCAACCTTGAAGGGTTTAGTGATTGCATCACCAATGCTAGTAAATGTGGTTTTGATTGTTGAAACAGCATTCTTCGTGAAGTTCACAAAGGTTTTGAACCCTTCAACCAGTTTGGCTACAACAGTGACAACGATGCTGATAGTTGTACCAATACCAGAAATCGCTGTGGATAAGGCACCAGTGAACAGAGGCAACACATTCGCTGTTAGCCAATCAACCACAATTTTGAAACCAGCATACAAATCATCGAGGGCAGGTTTGTTATCTTTGACAACCTGCATGATCGTGTTCCAAGCACCCTGCAACGATTCAAGGACAGGCAGAAACGCATTCTTGATATTCGGCACAATCGTGTTCATAACAAAATTACCGAAATCTTGTAGCACAGGCAAAATGTCCTCTTTGAAGGTTTTGCCCATATCAGTCAAAATAGGCCCAAGAGTTTGACCTACTTCCTCACCAAACTTACTCAAAGCAGGAATCACATCATTGACTGCAATATCAGCCAAAGGTTGAATCGCATCGAGGATGAATGAGCCGGCAGTTTCCTTAGCCTCATCAAAAGCAACCTGAAGTCTTTGCATCTTGCCTGAAAATGTGTCAGCCTGGACGGAAGCCTGACCACCGAACGCATCAGACAAAGCCTGAGTTGCAGCATCGAAGTCTTTAGTTTTGATGATGTTCTCATCGAGTGGAACACCCAAACGAGTCAAAGCAGAAAAGTTTCCGTCAGCAGCACGAGCCAACGCATTCGATACAGCCTCCAAAGACTTACCACTGCCAGCACTGACATCGAGGGCAAGGGCTTGCAAACGCTGAGCCTCAGTCACATTGCCAGTGGCCAACGCCAAACGCTCAAGGCTAGGTCGTAACTCGTCATCAGTCACACCAGTCGCCAAAGATGTTTTAGTTATGTAATCCTCAGCTGCAGCAATCTGATCATCAGTAGCACCAGTCGTGTTCTTCAGAGCTGTGGCAAGTTTGGTTTGAGCCTTTTCATCTTCGATGGCAGCCTTCACACCATCCACGAGAAGAGTGCCAGCATAGGCAAGTGCTGCTGCACCTGCTGCAGCGAATGCTAAACCTGCCGCTTTGCCGAACTTACCGAGCGAACCTTCAGTTTTGCCTAATTGCCCATCAGCCTTCTTCAATCCTGTATCATCAAAGGTTGAAATCAGATTGACAAATAAACCACCAGTACTAGCCATTCTTTAGCCCATCTAAATCTTGTTGAACTTGCTTCAACGCTTCATTGTAATTTTCAATCACTTTATCTTGGTATCTTCCAATTGGATATTCTTTGATTGCCTTCCAAATACCACGAGACAAGCCACCGGTACGCACAAAGAAAAGGTTTTGCAGATTCTGTGTGAACTGGCTGTTATTCGTTTTGCGACCAGCCATTTCAAAGATAGCACCAGCAGCAGTAGTGTTTTGTAATTCTGTAACAGCAGACCAAGGCGAGTTTCGTGAACGCTTACCTGCTTTGATTTTGATACCCTTACGAACTGCAGCAGCATTGTAGGACAGGTCACGACCTCGAGCATCAGTCCACTTACCCCAATTACGCATAGGTGAATCAGGGAAATTGTTACGAGCCAAAGCAATCAAAGGTGCGCCTGCTTCCCTGTTTGCCTTATCGAGAGCCTTTTTCACTTCAGGGGCAAACTTGGCAAGATACCTGCGAACCTCACGAGTATTCTCAATCGTAACTGGCTGACTCATACTTGTCTCTCAATACTTCTAAAGCAGTCATGATGTCCTCATGGCTACGATCAAACCACGAATGCCCAGTTTCTATTTCGAGTTGAATCAGGATTCGTTCGATTGAACCTGGCTCGTGGCTTTTGGGAAATCACCCAAAGGCATCACGCTGTCAATTGTTTTCGCCCATTCGAGCAAAGGCTCAGTGGTAAGCCCTAAACGCTTTGAGGCTTCGTGTGCCAATATGGCGATGTCTTGCAAATCCAAATCCGACAGCTGTGTCAGAGCCTTCTTCGTGGCTTTTGACCAAGCGATTTCGTCTGCTAACACAGGTCGAACTTTGGTTGAGTTGCCTTCCACATCAATCACTTCAAGTGTTCCGATGAAACTCATGTGCCTTCCTTTCGTTTAGTTATGCGAGTGTTACTGCGCCCTCTTCAACAGTCATCGTGACTGAAACAGTGAGAGCATCAGGTGCAGTTCCACCAGCATCAGGGAATGATGGGAACACGCTACCTGTAAAGGTTGCGCCAGAGTTAGCAACAAAAGTGAAAGCCAATGCTGTATCTGGAGCAGTGTCAGCAGCGTTCCAAAGTGCTTCGCAAAGTGAACCTGCAGCATTCCAGTCTTGAAACATTTCAACAGTCATCTCTGCTGTGTACTTGAGGGTCTTGTAGACAGTACCATCAAGGACTTCATATTCCTGACGATCTGCTGTTCTGGTGAGTGTTACTGTGCTTGCCTGTGCGTCGTAAGTGTCACCATCGATAGTTAGTGACAAATCCCGACCAGTGATAATGGTTGTAGCCATTCTAGTTTCCTATCTCGGTGATAACTTCGACAATCATTTCAGCAGTAAGCAAATCAGACTGTCCAAGATTCGTGGGTCGAACATCGGTTGTGTCGAATACTGTGTACCCGACTGGGAGAGCTGCATAAGTATCAAAGATTAGTTCCTCGAGCGTATTCAATGCAGCCTGGTTATTGGTCATTGCGACAGCAAAAGTCAGACGGAATCTTGCCCTGTATTTTGAACGCCCGATTGCTACGGGTTGAATGTATGGACTGTCGGGAACAATCACAACAGCAGGAGCAAGCACTACTTCGGGTGGGAAGAAGTACACATTGGCAGACAATGAAGCAAGTAAATCTGCCAAATCCTCTCTTACAGTTGCGAGGTTCATCCAACGAACATTCCTTCATCAAAATATGGGGCAAGCAATCCACTCACTTTTGAAGTGAATGAACGCCCAGTTCTGAATGGTGCTGGTGTGAAATCAATAGCGACTTGCTGACCTCCAGCCGAGTTCTGTGTCTGAAATAGATCAATACACAAAACTAATGCGGCTTCCTTCATTGCAGGTGGTTCATCATCGAACGATGCAGCTGTGACATATCCTTCAATAACATCAGTTACTGAGTCGATGACCTGTTGCAGAGTTGGGTCTGCATACAGGTTACCTATGCCAAGTGCTGTTTTCAGTTCTTCGACTGTGACAAGTGCCATGTGATTCCTTTGTGGTTGGTAGGGCCTGGGAAGGCTCAGGCCCTACCAAGTCTCAACTATGCCTGGTACTTACGAACGCCGGATGGCTTCAAAACCTTAGCGCAAACATAACCGGTGATGGAAACTTGTACGGAACCATCGGTCAAAATGTTGGTGCGAAGATTTGTAAGAGGGGATTCCCAGAATCCGACAGCATCTGGAGCAACGAGGAATGCAGAGTTATCTACAAGTCCTGCAGCACTGATGTTGTGATCTGCTCGGAAGGTTGCGCCGAATACTGAACCGATTGGGCTGGAGATTCCAACTGAACCGGAAGCATTGCTTGGTGCAATAGCGTTGAACACTGGTCGGTCTTGATCATCGACTGCGCCGATAAGTTCTGACCACCATGAGGTGTTACCAATGATTTGGTTTGCAATCAAGCCACCAGTTGCGCCATAGGCAACAGGTACTTCAGTTGCAACGAACTGTTGGAGACCTTTCCAGTCTGCAGCTTGTACAGTTGCAGATGAACCACCTGAAAGCAATTCAGCCAAAAGGTATTCATCGGATGCTTTTGCATATGAACGGCGAAGTTCACTCAAAACGATTTCACCGAATGATGGTTCTGAACGATCCAAAAGTTCTACTGAAATTGTTTGCATACCAGCAATCTTGACAACATCGAGAGTTAGATAGTCAGATTCGACTGCTTGCTCTGGAGTTGGGTCTAGTTCTGGGGTAACATCACTGAGCGCATATTGCGTGATGTTTGGAATGGTGTACGAGAGGCCAACAGAGGGCAATGCGCGAACACCGACGGCCTCGACGGCCGGTCTATTCGAAAAACTTGCCGACAAGTATTGAGGCAAATTACGGCTAAGTGTAAAACCGGTGTTATTGCCAGTGTCTGATTGTGCTTCGACAAGGATTCGCTTTGATTCTTCATTGCCTGATGCAGCAAATACTGCATGGGCAAGTGCATCGCCTTCGGTCAATGGCTTGACTCGAGGGCGAGTGTAAATTGGGGCAGGTGCAGAAGCTTCAACCACTGGGGCCACTTCGATTTCCTCTACAACTACCTCTGGGTTTGTGTTTTCCACAGTAGTTTCCTCTTCTACGGATTCAGCAACCTCGGATTCGGTTGCTGCAACTTCAGTGATTTGAGCATCTGCCCCGAAGGCTGGTCTGCTGACCACTGAAACTTCAAGTAATTCGGCTGCCATAACAGTCATGACGCCATCTTTGCTAACTTCATAATCTAAAACATTCGCACCAACAGAGAAGCCAGTACGCAAACCATCCTGCGCTTCAATAATTGTGTCGGTTCCACGAGTCGTTTTAGAAACTTTGAACTTGCCATCAATACCATTCTCAGTAATTGAGAACTCCATTGCGCGACCAATTGGCTTCGTGCCATCATGCTCGAGCAACAGTTTCACATTCTTCGGATCAAGTTCAACGAATGAACCTTCAGCGAAGATAACTTTGCCGGCACTGGTGTTGCCAGGCTTACCAAATGGCACAATCTGGCCAGCAAGAATACGAGATTCTTCGTCTGCTGCCTGAATGTCTGCACTAAATGTTAGATGCATCATTGTCATTTCCTCTCGGGGCTAAATCTTCAAACTCTCGAGCCTCACCAATATCAATGATTCCTGCTTCGAGCAGTTTGATAGTCACATCGACACGCTCCAACGCTGAACCACGCAAGAACTCGTCGAGGCTAAACCTGAAAACCACATCACGAGTGGAGAAGTCAGGCATATTCAAACGATTTTCGACAGCCACCAGGTATGGCATTAGGGAAAAGTCCACAAGGTTTCTACGCTCGGACTCAACATTGGAGTAAGTCATCGAGGACATCTGTGCGCCAAGATAATACTCAGGCAGATTCATCACACGAGCCAACTCGGCTGCATGATAACGGCGTGACTCAACGAGTTGTTGGCTGGCTGGGTCGAAACCAACAGTTTCGATCTTCATCGATGCATCAAGGTACGCAGTTGCGCGTTCGCGCCGGGCGGCTTTCCAACCAGCCAACAAGTCTTGAATCTTCGCAGCAGGTAGCGAAACACCTTCATTCTTCAAAACCACCTGAGGAGCAGGTTCCTTCGCAGCACGAGATGCTGCCTCTTCTAATTCGATAGCAGTTTCAATGGTTCGACCTGCACGAGACAGGACACCATCTTCAAAACTTGGGAAATAGATGACCGAACCAACACCTGATTGAGGTAGATCGTATCCGTCATAGTTGTAGCCGACCACATTGTTGTTTTGGTCAGTGTTTTCCTGAATGAGGCTAGGGTCAAGCCATCGGAAATGTTGAATCTTGTTATCTGAATACATCGAAATGATTTGGCAGTACGAGCCACCATAAAAAATCATCGAATCAAAAATGTATGACCAAGTCACGCTTGCAGGGTAGGCAGGGTCTGGCTGATATTGCAAAGGAATATCAGGAAGCCGACGCCAATCGTAACGATTGTAACGATGAAGTGGCAACGAACCACAAGTACCAGCAATCAGGTTCCTGGCGCGCATAACTGCCGGAACAGTTACAGCTCTTTGCCGACTTACCCTGGGTACGCTTGTAGCCCACCAGTTCGGAAGAAATTGATTTTCATAGGCTGCTCTGACTTGGGGCTCAAGCGATGGGGCAGACTCGGTACGCAGATTGCGAAAAGTGTCCAGTAATCCCATTGTGACATTGTATCACATGGTGAGACACAATCGTCTCAATATGCGAACGTAACTTCCTGGTGTGTCTTCGTGGCATG
>Ga0316616_100000719_pt1 | contig 11699 bp, 7 predicted proteins | sample OWC_Aug_M1_C1_D1_FD_207660 | JGI IMG/M metagenome (GOLD analysis project Ga0316616, IMG submission 207660) | Wetland soil microbial communities from Old Woman Creek delta, Ohio, United States - OWC_Aug_M1_C1_D1_B | ecosystem: Environmental > Terrestrial > Soil > Wetlands | place: USA: Ohio... | reverse complement strand
CCTGGTCGCAGGTCACCAGGGTGTCGGCGAGGGCATCCGGCCCGTAGTCCATCATGTGGTTGTTGGCCAGGGTGACCGCATGGATCCCCAGCGCCTTCACGTCCTGGATCACCTCCGGGTCAGAGCGGAGGTTGCGGAATTTCGGCACGGGGTTGCCCCGCATGGACAGCGGGGTCTCCAGGTTGGCGATGACGAGGTCGCTCCCGTGGAGCTCCTTCAGCATCGCTGCGAAGCCGGCACCCCCTTGCTGCAGCCGCTGCTGCACGCAGCGGGTCACCGGCCGGAGGTCGGCGAGCAGGCTGACCATCGCAGGCATCGAATCCTCCTTTAGGATTCGCGAGCCCCTCGCGAATCCTCATCAGAACATCCAGTGCCCGCCGTCCGCGCTGATGGTCTGGCCGACGATGTAGCTCGACTCCTCCGAGGCCATGAAGGCGATCACGTTGGCGATCTCCTCGGGCTCTCCCAGCCGCTTGATGGCGATGGTGCTCAACACGTCCGCCTTCTGGGCCTCGCTGCGCCGCTCCCACTCGCCGCGGCCGAGCGGGCTCAGGATCAGGCCGGGGGAGACCACGTTGCAGAGCACGCCGTGGGGCGCCAGCTCCACCGCCAGCTGCCGCATCAGGCCCATCACCCCCGCCTTGGCGGCCGTGTAGGGGATGATTCCGGTCCGGCTGTGGCTACGGCCCGCGCCGGAGCCCACCGTGATGATCCGTCCCCAGCGCCGCGCCTTCATGATGGGCGCCACCGCCAGGCTCAGGTAGAACGGGGCGTGGAGGTTCAGGTCGAGCACCCGGTGCCAGTCCCGCAGGGTGAGCTTGTCGAGGCCGGCCGGAGCCCCTAGGATGCCGCCCGCCACGTTCACCAGGATATCGATGCGTCCGTAGCGCCGCTGCACCTCCGCCACGGCCCGCTGGTCCGCCTCGGCGTCGGTCACGTCGAAGGGCATGGCCAGCCCGCCGGGGAGGCCGCCCATCACCTGCGCCAGCCTCTCGCCCAGGATGTCGATGCCGACGACCGCCGCGCCCCGCGCCGCCAGCGTGCGCGCCGTCGCCTCGCCGATCCCTTGCGCCGCCCCCGTTACGATCGCCACACGGTCCGCCAACGTTAGTCCCATGCTGCCCTCCCGAAGTCCCGGAAGCCGTTGAACCGCCAAGGCGCCAATCGCGCCAAGGCTTTGGGGTTAGGATGAGGAAAGGACAATCCGGCGGATGCCAGCCCTCAAGGCGAGCACGTTGAAATCGATCAGGAGTGGCAGGTGGAGACCTGTTGCCCTGAGATATGAAATCACCTGTGCCTTGTGCAGCGGGACCAAGGTCTCCACGGCCTTCAACTCCACCAACAACTCCCCGTTGACAAGAAAATCCAGTCTCCCCTCGCCGACCTTGTGTCCCTTGTAGTCCAGGGAAACTGGCACCTGGCGCTCGAATGAAATCCCACGCAACCCAAACTCGATCGCCATGGCTTCCTCATATACGTTTTCCAGATACCCAGGACCGAGGTGCCGATGCACTTCGATCGTCGCCCCGATGACCTGTTGCGCTAACTCGTCCAGCTCTTTCCTCGGTTCGATGTGCTCCCCCGCGTCGTCCCGGTCCATGTCTCTAACCCCTCTACCCTTGGCGTTCCGGGTACCCAGCGCTCGCGCTGGGTGTCCTTGGCGGTTAAGTCCTTCGGGGCTCAGTTCTGGTACGGGCTCAGGGTGTCCCGGGTCGAGTCGCCGATGAAGTTGAAGCTGAGCACGGTGAGCAGGATCATCATCCCCGGCCAGATGGCCAGGAGCGGGGCCGGGAAGAAGTAGTTCTGGGCATTGCTGAGCATGTTGCCCCACGAGGCGATGGGCGGCTGCACCCCCACCCCCAGGTAGCTCAGGGCCGACTCGGTGAGGATCGCCTGGCCCACACCGATGGTCGAGGCCACCATCATGGAGGGGACCGCCGACGGCAGCAGGTGCAGCAGCACGACTCGCCAGCCGCCGGCGCCGAGCGCGCGGGCCGCCATGACGTATTCCAGGTTGACCGTGCGCAGGACCTCGGCCCGCACCACCCGGGCGGCCGTCATCCAGCTGGAAAGCCCGATGGCGATGATGATGGTGGGCACGGCTGACCCGAACACCGCCAGCACGGTCAGCAGGAAGAAGAAGATGGGGATGGACAGCATGGCGTCGGTCAGGCGCATGGTCAGCGCGTCCATCACCCCGCCGAAGACGCCGGCCAGGGCCCCGATGGCCGTCCCCAGGACGACCGACAGCAGCATGGCCACCACGCCGATGGTGAGCGAGATCCGCGCCCCGTGGAGCAGGCGCGTGAACTCGTCCCGCCCGCTCTCGTCCGTCCCCAGCCAGTGCTTGCCCGAGGGGGAGAGCAGCGTGGCCCCCATGACGATCCGGTTGGGGTCGTGGGGGGAGATCACCGGGGCCAGGATCGCCGCCAGGATCACGACCAGCAGGAAGACCACGGCGGCCACGGCGAAGGGGTTCCGGCTGAAGCGGCGCAGCGCCCCCGCCCGCTTGCGGGCGGCGGGCGCCTGAGGGCTCTCCGGGGTCGAGGAGGCGTGTGCGGTGGTCATGGCTCCGGCCGCCTCACTTGAGCTTGACGCGGGGATCGAGGACGAGATAGCTCAGGTCCGTGAGGAAGTTGGTCACCACGACCAGCACCGAGACCATCAGGGTGATGCCCATGACGACCGGGTAGTCGCGCTGGACGGCCGAATCCACCGCCAGCGAGCCCATCCCGGGCCAGGCGAACACGCTCTCGGTGATGGCCACACCGCTCACCAGGCGTGGCACCATCAGGGCGACCACGGTCACGATGGGGATCAGCGCGTTGCGCAGCGCGTGCCGGTTCATGACGACCCGCTCGGCCACACCTTTGGCACGGGCCGTCCGCAGGTAATCCGCGTTCAGCACTTCCAGCATGCTGGATCGCGTGTAGCGAGCGATGACGGCCAGGTTGGCCGTCGCCAGCACGATGGCCGGCATGATCAGATGGACAAGTCGGTCCACGAGCGACGACGGTGCCCCCAGGGTATACGAACCGGCGGAGGGCAGGATCTTCAGCTGGATCGAGAAGAAGATGATCAGCATCAGTCCGAGCCAAAACACCGGCACGGACATCCCGAAAAAGCAGAAGCCCGTCGAGAGCTTGTCGATCCACGAGTACTGTTTTCGGGCTGAGACGATCCCGATGGCGACCCCCACGATCGCCGCAACCGCGAGTCCGGTGAGCACCAGTTCCAGCGTCTCCGGCAGCCGCCGGATCAGCAACTCCGCCACAGGCAGGCCCTGGCTGAAAGAGGTGCCCAGATTCCCGCGGATTACCAGAGTCGCCCAGCGGGCGTACTGCACGGGCAGGGGGTCGTCAAGGCCGAGGGCCTTGCGGGCCTGCTCGATCTGCTCCTTGCTCATGTCCGGTGCCAGCAGGACGGCCGGTCCACCCGGCGCCGCGTGGATCAGGAAGAAGGTCAGCATGCTGACGAAGACGATCAGCACGACGGACTGCACCAGGCGATTGGTGATGTAGCCGGCCATAACGCTGACCTCTAGCCCGGATCATTCACGAAGAACTCGTGAATAATCCGGGCTTACCTGACCAATAGCGATTCCTGCCTGCAGCGGGGGGATACGTGGCCTAGGGCGGATGCCGCGCTGTGTCACGGTGCACCGGCGAGGCTTGATCCGTCCCCGACCGCCGACCTCAAGTCTTTCCCTTAGGCCCGCATTGTTCGCGGGCTGTATTCGCGAATAATGCGGGCTGACAGGGTGCTGAGAACTCTCTTTCGCCCAGGCTGCTCAAAAAGGCCCAGGTGCAAGGCGCCGCGCGATCCGCGGGGTACCCACCGCAGGTGGGTCGGAGGCGTACTTAGTACATACGCCGCAGGACCGCGGGAGCGGGGCAACGCGGCAGATGGGCCTTTTTCAGCGGCCTGTTAAGCCCCGGGCACCGCCAGCGCCTCGGTCAGGCGGCGCACGTCGGGCAGCCGCTCAAAGGAGCGGACCAGGTCCAAGGCGGTCGCGGCGCGCGGCTCGCCCAGCGCGACGGCGGCACACTCCAGGAACTTGGCCTCCAGCTCCTCGTCGCTCATGGGGTTGGCCGCATCGCCTTTGGGCGCGCTGGTCACCCCCGTCCGGACACTCCCGTCCCGCAGCCGGACTTCCACCCGGCCATGCCCCTGCTTCCAGGGCCCGGCGCCTTTCTGCCAGCCGTCGGGGACTCGGGAGTCCACCCGCGGGAGCAGCGCCTGCAGGTCCGGCCGGCGCACCGCAGCCTCCGTGAAGTGGCTGAGACGGACGCGCCCGTCCAGCAGCGCCGCCGCCACGCAGTACTCCAGCGAGAACTTGGCGGCCAGCGGCGTCGTGGGCCGGTGGTGGATCAGGACGAGGGGGGCCGTGTACGGCACGTCCACCAGGACCCGGTCGACGGCCGGCTCCGTGAGGCCGCCGGCCACCTGGAGCGCCGCATCCACCGCCCCGAAGGTGGAGCCGCAGCACGGCCACGCCTTGTAGTTGACCCCGGGGGTCGCCACCGCGAAGGGGTGGCCCAGGCCCCCCGCCAGGGCGTCGCCGTCCCGGTTCACGGCCCCGGCGAACATGTCCCAGTAGCCGAACTCCGCCTCCACGGCCGTCTGGCTGGCGGTGAGGCCCCGCCGGGCCAGCTCGGCGGCGAGGATCCCCGACTCCGCCGCCCGGCCCACGTGGAAGGGCTTGGCCATGCTGCCGAAATTCTGGCGGACGCCGCCCGCCATGGAGACCGCGAGGCCCAGGGCGTGGCGCATCCGGTCCAGGTCCAGACCCAGCAGCCGGCCAACGGCCGCGGTGGCCCCAAGCACGCCCAGGGTGCTGGTGGGATGCCAGCCCACGTCGAAGGCCTCCTGCCCCGAGGCCGCCCCCAGCTTGGCCTCCACCTCGAAGCCCACCACGAACGCCGCCAGGACCTCGGCCCCGGAGGCACCCATCCGCTCGCCCACGGCCACCACGGCCGGCAGGATGGGCACGCTCGGGTGCCCCGGCATGGACACGATGTAGTCGTCGTAGTCCAGGGCGTGGGCCGCCGTCCCGTTGGCCAGGGCCGCATGCTGGGCGCTGGTCCGCGCCGAGCCGGCCCCCCAGATCACGCTCTCGGCGGGCCCCCCCTGGCTCAGCACCTGGGCGGTGACGATCCGGGCGCACGGCTCGGACGCGCCGGCCAGCGCCACCCCGAGGCAATCCAGGACGGCCCGGCGCGCGGCGTGCACGACCGGGGCCGGTAGCGACCGGCCGTCCATCTCGACCGCGAAACGGGCCAGCGCCTCAGTGGGTCCCACGGCTCGCACCTCCTGCCGCCGCGTGCTCCTGCAGGCTCCGTTCGACCTCGGCGCGCGGCAGGGCGGCGAAGCGCTGGAGTACCAGAACACTGGCGCGGATGCCGTCGAAGAACGACTCGACGGTGATGTTCTCGTTGGGCGAGTGGTTGTTCTGGTCGTGGGGCCCGTAGGTAGCCCAGATGGCCGGGATCTTCAGGACGTTGGTGAACAGGTAGTTGGGGCTGGCCCCGCCCAGCACCGGCTGGATCACCGGCGCCTTGCCGTAGGCCTCGGTGATGGCCCCGAGCATCATCCGGGACACGGGCAGGTCGAGCGAGGTCTTGGACGGTCGCGTCCCAGCCAGCTTGCGGATGCTCACACCGGGCGCGTAGCGCCACACGTGCCGCTGGATCTTGGCGAAGGTCGTCTCGGGGTCCATGGCGTGCACCAGCCGCGTCTCCAGCTTCGCCGCGGCCTTGGAGGGGATGGCCGACTTGGCCCCCTTGCCCGCGTAGCCGCCGGCGATGCCGGTGATGTTCAGCGTCGGCTGGAACATGATCTGCTCGTAGTAGGTGAGATCCCGGGGGCCGGCGAACTCGGTCAGCCCGAGGTTCGCCTTGACGGCGGCCTCGTCGAAGGGCATCCGCCCCATGACCTCGCGCTCGGTCGCCGTCGGCACAACGACCTGATCGTAGAAGCCCTCGATGCTCACCCGCCCGTCGGGGAAGCGCATGCCGCTGAACAGATCCACCAGCGTCCAGATGGGGTTCGGCACCGGGCCCCCGTAGTTGCCGGAGTGCAGGTCCCGGTTGGGTCCGGTCGCCTCCAGCTCCATCTTCATGTTGCCCCGCATGCCGAAGAAGACGATGGGCCGGCCGCTGAGGTGCCCGGGCCCGTCGGCGGCGAACAGGCAGTCGGCCCGCAGCAGATCCCGATGGCCCTCCACGAAGGCGGGGAGATTCGGGCTGGAGGACTCCTCTTCGCCTTCGAGCAGCATCTTGATGTTCAGGGGGGGGAGCTGCCCCAGGTCCGCCAGGACCTTGATGGCCAGGATGTGCGCCAGGAACTGCCCCTTGTTGTCGCCCGTGCCGCGGGCGTAGATGCGTCCGTCCCGAATGGTCGGCTCGAAGGGCGGCGAGACCCAGGCCTCGAGCGGCTCGGGCGGCTGCACGTCGTAGTGGCCGTAGATCAGGAGCGTGTTGGCATCGGCACCCGCCGATCGCTCGCCGTAGACCACGGGGAGCCCGGCGGTCGGCAGCACCTGGCCACGCAGCCCGTGCTCCTCCAGGACGGTCTTGACCAGCGCGGCGCATTCCGAGACCCCGATCCCCTGGGTGCTGATGGAGGGCTGCCGCAGCAGCCGGAACAGGGTCCGCAGGAACTCATCGCGGCGCGCCGCGATGGCGTGCTCGATCTCCGGACTGATGGGCATGGCCGCATCTCCGTCAACCTAGCCCGGATTATTCACGAAAGACACGTGAATCATCCGGGCTTAGCTTTCGCGAGCTGCGCTCACGAATACTGCCGGCTAGAAAGGGCAGGCGGGGACGGGCCGCCTCTGGCCATCGCGTCCCCGCCCATGCCAGATTGGCCTTTTTCAGCGGCCTGTCAACTCTCCAGCCACACCTTGTGGAACCAGAGGGCGCAGTCCCGATAGTGCGTCTCCGGCCAGCCCTTCACCCGCTTGCTGACGGCCTGGAACTCGTGCGGGTGATAGAGGAAGTTGACCGGCTGATCGTCCGCCAATATGGTGTAGAGCTTGGTGTAGAGGGCCTGCTGTTTCTCGTACTCGAAGGTGCCGAGGGCCTCGCGGTAAAGCCGGTCGATCTCGGGGTTTTCGTAGCCCCAGTGGTTGAGGGAGGCACCCTTGGTCCAGTAGGTGCTCTGGTCGGGCGAAGACGGCGTGACGTACAGCCAGTGGATGGCCTGGAAGACATTCTTCACCCGGTAGGCGTCCACCACGCGGTTGAACTCGGTGGCGTTCACCTTCATCTCTATGCCCAGGTCCTTCAGGTTCTGCTGAAGGATCAGCGCCACCTGCACCATGTCCGGCTGGCCCTGGTCGGTCAGGCACTCGAAGCTGAACTTCTGCCCGCCCTTCTCCAGGATCCCGTCGGCCCCCTTCTTGAAGCCGGCCTCCGCCAGCATCTTCCCCGCCCGGTCAGGACTATAGTCGAACACCGGCGCGTCCTTGACGTACCACTTCTTGAGGGCCGGCGGCAGCGGTCCGTTGCTGCGGTCGGCGTTGCCCTTGGTGACCTGCTGGATGATCCCCTTGGCGTCGAAGGCGTGGGCGATGGCCTGCCGGATCCGCTTCTCGGCGAAGAAGGGACCGACCTTCGGATCCTTGTACCAGGTCCCCAGGTAGCGGTAGTCCATGCGCCGACGGTTATACACGTTGAGATTCGGCTGGCCCTGGAGGGCCGGCAGCTGCGACAGGTTGGGGAAGGCCATGTCCAGCTCGCCCGTCTTCACCTGGGCCACCCTGGAGTTTCCATCGCGGACGATCTTGTAGATGATGGAATCCAGGTAGGGTCGGCCCTCGTGATAGTTTTCGTTGGCCACCACGGTGAGGTGGTCGCCGGGGATGTGCTCGGCGAACTTGAAGGGGCCGGTCCCGATGGGGTGCTTGATGAAGGCCTCGGGGAACTTGGTGGGCGTGTACTCGCCCCCCTCCAGCAGGTGCTTGGGCAGCATGAAGAGCAGGTAGGCCAGCACCTCGGGCAGGGCGGAGTTGGGTGCCTTGGTCGTCAGCTTGATCGAGTGCGGCCCCGCCGTCTCGATGTTGACGAGATTGACGACATAGCCCCGGAAGGAGCTGGCGACCTTGGGATCGCGGAACAGCTCGTAGGTGAATTTGACGTCTTCCGAGGTGAAGGGCTTGCCGTCATGCCAGCGCACGTCCTTGCGCAGGAAGAACGTCCAGGTCAGGCCGTCCCGGGAGACCTCCCACTTCTCCGCCAGGTCGGGCTGCGGCGACCAGTCCTCCGGGCTGTAGCGCAGCAGGCAATTCATCATGGACTTGTTCACCAGCAGGTTCTGGAGCAGCCCGATGGGCGGCCACGGGGTGACGTTGGCGTCCACGGGGAACTTCAGGGTGCCGCCCCGCCTGGGCTGACCCGTCTGGGCTGCCGCACGCTCCGGGGTCCCAACCGACAATCCCGCCCCCAGGGCCAGGCCCGCAGCGGATGTCGCCTTGAGGAACTGCCGTCGATCCATCGAGTGTGACACGCGTTGTCTCCTTTCCTTAGCCTTCCAGCCACAGCTTGTGGAACCAGAGGGCGCAGTCGCGGTAGTGCGTCTCCGGCCAGCCCTTCACCCGCTTGCTGACAGCCTGGAACTCGTGCGGGTGGTACAGAAAGTTGACCGGCTGGTCATCCGCCAGGATGGTGTACAGCTTGCTGTAGAGCGCGCGCTGCTTCTCGTACTCGAAGGTGCTGAGCGCCTCCCGGTAGAGCCGGTCGATCTCGGGGTTCGAGTAGGTCCAGTGGTTCAGCGAGGCGCCCGCGGTCCAGTAGGTGCTCTGGTCGGGCGAAGAGGGCGTGACATACAGATTGTGCATGACCTGGAAGACGTTCTTGACCCGATAGGCGTCGATCAGGCGGTTGAACTCGAGAGGAACGATCTTCGCCTCGATCCCCAGGTCCTTCAGGTTCTGCTGCAGGATCAGCGCCACCTGGACCATGTCCGGCTGGCCCTGGTCGGTGATACAGTCGAAGCTGAACTTCTGCCCGCCCTTCTCCAGGATCCCGTCGACGCCCTTCTTGAACCCGGCCTCCGCCAGCATCTTCCCGGCCCGGTCAGGATGATAGTCGAACACCGGCGCGTCCTTGACGTACCACTTCTTGAGCGCCGGCGGCAGCGGGCCGTTGCTGCGGTCGGCGTTGCCCTTGGTGACCTGCTGGATGATCCCCTTAACGTCGAGGGCATGGGCGATGGCCTGCCGGATCCGCTTCTCCGCGAAGAACGGGCCGATCTGCGGATCCTTCCACCAGGCTCCCAGATACCGGTAGTCCATGCGCCGGCGGTTGTAGACGTTCAGGTTCGGCTGGCCCTGGACGGCAGGCAGCTGCGACAGGTTCGGGAAGGCCATGTCCAGCTCGCCCGTCTTCACCTGGGCGACCCGGGAGTTGCCGTCCCGGACGATCTTGAAGATGATGGAATCCAGGTGCGGCCGGCCCTCGTGGTACTGGTCGTTGGCTACCACGGTGAAGTGATCGCCGGGGATGTGCTCCGCGAACTTGAAGGGGCCGGTTCCGACGGGGTATTTGATGAAGGCCTCGGGGAACTTGGTGGGGGTGTACTCGCCGCCCTCCAGCAGGTGCTTGGGCAGCATGAAGAGCAGGTAGGCCAGCACCTCGGCCAGTGCCGAGGTGGGGGTCTTGGTCGTCAGCTTGACGGTGTGCGGTCCGGCCGTCTCGATATTCGTGAGGTTGACCACGTATCCCCGGAAGGAGGACGCAACCTTGGGATCGCGGAACAGCTCGTAGGTGAACTTGACGTCCTCCGAGGTGAAGGGCTTGCCGTCGTGCCAGCGGACATCCTTGCGGAGCTGGAATGTCCAGGTCAGGCCGTCCCGGGAGACCTCCCACTTCTCCGCCAGGTCGGGCTGCGGCGACCAGTCCTCCGGGCTGTAGCGCATGAGCGCGTTGAACATGGATTTGTTCACCAGCAGGTTCTGGAGCAGCCCGATGGGCGGCCACGGGATGATGTTGGCGTCCACGGGAAACTTCAGGGTGCCGCCCCGCCTGGGCTGACCTGCCCCTTGCGCGGAAGCCGTCGTGGGGAGTCCGCCGAGGCCTGCCCCCGCAGCTAGGCCCGCCGCCGAAGTGAGCGTCAGGAACTCCCTGCGGTTCATGGACTGTGTCACGACTCGTCTCCTTTCCGTGCCAGGTGCGCCGAGCCCGCAGTATTCGCGAGCGCCCCTCGCGAACGATGCGGGCTTAACAGGAAGCCTTCTGGTTGGTGGCCCACGGCGAATCGAGCATCCCTGAGCTATCTCGGCACCGCCCCGGTCCTGCGGGACTGGCCATCGGCGAGTAAGCCCGGATTATTCAACGGATTTTTCGTGAATAATCCGGGCTACCCCTCCAGGCGCGACAGGGCCCCCTCGATCGCCCGGGTGGCCGCGATGAGACCGTGAATGATCCGGTTGCGCTCCCGCACCAGCCGCGTCCGGAGGAAGTGGTAGTCGTCGCCGGCCGTGTCCATGGATGCCAGCTTGGCCACCGCCTGCAGGCCCGGGACCGGCTGCGTCGGGACTGCCAGGTCCTGGTCGAACTGTCCGCTGCGCGCGTAGTTCACCGGGATCAGCGCCCGCCCCAGGTCCATCAGGCAGCGGTTCAGCGTCCAGGCGGCTCCACCACGGACGCCTTCCGTTGCGAGCCGCCCGATGGCGTGCTGCAGCTTCTTGACCGCCGATTCCAGGTCGCCGAGTTTCTCGGCCACCGGGGAGAGATCGAAATGCCCGGCCGCCTTCCCCTGCAGGTCGCGCAAGATCCCCTTCAGCTCCTCCACCACCGCCAGATAGTCCAGCGGCAAGACGGCCGACGCGCACAGTCGGTACGCCAGCAGCGCGTAGATGACGCTGTCGCGCCGCAGGAACTCGGGGTCGATCTTGTCCACAGTGTCCTCGGGGGTGTGCCACCAGGACCCGAGGCCGCCGCTCTTGCCGTGGCCGCCGCTGATCTGTCGAAAGAGGGCTGCTAGGACGGGATCGGCCGCCTCGGGCGGCTGCTCGGAGAGGGTCATCAGCAGCGCGGGCACCCCGTGCCCCCAGAAGGACTGGTCCCCTGACCGTCCGAAGCGGCGGGGCGAGAGGCGCTGGCCGGCGACCGCCTCGATGACCTCGCTGGCGAAGGAGCGCATCTCGGCCATGCTGTTGCCCTCGGTGAGCACCGTCGCCCCCCTGCCGCCGGTGGAGTCGACGTTCACGTGGGCCACGCAGTGGTCGTGCAGGTCCTGCCACATGTGATCGGCGTACAGCGCCGAGCCGGCGTAGCGGCCGTGGGAGTGCCCAGACCAGAAGGCCACGCGGAGCCCCCGCCGCAGGGACGACCGGCGCTGGGCCAGCAGGCGGGCCACCTCGAGCATGGTGGCGTTGGCGCTGCCGTTATCCATGGCGCCGTAGTACCAGGAATCCACGTGGCCGCTCAGCAGGGCGAAAGTCCGGGCCTCGGGCCCGTCGGCGGCGGGCGCGAGGTCGCCGGTCAAGATGGGGATATCCTTCCAGCCCTGGAAGACCCTGGTCGTCAGCTTCACCCGGACCGGCCCTCTCTGCATTGTCTCCTTGAGGCGGGCGCCGTCCAAGCCCTTGATGGAGACCGAGGGGGTCCTGGGCAGCAGGTGGGCGGTTTCCGGCGTCGGCGTTCCCCAGACGGGGGACATCAGCCGCTCGTGCAGGCGCTCTCCGGAGATCC
>Ga0316616_100000718_pt1 | contig 11700 bp, 10 predicted proteins | sample OWC_Aug_M1_C1_D1_FD_207660 | JGI IMG/M metagenome (GOLD analysis project Ga0316616, IMG submission 207660) | Wetland soil microbial communities from Old Woman Creek delta, Ohio, United States - OWC_Aug_M1_C1_D1_B | ecosystem: Environmental > Terrestrial > Soil > Wetlands | place: USA: Ohio... | reverse complement strand
CGCAGCCGGAGCTGGAGCTGATCGTCGCCACGCGCGACATGGGCGATTGGTTCGACGAGCTGTGGGGCACGCCGCGCCTGAAGCCCGGGATTCTGAAGGACGTGATGGCCCGACACAACCTTTCCCCGCGGCAGGTGCTGATGGTGGGCGACGGGATGAGCGATTACGACGCCGCGCGCGAGACCGGTACGCGCTTTTTGGCTCGCGAGACGGAGACGAGCTTCGCCGGCCTGGACGTCGAGAAGGTCCGCGACATGCGGGGGATGGCGGCGTGGCTGGAGGGGGAAGAAGGGCCATAGACCATCGACGATCGACCATCGACCATCGTAGAAACCAAATGAGGATTCGGTTGGTGGGAAGAATGCGGGAATTTTCGTGAGTTCTTCGAATCGCAGCCGGAAAGTGGTTCTTCAGGGGGATATTTGGCTTTCAAATTCGAGAATCTTGAGGTATGGAAGCTATCCGTGGAGCATCTAGACGCCGTGTATCGTTTGGCCGAAAGATTGCCCAAGGAAGAAGTGTACAATCTTAGAAGCCAGTGGATCCGAGCGGCGACATCCGTCGCGTTGAACATCGCGGAGGGGTCGACCAGCCAATCGAACCTCGAACAGGAACGGTTTCTCGGATACGCCATTCGTTCCGTGGCCGAATCCGCGGCTTGTTTTCGAATATCACAACGCAGGGGCTTCATTTCCGAAGAATTCGGAGTGGCGCAGCTGGATGAGCAGATGGATAAACTTATCCGAAAATTGCAGTCATTCCGTAAATCGCTTCATGGAAGCGGCAAATTGGCGAGGTCATAAAATGATCTTTGTTTTAAAACGATGGTCGATGGTCGATGGTCGATCGTCCGCCATTATCCCGGCAAGATGTCATGATTAAACAAGACTCTCAGCAAGCCGACTTCGTCGGCCCCGTCACCGACATCGCCCCGTCGCGGGGCTGGGTCAGCCTGCGGCTGCGCGAGCTGTGGGAGTTCCGCGAGCTGCTGTATTTCCTCACCTGGCGCGACATCAAGGTGCGCTACAAGCAGACCGTGCTCGGCGCGGCGTGGGCGATCCTCCAGCCGCTCCTCACCATGGTCGTGTTCAGCCTGTTCTTCGGCGACCTGGCGGGGATCAAGCCCGGCTCCGACATCCCGTACCCCATCTTCAGCTACGCCGGCCTCGTCCCGTGGACGTTTTTCACCTACGGCCTGACGCAGTCGTCGAACAGCCTGGTCGGCAACGCCCAGCTGATCAAGAAGGTGTTCTTCCCGCGGCTGGTGGTGCCGATCGCCAGCGTGCTCTCCGGGGTCGTGGATTTCGCCCTGGCGTTCGTCGTGCTGATCGGCATGATGCTGGCCTACGGCATCGTCCCGTCGGTCAACCTGTTGTGGCTGCCGCTGTTCCTGCTGCTGGCCTTCATCACCGCGCTCGGGGTGGGGCTCTGGCTCTCGGCGCTGAACGTAGAATACCGCGACATCCGCTTCATGGTCCCGTTCCTGTCCCAATTCTGGATGTTCAGCAGCCCGGTGGCGTACCCGACCACGCTAATCGAAAACCACCTGCTGCGGACTCTGTACGGGCTGAACCCGATGGTCGGCGTGCTTGATGGATTCCGCTGGGCGATCCTGGGCGGGGATACCGCCGCCCCCGGCCCGATGATCGGCATATCGGCGGTCGTGGCGGTAATCATCCTCGTGTCCGGGACGTTCTACTTCCGGCGCATGGAACGCAACTTCGCGGACGTGGTGTGACGATGGGCGATCTGGTCATCCGCTCCGAGGGGCTGGGCAAGCGATATCGCATCGGCGATCTGCCGAGCGAGTACCGCACGCTGCGCGAAACGATCGTGGACCTGGCCAAGGCGCCCTACCGCATGGCCCGCCGGATGATTCGCGGCGAATCCGCGCCCCGCACGCAGACGATCTGGGCGCTCAAGGACATCGACTTCGAAGTCAAGCAGGGCGAGGTGGTCGGGGTCATCGGCCGCAACGGGGCGGGGAAAAGCACCCTGCTGAAGGTGCTGTCGCGGATCACCGAACCCAGCGCCGGCCGGGTCCGGGTGGCGGGCCGTGTGGGATCGCTGTTGGAGGTCGGAACCGGATTCCATCCGGAACTCACCGGCCGGGAGAACATCTACCTCAACGGGGCGATCCTCGGCATGCGCCACGCCGAGATCGAACAGCGCTTCGACGAGATCGTCGCCTTCTCGGAAATCGAAAAATTCATCGACACCCCGGTCAAGCACTATTCCAGCGGGATGTTCCTGCGCCTGGCGTTCGCCGTGGCCGCCCACCTCACGCCGGAGATCCTCCTGGTCGACGAGGTCCTGGCCGTCGGCGACGACCGGTTCCAGAAAAAATGCATGGGCAAGATGGAGAGCGTGGGCAAGGAAGGCCGCACGGTGCTGTTTGTGTCCCACAACATGACCGCCATCCACCGCCTGTGCCCGCGCGTCATCCTGCTCGACGAGGGCCGGATTCGGGCCGACGGCGACACTTCGGAGATCATCGCCGAGTACCTGAACGCCGACCGGTCGGAAGCCGACTGCAAGGAGTGGAACAACCCCGAGACGGCGCCGGGGGATTCCACGCTGAAGCTGAAGCGCGTCCGCCTGCTGGACCGCAACCGCCGCGTCCGGTCGTCGTTCGACATCCGCGAGCCGGTGTGGGTCGAGGTCGAGTACTGGGCCTTCGACACCGCCCAGCGTTTTCTGCCGATCCTGATGGTCAACACCGAAGACGGGATTTGCGCGTTCGAGACCGCCGCCAATCACGACCCGGCCTACTCGGGCAAAACCCGCAAGAAGGGGATCTACCGCAGCCTGTGCCGGATCCCGGGGGATTTCTTCAACGAGGGCATGTACTCGATCGACGTGTTCATCCGGGTGCTGGTGCCGCGGAAATATTTCGTGCGTGAATCGAACCTGCTGTCCTTCCGCATCCAAGACAGCGGCTCGGGCCTTTCGGTCAAGGGCGAGTATCCGAAGGTCTGGTCCGGCGTGGTGGCACCGATCCTGCCGTGGGAAACGGACGTCCGCCCGTTGTCGCGCACGGGCGGGGAGGAATGACGCAGATGCCGGACGCGGATCCGAAGGACGGGGAACGCAGGGTTCTGGATTTCTACGCGGAGCGGTGGAAGGAATTCGGATACGATACGCGCTCGCTCGGCATCGGAAGCCGTGAATCCCAGGAAGCCCGCTTCCAGGTCCTGACCGAAATCGGGGACCTGACGGAGGCCGCCGTCCTCGACGTGGGTTGCGGATTCGGCGACCTGCATGCGTTCCTCGAGCGGCGGGGCATTCCGGTGCGCTACACCGGGGTGGACATCCAGCCGGCGTTCATCGAGGAGGCGCGCCGCCGCCGGCCCGGCGACGAGTTCTTCTGCGCCGATATTGAAAACTTCGAGCCGAAGACGCGGCCGGACTACGTTTTCGTCAGCGGAAGTTTTAACGTAAAATTCCGGGAGGATCAGGAAGCCTGGGTGTTCCGCGTCCTGCGCAGGATGTTCTCCTACGCCGGCCGCGGCGTGGGGATCAACCTGCTCAGCACCTATTTCGATCCGGGGCACTATCGGGAAGACATGTTCTACTGCGTCCCGGAGCGCGCATTGGCCCTGGCGCACTCCATCACGCGCTGGGTCACCCTGCGCCACGATTACCTCCCCCACGACTTCACACTCTACCTGTACCGGAAAGGATGACCGATGAGACTCCTGGCGATCGGCGCGCACCTGGACGACATCGAGATCGGCTGCGGGGGGACCCTGGCCGAGGCGGTCCGCAAGGGCTGGGAAACCCGCATGCTCGTCCTGTCCCATTCGGATTACGTCGACCTGGACGGACGGGTCTTCCGCACGGACGACGAGGCGATTGTCGAAGGGCGGGCGGCGGCGAGGAAGCTGGGCGACGTGCAGCTGGAGATCCTCGATTTTCCCACCAAACAGATTCCGTACGATTTCCACGCGGTGGAGGCGATCGAAGTGCCGCTGCGCAGGTTCCGGCCCGACGTCGTGCTCACCCACTGGCCCCACGACACCCACCAGGATCACCGCGCCGCCTCGCTGGCGTCGATCTCGGCCTGCCGGTATTTCAACTCGATCCTTTTCTACGAGCCGATGACCCCCTCCGGCCGTTCCTACTCGCCGTTCCGCCCGCAGGTATACGTCGGCGTTTCGCCGGAGGCGGTCCAGGCCAAGCGCGAATCGCTTCTGGCGCACCAGTCGCAATATAAAAAGTACGGCGACATCTGGCTGGATGCGGTCCTCGCCCGCGGAGTCCACCGCGGATACGAAATCGGCGTCTCCCATGCAGAATGCTACGAAACCCTTCGCTGGCAGTGGGATCTCGGCCTAAAGTAGAGCATGACGCGGATCGCCATCCATCAACCCGAGCATCTGCCCTGGCTCGGATACCTCGACAAGGCCCGCAAGGCCGATCTGTTCGTCCTGCTGGATACGGTCGCCTTCAAGAAAAACTACTTCGAGAACCGGAATCGGATCCGCACGCCGCAGGGTTGGGGGTACGTCACCGTACCGGTCCTGACCAAGGGGCATTTCGGGCAGGCGTTCCCCGACGTGGAGATTAACAACCGAACCCGCTGGGCGGAAGTGTACTGGCGGACTCTGTCGCAGAATTATTCCAAGGCACCACATTGGAAAACCTTCGGCCCGGACCTCGAGCGGATCTTTGCGCGGCCGTGGGCGAGGCTGCTCGATATCAACCTGGCGTTGATCGAGTTCCTCTGGTCCGCATTCCGGATCGCGACGCCCACCCGGCGTGCGTCGACGCTGGGCGCAGCCGGAAAGAAAAGCGAGTTGCTGCTCGACATCTGCCGGAAAACGGGCGCCACGGTCTACCTGTCCGGCCCCAGCGGCCGCGGGTACCTCGAAGAGAAGCTGTTTGTCGACGCGGGAATCGGCGTGGAGTATCATGAATTCCGCCATCCGGAATACGCCCAGCTATTTTCCCCCTTCGTGCCGGGCATGGCCGCGGTCGATTTGCTGCTGAACGAGGGGCCCGAAGGAATCCGGCGGCTGGATTCACCCGGAGCATAAATGGACCAGACGACGCTGCGAATTATGCAAATCCATCCTCTCCTGAAGGGCGAAGGAATCAATCCGCGCGCCGGCGGAAAATCGCGGCTCTCCCTGCAGCTTTCGCGCGAACTGGCGTCGCGCGGATACGACGTGGCCGTCTTCCCGTATCCGGAACCCATTCTGGAAAAATCCTATTGGATCGACAATTCCGGCAAACCGCTCCGCCTTCTGCCGACGGCGAAGATCCCGCCCTTCCACAAACTGGCCGGATACTCCTGGACGGCGTCGCGCCTTCCGATGGAGGACCGGTCCACGCACTCGGTCCGCCTGAATGCGATGTTCCTGGCGGGGTTGGCGGAAGCCATCCGGGAGTATCGCCCGGACATCATCCACAACCACCTGTCCTTTTCGGATTTCCCGCTTCTGTACCGCGCCCTCCGGATCAAGGTCCCGTTGTTTCTGACGCATCACACGCACACCGCCGGTCAGCACCTGAATGAATACCGCCGGATCATTTTTACCTCGGACGCCCTGCGCGCATTGGTTTGCGGGCGCGACACCTCGCTCCTGGAGCGGTCCCGGCTGATCCGACCGGCGGTGGAGAATGTCTTCACCGACCCGTCGGCGCGGGTGGCGGGGAAGCGCCGGGGGATCCTGTTCGTCGGGGGGTTGCGGCTCGACAAGGGGCTACAGAATCTCCTGGCGGCGTACGCCAGGTCGGCCGCGATGCGCAAGATCCCGCTCCGCATCTGCGGGATCGGCCCGGAGCAGGAACGGTTCGAGGCGTACGCGCGCAAGCACAGGATCCCGGCCGCCTTCCTGGGCAAGGTGCCGTCGGAAACGGTGCGCCGGGAGATGCTGGGATGCGAGCTGCTGGTCAATCCGAGTCCGGCGGAAGGGTTCAGCCTGGCTTTGGCCGAAGCGATGTGCTGCGGCTCCCCGGTCGTCGGCTGGAAGCCGCAGGTGGAGGAAATCCGGAAGCTGCTGCGGATGGAATGCGGGGCCGGATTCGATCCGGCGCAGTCCGGAGCGGAGGAGCTGGCCGAGACGGTATTGCACTGGCTGCGCCGGAAGGAAAGCCGCTCTCCCGCATTCCGCAAGGCGCTGGCGCTGCGGGCCCGGAAGTTCTTTTCCATCGAACGATACGCGACCGAGCACATCCTGGCCTACGAAGAAGTAATCGACGAGGGATGACGGCCGCCGGGTGCGGCCCCGCGAGGTCACTGCACCGATGAAACCCCTCCGCATCCTGCAAGTCCAGACCTATCTGCGCTCGGAACGGATTAATCCGAGGGCGGGGGGAAAATCGCGCATCGCCTTGATGCTGACGAAGTACCTCTTGGAGGCGGGCCACGAGATCGCGGTCTTTCCGTGGCCGGAGCGGATCTGGGGGAAACCGGTCGAGTTCGCCGCGTCGCCGAGCCGTTCCGCCGAGGTGTTCCCGACGCTCGCCCTCCCGGCCGCAAAACACCTGTTGCCCGACGGAGTCCGCCTGTTGACCGTGCGCCTCCCCGGCGAAACGCGGAATCCCTTGTTCCTCGATCTGTGCTTCCTGGAAGCTCTGCGGCTGGCGGTCGAACGGTTCCACCCCGATCTTCTGCACTGCCACCAAACCGATTCCGACATCCCCGTTTTTCTCCCCCGCGCGGCGAAAAACCTGCCGGCCCTTCTGACGCATCATTCCGGCCGTTCCAGCCGGCGGCTTGCCGGATACGACCGGATCATCTTCCTCAGCCGCTCGATGCAGGAGGAGGTCTGCGTCCGGTCCGGTTATCCGGCCGGGAAAGCGCGGATCCTCCACAGCCCGATCTCGGATCCGTATTTGGAGGGTCCGGTTGTTCCGGACGCGGATCGAAGCGGCCTGATGTGCATCGGGAATTTAAAGGATATGAAGGGTGTGGATCTGTTGCTGGAGGCGTATCGTCTCGACGCGGATCTCCGGCGGCATCCGCTGCGCCTGTGCGGCAGCGGGCCGGACGAAGGAAAGTACAAGGCGTTCGCCGCCGAGCATAACCTGCCCGTGGTGTTCGACGGCCGGCTGGGCGTTCCCGAGGTGAAAGAGCGCATGTCGAACGCCCGACTGCTGGTGAATCCCAGCCGGATGGAGGGATTTTCGGTCGCGTTGTGCGAAGCGCTGGCCTGCGGGACTCCGATCGTCGGATGGGCGAATCAGGTGAACGAACTCGAAGCCCTGTGGGGCAGGCCGGTCGGTTTCCCGTTCGACGGCCGGAGGCAATCCGCCCGGGAGTTGGCGGAATTGATCCTCCGTGCGCTGAAGGATCCGGTATTGGAGAACGTCCACCGGGAGGAATTCTCCCGGCTCGCCCGCGATTCCTTTTCGATGGAACGGTACGGAAGAGGGATGATCGGCCTCTACGAAGAACTGCTGTCCGGCGGGCGGCGGCGATGAAAATCCTCCAAATCCACCCTTTGATGAAATCCGAAGCCCTCTTTCCGGACGCGGGCGGGATGGCCGGCGCGGCGCTGCACCTCACCCGGCTGCTGACCGAACGGGGACACGACGTCCAGGTTCTGCCGATCCCCGAGGGGCTGGGCAGCCGCGAGCTGTGGGAAATCGCGCCGGGGCGCTCGGTGGAGGTCGCGGCCGCGATGCACATTCCGGGGTGGCGGGAGATGAGCTGGCTACCCGGAGCGTTGCTGCGGCTTCGACCGCGGTCCGCCGGGCCGAAAAATATTCTGTATGACTCCTTCTCCCTGACCGCCTTGCGCCGGGAGCTTGAAATTTTCCACCCGGATGTCATCCACAATCATCTCGCCCGGATGCCGTTTCCCCGCCTGGCCCGGGCGCTCGGCCTGCGCGGGAATTTGGTGCTCACCCATCATCACGGGGAGGCGGGGGAAGGGCTGGATGCGTACGACCGGGTCGTCTTCCCATCGCAATCCGCGCGGGAGAGGATCGCGTCCCAAGCCGGAATGCCGGCCGACCATGCGCGTTCCATCTATTCGCCCGTCGCGTCTGATTTCCGCCGCGAACCGGTGGACCCCGACCGCCCGAGGCAGGGGGTGATGTACATCGGCGCGGTGAGGAGGCGCAAGGGGATCGACATGCTGCTGGACGCATACCGGCGGGAACCCGGTTTGCGGAACGAGCCGTTGATTGTCTGCGGCGACGGGGAGGATGTCGGGATGCTGGACCAAGCGGCCGCCGACGGCGTGCCGCTGCAGTGGAAGGGCCGCCTCCCGCAAAAGGAATTGGCCGCCCGGCTTCCGTCCGCGCGTCTGGTGGTGATCCCCAGCCGCCTGGAGAGCTTCGGCATCGCGCTGCTGGAGGCCGCATGCAGCGGCGTCCCGGTCATCGGCTGGCCGCCGACGGTGCGCGAACTCGAAGCTCAGGCCGGCGTTCCGGTCGGGAAACCGTTTGACGCCCGGAGCCGGACGGCCGACGAACTGGCCGGGATGATGCTTGCCTCGCTGGACGAGGAAGCCCGATCGCGCGCCGAACGTCCGCGCCTGGCGCAGGCGGCGCGGAACGCATTTTCCGAAGAACGGTATGTCGAAGAGTACCTTGCGCTATACCGCGAACTGAGCGGAGCCGGTCCGGAGTAAACGGTTTGTGAATCCCCACCCGGTACATCCCCGGATCGCCGGATTCCGTTTCCCTCCCGGACGGGAGGTGAATCCAATAAAGAACGAATAAAAACCACATCCCGCGCGGCGACGAAAGCGTCATCCATCCGCATTTCCGATTGCGCCGCATACGGGAATCGGGTATTCTATTTGCGGAGAACGTTCCATGGCCATCCGCGTCGAATCCAACGGATTGTATCTGGACGGTCGTTCCATCCCCCTGTATTCCGGAGCGGTGCATTACTGGCGTCATGCGCCCGATGCGTGGAAGACGATCCTCGAACGGATCAAGGCCCTCGGCTTCGAAATCGTCAGCTTCCCCGTCCCCTGGGGGGTTCACGAAAGCGGTCCCGGGATATTCGATTTCGGACAGAAGAATCCCCAGAAGGGACTTCCGAATTTCCTCGACCTGTGCCGCGAGGTCGGGCTGCTGGTGATCGTCCGGCCCGGCCCGATCGTCGACGAAGACATGCCGTACGGCGGATTCCCGTTGCGCGTGATCCGCAATCCCGCCGTATGGGCGTTGACGTCGACCGGTTCGCCGGCGGTCTCCTCCCGGTTCCAGCCGCCGACGGCCATGCCCTCCTACGCCAGCGAAAAGCTGATCCAGGAAACGGCGAAGTTCCTCGACCAGTTGATGCCGATCCTCACGCCGCGCCAGTTCCCCGACGGCCCGATCATCCTGTGCGAGATCAACAAGGAGACCGCGTTCATGGGACGGACGCGGGCGTACGATGTGGATTACTCCTCGGAATCCGTCGCCCTCTACCGGCGGTTCCTCGGCGAAAAATACGGTTCAATCGAGGCATTGAACGCCGTCTACGGGACGAAGTACACCGCGGTGTCGGAGATCGTCCCGCCGAAAAACTGCGACGCGGTCGTCCAGCGGGATCTGCCCTGGTATCTGGATTGGGTGGAATACAAGGAACATCTGGTCCGCCGTTTCCTGCGCCGCCTGGCGGATATGTTCCGGGAGCGGGGCGTGACCGTGCCCCTGGCGGTCGACGGTCCCGAGACCTTCACCACGCCGGTCGACGCCCAGGAGATCCAAAAAAACCTCGAAACCCCGTTGGTGGGAATGGAAATCGACCCCCGCCCGGCGGAGTATCCGGCCCTCGCCCGGCAGGTCCGGTATCTCACCGGAACCAGCCGCCTGCCCTTCGTCTCGCGCTTCGGCTGCGGCGGATCCTGGCTCGCACCGCAGGTGAATTCCCCGGCGGAACTCGAGTTCGCCGTGCTGTGTTCGGTGATGCACGGAATGTCGGCGGTGGATTTCCACATGCTGGCCGAGGGGGACCGGTGGGTGGGGTCGCCGGTTCTGCGTTCCGGGGAATACCGGACCGAATACGCGGATCTGTTCCGCCGCCTGAGCGCCTGGTTCGCCCAGCACCGGATCTGGGAGAGCAAAAAAAACTGCCGTACGCTGGTGTTGATCTCCCGGCAACTGGAACGGTATCACGCCGCGTTTTCCACGCTCAACCAGGCCTACCTCGGGCTGCTGCGCATTCCGTACGTCTTTTCCGAGGTTCCGTCGTCGCTCGGATTTCCGGTGGAACCGTATCTGCAATCGATCCGGGAGGAAGGCAGCTGGATTCGGGAAGCGTGCCGGTACCTGGAAAGCGCCCAAGTGGAGTACAACCTGGCCGGCTCGAACCTGATGCTGGATGAGTTGGTCAAATACGACATGATATTCGCCCCCACGGCGGACTTCATGGACCCGGCGGAGCAACAGAAGCTCCTCGATTTCGCGGGCCGCGGCGGGCATCTGGTATTCGGGCCGGTTCTGCCGACCCTCGACGACCGGCTGAATCCGGCGTCGGTGTTCGGCGCGGCGATCCAGGTCCCGGGCACCCAGGCCCGCGATTCGGGGAAGGTCACCTTCCTGCCGGCCTTCGAGCAGGCCAAGGATCTGATCACCCCGGACATGCCGAACGTCGTGCTCATCGACAATCCCAACCTGCGCCTGACGATCCGCGGCGGCGCATCGATCCTGGTTTTTCTCGCCAATCCGACGTCCTCCCCCCAGCGGTCGCTGATGATTTCCTCCTGGCCGCTCCGGGGGGTGTGGAATGCTCCGGCCGAGACGCAGGCTGGATCGGTAATGGCCGAATTGACGCCGCTGACCGTCCAGGTGTGGGAGGTTTTAAAATGATAGCCCGCGATGCGGAGATCACCGACCTGAAGCCCGAGGTCTGGCGGAACCTGCTCTCGCTGATCGATTTGTCGAAGGCCGCCGACGTTCGGCCGAGAAACCCAAATCTGCTGTCGATCATGCACCACGGCGGCAAGGTTCTGCGGATGTATGCGCCGGCGGGCTTTCGAGTTCCCGCCATCGAGCAGATCGACGACCCGCAGGAGCTGGCCAAAAAGCTCTATTATCAACTGCCCGGATTGGAGTGCGTCCAGATCCTGGAGCGGGACAGCCTGCTGCTGTTTTCGGACCGCGCGCAGAGATCGGAATGGATATCGGGCGATCTGGAGGATTTCCTCAATCAAGCCTACCGGCTGGCGGAGCAGGATCCCGCGGGGCTCTCGATCTACCCGGCCTTCGCATGGAAGTGGAACGGATTTTCGCTGGATCGGATCCGGACCTGGTTCGGCTCGGGGCCGGATCCGTGCGCATATTTTCTCGGGGTCATCCGCGACAACGCGCCCTGGCTGACGCTGATCCTGCGCGTATCGGAAAAGAAAATCCGCCTGATCACCACGATCGACTACCTGGCGCGGTTCGGGGTTTCCGTCGCCGGGCTGCCCTCCGGCCCGAAGGATCTGGCCTCGGTGTGCGAAGCGATCCACGCCCACGTGGCGCCGATCCGCGCAGCCCTGATCTGCGATTACCTGATGCTCGCGAAGCTTCTGGCGTCGGAGGACAAACGACGGGAGCTGACCCTGGCGATGGCCGACGGCACGGTGTCGTCCTTCGGAATTGCGGATTAACCCAAACGCCCCGCGGTTTTTCGCGGGGCGTTTTTATTTTACCCCCCCCCGTTTACCGCCGGATCAGGAGCAGGATCCCGGCGGCGATGGCGATGACCGCCATCACGACGTTCATTCCGGTGAAACTGAGGTTCAGGATCGCGATCAATCCGGT
>Ga0316616_100000717_pt1 | contig 11701 bp, 12 predicted proteins | sample OWC_Aug_M1_C1_D1_FD_207660 | JGI IMG/M metagenome (GOLD analysis project Ga0316616, IMG submission 207660) | Wetland soil microbial communities from Old Woman Creek delta, Ohio, United States - OWC_Aug_M1_C1_D1_B | ecosystem: Environmental > Terrestrial > Soil > Wetlands | place: USA: Ohio... | reverse complement strand
ATAACAACACTCCCGGGTTTCAGGGGGATCGTCCAGGATGTTGGGGGGCCGACAGCGAATATGTACGGGATGTTCTGCAGGAACTGGGAAACCAGGGGTACCTGCCCGGATCGGGTATGCACCCCTGGTTGTCCGAACCTTGCCTGCTCTCACGACCACCAGATAACACTGCTGAAAACACTGCGGCAAATTCCCGGGGTGAAACGGGTCTTTGTCAGTTCCGGAATCCGTTATGACCTGATTGGACGGGATGAGGAGGACTATCTCGAAGAGCTCTGTACCTGGCATGTGTCCGGCCATCTCAAGGTTGCACCTGAGCATATCACCCAGCATGTAACGGGCCTGATGGGAAAACCAGGCAGGGAAGCATTCGACTCATTCCGCGAGAAGTTCAAGGCCTTCCAGGCAGGAAAAAAGAAAAGGCAGTACCTGGTTCCTTATTTTATGTCTGGACACCCGGGCTGCACCATTAGGGATATGATAGAACTTGCTGAGTATATCCGGGACAACCGCCTGTATACAGAACAGGTCCAGGATTTTACTCCCACTCCGATGACGCTTTCAACATGTATGTATCATACCGGTATCAACCCATTCACCCTTGAACCAGTGCACGTGCCAAAGGACAGGGAGAAACGGATCCAACGGGCGATGCTCCAGTATCTCGATAAAGCGAACCATGAGCTGGTTCTGGAGGGTCTCCATGCAACAGGGAGAATGGACCTCATTGGAGATGGAGAACAGTGCCTCGTCCCGGTTCTGCCCAAGAACCGTCAAAAAAGAAATAATTGGGGAGGAAAAAAGAGGGCATGAATGCATCCGTGCTGCTGTTACGGTGTTACCCCTGCGTTCTCGCATGGGATACATTTTGCCATCTTCTCATCAAAAATCCGGTATGCATTGGCAAGGACGGATGAATTTGATATAAGGCCGGCAATGAGAATAACTTCGAGGATTTCCTCTCTGGTGGCTCCTTTCTTCACAGCAGCCTGTAAATGATAACTTGTGCAGTGCTGGCACTTGAGGGCAGCTCCGACTGCCATGCTGATCAGCTCTACGTACTTAGGTTCCATAGCACTCGTTCCTGTCACGGTGCTCTTGTAAAGCAGGTGCGAGATGAGAACCTCAGGGCGTTCAGCCATTCTCTTGAAGATGAGTGGGGCACGACCATACTCGGTCTCGATATTCTCCATCCATTTCGTAGCGGTCTCTTCACCGCCAATTTCAATGATGCGTTTCAGGGTAAGCTCAAAATCGGCTAGATCGGACATACTGGTATATGCTATCGTCCCCCTCCAACATTAAGAATGGTGATGATGAAGGGATGTTACTGCGAAAATTGAGGAGACTGGGAAAATTTTTGCACTGTATACAAGGTATTTAACAAAATGTGGTCCATTTTCCAGATAATCCGATAAAGGAGAATCTCTCAAAAGGTACTTATCCCTAAAAATTCCACAAGGGATCCATGAATATCCCCATCAGATCTCTTCCCCGGCATACGATGCAATCCGGCCTTATGATCCTGGTGATTTTAGCATATCTTCTTTTTGCGGGTTGTGTAGGCCCATTTGAACCGGTCGGACCATCTGAAATTCCTGGTCAAACGGGAACGATAGAACCAACACCCTCCCAAACGGTATCTACCGAGCAGACTGCCTCACAGCCGTTGCGAAATACTCCCACTGAATTGCCAGCATCCGGCTATATCGAACGTTCGTATGGATACGTACCCTATTCAACACCTCCTGAGTACCGCCTGACAATGATTGAATCCAACTCAAAGAAAGATGCATCAGGTACAATTATCATCTACGGGCGAATGAAAAACGAAGGACCCGGTTCCCTGTCCTATCTGCAGATTACTTTTAACCTTTTTGATTCCAATGGTAATCTGCTCGGAAATGCTCATGCCCAGGTAGAGTATTTCGGATCAGGTCAGACCTGGCATTTCCAATCCGATCCTGTACCAGCAACCAACTTCCAGTATTTCAAGATTGCCGGTGTTATGGCACAATAACCCAGATATTTTTATGCTGTCTACCCGGGGATTGTTTAATTTTGGTAATTTTAAATATCTGCCCCTTTAAATAAAAGAGCAGCACGAAGGAGTGCAACGGCCCTCCTCCCATCGGCGAAGGTATGCAGGAGAGAGGAAGAAGCATTTCACTTGGGTAAAGTCCCATTTTAACCACTGCCTCGTAAAAGATATACGAGGGAAAAATGGTCAAAATACACGGCCCAAAATGTCAGGAAAAAAAAGTTATACAAATTGGGCAATGGAAAGAGACGATGCTCTCAATGCCATTATGACTTTTCACCTCATCGGCTACCTCTGTACCTAACAGGGTATCCTGTTGTTTTCATTCGTTCGTATCGATTTATCAGACCATGATATTGGTTTCTGAGAATGGCTTAATCCGTAAGAGAATATAGTCCCGCATCCTTGAGGGAAGGATCTCTGCCACTTCCCCGATAGTGATCCCCTCTTCTACAACAATGTCTTTCAGAACGGGGGCGAAGTGGTCGTACGGTAATTTTACCCTGAGACCGGTCATCTGGACGGTGATAGGAGTTGGTGAGAGGACTTCATGGATCTCATCAACCTGGCTGCTGATGACGTCCATCAGCCGGGCCGGTGATACTGTAGGGGGGTCCTTGGCAATCTCTTCTCTCTTCTTGTCAAGAACTCTGGTAATCTCGGTCACGACCTGATCGAGCATTTCAAGTTCATCTGATTCTTTCGTCCGGTGCATGAAGCGACCGACATTACCCACATAACCGTCAACCGGTGGATCGATGATCTTCTTCAGAGTCTCGGTCGAAGGCCCGCCAAGAACTATGATAGGGACATGAATCCCTCTCCGAATGACTGGGAATTTGTATTCAATGCATGTCTCAAAGTCGCCAAGGAGGTAGACTGCAAGGTCGTGCTCATTGATGACATCCCTCTCCTCATCGTTCAACTGCGCAATCCGTTTCCCGAATCCTCGTGCAAGCCCGACCATGTTGGTCTTTGCGCCCATCCGCCTTACATATTCAGCGACGTCACAGGACGCATGGGGAAGGTGGTGGATCTCTAGGCTCATCGTTACTACTGCAATCTCGGTTCCGACAAGAGGTGAGGGGATAATCTCACCGGTAAGTGGCTTTCCTATCCGGGCGATGAGTTCAATATCTTCCCGTGGGACAAGCGCCTGGAGGACTACTTCCTGGGCAAGGATGTGTTTCTGTATAATGTAACCCCCCAGGTCTTCGATCAGGTCCATGATCTCGTCATGGCGATAGATACCCCCTTTGTAGGTTATCGGCACAAGGTTCACAGGCTCTCACCCATCAGAGCAAATTTTTCCTTCACGAGATCCTCGAAGTTCTCCGGGAGCGTGTTCTCGCTTGCCACGAGGTAAAACTTCTCTTTGCCATAATATTGCCTTCGAACTTTGAAACCCTCAGGTTGGATAACCAGAAGAGCATAGATCAGGTCCTTATAGAGAGATTCGCTCGGATCAATGACGGGTATCTCTTCAATCTGGTGACCATCTGCTCCCTCAATATTGAGTATTACCGTAAACCTATCGGGCTGTATCACCTTGTCTCCCCCGTACTCCGCCCAGAGTATCTTCAGAAGAGGTGCAAGGTATGTTTCATCACCAATCGAGAGAGTTACCTTTCTCTCCTGGACATTCACATCAGCGATGTCCCGGACCCTGACCACTCGCGGGATTTTTTTTGTCACCCCCACTGCAATAAAGAGGGGGATCCGTGGATCGATTGAGATATGGAGTTTTTTGATAACTCGAAGCAGGTTGTGGTCGAGAAGTACAATATCGGCGATACGGCGATAATAGGCACGACCTGTCTCCTCAGGGCTTTCCACCTCGAAATATTCGATCGCATCCATCTAGGATCCCTTGATAAATCCTGATGCAAGGAGTGCAGACCCCACAGCCCCGATGTACTGGGAATGGTGGGGGACAACGACTTCAACCTGGAGCAGATCGCCCATGGCTTTCACCAGTCCCTGGATAAGTGACGTTCCGCCCACCATTATCACCGGTTCTTTGATATCGACTTCCTGGAGCTGCTGTTCGAATACCTGCTCTGCGACGCTATGGCATGCAGCTGCAGCAACATCTTCAGGGGAACTACCGGCTGCAAGGGCATTCACAAGGCTCTGGGTACCAAACACGATACAATAACTGTTCATCGGAACCTCCCGTCCCATCCCCCGCATTGCAAGGGGACCGAGCTCGGTGATATCAACCCCGAGTCTTTTCGCGGTCATCTCGAGGAACCTGCCACTGGCTCCAGCGCAGATCCCGCCCATGGTGAATGTTCCGGGAATACCATCCTGTACACTGATGGCCTTGTTGTCCATCCCTCCGATATCGATCACGGTCGATGGCCCATGCTGGGTGTCGGCCAGGTACACGGCTCCCTTTGAATTAACGGTAAGTTCTTCCTGGATGAGATCGGCATGCATCTTCTCTCCAACGAGGAACCGACCATATCCGGTTGTTCCTGTTGCCTGGATCTCCTCTCTGCCTACACCAGCCTCCTTCAGGGCAAGATCAACGGCGTCCTCTGCACTCTTCAGGACAGCGGTAGTGGGAAGCCAGCCGGTGCCGATGATCTGGTTGTCCTGCATGATCACTGCCTTTGTTGTACTTGAACCTGAATCAACGCCCAATGTCAATCCTTCCTGGACTTCGCGGGCAAGCAGCGCTCTTCTCCTGGCAATCGTCGTCAGTGCCTCCATCCTGGTAAGAAGTGTCCCTGCGGTGGTCCGCTCAGTGAAGGAGTAACTGACGACCGGAAGGCGCGAATTCTCATGGATGTAACGCCGCAGTTCGTTTCTTACGATGGCAGCTTCCGCACAACGGAAACAGGTAGCGATGAATACCGCATCGGCCTCAATTTTCCCTTCAACTAGAGCCCGTGCCCTGGCAATAGCCAGTTTCAGGTCCGGGCTCCGGACATCGAGGCCGAAAAGATCAAAACCCTGGCGTATATCAGCAAGCCTGATATCGGGGAAAAAGATTTCTGCCTCGACAGACCTGGCCGCTTCATCGATCTCTTTCTGGACCCCTGAGTATTCAGGTCCGCACGACAGTTGTGCTATTCTGACAAGGCTCATGCACCACCTCCGCCAAGTTCTTCAAGGAATTTCTTAATCGCGGCAACAAATTCAATACCCTCTTCTTCTGTCCTTGGGTATCGGAGATCAAGAACCGGGATACCACTCTTTCGCAGGAGAAACTGGATCAGCTCGTTTGTCCTTGCACACCCCATGCAACCAAATGAGAAATCAGCATCGTGTATGATAATTGCGGCCTCCGCCTGATCAATCATCGGGCCGTAAAGGGACATCCTCCCTCTTACTCCTGATGGAACCTCTACTGCCGCCCACTTCAGACCTCTCTTGGGATCCTCTGGAGTGATCTGGAGGGGTGGGGATTCCAGGCCCGGGGACTGGATGTGTTCCCGTATCTGGAGGGCAGCAGAGAGCGGGGTATGCCCGAACCTTGCCACGAGATCGGATAGGATGAGGCTTGTTGTGGGATAAATAAACACCTTTGCCATGGTCAGGTCTCCACTGATTCGATTATCTTCTGGATCTTCTTTGCATCCAGTTTATCACTCCCGGCAGGAACGGGTGGTTTCGGTACGGATCCAATTGGCCGTTTCGGGAGCTCCTCAAGTCCTTTGGATATGAATCGGCTGATTGAGATCTCAAATTCATGACCGAAATATCCGGGACGTGCACCTCCAAGGTTCGCCCTGCACCTCCGTGAATCACCTGGGGGGAAACCCCGGTCTTTTACGAAGATATGGGCAGGATCGAATTTCCGGAGATGATCAATAATTGCATTGACATCATCCTCATTTCCTGTGATCTGAAGGCCAAAACAGGTTTCTTTAATCATGACGCCCTGGGAGATCTCGTAAGTCCGTATGGCCAGGTCCCCGGGTGTCATCTCGGGCGATTCAACAAATACATATTTTGTGACGGTATTGGTATACTTCGGATGATATTCGGTCATCTCCCTGCCTCCCTGATAAATACAATTTCGGTCTCCTTGTAATCGCGAAGCTTGTGAAGATCGAGTACTCTCCCAAGCACATTCGTCCCTTCAAACGGCTCGGAAGTCGGCCCGAATTCGCTGTTATCGGTCGTCCTTACTCCCACGAGCCCTGAGCCCCTTCGAGAATCGTTTGTGATGGCAAGCGTCCCGGAAGGTACAGTATCGGATGGGACATTTTCGGGCACAATACTCACCTCTTTGGGTACCGGGGGTTTGAAGAGGTACACATCCTCGAAATGGAAGAAGAGGGGAAGACTCCCAACATGGTGAAGGTGGAGCCCGGTCAGCTTTCTGAAGATATTGCAGGAGTCAGGGGCATGGAGGTCGTCAAGGGCGATGTCAACTACCCGTGAGAGCGGGACCGTAGTGATCTGGACTTCTCCTGCCGCAAGGCATGCAAGGGTAGTTTCCGGGGTCTGGCTGACCACCACCCGCTCACCCTCGTGGTTGTCGACAACAAGTCGTATACCCTTTACAAGGGCAGCCTCCTCAGCGGAAGGGAGCATGAGACCAACCAGATCAAAACGCGGGGGATCGATCTTCAGGCAGAATATTTCCCCTTCTTTTGCGAGCCGTACCAGTTCGATTCCTCTGGTAACCTGTCCCACAATGGTGTGGGCATTTGAGGCAGGGATATCAGTGATATAGATATAGATGCTCCCTCTTCCCCTCCCCCTCGTCCTTGCAGTTACGAGCCCTTCCCGTCTCGGAAGGCGGTTCTCTTCGGGAACATCGGTACCAATCCTGCTGACATCCGCAATATGCGTGCTTGCTACTCTCCCGATATGATATAACCCCTCTTCATAGGTGAGAAGCAGGTGTTCCACGCTCTCGGCCGTGGCAGTATCAATCCGGCCTTTTTCATACCCTGCGGCCGTGATCGAGACACTGGTGATAATTTCCATACCATCTTCAAGAACAAGATCATTGCTGATTGTGGTGAATGAACGGCTGGTATCCGCCCAGCTGATTACCTGTTCCACACCTTGTATCGAATCGCCGGTCTTCCACCGGTCAAGGACCCCGATTCCTGAAACAACCCTGCCAATAATTCCGCCCGTGTCATCAGCTCCAAGGTCGGCTGCATGTCTCATTTTTGAAAAAATTATATAGGATCGTTTGGGATCATACCCCCCACAACCAAGAATAACATCTCCCCGTTCATAGAGGTGCGGTATTCTGGCGGGCCTGAGGGTGCTGGCAAAAGGACCAAAAGCGGATGAATAACGGTCATGCCAGTGTAGTGTAAGCGGGTTTCCGGAAGTGAGCATGGTTAAAATTTCCGGCCCTTTGCCTGAGGGCTCGATGGTAATTTCACCCTGCGTTGTAATGACCCGGAAACTGGACGTACTGGCTGATTCACGGGTTGCAGGTCGTATCACTGCGACAGAACACCGCGGATCTTTATCCAAAATAATCTCAGATAGGCGTTTACCTTCTTCGATATCAAGAGTCTGCCCATCGAGACGTATGGTGGGCGTCATTATCCCGAAACTGCTTTGCCCATGATCTGGCGTTCATCTTCGGTAAGACTTGCCAGGACTTCATCCGTTTTTCCAATCTGGATGATCTTCCCGCCCCTCATCAGAGCGAGCCGGTCACAGACATCTTTGACAAAATCCATATCATGGGACACAACGATGAACGTCTCGTCCATTTCATCCCTGGCATGGAGGATAGAATGTTTGACATCGATTTTGGTCAGGGGATCCATGGTTCCGGTGGGCTCATCCAGGATAATCAACCTGGGTTCACGGATGAGTACCTGGGCAAGGGCAACCCGGTGTCGTTCACCCTCGGAGAGCTGGCCAGGGTGACGGTCGAGGATCTCCCTGCTCTTTTCTTCCTGGAATCCTGCCATTTTAAGGGTTAGGATAGCCTTTCGCATGGCAAGTTCCTTTGGAAATTCCAGCCCGATTGCATCAGTGAGGTTGTCAAGTACAGTCCGGTGGGGGTACAGATCATATTCCTGGTGGAGCAGGCCAATATATCCCTTGGCCCGACCACGGAACTCAATACCTGGCTTGGTCATATCGACAACATCATCACCGATCCTGATGTTCATCTCGCCAGAAGTTGGTTCTATAATCCCGCCTATAATCCGTGAAAGGGTCGTCTTTCCTGCCCCACTTTTTCCGATAATCCCGAATATCTCCTTTTCCGAAACATCAAAGCTCACCCCGTTCACCGCTTTGATAACACCCCTGTCGGCCGAGATATACCGTTTGTATACATCGCGTGCTGTGAGGATATTCTCCCCTATTTCAGGAGCTTCATGCCCTTCATCGATGCCAACACCTTCCATGAATTTGTGGATAACTTCCTTCGGCTCTCCGAGGTAGGCGATAGTACCATTTTCAAGAAGAAGTGCCCGATCGGTAACTTCTTCGATCACTTGAGGAAAATGCGAGGTGACAACCATACCCATGTTATTCCCCGTTGCAGCTTCGGTGAGCATGGTATGGACGAGGTGAGCGGTCTGTGGATCGAGCGTCCCTGTAGGCTCATCGGCAAAGAGGAGGAATGGCTCTTTGGCGAGCTGTCTTGCCAGGACGACCCGCTGCTTTTCACCTCCGGACAGGTCGCGAGCGATGTGCATCATGCGATGGGAGAGGCGGACTTCGTCGAGGAGATCGGCAGCACGGTTGATCGCTTTGTCAGGAGGATAATCAATGTCATCGAGTGCATGAAGGACGTTTTCGATCACGCGGTCATTACCATAAAGGGCAAACGTCCGCTGGAACATGATTGCAGTGCTCCTCATCACCCTCCGTTTCATGGCATTATTCTTCTCGTCCCACAAATCGACATCAAGCGCCTTCATCATCCCGCTACACTTCGGGCAGGGGGATCCTGCTAGGCTGCCTACTCCCACGTATTCGCATGCGTCGCAAGAGGCGATATGATAGATGATCTTTCCGGAAGTCGGGGCCTGCTCGACCCCCCTGACGAGGTGCATAAGAACGGTTTTTCCTGCCCCGCTCCTCCCGATAATCCCGAGGACTTCCCCTTCACCAATCGTAAAAGAAATATTGTTCAGGACCCGTTTTCCATCAAAGTCCATGCAGACAGAATCAACGGTGATCAGTGGATTCATTCCTCTCCTCTCATAACCTAATGTTGTGTTTGAGGCATATTACTCTTTATATCATTGCACCTGTATGGGATTCATTCATTTGACATCGTTTTGACGATTTCAACCACTTCTCGCACGTTTTTCACAACATGATGGGCTGCCTGATAGAGTTCACCTGGTTTATCTCCCTGCTGTTCTTCGGTCAGGATTGCGAGATTAGCCTTTTTCATGGCACAGAGATCGTTGATCCCGTCTCCGACCATCACTACCGTGTCATACTCGCTCTGGAGGTCTGCCACGATTTGGGCTTTCACCGTTGGTGTGGCAATTCCATACACCCTATCCCGCGGTATTCCGAGGTAGTCTGCCATCTTTTCGAGCTTTGCTACCCGGTCACCGGATGCAATAAAGGTTGGTATGCCCATCACGTGAAGATCTCGTATCGCCTCTTTTGCACCTTCAAAAGGTCTCCCCCCGGTTGTAACGGTGAACTCGATGGTTTTCTTTGCCATGTTCAGAATAACGCCTGAATTCAATGTGACGACCGATTCTCTTTTGCAGACCTGCCAGACGTTCCTGATGCAGTCCTGAAGATCTCCAATCGTCGCATGGCTATCACGATAGAGTACATCACCGATATCTTCAGCAGTCGTGATCTTCCTCGTACAGCTGACACCAAATCCTGCTTTATGAGATACGAGGTAATTGGAAAGGAGGGTGGCAGGATCCGATCCTATGATCTCCCTGGAATGGACGTGGATGACTACGAGAACTCGTTCAGGAGAGCTGAACGTGAGGGTCACCGTCTCGATGCCGGGAAGTAACATCTGCCGTTTCACATCCTTTGCCACCCGGTAGGTATGGAGGAGGGTCCCTGCGCTGTCAAACACCACGGCCATCGACATTAGTGTGGAATCCCGTAAAGTTCTTTGGACTCTGCTGGCATGTACTACGTACAGCCTATGTTGGTTACTGATACTGCTGAGAAAATAAAGAAGATGGAGATACGGGGAGCAGGAAGGATTGCCAGGGCCGCAGTCACAGCGCTCAAGGAACATTCTGATACCTTATCCTTAAAAGATCTTGCAGAGTACAGGAAGGAGATGTCAAACGCTGCCGATCTCCTGATCGTCACCCGGCCTACTGCCGTATCCCTTCCAAATGCAGTTCACCTGGTGATGCGTACCTTGTCAAGGGAAATTCACTCGGTTTCAGCAGCAAAGGAAGAATTCGCCAGGGCATGCGAGTCGTTCATCTGTACATCAGAGCGTGCAGTCCAGCGCATCGGTGAAGTTGGAGCACGGCATATCAGGGATGGGGAAGTGGTCCTCACCCACTGTAATTCTGAAGCGGCCCTCGAATGTCTCCTGGATGCGCACCGGAATGGTGTCAACTTCAAAGTGTATGCAACGGAAGTCCGACCGGGAAACCAGGGGCTCCTGACCATCAAGATACTCAATGATGCAGGGATACCCACCACGTATATTGTTGATTCAGCAGTTCGCTATTTCATGAAGGAGGTCGACAGGGTGATTGTCGGAGCTGATGCCGTTTCCGTAAACGGTGCTGTCGTAAACAAGATAGGGACCTCCCAGATTGCCCTGGCTGCACATGAAGCTAGGACAAGTTTCCTAGTGGCTGCAGAGACCTACAAGTTTGCCCCGCGGACTATACTTGGCGAATTTATCGAGATCGAAGAACGGGATGGATCCGAAGTGCTCCCCGATACAATTGCAAAAACACTACCCCATATCACGGTGAGAAACCCTGTGTTCGATGTGACCCCTCCTGAATATGTCGACCTGATCATGACCGAAGAGGGAGCAATCCCTCCTCAGATGGCATACATCATCATCCGTGATTACCTGGGATGGGAGATTGGGGACTTTGGAGCACGCCAGTTTAATCCCCTTACCAATAATTGCTTTAATTAAAAACAAAACGGAAGTATCACCCCTGAAAAAAGGAAAACGTGAGAGAAGGAACAGGACGAAGTGTGAGATACCATGGAAATTACCTTTGAGAAGATGCATGGCAATGGGAATGATTTTATTCTCATCGATGAGTATGGAAAGACGATAATCCCTGACGAGATGAAATCCCGGTTTGCCCTGCTGTATTGCGACCGAAGGTTTGGTATTGGCGGGGATGGGGTTCTGTATCTCTCCCGGTCTGGTTCTGCTGATCTCAGGATGCGAGTATTCCAGCCGGATGAGAGCGAAGCCCCGATGTGTGGCAATGGGATCCGTTGTTTTGTAAAACATGCGTTCGATGCAGGCTATGTGGAAAAGACCTGCACCATCGAGACCCTGGCAGGAATAATACATGTCGAGATGGGATATGTTGATGATACTTTTCTTGCGACGATACAGATGCCGGAACCACGATTCAACCGTACTGATATTCCAGCGAGCGGTGAAGGGGAATACAGGGAAACGATTCAGGGATACCAGGTGTATGCAGTCAATACAGGTGTTCCCCATGCGGTGATTTTCGTTGAGGACCTGGAGTCGTTTCCACTCGCGGAAGTCGGCCCAGC
>Ga0316616_100000716_pt1 | contig 11701 bp, 9 predicted proteins | sample OWC_Aug_M1_C1_D1_FD_207660 | JGI IMG/M metagenome (GOLD analysis project Ga0316616, IMG submission 207660) | Wetland soil microbial communities from Old Woman Creek delta, Ohio, United States - OWC_Aug_M1_C1_D1_B | ecosystem: Environmental > Terrestrial > Soil > Wetlands | place: USA: Ohio... | reverse complement strand
AATCGAAAGGTTCACCCTGGACCTTGAAAATTACTGCAGAAAGAAAATAAACAGATACAGAAAGAAATCAAGAAGACGGAAAGCAAGTCTGACCGAGACGAATTCTGACGGTTAAAACAAACACCCGGACTGGAAGATCAAAGACTTTGAAAACGTTTATGCCACTGCTTACCAAAAACAATCACATTTTTCGGGTTAACTGATCGCCTCTTCTCCTCTTTGTCCTGTCCTGATCCTTATGGCGTCGTCAATATGTATGACGAAAATCTTGCCGTCTCCGATCTTGCCTGTGCGTGCTGTTTTTTCTATGACGCCGCATATTTCATCTGCAATTTCATCAGGCACAATAACTTCTATTTTCACCTTTGGGATAAAATCCACGACATACTCAGCGCCGCGGTAGAGTTCTGTGTGGCCCTTTTGCCTGCCAAAACCTTTCACCTCGGTTATGGTCATTCCACGGACCCCCATTTCATTCAGGGCGTCTTTTACTTCGTCAAGTTTGAAAGGCTTAATAATGGTCTCAATCTTTTTCATGTGTCTCCCCTGAAAAACTAAAGTTTTTCCAATTTTGAATATTCATATAGTGTTGACATCGCCTTGCTTTCTGTTGCTATCCCCGATTCCTCCAGCGCGGCAATGGGGTTCAACCCCCCGACGATAACCATGCCGACTTTGTCGATGCCAACGGGAATTTCCAGCAATGGTTTGTTCGGGCCTCCGATAAACATAATGCCGCCAATCTCTTTTTCGGTTATTGTCCGCGCAAGTCTTTTTGCCTGTTCCAGGCAAACAACCGGGATCTCCCTGAAGCTTGCCAGAATTTTCCCGGAATGTCCCGAGACAGCCCCGTTCACGTCGGTCATCTTGCTCCTGATAAAAATCTCAAGGGGATCAAGGGAAGAGCCCTCATAGCTGATGAGGGAAAGAAATCTTGCGGGTTTTCCTTCCCGTATCTCCAGGACGCCGCCAAAACGGGAAGTGACCGGTATGCCGGCTTTCAGGAGTATGCCGTTAATGGTAACGCTGCATACAGTCCCTATCCCTATCTTATGCTCAGGGATTAATACGTCTCCTATCTTCTCGCCCCCCCGGGCAATTATGCATCTATTACTCATAACATAGGGTGAGGAAAATATAGTTTTGAGAATTTGCATCGCCTCCCGGAGGTCTTCCTCCGCGAAATAAGAGATGTTCAGGATAATATCTCCTTCCATAGTGTGGAGATCCAGCTTAGTGAGATAAGAAAGAGTCTCGATTTTGCTGATTACAAAGCCGATTTTATCGGATACATGGCTATGCCCGAGCTCTTTCTTTCCCTTATCTGTAATCTTGCGGCCTTCTTTGCCGAACACTTCTGTATAGCCTCTTTCATCCATTATCTTAAGGTGATACCGGACAGTTCTTTCTGTGAGGTCGATGCCATGCGGTTGTAACTGTTTCGCTATTTCCCGTGAACCGACGATATCAGAATGACCATCAAGCGTTTTGAGAATTGCGAGCATTGTTTTATTCATTCCCTGTAATACCTCCGAATGTGAGGGCCGGCTTAACCCAGCCCCTTCAATAACTTTCTGTATTTCCCAAAATAATGTTCTTTCCTCCATTTAATTATGCTCATCTTCAGGGATGGTCCCGTGATATCTCTCTCACGGGACCATCCCTGCATATACCCCGGAAGCTTTCCATTAGTGAAATTTTAACTTTTCCAGGAAACATTCCCGGATTCCTGACTTCTCACTTTTCACGTTTCACTTTTCACTGCCGGCTTGTCCGGGTTAGGCTTTGAGTATTTTCATTGCTTCCTTCCTGTACGATTCCATCAGATAGGGTATGCCTGTTACCTTGGCGCATTCCTCGGTTAGAGACATCAGTTCATTTCTTGTAATGGAATCGACATTAAAGCAGCGGGCGCCTGCCATCAACTGCTGTAAGCCGACCCTGATTTTCTGGGCATAGCTGTAGATGCCGATCGCTCCCAGCGGTATGTTTTTGATCTCACTATTGCCTACAAGATTCTTTACGTCTTCATAATTGACAAAGATCTCCTCAACTTTGGAGCCGAATTCGCTCACGCTCTTGGGCAGATCATTTGCTTTTATCCATTTCGCTATATTCTTGCCGACCATGCCGGGGATCATTAACGCACGGCCCATACAAACAGCCCTGGTGTAAGGGGCGCCTAAGGCCAGGGCCTTGAAGATGCCGTCTTCACTGCTGAAGCCGCCGGCAAACGCAATATCAGGAACACGCTCTCCCTTCTTATGCAAGATACTGCAAAATTCAGCGGCCGCTGCGTGCAAATAGAGTGAAGGCATGCCCCATTCTTCCATCATACGCCAGGGGCTCATGCCTGTGCCGCCGGGGGCGCCGTCGATTGTCAAAAGATCGACCTTTGCCTTGGAACTCCATTTGATCGCCATTGCCAGTTCACGCAGGCCATAGGCACCGGTTTTTAAGGTGATTCTCTTGAAGCCGAGTTTTCTCAGCCTGGCGACTTCAGCATAAAACTCCTTTTCCCCGATAAAACCCAGACGGCTATGACGCTCGAATTCTTTGATGGCGCCGTCCCTGAAAGACGCTTTGACAATCGGATCAGAAGGATCAGGGGTAACAATATAGCCGCGCTTCTGCAATTCAAGGGCGCGCTCAATTGAGTGTACCTTGATTTCACCGCCTATGCATTTGGCTCCCTGGCCCCATTTCAACTCTATTGTTTCGATGCCGTGTTTGTCGATGATGTATTCAGCCACACCCAGACGGGTGTCCTCGACATTCATCTGCACAAGAATCTCGCCGAAACCCTGATGATAGCGGCGGTATGTTTCAATCCTGCGGTCCATGTCCGGGGCTTTTATAATTTTATGTTTGCTGTTTAATTCGAGCGCCGGGTCTATCCCGCATACGTTTTCACCGCAGACAATCGTGACACCCGAAATCGCGGCCCCTATTGCAAAGTGTTCCCAGTTCTTACGGGCTATTTCCGTAGACCCGAGCGCGCCGGTAAAAATCGGCACCTTCATTTTTACTTTTTTTGTCCAGCCATAATCGGTTTCAGTGTTGACATTCGGAAACCTGGCTGTATCGGGGTCGCCTTTCTGGCCTTTGGGAAGGCCTTTGGCCCCGAGGGCGTAACCATGGATGTTCAGGTGTGAATAATCTACCGGATAATTTTTGTCACCGCCCGCGGTTATTTCACCAAACGGACCGGGATAAAGCAGTTCTCTGCCTCTGAAGGTCGCTTTGAAGACTTCACAATTTCCTCTGCACCCGTCGATACATCTGGTGCAAAGGCCACTCATCGGGGACACACTCTTTGAACGGTTGTGTGTTCTGGTTGCGTCGTTGGAATTCGGCTGTTGCAAGTTCATATATTATTTCTCCTTATAAAGCGTCTGATTTTTGCACGACAATAACTGTTTACAGAAAGCGCCTAAAGTTTGTTTCCCCTATAAGTCCCACCTCCTCCTGTTAAGTATTACTAAAGCAATGCCGGTAAAAATAAGTACCACTAACCTCCAAAGGCAAAAAAAATCCTTTAAGGAGTTCAAGGGCCTGTTCCTGTAAAAAAGCGTGTCACATACAGATAACTAATAGCTCGACCTCCTCATCATGTTTATTACTCCATAGAGACGGCAGATAGTCTTTCAGGTAGATCGAATCCCCTGCCTCCAGTTCTTTTTCAGTGTTCTCAACTTTAACTGAAACGCCGCCACTTACTACATGAATCAGTTCTTCTTTCTTATGGGTGAGAAAATGTTTATACAGTTCAGTGCCCGGACCGATCACTGCCATATAAGCTGATGCCTTGTCACCTGAGATTATATTGAAGATGGAGTATCCCGTCTCTTTTTTGTGAAGGTTTTTTCTGACGTCATCCTTTTTTATGAGCCATTTAACATCCCTGGCAATTTTGTCACTCTGCAGGAGGCTTGAGGGGCTGAGGCCGAGGACATCTGCTATCTGGAAGAAAGAGTTAAGGGAAGGGCTTATCTGGTTGTTTTCGAGCTGTGATATAAAACTCGAGGTCAGTCCGATTTTATCCGCAAGGTCCTTTTGCGACATCCCGAGCATAGTGCGGCTGTTCTTTATTTTCGAGCCTATGTCGAAGGAGGACTCTTTCTTGGCGGGGATGATAAATATACTGTTGTCTTCTATTTCATAAGAATGGGGTTTGAAGGCCTCTCTGCTTGTTCTGTCCTCAAGCTTCAGCGCTTTAATATATAATTTGTCCCTTCTCTTATAGAGTTCAAGGACGACCTGGGTTATGTGCCTGAGATTGGCCTTGAATGCCTGGCTGTGGGCCTCTTTTTCGAGCATCCAGTAGGCAACAGTGCCCAGGTCATAAAGCCTGGGGCACATATAGGTAAAGAATTTATAGGTGCTGTTTTCGTCTCCCCAGAGATCCTGCATTCCTGTCAGGCTGTCGAATATGTATCTCGCTCCTTCAGGCAGCCTGTCCTGTATTGCGTTAAGTGTTTCACCGAAAGACGATATATCACCGGGCCTGTTCACCTTTATTATGTTCCGAAACTTGGGATGTTCTTTTTCATAGAACTTCAGGAAGGTCCTGTCGCTTTTTCCTTTTCCGGAAGTAAAACAGTCGAGCATTGTGAACTGCTCAGGATTTATTTTCAGATCCATATGAAGCAGGATGCTCTGAGGGGACCTGTTAAAACTCGCATAAATGACAGGCCTGTTTTCTTCCAGAGATTCGTTAATGAAATTCTGGATGAATATGTCCTCTGAAGTGCCTGCTTCAGTTTCCCATACCATATTGTCCCCTATGTGAGCAGAGTCAATAAGGTTGTCGAGATCTTTTATGCCTGTAGAAATTTTTTTCATGGCAATAGGCTACCGGTTACCTTGAGGCATAAATTTATACAATATGCTGGTATATTGTCAAGAAGGATTATTAACCTGAACTTCTGCTCAAATCAGGCAATAAATGAGAAAGGCATTTTCTCCATTTAAAGTCGAAAGACAGCAGGCAATACCTTTCCGAGTTGACAAAGAATAATCATAATTTTTATTATAATTTTCACGGCAAACGGTTACCGTCCACCGCATTTATGCTGACCAGAAAGGTGTACGCTATTTTTTACCGATTACTAGAGGATACAAAGGACTTTTATGGACAAGAAAAGCGGTGACCTAAATATTGCGATCTTCTTTTGCCGGCAGTTAGATCCGGACCAGGACGTCAACAGGCGTACCCTTGAAAAAGAGATGGGTGAGCGGATACGGTTTTTCCCCCTGCCCTGCAGCGGCCGCATTGATTCTCTTCACCTCATGCGGGCCCTCGAAGCAGGGGCTGATAAGGTCTATCTTGTGACCTGCCCTGAAGGGGCCTGCCATTATCGTGAAGGGAACCTGCGCGCCAAAAAACGTATTGCTTATGCCCAAAGTCTGATCCAAGAGATAAGTCTCGACCGGGACCGCCTGGAGTTGGTTGTCACCGCTCCAGGGAAACGTTTAACCATTGATGAACTTGCCCGGGAACTTCTTAGCCGGGACGATAAAGGAGCAAAAGCATGATTACGGCTGAAAGAAAACCCATAGCAGAGATTAAGGAAATGATCGCAGCCTGCAAGAAGGTCCTGGTGGTCGGCTGCGGCTCCTGCGTTGCCGAGTGCGCAGCCGGAGGCGAAAAAGAGGTCGGCCTTCTATCCTCCGCACTCCGCATGGACGCAAAGGCCTCGGGAAAAGACCTTGAGATCAGGGAGATGACCCTCGACCGCCAGTGCGTCTATGAGTTTATAGACCAACTGACGGACGTTATTGACCAGTACGACATTGTCCTTTCCCTTGCCTGCGGCGCAGGCGTGCAGGCTGTGGCAGAGGTATTTCCGAAAGTCCCGATTGTCCCTGCCCTTAATACGACGTTCCTGGGTGAGACTAAAGAGGCAGGCCTATGGATCGAGAACTGCCGCGGCTGCGGTGACTGCAAGCTCGGGTTTTTCGCTGCTGTCTGCCCTGTCACCCGCTGCGCCAAAGGGCTCTTCAACGGCCCCTGCGGCGGTTCCAGGACTGACCGCTGCGAGGTTGATCCTGACGTGCCCTGCGCCTGGCAGTTGATTATATCAAGACTCGAAGCCACAGGCCGTCTTGACCTTCTGCGAAAGGTCCATCCCCCGGCGGACTGGTCAAAACAACAGGGCAAGGGACCCAGAAAAATCAGCAGGGAGGACCAGCGCGCGTGATTACAGAAAGCCGGCTCAAAAAGGTATTACATAAAGGTGATTTTGCTGTTACCGCGGAGTGCGGTCCGCCAAAGGGCGCTGATCCCGAGGTTGTCAGGAGCAAAGGAAAAATCCTCAAAAATCATGTGGACAGCGTCAATGTCACCGACAACCAGACCGGAGTGGTCCGTCTCAGCAGTCTCGCTGCCTGCGCCCTGCTGAAGGCCGAAGGTCTTGACCCTGTGCTCCAGATGGTTGTCCGTGACCGCAACCGCATAGCGCTTCAGTCGGACGTGCTGGGGGCATCAGCCCTGGGCATACGCAATATTCTCTGTCTCTCCGGAGACCACCAGTGCTTTGGCAATCAGCCGCAGGCTAAGGGCGTCTTTGACATTGACTCGGTCCAGTTGATACAGACCGTGCGCAGGATGAGGGATGCAGGTGAAGTCATCGGCGGCGATAAGCTGGCCTCTCCGCCTGATCTGTTCATCGGGGCCGTGGCAAATCCCTTTGCCGATCCTTTCAAATACCGGGCCGCCCGTCTCGCCACAAAGGTGGAGGCAGGCGCCGAGTTTATACAGACCCAGTGCATCTTCAACCTCAAACGTTTTAAGGAGTGGATGGCCCTTGTCAAAGAATACGGGCTGACGAACAAGGTCTATATCCTTGGCGGCATTACACCCATTAAATCCGCCCGCATGGCAGAGTACATGGCAAAGCAGGTTGCCGGTATGGATATTCCCCAGGAGGTCATTGACAGAGTAAAGGGAGTGCCTGCAAAGGAACAGCGGCAGGAAGGGATCAAAATAGCTGTCGAGGCAATACAGGCGCTCAGGGAGATGGACGGGGTTCACGGTGTCCATATCATGGCAATAGAATGGGAAGAGGCTGTCCCGCAGATCGTGGAAGAGGCGAAACTCTTCCCGAGGCCTCAGGTCTGAGAAATAAGCTACTATGCCACCTAAATATCATATCCATACCAGTCCGGTAGCCGCCCGTTTTCAGGCGATCACAAAGTCGGGAGTCATTGCCTGGGAAGAGGGGTGCCTCAAATGCGCCCGTTGCGTAAAGAAAGATTGCGTCTATAAGGTTTACGAAAAACGGGGCATTGATGCCCGCCAGATGCTCGAATCCCTCGACAGCGTCTGCATGGACTGCTTCCGCTGCGTGCAGGGCTGTCCGAACAAGCTTATCCAGAAGGGACTCAATCCCTCATATAAAGCGCTCGGAGACCATTACTGGACGCCCGAGATCATTTCAGGGCTCTGGTTCCAGGCGAATGCAGGCCGAATCCCGGTTTCCGGCGGAGGCTATGGGGGGAATTTCTCTGGTCCTGGTTTCGATGCCATGTGGACGGACATGTCCGAAATAGTCCGGCCTACAAGGGACGGCATCCATGGCCGTGAATACATAAGCACCACCATTGATATTGGACGCAAGGTCATGGCCCTCGAATTCGATAATTCAGGGGCGCTTTCTATTACCCCGCCGCCGATTGTGGAAATACCGCTCCCGATCCTGCTTGACATGCTTCCATGGTCGCCGCCGCGTAAAGGGATTAATCGTGCCCTTCTTGAAGCAGCGCGGTCCCTGGGCACCTTTGTAATTATCCGGCAGAGCGACTATGATCCAGGGATGGAAGAATATCTACCCAACATTGTCCTTTACATCGACGGAAAGATATCCGACATCGACCCGGCCGTTCTGCGGAGGTTGCGTTTGATAGAACTCCCGTACGGGAAAGATGTCATCGCCAGCCAGAAAGTCTTAAAAGAAAGGCAGCCCGGCCTGGTGACCATTATCCGGATGGAAATCAGTCCTGATTCATCCGGAAGCATCTTACAACTCACCGCTGAAGGGGCTGAAGTCATACACCTCGTTGCCGACGAATATGGTAATGAATACGGCCATGAATCCGGTGATGGAAAGGCCGATAAACCCCTGTTCATAAAAGAACGGATGAGGGAGATACACCTCCACCTTGTGGAAAAGGGGGTCCGTGACCAGATCACTCTTATCGCAGGCGGGGGCATCGCCATGGCTGAACATGTGGCAAAGCTGATCATATGCGGCGCAGACCTGCTTTCGGTTGACATTCCACTGCTTGTTGCCATGGAGTGCAGGGTCTGCCGTCGCTGTAAAGAGGGTATTGACTGTCCTGTAGAGCTTGAGGGTGTTGACCCTGTCTGGGGCGCAGGCCGCGCAAGGAATCTTATGGCAGCCTGGCATAATCAGCTCCTTGAGATACTCGGGGCCATGGGCATCCGCGAGGTAAGGAGACTGCGCGGCGAAATGGGCCGCGCCATGTTCTTCGAGGACCTTGAAAAAGACATCTTCGCCACAATGGGCAGAAAGGGCTGATGCAATGGCAAAAGTAACAGACACACTGAAGCTGCCTGAAGTGAAAAAGGTGCTGAGCCGTTTCCGCAATGCGCTTGGTAAATATCGCTTAACAGTATCCAAGGCCTGCAACAACTGCGGACTCTGTGTAACACTCTGCCCTTATGGTGTTTACAAGGCAGGATCAAAAAAACCCAGGGTCGCTGCTGAGCATCTCTGCCTTGGGTTCCCCTGCAGCTCTAAAGAATTCCACTGCGTAAGCAGATGCCCTGAAAAGGCGATACAGTTAAGTCTTAATCCTTCCTTCGAAATCCTGGGGGACCGTCGGTGGTCGGCTGACCTGCTTGCCAGTGCATGGCATATGGCAGAGACAGGAGAAATCCCTTATCAGGGGCTGAATTATAAGACCGGGAATTCAGGGGGCGGATTTGATAAGCTCCGCTTTATCTTCCCCCGTGGAAAAGCCCTGGATATCCCTGATGAAGAGGTATCCACAACAGTTGAACTGAACCGCTCCGGGGATTCCAGGCCGGGTGTTTCTATCTCTGTCCCGTTTTATTTCGGAGGTATGTCCTTCGGCTCTGTCAGCATCGTGACCATCCTCGCCCGCGTCAGGGCCGCTGTAGCGCTTGATACTTTCTGCTGCACCGGTGAAGGCGGATACCCTGAAGAACTTATCCCCTACGATGATCACATCATCACACAGGTAGCAACCGGGCTTTTCGGTGTCAGGGAAGAGACGCTTAAAAGGGTTCGGATCGTGGAATTCAAGTACGCGCAGGGCGCGAAGCCCGGTCTGGGAGGACATCTCCTGGGTGATAAGGTGACTGCCCGCGTGGCCACTATGCGCGAGGCAGTGGCAGGGAGCGCGCTCTTTTCACCGTTTCCGTTCCATAGTGTCTACTCGGTCGAAGACCACAAGAAACATGTGGACTGGATCAAGGAGACAAACTCCCGCGCCCTTGTATCAGTAAAAGTTTCAACACCGACGGATGTGGACATGGTTGCTGTCGGCAGTTATTATGCCGGTGCTCATATTGTCCAGCTTGACGGGAGTTACGGCGGCACAGGCGCAGCTCCCGATATTGCGAAAAAGAATATTGCAATGCCTCTCGAATATGCAGTACCCAAGGTCCATAAATTCCTTTCAGACGAGGGAATCCGGGACAAGATAACGATCATCGCGAGCGGCGGCATACGCTCTGCCTACGACATGGCAAAGGCGATCGCCCTGGGCGCCAACGGCGTCTGCCTCGGCACCGCCGATCTCGTGGCCCTTGAATGCATCCGGTGCCACCACTGCGAGTCAGGCCGCGGTTGTGCCCGGGGTATAGCCACCACGGATGAAGAGCTTACGAAACTCATGGAACTCGAATGGGCGACCCAGCGTATTATCAACATGTATATGTGCTGGCGGAGTCAGTTCATCTCGATTCTTAAGCGTATGGGGTTGAGGAGCGTCACTGATCTTGTCGGCCGCTTTGATCTGATCGGCCACCTTGATTATATAAAGCAGGAAGACCTGGAGGGCGAGTTGGAGATATGAAAAAGAAGACCATCGCAGAGGCAATCACAGACTCACGCTACCACTTCCGTGAGGCTGACAACCTGGTCAAACAGGCCGGGATAGAAGCTGAAGAAGGGGGATGCGGTGTTACCGGTTTTGCCTGTAACATTCCGGTCAGCGGCCGCCATATTTTCGAGCCTTCGGTCCAGATGCATAACAGGGGTAACGGAAAAGGCGGCGGCCTTGCAGCTGTCGGCCTGAGCCCTAGCCAGATGGGAGTAGACCAGGAGACCCTTGACAATGATTTTCTCCTGAACATTGCGGTCATCGACGAGACCGTCCTGCCGGAGATGGAGAAACGCTTTATCCGTCCTTATTTCCGGGTGAGCCATGAGGCGTTTATCCCGACAATAAAAGATTACCGGGATATTTCCCTTGAAGTGAAGCCCCCGGCGGTGAAACGCTATTTTGTGCGCGTAAAGCCCGAAGTCCTGGCGCGCTTTCAGAAAGAACGCAACCTTGAGATGCTGCCGTATGACAAGGCCGAAGAAGAGTTCATCTTCCAGAATACCTATCAGCTTAACCTGGCTCTGTACAGTGCCCTCGGTGAAAAAAGGGCCTTTGTACTCTCCCACGGCAGGAACATGATGATCCTTAAAATCGTGGGTTATGCTGAACAAGTGGCGCAGTACTACCAGCTGGAGAACTTCAATGCCCATATATGGATAGCCCATCAGAGGTATCCGACCAAAGGCCGCGTCTGGCATCCGGGCGGCGCGCATCCGTTTATAGGACTTAATGAGGCCCTCGTGCATAACGGCGACTTTGCAAACTATTATTCCGTATCAGACTACCTGCGCCAGCGGAATGTCTACCCGTTGTTCCTGACCGATACCGAGGTCTCTGTCCAGGTCTTCGATCTCATGAACAGGGTATACGGCTATCCCCTTGAATACATCATTGAGGCCCTTGCCCCGACAGGAGAGATGGACTTCGACCATTTGCCTGAGGAAAAACAGCGCATATACCGGCAGATCCAGACTGCACACATCCATGGCTCCCCTGACGGACCGTGGTTCTTCATAATCGCGAGAAACGATGTTCAGAAAAAGCAGTTCCAGCTCATCGGTATTACCGATACAGCCATGCTCCGGCCGCAGGTCTTTGCACTGCATAAGGGTGAGGTCGAGATTGGACTGATCTGCTCTGAAAAACAGGCGATTGATGCAACCCTTGAAAGCCTCTCAAAGGAAGACCCGCGCTTCGGCACGATAGCAGACCATTACTGGAATGCCCGCGGCGGCAGTTACACTGATGGCGGCGCCTTTATTTTCACGGTAAAGGAGACCGCGCCGGGAAAGATGGCCCTGACCTGTGCGGACAAATTCGGCCGGGTTGTGGATGCTCCATCGGACCAGTCACCGCTTGACAGCCGCGCCCGGTTGCAAACTGCACCCGCCCCTGCGCCAGACCAGGTAAAGCAAGCCAAAGATATTTTGAAGGACCTTTCCCTGAAAAATATGGATGAGATTTTTGCCGGGCTGAAAGAGCGCTTCCTGGAATGGGACTATGCGCATTTGTCTGCTTTCCTGGACGAAGTCGTCAGCCTTACACAAAAGGATGAACAGAGGGAGACGGCAATCACGCTTCTTGCTCTGCTCCTGGACCGGCG
>Ga0316616_100000715_pt1 | contig 11702 bp, 7 predicted proteins | sample OWC_Aug_M1_C1_D1_FD_207660 | JGI IMG/M metagenome (GOLD analysis project Ga0316616, IMG submission 207660) | Wetland soil microbial communities from Old Woman Creek delta, Ohio, United States - OWC_Aug_M1_C1_D1_B | ecosystem: Environmental > Terrestrial > Soil > Wetlands | place: USA: Ohio... | reverse complement strand
GGCGTTTGTCATAGCCGTTTTCACGCTTGTCGTCCTCGCCTCACCACTCGCCGCCGACGCGCAACAGGCCAGCCGTCCCTACCGGGTCGGAGTGCTCCACACGGGTTTCTTCGAGGAGATCCCATCCGTGGCGGGCCTCAAGGCGGGCCTCAAGGCGTTGGGCCTCGAAGAGGGCCGCGACGTTACACTCGACATCCGTTTCACCCGGGGAAAGCTTGACGAGGCGCCGGCGGCTGCGGCGGCCCTCGTCAAGAGCGGCGTCGATCTGATCTTCGCGCAAACGGAGCAGTCCGCTCGTCCCGTCAAGGAGATCACACGGACGATTCCCGTCGTCTTCGCCGAGGTCGGAGACCCGGTCGCTGCTAACCTGGTGGCCTCGATCCCGCGTCCCGGCGGGAACATCACCGGGATATCGAGCCTGGTCACCGAGCTGACCCCGAAGCGCCTGGAGATTCTCAAGGCCACCTTCCCCGGTGTGCGTCGCGTGTGGGCCGTCTATCACGCAGATGACCGGTCGTCGGGCGCCGCCGCGCACAAGGCGCGAGAAGTAGCCCCTGTGCTAAAACTGGATGTGGTGGTACAGGGGGTCCGGACCCGCGAGGAACTCGTTACCCAGCTAAAGATGTTGCGTCCGGGTGATGGTTTGCTGTCGCCTCCCGGGCTTACCCTGAACATCCCTGGTGTGATCTTGGATCTGGAGTTGATGAGCAAGTGGCCCGCCCTCTTCTACGGCACATTCTGGGCTCAGGCCGGCGCTCTCGTGTCGTACGGCTCTGACCCGTATGCCGAGGGTGTCCAGGCCGCCCGGCTGGTCGCGAGGATCCTGCGCGGGGAGCGGCCACAGGATCTTCCAGTCGAAGGCACCAATAGAATCGAGCTGGCCATCAACCTGAAGACGGCGCGGAGCCTCGGGATAACCATTCCCCGGGAAATCCTCGTTCGGGCGGACCGGGTGATCGAGTAGGGCTGAGATGGGGGTGTTGCCTATTGTGCTGCGCGTTCGACCCGGATCGAGACAGCTCGTTCCATTCAGCGAATCCGAAAGCGTAGATCGCGAGGGAGGGGACAATATGAGGTACTCACGAAAGACGCTGTGTGGGTTGCTCCTCGGGGCGCTCGTCGGTCTTCTGGGCGCAAGCCCGGCGCTCGCCGTCGAGGTGGGACAGAAGGCGCCGGATTTCACACTGACGGCGCCTGGCAATAAGCCGGTCAGACTGGCAGACCTGCTCGGCAAGGGCCCCGTGGTGATCTACACGTTCATCGACGTCTTCGCCGCGGCCTGAACGGAGGAAATCAGCGGCTTCGAGGCCAGCCTTGCGCAGTTCGAAGCCGCCAACGCCCACGTCGTGGGCGTCAGCGCCGATCCCGTGGCCAAGTTGGCGGACTTCACCAAGAAGAACACGATCAAGCATCAGATCCTGTCGGACTTCGGCCGAAGGATGCTTCCCGCCTACGGGGTGATGGTCACAGACCAGAAGAGTCCGATGTATCGCCTCGCAAAGCGCGCCTATTTCATCGTGGACCGCAAAGGTATCGTCCGCTTCGTGCGGGTCCAGGCGAATCCTCTGGATCTGCTGAAGACTGAAGAAGTCCTGAAAGCGCTCAAGGGGTTGGACGGGTGAGCCAGGCTGCACTTACTCTGGCTCGAGACGACCGAGGTCTGCTGGGCGAGGCAATCCGTTACCGGTGGGGTGGGGCGCGCCGAGAACATCGCCCGGCATTGGAAGAAAAACAGCGTTTCCGGCCGCCTCCGAATCCGCATGGACGACGAGACTGAGTTCGACGCCGGGCCCGGCGACGTGACGTGGCTCCTTTCGGGCCATGATGCCTGGGTGGTGGGGATCGAGGCCGTCGTCAAGACCGCTAAAGCGATGGGACTCGCTGTCCCGCAGTCCGTCCTCACCCACGCGGGCAAAGTGATCCAGCAAAGTTAAGGGAGGAATAGGTGAGGTTTCGGTGTTGCCTGGGAATGGCAAGGGAGGTGCCCAATGACGCGCAAGAAAATATTCCTTGGAATGACCATCACGGTGCTGATCAGCGCTTCAGCGGCGGTGGCACACGAGCAGTTCGGCCAGGTCCACTTTCCCGTCTCGTGCTCGCCGGCAGCCCAGCAGGAGTTCGACCGGGCAGTTGCTTTGCTCCACTCCTTCTGGTTTGACGTGTCTGCCAAGGCCTTTGCTGCCGTCACCCAGACAGATCCTGGCTGTGCCATGGGTCACTGGGGGGAGGCGATGGCCCTCTTGTTCAATCCCAACCCGTTTACCGGGACTCCCACTCCCAAGAGCCTGCAGGACGGCTGCCCCGCGGTGGAGCGAGCCAAGGCTATAGGTCCCAAGACCCAGCGCGAGCGCGATTACGTCGGCGCGGTGGAATCGCTCTGCCAGGATCGCGACAAGGCCGATCAGCGAGCCCGGGTGGCGGCCTACGAACAGGCCATGGAACGCCTCTCCCGGACCTACCCGGAGGATAAGGAGGCCGCGATCTTCTACGCCCTCGCGCTGAACATCACGGCATCTCCCGCGGACAAGACCTACGTCAACCAACTCAAGGCCGCGGGGATTTTGGAGAAGGTGTTCGCGGAGCAGCCAAACCACCCGGGCGTGGCTCACTACTTGATCCATAGCTACGACTACCCCCCCATCGCGCGCCAAGGACTCCCGGCAGCCCGTCGCTACGCCGGCATCGCCCCGGCAGCGCCGCATGCCCTGCACATGCCCTCGCACATATTCACCCGGGAAGGCTTCTGGCAGGAGTCGATCAGATCCAACCTGGCCTCGGCGGCTGCGGCAAAGAACCACTTCGATCAGCTCCACGCGATGGACTATCTGGCCTATGCCTACTTACAGGAGGCCCGGGACCTGGAGGCCAAGCGGGTCCTGGAGGAGGCCGGGGCAATCCGCAAAGTGACCCCGGAGCACTTCGTAACCGGTTACGCGCTGGCGGCGATCCCGGCCCGCTATGCCTTGGAGCGTCGGCGCTGGGCCGAGGCGGCGTCCCTCACGTTACAACCGACGGATTTCGCCTGGGACCGATTCCCCCAGTCTGAATCCGTGCTTATCTTCGCCCGGGCGCTGGGCGCCGCCCGCAGTGGGAATGCCGCTTCCGCCCGAAAGGATATGGACAAGCTCCAGATCCTTCGCGACGCCCTTGTCGCTGGCAAACAGGGCTATTGGGCTGAGCAGGTGGACATCCAGCGCCAAGTGGTGTCTGCCTGGGTGGCACGGGCTGAGGGAAAGCAGGAGGAAGCCCTACCGCTCATGCGCGCCGCGGCCGACCGCGAGGATAAGACCGAGAAGCACCCGGTCACTCCGGGCCCCATCGTGCCGGCGCGGGAACTCTTGGCAGAGATGCTGCTGGAACTGGGCGACTCGCGACAGGCCTTGAAGGAATTCGAGAGTTCGCATCGGGTCGAGCCGAATCGCTTCACGGGTTGGTACGGGGCGGCGCGGGCGGCCGCGCTGTCCGGCGACCGCGAGAAGGCCCGGACGTATTACGCTAACCTCCTGGCGCTGTGCGAGAAGGCGGATACCGAGCGCCCCGAGTTGAAGGAGGCCAAGGCATTCCTGGCGACGAATTAGCGATCCTCGAAGCGTAAACTGACGGCACACCCACACCGTCGATGCCACCTAGCCGACGATCGCCCAGTCTGCAGATCTGGGCGGACGAGGTGATTCAGTGATGCAAGTTCGAAGTTCGAAGTTTGAAATTCGAATTTGGCCAACAGGGTTATTCGTCGTCGCACTTGCTCTCGGTCTCGCCGCCGCACTGCTTGCCTCGGGGGCTCAGCAGGTGGGGGCAGTCCCTCGGATCGGCTTTCTCTCTCCGGGGGTGGCGGCATCACCTCCCACAGCGGCATTCCGGCACGGGTTGCGTGAGCTTGGGTATGTGGAGGGGCAGAATATCCTTGTGGAGTACCGCTGGGGAGACGGCGACGCCGCGCGCCTGGCGGCCCTGGCGACGGAACTCGTCCGGCTGCGGGTGGAGGTGCTGGTTGCGACGAATAACCCGGCCGTCCTCGCGGCCAAGCAGGCCACCAGCAACGTCCCCATCGTATGTGTCGCTTGTAGTGACCCCGTGGCCACCGGGCTCGTCGCGAGTCTCGCTCACCCGGGGGGCAATGTCACGGGGCTTTCGTTGGTGACTCCGGAGTTAAGCGGGAAACGCCTACAGCTCCTCCGCGAGACCCTGCCCAGAATCGCCCGTGTCGCCCTGCTCTGGGATGCGGGCCACGTCGGTATGGCCGACCGTGTGAAGGAGACCGAGACAGCGGCCCGCCAGTTAGGGGTAACGCTGCACGTCGAATGGGTGCGGGATCCTGCCAACCTCGACCGTGCCTTTGCCAACCTGGCCCAGGCGCGCCCGGATGCCTTCCTGACGACGGTCGAGCCCTTCACCGAGGGACACCGGCAGCGAATCGTGGACTTTGCCGCTCAGCACCGGCTTCCCGCGATATACGAGGACCGCGAGTTCGTAGACGCGGGCGGCCTCATGGCCTATGGTCCCAGCCTGACTGCGAATTACCGCCGGGCCGCGGCCTACGTGGACAAGATCCTCAAGGGCGCTAGGCCCGCTGAAATCCCGGTAGAGCAGCCGACCAAGTTCGAGATGGTGGTCAACCTCAAGACCGCCAAGGCCATTGGGCTGACGATTCCCCAGTCGGTCCTGATCCGGGCGGATGAGGTGATCCGGTGAGGCGAATTCGGATTGCCGATTGGCGATTTCGGATTGCATCGGCGACGATACTCATCGTGGCGCTCGCTCTTAGTAGGGTCACCGTGTCACTCGCGGGCGACGCGCAATCACGGGATGTTCCGCGGATCGGCATCCTCTCGAGTTTTGCCCCGCCGGACCCTCAAGTCGACGCCCTGAAGCAGGGCGTCCGCGACCTGGGCTGGGTCGAGGGCCAGAATGTCGTGGTGGACTACCGATACGCCGATGGCCACTTCGATCGGATAGCGGACCTCGTGGCGGAGCTAGTCCGCCTCAAGGTGGATGTCCTGGTCGTGGGGGGCGAGGCCGGGATCCGGGCCGCCCGGGACGCGACGCGCGCGATCCCCATCGTCATGGCCAACAGCGGGGATCCGGTCGGGACAGGGCTCATTGCGAGCTTGGCCCGACCGGGCGGCAACACCACGGGGTTGAGCCTCCTTCTCCCGGAACTCGGGGGGAAGCGCTTGGCGCTGCTGCGGGAGACCGTGCCCACCGTCTCCCACGTCGCCGTCCTGTGGAATCCGACCAACGCCGCAAAACCGCTTGAATGGCAATCCATACGGGCCGCGGCAGGGGTCTTGGGGGTTCGGGCGAGTTCGTTTGAGGTGCGCGAGCCCACAGACCTTGCCCCCGTGTTCGCCGCCATCGCCAAGGCACGCGTGGATGCCCTCATGCCGTTGGCTGAACCGCTCACCCGATCCCATCGCCTACAGATCGGGGGGTTCGCCGTCCAACACCGGCTCCCGATGATGGCCGAAAATCGGGACTTTGCTGAGGCGGGCGGTCTCATGACGTATGGCCCGAGCCTGTTGGATCTTTGGCGGCGCGCCGCCACCTACGTCGATAAGATTCTGAAGGGCGCGAAACCAGGCGACCTTCCCGTCGAGCAGCCGACCAAGTTCGAGTTGGTCATCAACCTCCAGACTGCCAAGGCCCTGGGTTTGAAGATCCCGCAGACCATTTTGGTTCGGGCGGACGAGGTGCTTCGCTGATGCATCGTAGCCGACTGTTTTGGAAGTACGTCGTTGTTCTCGTGGTCCTCGTCAGCGGGGCACTCGTGACGAGCGGTGCCATCGAGATCTATTTTTCCTATCAGGAAAACAAGGCAGCCCTTGTCGGCGTCCAGCGGGAAAAGGCGGCGGCGGCGGCTTCGAGAATCGACCAGTTCGTTCGAGAGATCGAGAACCAAATCGGCTGGACGACGCACGCTTCGTTCGTGGCGCGGCGCGCCGCGCTGGACCAGCGACGTTTCGATTATCTCAGGCTCTTCCGCCAGGCTCCAAGCGTCACCGAGATCAGTTACCTAGATGCGTCCGGCCGGGAACAGCTCCGAATATCCCGCCTGGCCATGGATGTTATTGGAAGCCAGACGGACTTTTCGGAAGAACCTCGCTTTGTCGACGCCAGGTCCGGGAGGACGTACTTCAGCCCGGTGTATTTCCGAAAGGAGTCTGAGCCCTATATCACCATCGCGATGGCCGGGCGGGGGCAAGATGCAGGGGTCACCGTCGCCGACGTGAACTTGAAGTTCATCTGGGATGTGATCTCGCAAATCAAGATCGGGAAGGCCGGGCACGCCTACGTGGTGGACTCCGGCGGCAATCTCATTGCTCACCCGGACATCAGCTTGGTGCTCCAGAAGACCAGTCTGTCTTCGCTCCCCCAGGTTCGCGACGCCCTGGCGGGCGCTTCACGACCCGGTGAAGGCCGCGACGAGGTCACCGTTGCTCGCGACGTTCAGGGGAGAGAAGTCCTAGCCGCTTCCGCCGCGATTGCCCCGCTTGGGTGGCTGGTCTTCGTAGAGCAACCTCTGGGCGAGGCCTTGGCGCCGCTGTACGCCTCGATTCTCCGGACCGCCCTGCTCTTGCTGGTCGGTCTCGGGATGTCCATCCTGGCCAGCGTGTTCCTCGCCCGGAGGATGGTGACGCCCATCCAGGCGCTCCAATCCGGCGCGGCCCGAATCGGCGCCGGGGAACTCAGCCATCGGCTTGCGATCCGGACCGGGGACGAGGTGGAGGTCCTGGCCGATCAGTTCAACAACATGGTCACGCAGCTTCAGGAGTCGTACGCCAACCTGGAGCAGAAGGTCGAGGAGCGAACCCGGGATCTGACCGAGACACTCGAACAGCAGACCGCCACCAGTGAAGTGCTGAAAGTGATCAGCCGTTCCACTTTCGACCTTCAACCGGTCCTCGACACTCTAGTTGAAAACGCCGCTCGCTTGTGTGGCGCCCAGCGGGGTGTGATCAATCGCCTGGACGGCGAGGTGTATCGTGGGGCGGCCGTGTACAATCACGCCCCGGATTTCTTGGAGTTCCTCGAGCAGCACCCCATGCGTCTGGGTCGAGATACGATCACGGGGCGTGTCGCGCTCGAGCGGCGAACGGTTCAGATTCTCGATGTGCTGGCGGACCCGGAATATGACTACGGTGAGGGCCAGAAGGTAGGTGGGTACCGAACCCTGCTGGGTGTTCCCATGCTTCGCGAGGGGCTTCCCATAGGCGTCATCGTCCTGTCGCGGGCGCAAGTCCAACCGTTCACCGCCCGTCAGATCGAGCTGGTCGAAACCTTCGCCGACCAAGCCGTGATCGCCATCGAGAATGTCCGCCTGTTCAAGGAGCTGCAGGATCGGAACCGGGAGTTGACCGAGTCGCTCGAACAGCAGACCGCTACCAGTGAAGTGCTGAAGGTGATCAGTCGTTCGACCTTCGATCTACAACCGGTCCTCGATACCCTCGTTGAAAACGCTGCGCGGTTGTGCGGAGCGGAGAGAGGCGAGATCAATCGGCTGGACGGCGAGGTATATCGTGGGGCGGCGGTCTACAATTATCCGCGGGAATTCATGGACTTTCTCGGGCGGCACCCCATGCGGCCGGATCGACGTACTATCACTGGGCGGGCGGCGCTTGAGCGGCGCGCGGTCCAGATTTTCGATGTGCTGGCGGACCCGGAATACGATTATGGCGAGGGCCAAGCGCTGGCCGGCTACCGCACTCTGCTGGGTGTCCCCTTGCTTCGCGAGGGCATGCCCATCGGCGTGATCGTCCTGCATCGGGAGCGAGTTCAACCGTTCACCGCCCGCCAGGTCGAGCTGGTTGAAACCTTCGCCGACCAGGCCGTCATTGCCATCGAGAACGTCCGCCTTTTCAACGAGATCCAGGAGCGCAACCGCGAGCTGACCGAGGCACTCGAACAGCAGACCGCCACCAGCGAGATTCTTCGGATCATCAGCAGCTCCCCGACAGACCTCCAGCCCGTGTTGGATGCTGTCGCGGAGAATGCCGCACGCTTGTGTGATGCTGAAGATGCTGTTCTTTTCCGTCTCGATGGGGAGTTCCTCCGGCAGGCGGCGGGGAAGGGGCCGATCCCAAAGTTCGGCACCGGGAACGAAGAGGGTGTCGCGGTGAGCCGCGGTTCGGTAACCGGTCGGGCAGTGGTGGATCGGCAGGCCGTCCACGTTCGGGACCTCGCCGAGGCGGACGAGGCGGAGTTTCCGGAAGGACGGGCCTTCGCGAGACGGTTCGGCCACCGGACGACGCTCGCCGCACCACTCTTGCGCGAAGGGGTCCCTCTCGGGGCGATCATGGTGCGTCGAAAGGAAGCCCAGCCCTTCTCCGACAAGCAGATCGAACTCCTCAAGACCTTCGCCGACCAAGCCGTCATCGCCATCGAAAACGTAAGGCTCTTCAAGGAAATTCAAGAGCGAACTCGTGAGCTGGAGCAATCGTTGGAGGAGGTGCACGCACTGAGCGAGGTGAGTCGGGCCGTCAGCTCCTCCCTCGATCTTGGTTATGTCCTGCACGAAATTGCCGAGCAGGCCGCCAAGCTGTGCGATGCGGACGCCGGGTTCATCCAGGAATACGTCCAAGAGGCGAAGACCTTCCATATCAGCGCCAGCTGGAATGCCGGCGAGGAATTTGTTCGAGCGATTCAGCTCGCGCAGATCACCCTCGGGAAGGGTGCAGCCGGTCGATGCGCGGTCACTGGCAAACCGACCCAGATTCCCGATATCCTTATCGAGCCGGACTATCCCTTCCGGGACATCCTAGCGCGGGAGGGCTATCGGGCGGTGCTCTCGGTGCCCATGCTTCGCGATGAACGGGTCATCGGGACGGTGGTCGTCGTCCGCAAGGCGCCCGGCGGCTTTGACGAGCGACACGTCAATCTACTGACAACATTCGCCAGCCAGACGACCATCGCCATCGAGCACGCGCGGCTGTACCGCGACGTAACGGAGAAGGGTCGGATGCTGGAAGAGGCCAACCGCCACAAGTCCGCCTTCCTCGCGAACATGTCCCACGAGCTCCGCACGCCCATGAACGCCATCATTGGCTTCTCCGAGGTACTGCTCGACCCCTCCATGCAGGTCAGCGACGAGGAACGAGGTCAGTTCCTGACCGATATTCTCAGCAGCGGAAAACACCTGCTCAACCTGATCAACGAGGTCCTTGATCTGTCCAAGATTGAGGCCGGTCGAATGGAGCTCCACGTCGTGCCGGCGGCGCTGAGCGAGGTGTTCGAGGTCGTCCAAAGCACTCTGCGGCCTCTGGCCGCCAAGAAGGCCATCGAATTCCAGGTGGCGCCCGCCGACGGCATCACTCCCTTCCCCATGGACGCCGCACGCATCAAGCAGGTCCTGGTCAATCTGGTGGGGAATGCCATCAAGTTCACGCCCGAGGGGGGCCGCGTCTGGGTCCGGGCGACGGCAGACAACGGAACCGTGCAGGTCGAGGTCGGGGACACGGGGCCGGGCATCGCGCCGGAAGATCACGAGCGGATCTTTCAGGAGTTCCAACAGGCCCAGACCACGCGGGGGGCCGGCAAGCCGGAGGGGACCGGGCTGGGGCTCACCCTGGCGCGCCGCTTCGTCGAACTGCACGGGGGCCGGCTGTGGGTGGAGAGCCAGGTCGGTGTCGGGAGCCATTTCTATTTCACGTTACCGACCCCACTGCCGCCCAGCCATTCGACTGCGCGGGCCGCATGACGGCTTCGGTGGCGCGTACGAACGGGCGGCAAAAATGCGAGAGCGCCCGAAATGAAAACGACCATTAGGAAGACCGCAACGCACGGAGAGGGTCCCGAAGGCGAATGCGCAAGGGGGCGCAACCGAATCGAATCGCGACGGACGCTGGCCCTCTACAAACCGAAGGAGGACGGGTTCGTGCCACGCATGCCACATTCCAAGACGCAACCGCCACGGCCCGCGCATCCTGCGCCGCGCGGCGCACGAACAGACCTCCTCAAGGTCTTGACGTCGCTGGCGCTCTTTAAGGGGGTTCCTCAGACCAGTCTGGCGCGGCTGGCGAAGGCCATGCGTCCGCAGGAGGTGCCTGCGGGCGGCATCGTCTTTGCCCAGGGGGACCCCGCACGCGAGTTCTTTGTTTTGGCCTCCGGCCGCGTGATCGTGACGATCAAGGGAGGCGACCCTGAGGGTCCCCCGATCGCGGTGCTCACAGGGCCGACCTGGTTCGGCGACCTCGCCATCGTGAGCGACCAACCGCGCATCTCCACGGTGACCGCGGAGACGGACTGCGAATTCTGGGTGCTGCCTCGGCGCCGCTTCGAAGCATTCTTCAATCGTCATCCGCAGATGTCCCGAAACCTGGCGGCGGCACTGATTCGACGCCTGCAGGAGAAGGATCGGGACTTCACCAACCAGTCGACGCTGGCGCTAGAGCGGGCTCGCTTGCTGGATGCGTTGCGCCAAAATGCCGAGGAGCTTGCGGCGTTGACCGACGTCACTCAGGCCATCAACGCGTCGCTCGATCTGGACCGGACGCTCAGCTCGATCAGCACCTATGCTGCACGACTCACGACCTCGGACGCGGCGCTCATCTTCCTTTACGACGAAACCGACGACGTCCTGGCGGTACGGGCCTCGTACAACGCCCCGGCCGGTTATCTGGCCGAGGTCGGCGAGCGGCGCCCGCCGCGCTCCGCGGGGCCCGAGGTCCTCGCCGACTGCTCCTTGACCGTGCGCGCCGTCGTGGAGCGCGGTCCGGTGCAGATTGCGGACGTCGAGACGGCCCCGCTGTACCGTAACCGAGATCTGCTCTTGCGGTGGGGGTTCCGTGCGGTCCTCGTGGTGCCACTGCTCCACGACAAGCGGGTCATCGGCGCGATGAGCGTCCTTCGCCGGCGTCCCGGAGAATTCACGAAGCCTGAAGTGGAACTGGTCACGACCTTCGCAGGGCACTCGGCCATCGCTCTGGAGCACGCCCGTCTCTTCCAGGAGGCACAGGCGAAGAACCACGCGCTGCAAGAGGCTCTGGATTATCAAACGGTCACCAGCGAGTTTCTGAAGAGCATCAGCCGCACGACCTTCGATCTGCAGCCGACGCTCGACGTCCTGGCCGAACACGCCGCGCGGCTGTGCGGGGCGGCGAGCTGCATGATCTTCACGCTGGAGAACGGGGCGTACCAGCTCGCTGCGGACTGGCGTGCGGTCGACGAATTCCGCAGGCTGCTGCAAGATCGACCCATTCGGCCGGGTCGGGACACCGTGGTGGGCCGCACGGCGCTGGAGCGGCGCCCTGTGCCTATCCCGGACGTGCTCGCCGACCCGGAATATGCGTGGAGCGAGGCCCAGCGGTCGGTGGGCCATCGCAGCGTCTTGGGGGTGCCTCTGCTGCGCGAAGGCAATCCCATCGGCGTTATCGTGATCTATCGGACCGAGGTGCGGCCTTTCACGCAGAAGCAGATCGAGGTCCTCGCGCACTTTGCCGATCAAGCGGTCGTGGCCATCGAGAAGATCCGACTGTTCCGGGAACTCCGGGCGCGGACCGACGAACTGGATCAAACCGTGCAGGAATTACGTGCGCTGGCTCAAACCACGCAAGCGGTCAACTCGTCGCTGAACCGCGAACGAGTGCTTTCCGCGATCGCGGAGCAAGCCTGTCGGCTCTGCCAGGCAGAGGCCGGCCTCATCACGGAGTTCGTCGAATCCTCGCGAGAGTTTCGGCCCGTGGCGACCTGGAACGTGAGTCCGAGAT
>Ga0316616_100000714_pt1 | contig 11706 bp, 14 predicted proteins | sample OWC_Aug_M1_C1_D1_FD_207660 | JGI IMG/M metagenome (GOLD analysis project Ga0316616, IMG submission 207660) | Wetland soil microbial communities from Old Woman Creek delta, Ohio, United States - OWC_Aug_M1_C1_D1_B | ecosystem: Environmental > Terrestrial > Soil > Wetlands | place: USA: Ohio... | reverse complement strand
CCCCAGCATGTAAAACTCGCCGTGGGCGAAGTTGGTGACCTCCAGGATGCCAAAGATCAGGAAAAGCCCGAGCGCCACCAGCATGTACAGGCTGCCCAGGATGATCCCGTTCAGGGCCTGCTGAAAAAAGACCGTAATCACAACCTGCGACTCCGCAATCCCACCTGTGTTGAGTTCCCATCGTCCGACAGGTTCCGACGTCAGCCAGAACCTGTCGGACGTCTCGCATGTTTCGCAGGGTGCTGAGAGATCTACTCTCTCTCAGGCTGCTCAAAAAAGGTCCAGGTGCAAGGCGGTTCGCCGGAGGCCGGGGTACCCAGCGCAGCTGGGTCCAGGCATACTGAAGGTACGTCGCAGCGAGTGCCGAGGCGGACCAACGCCGCAGATGGGCCTTTTTCAGCAGCCTGCTAGTCGACGGCCTTGACCGGGCCCGCCTCCACCACGAACTTCCCGTCTTTGACGCTGATGATGTACTCGTCGATGATCAGCTGGTTCGTCTTGTCGAAGAATGCCTTCCCCTGCGGCCCGGCGTACTGGGTCTGGGTCAGGGCGTCCCGGACGGCAGCCGGCTGCGTGGACTTGGCGCGGGAAACGGCCTGGGCGATCATATGGACGGCGTCGTAGCCCGCCTGGGCATACTTCTCCGGCACGCGCCCGTAGCGCGCCTTGAAGGCGGCGACGAACTTTTTGGCCGCGGGTGTCTCGATCGTGTCCACGAAGCGGCTGGCGCCGATCATGCCCTCGGCCCGCCCCTTGGTCAGCTCGATGAACTTGGAATTGAAGGTGCCGCTGGTCGGATCCATGAGGATCATCTTCTTGTTGAGGGCCAGCTCGAAGAATTGGTTCACCACCCGCGACAGGTCCATGGTCTCGCCCAGCAGGCACAGGCCCTGCGTGTCCGTCGCCTGCAATTTGGTCAAGATGGCGTAGTAGTCCGTCTCTCCCTGGTTGAAGTACTCCACCAGGCCGACGTCGCCGCCCAGCTCCTTGAGCTTCTTGGAGAAGGCGTCCACCGAGCCGCGGCCGTAGTCCGTGTTCACGGCGATGAAGGCCCACTTTCGGACCTTCTTGTCCTTCACCGCGTACTTCGTGAAGGCGTTGGCGATCATCTCGGAGTTATCACACGCGCGGAAGACCCACTCGTTTCCCGACTGGGTGATCTTCGGGGCAAGAGAGATTGGCGTGACCAGGGGCACTCGCTCGCGCTTCGCGACTTCCATCGAGGCGAGAGTGCACGAGCTGGCAAAATCCCCGACCACGGCCGAGACCTTGTGGACTCCGACCAGCTTGGTCATGGCCGCCACCGACGTGGCGGGCAGTCCCGCGCTGTCCTCGACCACCAGGTCGATCTTCATCTTCCCGTCGATTCCGCCGCCCGCGTTGATCTCTTCGGCGGCGAGCTTGATCCCGTCGATGGTGAGGCCGCCGTCATAGGCCAAGGTCCCGCTCACGGGCATGAGCACGCCCAGCTTGACGGCCTCGCCCGCCAGCGCCGGGTCGGAGCCGACACCCAAGCCGACGGCCGTCGTCGCAACGAGCACGCCGGCCAGCACCCATCCGAACGTCCCCTTCCGATTTCGCATGATGACCCTCCTTCCTCCAGTTTCTGGAACCGCTCAGATCCCCAGGTACGATTTCCGGACAGTGTCGTTACGGAGCAGGTCCCGCGCCGGTCCCGCCAGGGACACCCGCCCGACCTCAAGGACGTACCCGTAGTCCGCCATGTTCAATGCCATGAAGGCGTTCTGCTCCACGACCACGATGGTGGTCTCGGCGGCACGAATGCTCTTGATTATCTCGGACAGCCGTTCCACCACGATGGGGGCAAGTCCGAGGGACGGCTCGTCCAGCAGCAGGAGCTTCGGGCGAGCCATCAAGGCGCGTCCGATGGCCAGCATCTGCTGCTCCCCGCCGCTGAGACTGCCGGCCTTCTGGGTCTGCCGTTCCGCCAGGATGGGAAAATGGGCGAAGGCCGCCTCGATGCGCCGCCGGAGCTCCCTCGAGTCGGACACGGTGTAACCGCCCATCTCCAGGTTCTCCAGGACGGTCATGTGCGGCCAGACCCGACGCCCCTCGGGGCAGGGGGCGATGCCCCGCTTCACGATCTCCCACGAGGGGAGGCCGTCGATCCGCGCATCCTCGAAGGTGATCTCGCCGGACGTCGGCTTGAGGACGCCGGCGATGGAAAGCAGTAAGGTGGTCTTGCCTGCGCCGTTCGCCCCGATCAGGGTCACGATGCTGCCCGCCGGGACCTCGATGGAGACGCCGTGAAGCGCCTTGAGGCGGCCGTAGGAAGTCTCCAGGCCTGTGACCTTAAGCATGCGCAGGCGCTCCCTCGGCGAACCCGCGCCCCAGGTAGGCTTCGATGACCGCCCGGTCCCTGGACACGGCGTCGGGTGGCCCGTCGGCGATCTTCTTTCCGTGGTTGAGCACGACCACGCGGTCGGAGATCCCCACCACAAGCCGCATATTGTGCTCGATCAGCAAGACCGTGATCCGCTTCTCGTCGCGGATCCGGCGGATCAACGCCATCAGTTCATTCGTCTCGGTGGGGTTGAGGCCGGATGCGGGCTCGTCGAGGAGCAGCAGCCGGGGCGACGCCGCCAGCGCCACCGCCACCTCCAGGATCCGTTGCTTGCCGTATGGAAGGTTCTTGCCGAGCTGGTGAGCCCAGGGCGTGAGGCCGGTGAAGGCCAGGATGTCGGCCGTCCGGCGGTCCACGTCCACCTGCTCGGCCTGGGCACGCCGGGTGTGGAGCAGGATGCTGGCGATGCCCGCGTTTCGTGTCAGGTGGAATCCCGTGGCGATCCCGTCGCGGACGGGAATCTCGGAGAAGATATTGGTCTTCTGAAAGGTCCGGACCAACCCCATGGCCGCGATCCGGTAGGGAGGAAGCCCGGCGATCTCCCGGCCCTGGTACCGGGCGGCCCCCGCGCTGGGTCTGAGAAAGCCGCTCACGAGGTTGAAAAACGTCGTCTTCCCCGCGCCGTTCGGCCCGATGAGGCTGAGGATCTCCCCCTCGTCAACAAAGACATCCACCTGGTCTACGGCCTTGAGCCCGCCGAAGTGGATGGAGAGTGCTTGGGTTTCCAAGAGCCGCACGATTCGCCTCCCGGCCCGAGACAACCGCCCGCCGATCACGGATCGCGGGTCCCGACACGCAGGGTGGAAACACCGCGCCTCCGTACTTTTCAAGAACGGTCCGGGCCAGGTATAGTCAAAGCGATTCTCGGAGTCAAGGCGCCCGGTCGTCGTGTCTAGCGGGCATGACAACGTCGCACGCATCACAGTGGGAGGTCCGGCCATGGAACTCAGCGGGCAGGTGGCGATCGTCACGGGGGCGGGGCGGGGCATCGGCCGGGCGACGGCGCTGGCGCTGGCCCGGCGCGGCATCGTGGTTGTTCTGGTGTCCCGCACGCGACCGGAGATCGATTCGGTGGCCAGCGAGGCAGAGGCGGTGGGAGCGACGGCCTTGCCGGTCGTCGCCGATCTCGGCCAAGAAGACGAGGTTGCCGGCATGGTGGACCGAACGCTCCAGGCGTATGGCCGCGTGGACATCCTGGTGAACAACGCCGGGATCGCCCTCCCGGAGCGGCCCGTGGTGGACACCAGCCTTGCCGACTGGGAGCGGATCCTCCGGGTCAACCTGACCGGCCCCTTCCTGTGCGCGAGGGCCGTGCTGCCCATCATGATGCGCCAGCAGTCGGGCAAGATCATCAACGTCGCGTCCATCGGGGGGCGGATGGGGATCGCCGGCATCGCCGCCTACGGCGCAGCCAAGGCGGGGCTGCTCCACTTCACGGCCAGCCTCGCGGCGGAGGTGAAGCGGTTCGGGATCGACGTGAACGCCGTCTGCCCCAGCGGGACGGACACCCGGATGCTTCACGAGGCCGGTCGGGCAAAGGGGCGAACCAACCTGATCCGGCCCGAGGAGATCGCGAACGTGATCCTGTTTCTGGTCTCCCCCGAATCCTCGGCCATCACGGGAACGGCCATTGACGCCTACGGAATGAGCAACCCCCTGTTCGGGCCCTTGCTGCCGGGCGGGAAGTGACGGCGGCGACACCGCCGGTGATCCCGTTCTCCGGCGGGCCCTTCTGTCCCGTGCGCCTGATGCGGCGGGTCCAAATTCTGAGGCGCGGCGAGACGAGGCGGGGATGAAGGAAAGATCAGGCGCTTCACGGCAGGCGTTTTTATGAATGGGGCAGGACCATCGCCTCCACCCCGGCAGAAACACTCACGATCAGCCGGCCCCCGCCTTCTGGCAACCGGTGGCGGTCAATGGTCCTTTTATCTTGCTCGAATACCCTACTCCGCGCTAACAGGCTGCTGAAAATGCCCATCTGCGTCGTTGGAGCGCTCGGGCACTCGTTGCGGCGTACCGGAAGTACGCCTCACTTGACCCTTTGCACTCCGCCTAGCATCTGGACCTGTCATTCTTTGACAACGGCTTACTTCGGTTTTTCTCCCAACGGGCCGACGGCAATCGTCACCTTGGTCGTCCCGGTCCAACTTTCAGTAATTCTGATGGTGGCAGTTTTCTCAGGTTTTGAGAAGCTGAGATGCGCTTCCTTTCCTTTGAAGGAGTTCACAAACGTCCACCCATCCTTTGCCATATTGTACACAAAGAAATCGATCAACGACGGAACGTCGAGGCGCCATTTTGAGAAGCGGAGAACGCCCGCTTTGAACTTCGCGGTTTCATAGAGCATAGATTCATCCGCATCATAATTCAATTCGCTCGGGACGCGGACATCATCAAGGTAAACCCTCCCCAGCTCTCCCCCTGCTGCACTTCCCCCTGCAGTTGGTCCCGTTACCGGTTGACCCGGTTGCTGCTCTGCGGTAGTGGTCGAACAGCCCATCCCTGCCACTCCGAAAAGCGCAACCAAGCACATCGCCATCACCAACTTCTTCTGAACGATTTGGGTAAACATGGGTTCCTCCTGTTCTGCGAGACAAGTTGAAGTTTTGTACCTTTCGGGCGAAAGAATAGCAAGAGGAAAAGGGGCCCGTGTGAACGGAATATGGCCGTGGCTCGCCCCCGTCGTCTGCACTCTCCCAAGCACGCTGCCTTACGAACCGAGCGGCACGGCGGGAGAGGATTGACCCTGCATGTGCCGGGGCTCGTGGGGCTCTGGGTCCCCGGTCGGCTATCGAGCCGGCGCGGAACGGCGTACCTGCCGCCAGAACACCGAACACCAGAGATTTCAGCCGACAAACGGCGAGCGATGATCTAGGGTCGCACGCCCGGGGCGACCCGCCACGACTTCGTCGCCATCGGCTCCCTAAACCTGATGCCCACCGTGCTGAGCGTGCCGGTCGACAGCCCCTGGAAGAGCATCGCCGACCTGGTGAAGGACGCCAAGGCCAAGCCGGGGTTCTACGCCTTCGGCTCCTCCGGCGTGCTCATACCGACCCACATCGGAGCCGAACAGTTCGCGCGGGCGTACGGGCGGTGAGGTCCGCTTCATGACCGGTCCGGAACTGGCCAGGTATTGGGACCAGAAATCCGAGGACAACATCCAGATCCTGAAGCAGCTCCAGAAGGAAGGCGTCAAGCCGGGCCAGTGAGCCGCGGTCGGTGCGCAGCTCACGAAAAAGGCCCTCTGGCCGACTTGGCCGGAGGGCCTTCGTGTTCAGGAAAGTCAGTCCAGGCGATCCGCGAGCTTGAGCTCCGCGGCCAGCCCTTGCAGGCTCGCCACGACGGCTGGGGCCAGCGGGACTCCATGCTCCAGGCGGTCGCGCATCCGATAGTATTCGATCTCGCCCGGCAACCAGATCCGGTCCACGGTCTCCATGCGCTTGGATTCCCGGATCTCTCGGATCGACCGATCCATCTCCTGCTTGAAGCTCTCGACGGACTGGAAATTGTCCACCCGCATCGCCAGGATCATGTGTCCGCTGTTGTTCCGGGCGCCGAGATCCTTGTTGAAGTCGACCACGTTGCGGCCGAAGGCCCCCCCGTTGAGCACGCCGGCCAGCATGCCGATGATCACGTTCAGGCCATACCCCTTGTAGCCCCCGATCGGCAAGAGGAACCCCTCGGAGGAGCGTTTGGGGTCGGTGAGGGGCTGTCCGTGCCGGTCGATCATCCAGCCGACCGGAATCGACTCCCCCTTCTGGGCCGCCAGCTTCACCTTTCCGTAGGAGGTCACCGTCGTTGCGATATCCAACACGACGGGCGGTTCCGTGCCGGCCGGAACGGCGAAGGAGATAGGATTCGTGCCCAGGATCAGCTCGACCCCACCCCAGGGTGCCATGTGGTTCCCGTTCGCCACGGTCATGTACATTCCGATCATATCGTGCGCCAGCGGCATCGAGGAGTAGACGGCGCCGGCACCCGCGTGATTGCCGTTGCGCGTCCCGACCCATGCCAGGCCGGACTCCGCGGCCTTCTTGATCGCCAACTGGGTCGCGTAGGTCATCACCACGTGGCCCATGGCGTTGTCCCCGTCCACCAGCGCCGTCACCGCGTTCTCGCGGATGGTCCGCACCGTCGGACGCAGGTTGATCCCGTTGGCGCGAATCCGTTGGCTATAGTGGGGCAGGCGGAAGATGCCGTGGGTGTCCACGCCGCGCAGGTCTGCCTCCACCATGCGGGTCGCGCAGATCGCCGCATCCTGCTCCGTAAGCCCCAGCGCCACCAATGCGCTGGCGATGAAGGCCTCCAATCGCCGTACCGGAAATGTGCGTGCGGTTCCTTCGGATGCCATGCGATATCTCCCTTCGTCCCTGGAGTCGTGAGTGGGAAATGCGATCCCGCGGTGCGGCGCCCGGCGCCGACCCTCGGCGGCGCTATCTCCCGTGCTCGGATGCGATGCTGTGCGTCTCCCCGGTGGCGATGAGGGTGCGGGTTGCGCCGGGAGAGGCGTAGGTCCAGAAGATCCGGAGCGGCTGCGCGTCGGAGGTGTTCTTGAATCGGTGCGGCACACCGGCGGGGACCCAGGTCGTGTCGAACGCATTGACCGCGTGATCCGCCCCGTCCAGCTCCACTACCCCTTGCCCTTCGAGGACGATCACGCTCTCCTCACAGTTGTGCGCATGAAGCCCGATCGCCTTCCTCGGGGCAATGACGGTGATCCCGTTGAGCATCTGCTGGGAGCCGACCCGGGGAGAGACCAGCGGGATCGTCTTGTTGCCGCCGCCCCGGTCGGTCGCGGGCAGCTCGGCCGGGCGCAGGATGGTGAACCTCGCCGGGGGTTCGGGCCGACTGATCGGCTCAGGGGGAGCGGTTGACGCACTCATGCCGAGATCCTTTCGCGCGTTTTCATTGCGCTGGCGTGCAACAGAAAATGAGCGGAATACCACGATCGGGCTCTGCCTTTTCTATCACAGGCTCCGCTTCGCGCGCAACACTGCCCACCGAACCAATAGGGCCCCGAAAGGCAAGTGAAACCGGACGCACCGTTTTCAACGTGTTGGAAGTCGGTCACCGGCCAATGCTTCGATCGGGAGAGATTTCTGCTTGCCGTCGGCGCGGGCCGATCAGGCCTGGCCGGCGTAGCTGCGGGCGGTGAGCACGTACACCTTGGCGGCTCGCACGAGGTCGGCGAAGGGGACCGGCCCCAGGTCGGCGTGGGCGCCCTGGCCACCGGGACCGGGGGTGGCCCGCAATCCATCGCCGGTAGCCGTCGGGTTTCAGCGGGATGCCGGGATGACCCGCAGGATGCGCCCGTCGCTGTGGTCGGTCAACAGATACGGGTGCCCATCCGGCCCTTGCCGCACGTCTCGGATCCGCTCGCCCAGGTCGCCGAGGTAGCGCTCTTCCAGCGCCACGCGCCCGTCTGCCAGGCGCAGCCGGACCAGCAGCCCCGGCCGGAGCGAGCCGATCAGGAGGCTGCCCTTCCAGGCGGGGATCGCATCGCCGGTGTAGAAGAGCAGACCGGACGGCGCGATCACCGGATCCCAGTAGTAGAGCGGCTGCTCCATGCCCGGCTTGGCCGTCCCCTCGCCGATCTTCGGTCCCCAGTATTCCGCCCCGTAGGTGATGACGGGCCAGCCGTAGTTCTTTCCGACCTCGGGCCGGTTCAGCTCGTCCCCGCCGCGCGGCCCATGCTCCACGATCCAGAGCTGTCCGGTCTCCGGATGGAGCGTGGCGCCCTGGACGTTGCGATGGCCGTAGGACCAGATCTCGGGCTGGGCGCCGGCGCGGCCGACGAACGGGTTGTCGGCCGGTACCGTTCCGTCCGGATGGATGCGCACGATCTTGCCGAAGCCGACCGCCACATCCTGCGCTCCGTCCCGGTAGGTGTAGCGATCCCCCTGCGTGATGAACAGCGTGCCGTCCCGGGCGAAGACGAGCCGGGAGCCGAAATGGTTCGAGCCCGAGACTTTCGGCCGCTGCCGGTGGAGCACGCGGACCTGCTCGATCCCGCTGTCGCCGAGCCGGCCGCGCGCCACCGCGGTTCCCGCCGTGCCGCCGTCGCCGGGCTCCGCGTAGCTCAGGTAGACGAGGCGGTTCTCGCCGAAGCGCGGGTCCAGCGCCACATCGAGCAGGCCGCCTTGCCCGCGGGCCTGGACCGCCGGGACGCCGGCGACCGGCGCGGACAGCCCTCCGTCCTTGCCCACCATCCGGAGTCGCCCGGGCCGCTCCGTGACCAGCATGCGGCCATCAGGCAAGAACGCCAGCCCCCAGGGATGCTCGAGGCCGCGGGCCACGGTCTCCGCACGGACCACGCCGTCAATCGGCTTCGGCGTCGGCGACCGCGGCGCTTGCGCTTCCACACCCCCGACCACACCAAGCAGCGCCCAGACGCCGACCACGATCCGTACCAGCCCGTGTGACATCTTTGCCTCCTCCACGCCGTGCCTTGGCCTCGCTTCCCCGAGAGACCCCGCAAAGCATCGTAGGCCGCTAGCCGCGTCGAGGCAAGGATCGTCACTCGGGAGACAGGAGGCAGCCCAGACAGATGCAGGAAGAATGCCGCGGATCGACGGTCCGCTATTAAAGCAGACGCAGGCGGAGGAGGCGTTGGGCCAGGCGGTAGATGTCCTCGCGCGACCCTTCCGCGCGGCGACCAATTGCGACGACCAGGACCTCGACGTGGGCCTGGTGAACTCGGTAGACGATCCGAAACCGCTGACCCGCGGCTCTTAGGCTGCGGTATCCCTTGAGCTCACCCAAGAGCGCCTTTCCTTGGAGTTCGGGATCCACTGCCAGTCCGTCGATACGATCGCGGACCCGCTCCCGCGTGCGGCGGTCCGTGATGGCAACGAGCATGGACCGTGCCGTGGGCGTCAGGACGAGCCGATACTGAGCGGGCGTCACAGGTGCAGATCCTGTTTCACCTTCTCCCACGGGATGGTTTTTCCGGTCCGCACTTCTTTCAGACTCCGGTGCAGCGCCAGCATCAGCGTCTCATCCCCCAGGACCTCCAGCGTCTCCACCAGACTCTCGTAGAAGTCGTACGGCATGACTGTCAGGACGGGTTTGCCCCGCTTTGTCACGGTGACGGCTTCGGTCGCGGGCGGGCGGTTCAACTGCTCGGCCAGATCCAGGAGTTGCGATCGGGCCTCGGTGATGGTCAGTGTTTTCGCCATCGCTGGGTCTCCTCTCTGTACAGTGCAATGTACAGTCCGCTGCCCATTTCGTCAATTGGAAACCCGCAATTCGGGGGACACCATACTCATTTCCGCTGGCGTGCCGTGGGTTCCGGCGTTGGATAATGGGTTGCGAGATGCCGGAGGACCGCCCGGGCAATGCGCTCCATGGCTTCAACCCGCGATCTACTCCTCAAATTCAATGGTGTCCCCAGAATTCCGGGGGATAGAATCGGGGAGCGATTCCTGCAACGGGTCTTCGGCCGATCCATGTCGTCCCGAACGGCTTGCCGCATTTTTTTTCACCGTTGCACGCCTGACTGTGCTGGTGCAATACATACCGTTGGCGACCGCCCCATTGACAGAGGGGCCCCAATTGCTTACAGTGCCACTGCACCCCGCTGGAGACGCGGGGATCATGTCCACTCACACACGGGAGGCGCTATGGCCAAGGTGATGACGAAGACGCAGGTAGTCGCCCATCTGGCGGAGCAGGTCGAGTTGCCCAAGAAGACGGTGGCGTCCGTGCTCGAGGCCCTCGTGGCCCTCGCCACGAAAGAAGCCAAGGCGACCGGGCAGTTCGTGGTCCCGGGGCTGGGAAAGGCCGTGAAAGCCGCCCGCAAGGCGCGCATGGGCCGGAATCCGCAGACGGGGGCGGCCATCAAGATCCCGGCAAAGACCGTGGTGCGCTTCCGCTTGGCTAAGGCGTTCAAGGACGCCATCGTCCCGCCGAAGAAGAAGTAGCCATCGCATCCGCCAGGCTCGTCCATTGGTCACCCCACCCGCCGCGGGCGGCCCGCGGTGGGTGGGGTGATACGGGCCTCGTCGATTGCCCGCCGGACCGGCTGGCCTCGTACGAACGCCTCGGTTGACAGTCGGGCAATTCGCCGATCCGCGCAAACAGAGTGACCGCGCTGACAGCCCGCATCACCGACGGGACGTACCAGGTGCCCGCCGCTGACATCGCCGCGCGCATGTTGCCGGACGAGGCGGACGTCGTTTTCTCGGCGAGACCAAGGACAACAGCACAAGAGGTTCGTTGATCGCGCGTCGTCGCTGCCCGACGGCCCGACGGGGCCGCGAAACGCGTGGAAGGAGTGACGCATGGCGGGACCACTAGACTGCCAGTTTGACCACATTCATGTGTTTTGTTCGAACGTCGAGGCCACCGAGCGCTGGTTCGTCGCGGGGCTCGGCGCCGAGCTTGTGGAGCGCCGAGCCGCGCGGGGAGCGCTCACCACCGAACTGCGGTTGGGTGGCACCCAGGCACTGATCCGGGGTGCCCGGGAGGGGGAGCAGCTGGTGCCGGCCGGCGTGCGTCACTTTGGCACGGACCACTTCGGCCTCCAGGTCGCGGATGTGGATGCCACCGTCGCGGAGCTGCGACGGCGGGGGGTCACGATCGACGTCGAGCCCTGGGATTTCGGGCCGCACCTGCGGATCGCCTTCGTCAAGGGACCGGATGACGTCCGGATCGAGCTCCTTCAAACCAAAACAGCGCCGACCGCCACCGCGTAGGGAGGCGCGGCCACGCAGGCGCCGTGAGGGGTCGGGAGAGAACACTCCCGACGGAGAAGGCACCGGTCGAGCCGCGGGGCGAGGAGATTCGCCCCAGAAACCCAACGGTCGGGGGCGATGAAACCGATCCCGGGGTGTGATACAGTCCCGACGTTCGGATGCCGCATTCCCACTTACACCGGAGGATGTCATGGAACTACAAGGAGCCGTTGCCGTCGTCACCGGAGCCACGGGGGGCCTCGGGCAGCGGATCGCCCGGGCGTTAGCCGTCCAGGGGGCGCATGTCGCCGGGATCTACCAAACCTCACAGGCACAAGCCGAGGCGTTGGTCGCCGAATGGTCGGCCCTGGGGTCGCGCAGTGCGGCCTTTCAGGCCGATGTCACCGACGCGGCCTCGATCCAGCCGATGGTCGAGCGGATCCTGGCCGAGTTCGGCCGAATAGACATTCTCGTCAACAACGCCGCCTACAACCAACTGGTGCCGTTCAAGGATCTGGACGGGCTGACGCTGGAGTTGTGGGAGCGCATCCTCCGGATCAATACCACCGGCCCCTTCCTCTGCGTCAAGGCCGTGGCGCCGGTCATGCAGCGCCAGAAGCAGGGGCGGATCGTCAACGTGACCTCGGTCGCCGGGCTGGCCCCATC
>Ga0316616_100000713_pt1 | contig 11707 bp, 10 predicted proteins | sample OWC_Aug_M1_C1_D1_FD_207660 | JGI IMG/M metagenome (GOLD analysis project Ga0316616, IMG submission 207660) | Wetland soil microbial communities from Old Woman Creek delta, Ohio, United States - OWC_Aug_M1_C1_D1_B | ecosystem: Environmental > Terrestrial > Soil > Wetlands | place: USA: Ohio... | reverse complement strand
AAGAGAATCAAGCCTTCCCTGTTGCTTTTGCATTATCTATAGGGACAAAGGGACAAAGGCACAAAGGCACAAAGGCACAGAGGGACAAGAGGGAATGGTTTTTCCGCTTTGTGCCTTTGTGCCTCTGTCCCTTTGTCCCCCGATCTTGGCTGTTCTACTTTTGGCTTGCACTTCTTTTTTTGGCTGTGTTATAGCTACATGCGAACGCTAATTTTCGGGCAACTCCCTCGATCGGATACCGGGCTGAGAGGGTCGCTGGACGAAAAACGGAGGGAACCATTATGGAAGAACGAGAAATCATGAATGTGGACGTCCTCTTCGTAGGAGGGGGTGTAGCCTCCCTGAGTGGGGCCCTGCATCTTTCCAATCTCATTCGACAGCACAACGAAAAGGTGGATGCAGAGGGTCAGGGCAAGAAAATGGAAGAAGTGATGATCGCCGTTGTGGAGAAGGGCGCTTTTGTCGGAGCCCACGGCATCTCCGGCGCGGTCATGAACCCTGTTGCCTTGAAGGAACTGGTTCCGGATTTCATTGAGAGAGGGGCTCCCTTGGAGGGAGAAGTCAAGAGCGAGCAGGTGTGCCTGCTGACCAAGGGTGGACGCATCAAAGCCCCCATCACGCCTCCGCCTCTGAACAACCACGGTCACTACGTAGTTTCCCTGGCCCGGATGACCGAGTGGCTCGGCAAACTGGTGGAAGAAGCCGGAGTCTACATGTTCCCGGGATTTGCCGGCACCGAGGTGCTCTATGAGAACGAGCGGGTGATCGGGGTCAGGACCGGGGACAAGGGAATTGACGCGGACGGAAGCAAAAAGTCCAATTTCGAGCCCGGCATCGACCTTCATGCCAAGGTGAGTGTTTTTGGCGAAGGATCCAGGGGGAGCCTGACCAAGACCTTGATCAAGAAGTTCAAACTGGATGGAGGGAAAAACCCCCAAGGGTATGTGGTGGGGGTCAAGGAAGTGTGGGAAGTCCCTGAAGGCCGGATCCAGCCGGGGGATGTCATCCACACCATGGGATACCCCCTCAAGAGCAACACCTACGGCGGCGGATTCATCTACGGCATGAAGGACAACAAGCTGTCCATCGGTCTCCTGACAGGGCTTGAATATGCGGATCCTTTTATGGATCCTCACCGGGAGTTCCAGAGGCTCAAACAGCATCCTTACATCGCCGGTCTGCTCAAGGACGGAAAAATGATCCAGTACGGCGCCAAGACCGCACCTGTGGGAGGGTATTTTTCCGTGCCCAAACTCACTTTCCCGGGCGGGCTTCTGATCGGAGATTCGGCCAGCCTCTTTATCAGCATGAAGCTCAAAGGCATTCATGCGGCCATGAAATCAGGCATGCTGGCGGCGGAGACGATCTTTGCCTCCATGGTGAAGGATGATTTTTCCGACAAGGCGCTTGAAACGTATCCCAGTGCCCTCCTCGAGAGTTCTGTAGGCCGGGAGCTTTACCTGTCCCGCAATTTCCACCAGGCTTTTCAGAAGGGGCTGTGGATCGCCCTCGCCAAAGCAGGGCTCCAGTTTGTGCTGGGCGGGAGAATTTGGAAGGCCAAACTTGAAACCACGCCGGACCACACGCATTTGAAACCGGTCTCCGCGCTCTACGGCAAGGAGACGCTCACGGACGCGGAAAAGGGTGACATCAAGTACGACGGAAAGTGCACCTTTGACAAGGAGACGGACGTCTACTATTCAGGAACAACGCACGAAGAGAAACAGCCGCCCCATTTGAAGATCCTTGATCTGGAAACGTGCTACAACCGGTGCACCAAGGAATTCCAGAATCCCTGTGTGCGATTCTGCCCGGCCCATGTGTATGAAATGGAAGTGGATGAAAAAACCGGGCAGCGCCGGATGAAGCTCAACTTTTCGAACTGTGTGCACTGCAAGACGTGCGACGTGAAAGATCCGTACGAGAACATTAACTGGGTTCCGCCAGAAGGAGGAGGAGGTCCGAAATACACGGTGCTGTAGTTTTGACGGCGTCGCAAAAAACCAGAAGGCGCGCTTTTCTGTCATTCCGGCGGAAGCCGGAATCCAGGAATGCCGAGAAGTTCTGGACCCCGGCTTTCGCCGGGGCGACGGCGCCGGGGACTTTTTGTGCAGCCGTCGATTTTACTCTGGATTTTTTTCTCTTCCCCAAGTATATAAGGCCAACCCGACCGGGTCTCCCTGCCGGGAGTCCCATCCTGTCTCAATGACACTTTAAAGGGCAGATAGGAAGCTCCTTCGGAGTCTGAAGGGAAGGAGCTTCTTTGATTACATTATTTCTAGGAGGACAAGCATGGCAAGCACAGACACCCAAAGCATCCTGGTGGTCGGTGGCGGCATGAGCGGTATGACGGCCGCAATCGAAGCAGCGGAAGCGGGCTACGACACCTACGTGGTGGAGAGAAATCCCTATCTTGGAGGACGAGTGGCGCAGCTTCACAACTACTTCCCCAAACTGTGTCCGCCCCTTTGCGGGCTGGAAATCAACTTCAAGAGGGTCAAAAGCAATTCACGGATCCGTTTCTTCACCCTGGCGGAGGTGGAGTCCATCTCCGGATCCGAAGGGAATTTCGACGTGGCGATCCGGCTCAACCCCCGGTACGTGAACGAGAAATGCACGGGCTGCGGCAAATGCGCTGAAGCGTGCTCCATGGAAGTGGAGGACGCGTTCAATTACGGAATGAGCAAACGCAAGGCGGCCTACCTTCCTCACGACATGGCCTTCCCCATGCGCTATGTCCTGGACCCGGCTCTGGTCAAGAGCGGGGAAGCCCAGAAAGTGAAAGAGGCCTGTCCCTACGGCGCCATTGAACTGGACATGGCCGCCAAGACCGTGACTCTCAAGGTCGGTTCCATTGTGTGGGCGAGCGGGTGGAAGCCTTACGACGCCAAAAAGCTCGAAACCTACGGTTTCGGCCAGTATCCGGACGTGATCACCAATGTGATGATGGAGCGTCTGGCCGCATGGACCGGTCCCACGAAAGGAAAAATCGTGCGCCCCTCGGACGGCCAGCCTCCTCAGACCGTGGCCTTTGTGCAGTGCGCAGGGTCCAGAGACCAGAATCACCTGCCCTTCTGCTCAGGGATCTGCTGCCTGGCCTCAATGAAAGAGGCGACCTATGTGCGCGAGCAATATCCGGATGCGAAGATCTACATCTTCTACATTGATATCCGCGCCACGGATCGGCTCGAGGATTTCTACGTGAAGGTCAAGAGCGACCCGAACATCCACTTCTTCAAGGGCAAGGTGGCGAAGATCACTGCGGACGGCGCAGGAAAGAAACTGGTCCTGAGGGTGGAAGACACGACGGCGGAATCCTTGCAGGAAGTGACCGTGGACCTGGTGGTGCTTGCCACGGGCATGCAGCCGAACACCTCCGAGGTCAAGCTTCCTGTCCAGGTTCCCTATGATGACTACGGGTTCGTGGCCGGGCAGGCCGCCAAGCCCGGCATTTATGCGGCCGGGTGCACCCGGACGCCCACCGGCGTTGTCGAAGCGGTTCAGGACGGCACCGCCGCAGCCCTCAAAGCCATTCAATCCATCGCGAGGAGGTAATGCTCAATGGAAAAGAAAACTGCAGCGTATATTTGCTCAGGATGCGGCATCGGTGATGCCTTGAACATAGAGGAGTTGGTCTCTCTGACCACAGGCGATCTCAAAGTTCCGATCTGCCGGACTCACGTGAATCTGTGCAGCCAGGAAGGTGCAGCCCTGATTAAGGCGGACATGGAGAAAGAAGGGGCGAACGCACTCATCATTGCGGCCTGCTCCCCCAGGGTCATGTATGACGTTTTCAACTTCGAGAACTGCATCGTGGACCGGGTGAATCTCCGCGAGCAGGTGGCCTGGTCCCAGCCGGCCGGGGATGAGAACACCCAGATGATGGCCGCGGATTATCTCCGCATGAGCGGAGCCAAAGTGGCTGCCATGGAATTGCCTGTTCCCTACAAGCCGGAAAAGGAACTTTCCAAAACCATCCTCGTGGTGGGAGGGGGCCTTGCAGGGATGACTTCTGCCGTGGAAGCTTCCAAGGCCGGGTATCAGGTGGTGCTCGTGGAGAAGGAAGCGGAACTCGGCGGTTTTCAGAAAAAAGTGGGGAAGATCGCCACGTTCCCTTACAAGGGCATCGTGGACAACCCACTGGGTGAGCTGGTCAAGGAAGTGACCTCCAGCCCCAAGATCAAGGTCTACACCGGAGCCAAGGTGGAAAAAACCGTGGGAGGCCCGGGCGTGTTCGAGGTCTCGATCAAACAGAACGGGACAACGGCCCAGGAGAACATCGGCGCCATCGTGCTCGCAGCCGGGTGGCAGCCCTATGACCCGAGCAAGCTCGACAAGAAACTGGGATTCGGCGCCTCTCCCAACGTGATCACCAATGCGATGTTCGAGGAGAAATACGGCAAGGGCAAAGCTACCGTGTCAAAGGCCGCTTTCCTGCAGTGCGCAGGAAGCCGTGATCCGAACTATCTGCCCTACTGCTCGACCGTCTGCTGCAACACGTCCCTGAAGCAGGCCCTGAAGATCAAGGCGGATAACCCCAAGGCCGAGGTGTACGTTATTTTCAAGGAGATGCGCACTCCGGGACAGGCGGAAGATCTCTACCGCAAGGCCCAGGAGGAGGGGGTCGTGTTCATCCGTTGCCAGTCGCCGGAAGTCAAGGTGGACGGCGGAAAGGTGACTGTGGAGGCGTTGGACGAACTCCTGGGCGAAACCGTTGCACTGGACGGCCTGGATCTCGTGGTCCTGGCCACCGGCATGGTGCCGGTCACGGCTTTTGGGCCGGACATCAGCAAAGAGGCGAAGCCGCAGGAAGAAAAAAAGGAAGAGAAGAAAGAAGAGGAGCTCCTGGTCCCGCCCGACATTATCCGGCGTTCGGAGATTCTGAATTTGGAATACCGCCAGGGACCTGAGATCCCGGCCCTGAAGTACGATTTCCCGGATTCCCATTTCATCTGCTTCCCCTATGAAACGAGGAGGACCGGGATCTACGCAGCCGGCTGCAGCCACAGGCCCATGGGCATCGGCTCGACCAAGGAAGACGGGGCTGGCGCCGCCATGAAAGCGATCCAGTGCATTGAACTCACCTCGCGGGGCGCTGCGGTCCATCCCCGGGCCGGAGACATGACGTTCCCCGAATTTGCCATGCAGCGCTGCACCCAGTGCAAGCGGTGCACCGTGGAGTGTCCCTTCGGCGCCATCAATGAAGACGAAAAAGCCAATCCCCTGCCGCAGCCGACCCGCTGCCGGCGCTGCGGGGTCTGCATGGGCGCCTGTCCGGAAAGAATCATTTCCTTCAAGAACTACTCGGTGCCCATGATCGGCAACATGATCAAGGCCATTGGGGTGCCGGCCGAAGAAGACGAGAAGCCGCGTATCGTGGTGCTGGCCTGCGAAAACGATGCTTATCCTGCCCTGGACATGGCAGGGCTTCGACGAATGAATTACGCGCCCTGGTACCGGGTGATTCCTTTGCGCTGCCTTGGGTCCATGAACCTGGTCTGGATTGCCGACTCTCTTTCCAAGGGCATTGACGGGGTCCTGCTCCTGGGGTGCAAACACGGAGACGACTACCAGTGCCACTTCATTAAGGGAAGCGAGCTGTCCAGCATTAGACTGAGCAAGGTGTCGGAGACCTTGAACCGCTTGGCCCTGGAATCGGACCGGGTGCGTTTCGAGACGGTTTCCATCATTGATTATGAGAAACTCCCTGCGCTGCTCAATGAGTTTGCCGAGAAGCTGGTGGAGATCGGCCCCAATCCTTTCAAAGGATGGTAATTCGGCAGCGGTTTATGGTTTCACTGTCATTTCGATCCCGCGCGCAGAGCGGGAGAGAAATCTTTCGTGTCATCTTGGTGATCGTTTGCTGAGGTTAATCTGAGGATTTCTCAGTCGCTTCGCTCCTTCGAAATGACGCATCGAGTGGAGCGGCTACGCCCTACAATTATGGAGGTGGAAAAAAGATGAGCGTTAAGGTTGATCCGAGCCTGATGAAGGATCTGGAGCATTTTGGCCTGAAAGATGCCAAGAAGTGTTTTCACTGCGGGAATTGCACGGCTGTGTGCCCGCTCTCCACAGCGGACAATTCCTTTCCCAGGAGATTTCACAAGTACATTCAGATGGGGCTCACGGAAAAGGTCATGAAAAGCCCCGAGCCCTGGCTTTGCTATTACTGCGGGGACTGTTCCACCTCTTGCCCGAGGGGGGCGGAGCCCGGCGAGACCATGATGGTCATGCGTCGCTGGCTCACCTCCAAGTACGACTGGACCGGCTTTTCCAGGAAGTTCTACACGTCCGAGAGTTTCGAAATCATGGCTGTGGCGATCGTGGGTATCCTGGTGGGGCTTGCCCTGGTCCTGTTCCGTGCAAGCAACCCCAACATGGAGCACGCCTACTTGAACTCGGTCTGGCCTGCGCCGGCGATTGAGATTGCGGACCTCGTCATGGCCGCCATTTTGACCTTCTTCCTGCTGAGCAACACGGCCCGATGCGCCTGGTTCGTGATGGGAGACCTGCTCTTCAAGATCCCGCCTGCTCTGTACCTGGCCAAGGCCAAGGAACTCGTGATCCACTTTTTTACCCAGAGGCGCTTCGGAACGTGCACGGACAGGATGCAGTGGATTATCCATCTGCTCATCATGACCGGTTACAGCACGGCCTTCCTGCTGGTGGCGGTTTTTCTGGCAGGAGGGCTTCACGTCATCGGCCTTTACTCCGACTACTTCGCGTTCCAGCGGGACGTGGAGTCTTCTGTTTGGCCTGGGGTCAGGTTACTGGGGTACTATGCCACGGCCGCTCTTCTTTATGGCACAACCTATGCCATCATCGGCCGGCTGAGAAAGAGCAAAGCGCCGTACAAGAACTCCCACGGCACGGACTGGATGTTCCTCATCCTGCTGGAGCTCACGGCGCTCACGGGCATCCTTATTCACTTCACGAGGCTTCTGGACTGGCCCATGCCGACCTATGTCCTCTACGTGATCCACCTCATGATTGCGGTGCCCATGCTGGTCCTCGAGGTGCCTTTTGCGAAGTGGGCGCACCTGGCTTTCCGGCCGGTCGTGATTTTTCTCACGGCGGTCAAGGAAGAGTACATGAAGGAAAAGAAAATGTTCGCCTGAGAAACGGCGAGGAGTCCATGAACCAAGTCTTCCGGACGGGGCTGGAAGATTTGGTTCTTTTTTTTCTCCGGAGGATGGTTATAATCTGCGACAATAAAGGAGAAGACCATGGACAAAAAACCTGCCTGTCCTCACTGCGGGACGGAAATGAAAAAATGGAGGACCCCGGAGTATTCCACCTGGAGCTCGGATTACCAGTGGGTGTGTTTCAATGATGAATGCTCTTACTTCGTGCGAGGCTGGGACTGGATGTGGAAAGATCAAGGGGTTAAAGCCTCTTACAGACATCGCCTCGACCCTGCGACCGGTACGACCGGCCCCTTGCCGGCCTGGTCCAATGATGCGCACAAGGATCAAATCATTGAAGAGTAAATAGTGACAAGTAACGAGTAACAAGTGACAAAATGCAGTGACGAGTGACAAGTGACAAGTAACAAGTCACAGGAAGCCTTGAACTCGTTACTCGTCACTATTCACTTGTCACTGAGGTTGAAAAATGAAAGACATCGGACGGAATGAATTGTGCCCGTGCGGAAGCGGGAAAAAGTTCAAGAAGTGTCACATGGGCAGAGAAGATGAACTTGTGTGGGAAGGGACAGGGGAGGCGACCATCGAGGAAATGGGCGTCCGCATCTCGAATCTGCCTGCCGTTGAGTACGGTCGCTCAAAGGAAATGCTGACCGCTCTTGATCTCCGGCAGTTGACCGGCAGTTCTATGGGGATCAAGTTCGTGGACCTGGATCAGTACTCTCGTTTGAATGTTTCAGGGAGCACCCCCTCAGGAGAAAAGAGAGGGGGCGTTCTCATCAATGTGTACAAGACTCAGAAGGCTGATCCCGAGAACGTCTACATCGCTGTTTCCGAGGACGTTGATGACGGCACCCTGGTGCACCAGCTGGCCCATGCTCTGACCTACCTTGCCGGGTCCAAACTGCCTGCCGGCACACTGGATCCGCTTGCCTACGAAATCGGGATACCCACCGATCACCTCGAACATCCGGAGGAGTTCGGGTACTGGCTCGACACGCTGGCCAAGAAATTCGATGTCAGGCTCGATGCGGATGACACCATCATCCGCTACCTTTATGACCATCATGCCCTGATTCCTAGCCAAGACATCCACGAAAACAACGGAGTCATCCTGCGCTCAAAATCCGACCGCATGCTCAGGTTCCTGAGCGAGCACAGCGAAGAGATCGACGGAATGATCAAGAGCCTGGTCGGCTATATCGGTAAGAGAAAAGCCGAAAACTAGCACGGGGTCATTTGAGTTTCATGGTCTGCATGCCGTAGAGGCTGAATTTCAGCCAGTCCATGGCAAAGGTAAGAAGGGCCTCATCGTCGGAGGCGAGGCGATCGCGGAGTTCAGGGCTCACGTCAAAGAGATCCAGGAACCTGCTTTTGAACACGAAGGATCTGAAGGGATCCAGATTGTAAGAGGCCATGCAGAACATCTGGATTTTTCGCGGGACGTCCTTTTCCGGTCCGAGACTCTGAGGGGATGTGACAATGTCGAGCCAGGCCGAGTTCATGCCGTCGTATTTCTTCAAGCCCTGATCCGCCACCCACTCTTCGATCGTCCAATCGTGAGGCTCTCGGAATCCAAGACAGTGCTCTTCGCGGACGACAAAATATTTCTCCTGGGTGCCCCCCGCGTTTCCCGGGTTCATGGCCGCCCGTCCGATGGGATAGATGCGGCACGCACCGGGCCGGTCCTCGTAGACCGCACACCCTTCGGACCGGACAAAAGGACATCTCTTTCCTTCCTCATCCTTCATTTTGAGAACCACCATGGGAAACCGGGGGTGCCGGTCAAAACGCATTTCCGTGTAAGCGTTGAGGAACTCCTCGGAGGAGATGCCGAGTCGATGCTTCATGCGGAGGATATCGTAGGGCATCAGCACGAGATTGAGGCCGGCGCAGCAGCGGGTGAAGCACTCCATGTCCCTGTGACAGAGGAATCGGAACCGGTTCCCGTGCAGGGGTTCAAAAACATCCTTTTGCGGGGATGTATCCGTCATTAGGGGATTCCTTGTCGGCATTAGAAAACAGCCTCGCCTGTAGACGAGGGTTTCATTCTGGTTTTCAAACGATGAATTAGGCACAAAGGGACAAAGGCGCATAGGCACAAAGAAAAAAGGGACAGAGATACAAAGGCACAAAGGGACAAAGCAGAAAACCTCTTTTTTTGTCTTTACCCTTTGCTTCTTTGTCCCTTTGTCACTTTGCCCCTTCAGCTGTCGGCTTTTCCTTCACCGTGAAGAGCTTCTGGCCCAGGAGGCCGAACTTTGTCCAGTCAAAGCCGAATTTGAGAAGTTCCAAATCGCTTCGCTTGATCTTCTCAATGCGGGTCGGCTCCACTTCAAAGCGATTCAGGAAGGAACTCTTGAACACAAAGTCCCTGAATTTGTCGATGTTGTAGAGGGCCATGAAAACCATCTTGAGGATCTGCGGATTGTCAACGTCCAGGGTTTGAGCGCTGAGAGGGATCGTGACAGAGGAGAAAAGGGTGTTCATTTCATCGTAGGGCACAACACCCTGATCCACGAGCCACTCGCTGATTTGCCAGGTTTCCTCTTCCTTGAGTCCCTTGCAAAGGGAGGGATCTGCAATGACACGAAAAGTCCCGTCGTCCTCCATGTTCAAGGGGTACATTCTGCAGGGCCAGGGGCGATCCTCGTACACGGTGCACCCTTTCTCGGTGACCAGGGGGCATCGTTTGTCCTGTTCGTTCATTTTGAGAAGGACCAGGGGGATGAGCCGGTTTTCCCTGGGGAGTATCATCGTGTATTTGTCCAAAAACTCTTCCGATGAAAGGCCGAGGGCATTCTTGAGGCGGATCACATCATAGGGAGTCAGGGCAATGGTCACATCGGCGCAACATCGGGTGAAGCAGGCCACGCCTGGGCTGCATTGAAAGCGAAAGACATGATCGGCGTCCATTGTTTCTGCGGGTTTTTTCTTGTCCGCTTCTTCACGATCAGACATGGTGGATTCCTTTCTATTTAAGGCCTGAGGCAGAAAGTTCTTGACGGCTTCAAGCGCTTTGTTTTTATAAGAGGGTTCTCTATACAATGGGAAAGCACACAGGGTCAACTCAATTATCCATACAGGAGGGAACGACGCGAATGTGGGAAAGAACGCTATCGATTATCAAACCGGATGGTGTTGCGAGAAACGTTGTGGGGGAGGTGATTAAGCGCCTTGAAGGGGCAGGGCTGAAAATCACGGCAATGAAGATGATCAGGATGAACAAGGATCAGGCAAAAGGCTTTTACAAGGTTCATGAAGGAAAGCCGTTTTATGAAAGTGTCACGGATTTCATGTCCTCGGGACCTTGTGTGGTCATGATCCTGGAAGGAGAAGAGGCGATTGCGACCTATCGGAAATTGATGGGAGCGACCAACTATAAGGTGGCTGAAGAGGGAACGATCCGGCGGGATTTTGCCACGGATATTGAGAAGAACGTGGTGCACGGCTCAGATTCCCCGGAGACGGCCGCTTTTGAGACCGGATATTTCTTCAGTGACTTAGAAGTGGTGAGAAAGTGAAAAAAAGGAAAATCCCTCTCACCCAGCGGCGACCGCCGAAAACGGAGGTCGCTCCACGGAGACCGCTGGGTGAGAGGGATTTTCCTTTCCAAAACAGCTTATGACTGGGAAGGGGGCTTGTCTTTCAGCTCCTTCAATTCCTGTTTGAGGGTGTCGACTTCCCGCTTGAGGTCATCCTTATCCGTGTCAAAGCTCTCGGCCGCCTTCTTGTCCTTCATTTCTTCAAGACCGAGATAAGTGGCCAGCGCTCCTCCAAGAATGAGCATGACCGGGATCCCTGCCATAAGGGCCTTCAGGAAAAAACTCCACCAAACCACAATGCCGATGATCCCCAGAACAAGAGCAACCAATCCTCCAGCAAGTGCCATCATAGCGTGACCTCCTTCATGTGATTAAAATGATCATGAGCCCGTTTCTCGATGAACCGCGGACCCGGGCATATTCCGATCTGTGACGGGACCTGAATGTGAAAGCAATTCTTATATGTTATTTCGGAAAAGTCAAACAAATTGCTCTGGATTGTGAGGCACGCAGCACAGGTGCTTCTGTTTGTCGGTGGGTTGCTGCAAAAAGGGTTCGTTCTTCCGGCTGCACTCATTACCGCCCTTCGACGTCGCTCAGGATGAACTCCGGCGGAAAACCGGTTTTTCTGTGGTCTTCTGGATTCCGCCTTCGGTCCGTCTCCGTTCGCCCTGAGGTTTACCCGCCAGACTTGCGGCGGGTGTGAACCCGCCTGCGGCGGCGCCAGCCAACCAGAGGCCGGTAAAAGGCGACCAGGGTATCGAGAGGTGAATGCAGATCAGATCTGAATTGTCGGCCAGTCTCACACGGCGTTTTAATGGGTTTTTGCGAATCCATAACGAATTATTGAAATTGTAGAGATTTTGGTTGCAATTTTTTTTATTTGCCTTAATATTAACTGTTTTCGATCATGGCATTTAGAATCGTTTGAAAAGAGAAGAAATCAAAAGAAAAGCGGCGATCGGAACAGTATGTTATTGCTCCTAGGTCCAAAGGGCAAGAAATTTTGAGTTTTTC
>Ga0316616_100000712_pt1 | contig 11716 bp, 11 predicted proteins | sample OWC_Aug_M1_C1_D1_FD_207660 | JGI IMG/M metagenome (GOLD analysis project Ga0316616, IMG submission 207660) | Wetland soil microbial communities from Old Woman Creek delta, Ohio, United States - OWC_Aug_M1_C1_D1_B | ecosystem: Environmental > Terrestrial > Soil > Wetlands | place: USA: Ohio... | reverse complement strand
CCTGATGCATGCCATGGGAGCAAACGCGGGTGGTCAGATTGGTTCCGTGATTGCCGCTGCGGTCATGCTGTCCGTGCTGGCCGGCATGGGAATCATCAAGTAAGACGGGTCCTGTTTTCAGGGTCACCCATTAAAAGGCACCAGTCACATCTATTGGTATTTTCCAACTTTAGGCATTTTTGGCGCTTTGGCGCACTTCATGCCCTTCTCTTCTGTGTATTTATTTTCCACTTACTGGCAGAATTTTGCTCACAAAATGGGTAAATAATTTCACACTTTGTCTCTATTGGGAAACGTTCAACGCTCAAACTTTTCGAATCGACGAAATTGTCTATCTAACCTGATGAAATCTATAACGAAAAAATCCTCACTCCTCTCCTTGCTTCTTGCCTGCAATGGCACATCCTTTGCTAAATCAAAAGCGAGAAAGGAAATACCAGGCGGGCTGAACGGAGGTGAGGAGAAGACGGTTTTACAGCCCTTCTGAGCAATAGAAGACAGGGGCTGTGAGGATTTGGTTCAAGGTAGAGATCATTTGAAAACAAGTTTTGATTACAGGATAACTGAAAGGAGGAAATAAAAGTGAAGAAGGTTTTGATTGTTGTGGCAATAGTCCTGTTTTTACCGGCTGGAGCCCTGGCAAATTTGATAACAATCCCAGATTCCAATACGGATCGATATGGGGGTGACGTATTCAATGTTTTTAGCATAACCGTAGAGACTGACCCTGATAATCCCATGTATTTCAACATCGCCACCAATTATCCTGAAGCAGGGAGCACAGCATCTAATGGCAGTTCCACATGGACCACCCGTGCGGCCGATTTGATCCTGGACGTTGACCAGAACAATAAGTGGGATTATGCGATCCCCTTGGTCAATCATCAAGGGTATAAGGGTGATAATCAGAAGATGTATTATGCCGGTAACGTGTACAAGCTAGGCTTAATGTGGGAGTCCAGCGATTATGAACCTTATCCGTACAGTTGGAGTTACAATGACACATCAGTGTCGCTGAGAGAAGGTACTGATACGCCTTATAGCGGTACATGGAAGTGGAATCCAGGACCTGCGGACGATAACCCAGAAACAGCTGCGTGGAACATAGAATACACCGGTGCAAATTGGGATATTGCTGACCTGGCAATAAATGGATACCTGCAAGTTTACTGGGCAACGGCGACCTGCGGGAATGACACCATCCGCGGTACTGTTAATCCCAATCAAGTTCCCGAACCGGCAACCATGCTTCTTTTAGGTTTCGGCCTTGTTAGCCTGGCCGGCTTTGGCAGAAAGAAACTTATCAAGAAGGGCTGATAGAGGTTGAGGCCTTTTGTGAAAAGATTTCGATCACAAGCCAAGTTGAAGGGAGATCCGAAAGTGAAAAAGATTTTAATAGGTTTGGCAATACTCCTGTTTTTACCGGCTTCTGCCATGGCAATTCCGGTGACGATCACGGATCCTATCGACAATTTCCCGGGGGCGAATGGCACAACCGAAACTTACAGCATCACCGTAGATACGAATCCCGAGCTCCTGAATATAAGCATCCTGACCAATCAACCCCAATACGAGAAATCTTTTTTTGAAACAAGCTACGCGGATGTAGCCGATTTGCTCCTGGACCTCAGCGGGAATGGAGCGGGGTGGGACTATGCGATCCCTTTGGTAACTCACGACAGCTTCGCTGCAGGTCGGGTGTATAAGGTAACTTCAGTATCATCCGGGGGCCTTCCCTCCATTTGGGAGACTGATGAGGTCCCGTACAGGATGTCATCGGGTACGGCCATGAATGGGTGGTCCGGCAAATGGACTTGGAATCGGATCGATTCCATCACGATGGATAGCAACCCGGATTGGAACATAGTCTATTCCCAGGCGACGTGGTCTTGGAATGTTTTTGGACAGGAATCGGTGAGAATCGGCTGGGCAACAGCGAGCTGTATGAATGACATCACTGACGGCCATGTTCCTCCCAGTCCTGTTCCTGAACCTGCAACAATGGTTCTCTTGGGTTCTGGCCTAGTGGGGCTTGCAGGGTTGAGGAGGATGTTCAAATAGTAGCTCATCCGAAGCAGATGGACCACTTTCAAGGCGAGGTTGATTGATCGCCCCGCTTTGTTAATCATAGAGGTTATGACTGGATCTGTAATCACTCGTTCTTGGGAGGCTCCAAGAATCACCGCCCACAGCCTCAACCCCTGTCGCTCTTGAACTCATGACCTAGATCACTCTGCACCGACGGACTAGGAATTCAACTCGTCATGGCCGGGGTCTGACCACTCCGCTTCCGACGGCAATAAGGGCTAGCAGATATTCTGCTCCCGCGGTGCCTGTCAATGAGACCCAACTCACTGCGCTAGAGAAAAGTTGGTCGTAGTTTGGTCACTGAAGCCAACATATTCATCATTCTCTTGGGGCGTGCCTCTTGGGTTCCTGAAAGTAGTACGGCAAAACGTTAGGCCAAACGAAAACGTTTGAAATTGAGACCACATCTTGTCACCATCCAACCAACTCCTGCCCGTATCCAACCCCAGTGCCGCATTGCACGCGTGCGAGTTTCGGACACAACATCCTGCGACTGGATTTCCCCTGCGACTGGATTTCCCTTGACACACAAAGCGAAATCGCCATACACTTCGAACCAAGAAAAGCGACTTTTTAGCACCTGTTCCTTGATCTCCAAAATCCTTCTTATCGCTTCTTGCCGATCCGCTCGTTTTTTTTTAGCGCCCCTGTCCCGAAACTCCTCGTAGGCGGCCAGCAATTGTTTCACCTCAAGGGCCTCCTCGGCCAGATCCAGCTTCTTCTCCAACTCACGGATCCTCTGCCGTAAGGTCTCCTTCTCTTCGTCCGTAGAAACATAGGGCCTCCCAGCAACACGATTCTCCAATGCCAAAGCCATAGCTTTGAGGGCACGCTCCTCCCATTGGTAATAGGTCTTGCGCGACACCCCGAGGGCCCGGGCTCCCTGCTTGACCGTCATGGCTCCGCTGCGCACCCGGAGAATCACTAACACCCGCTCCCGCGCAAGCTTATGCTCCTCGTCCCTCGTGTGCTGTCTTGCGCTCTCCTCCGGCGCTGAGGAAAAAGGCACGCCTTAAAAGATGGAAAATCCGCTTGACTCCAAAGAGGGGCTCGCACTTCTTGATCTCGACGATCTTCTCGCGTACCGGACCAGGAAGTTTCTGTCCACTTCCCCTGGATACACTCTGGGTCCGCAGACCAGCCTACCCCCGCTCCTGATACACCTTCACCCAACGACCAATGACACTCTTGCTGGCTCCTACCTCCTTGCTCAACAAGGAAATCGGTACCCCTTCCTCCAACCGCAACTTCACACAACGAACCTTGAACTCAAACCCATACCGCTTCCCATACCGACTTTCTTTCCTCTTGCTCTTCCGCTGAACTCCACCAACCTTCTCCATGGGTACACTCCTTTCTCCCTCTCAGGAGTGTCACCCATTTCCCTTCATCCCCTATCCCACGATCTGGTAGTTAGCGCAATCTGCTCGAACGCTGAAAACCAGAAACAGAATCGCGAAACACCAAAAGCAGAGCGACCGGGCTCTGCTTTTTTTATCGCGCCTTATGCATTCTAGTCACTTCATTTGGGGTGGCTCAACTCTAAGTTTACTCTAACTTCACTTTAACTTCCGAAATTCATTGACAAATTTTTTGAAGTATGTAAAACTTTTCACACTATGGACTATGAGCTTATCGGCAGCCATGCGTCAATACGGAAAATCCGCGAGCTCATCTCGCTCGTCGCGGACACCGGCTTCAGCGTTCTGCTCCTAGGCGAAACCGGAACGGGCAAGGAAGTTGTAGCCCGCCTTCTTCACTCAGCATCCTCCCGCCGCGACAAAAGGTTCGTGAAAGTCAACTGCGCAGCGCTTCCGCTCACTCTTCTTGAAAGCGAACTCTTCGGATACGAAAAGGGTGCTTTCACAGGAGCCGACAAATTCAAACCCGGCAAGTTCGAGATCGCTTCCGACGGAGTCATTTATCTCGACGAGATCGGGGATATGCCTCTCGTGCTCCAGGCTAAGCTGCTTGAAGTTTTGCAAAGCGGTGAGTTCGCGCGGCTGGGCGGGACAGAGGTCGTGAAAGTGAGCACCTGGGTCATCGCCTCAACGAATCATGACCTGGACAAGGACATGAAGCAGGGCAAATTCAGGGAGGACCTTTACTACCGCCTGAACATCATCAAGATAGACATGCCGCCTCTCCGGGAAAGGAAAGAGGATCTTCCTTTGCTCATGGATCACGTTATCGATAAATACCGGAAGGAGCTCCAGCTGAGCGAAGGTTTTTCGATGAGTGAGGAAATGAAGGTAGTCTTCACCGACCACTCCTGGCCGGGCAACGTGAGAGAGCTGGCGAGCGCCATTCTCCGGCTCATGATCGGAGATGACCCTTTGATCGTGAAGTCCGACCTTTTGGAGGGGATCACCGGGAAAGGATTGCTGCAGGGAGGGGAGGATTTCGGATCGGTTGGCGAGGGGGAGGACGCAGGAGGCGGGAAGACCGCAAAGAGGTCCCTCAAGTATATCAAGGCTAAGGCCACTGAAAACATTGAAAAGAAGGTGATCATGGGTGCGCTGAGGACTGCGGCCTGGAATAAGAGGGAGGCCGCCCGGATGCTCAAGATCAGCTACAAGGCGCTCTTCAACAAGCTCAACGGCTTGGGCATCGGCAGGGAAGAATGAGGACTCCAGCGTGGAGCGGCAAGCAGAGAGCAAGGAGGATCAAGCATGATCAAGACAAAGTGCAGAACGGGCATTTATGTGGCAGCTATCATTATAGCAGGCCTATGGATTGGAACTGAGGCCTTTGCTCAGGCCCCCGAGAGCTCCTACAAGATCGGACCGAACGACGTCCTGAACATCTTCGTCTGGAAGGAGGCGGATCTGACGCGCGACGTGACCGTCATGCCCGACGGCAAGATCACCTATCCCCTCATCGGCGAAATCACTGCCCAGGGACAGACGGCCACAGAGCTCAAGAAAGCCATCGCGGACAAGCTTCAGAACTTCGTGACCTCCCCCGAGGTGACGGTCATCGTCAAGGAAAGCCGCAGCCAGGTGGTCTACACGATCGGTAAGCTCACTCGTCCGGGCCCCTATGCCCTTGCTCCCGGCATGACCGTGATGCAGGCCCTCTCCGCCGCCGGCGGGTTTGCCGAGTGGGCGGACCCCAAGAACATCCTCATCGTGAGAAGGGAAGGGGGGAAAGAGACTCAGCTCCGATTCAACTTCAAGGAGTTCACATCGGGTGAAAACCTGGAGCAGAACATCCTTCTCGCACCCGGCGACACGATTGTAGTGCCATGATTCACAGCAAAAAATGGTCTCTCGCAGCCGCCTACGCGAACAGGCTATGGCGGGCCAGGGAGGCGCAGAGAAACATTCGACGGGTTAATCCTGTCCCAATGTCCTTTGCGTTCTTGGCGGCTCTGAGAGAAACAATGTTCCTGTTCAGGCGGGTGGGTGTGCCGGCTATGCCAAAATGGTAAGGAGGCAAAGATGAAACCACAAAAGCTCACTTCCCGTCAATCTCCTTGTCGCGCCATAGCCGTGACATTTTGGAAGAAGCGGCGGAGGATGTATCTCTGTGGTGAACAAATGGTCTTTGCGGTCTTCCTTGTCTCCTTTCTTCTCCTCCCTTGCCTCGCTCATTCTCAGACTCGCATCGAGGTGACCCCCATGATCACCGTCAGTGAAACCTATGACGACAATATCTTTCTCACAAAGAATAACAAAGTCAGCGATTACATCACGGTGGTGACGCCCGGCGTTGCCATGAGCCTCGTGCAGGAGCATACCAACTTTCAACTGAGATACGCCCCGAGCTTTTACAGGTATGCGGACCGCGAGGACCAAAATAACACAGCACACTCCGCTGGACTAACATTTGGGCAGGACCTGCTTGAGGATCTCCGCTTTAATTTGACGGACACCTACCTTCAGTCTACCGATCCTGCGGAAGACCCTCAAAACATTCAAGGGCTCAGGCAGACCAGAAACGAGTACTGGACGAATATTACCGATGCGAATCTCAATTACACCTTCGGCGCCGAGAACCGGTTGAACTTGGGCTACAGGTACAACTACTATAAGAACGACGAAATTACTTTGGATGACAGTAAAATCCAGAATCCTTATGCCAACCTGACGTACTGGCTTGATGTCAGAAGTGGCGCCGAGGTCACCTATGGGTACACGGACGCCAAGTACACGCGGGATGACGGCCTTTTGGCGGCAAGCGATTACACGGCGAACGCAGCAGGGATACGGTACCTGCGCCGGTTTGCGCCCACCTCAACAGGTTATGTCGGGTACAACTACTCGACGTACGATTATGAGCGTGTTCTTCCGCAGGATTTCGACGTCCACAGCGGCTTTGTCGGTCTGGACCATGCGTTTTCACCTGAGTACACGGTCTCAGCAAGCGTGGGATACTTCATCAGAGTCAACGAGACAACCGATAATCAAGACGGCCCAACCTACAGCGCTTCTTTGATCCGTAGGTTCTCCAGGGGGAGCATCACGGTCGGCGGAGACGGAGGGTGGTCTTACGAAAATCTTCAACAGGGCCTGGGATTGACGAGCGGTTTCAGCAAATACTATGGAGGGTACGTCAACGGCACATATGAGATTTTCGAGCGCGTGAACCTTTATGCCGGATTGTCCTACAGGCATGACAAATATACACTCGACAGTGCTGATTACTTTAGAGGCAACTGTGGTGTGAGGTGGGACTTTCTCCGATATTTCTTTGTGGCCCTCGATTACTCCTACATCGATAGAAGTGAAGATCTCGGATTAAACGAATACACGGACAACAGGCTCATGCTGAGCGTCGGGGCCAGCAAGTTGTATCAATGGTAGAGGGAAGAAGACAGAAGACAGCATGCAGGAGACAGTAGAAAATCAAGAAAGCAGAATGTGGAATGCAATATAAAAAGGACAGAATGCAGAAGAGACAAGATATTATCTTTTCCTCGTGCAAGATCTTGGCTATGCTGAGACAGGAGACTTGCAGAATCAGGAGGATGAGGTTGGACGCCTTTTTGACGGTTATATGAAGGCGATCAGATCGTAGAAGAGACTCCAAGTCCCCGGCCATGTTGATTCACCTAGACTGGCTTCTGTACCATGCATTCTTTTTTTATATTCTGTCTGGTGTGTTCTTGTATGAAACTTCGAGAAATCTATGGTCTCAAACACTAAGAACTGCGAACGGGTGTGCTTTAAGTTATCGAGTTTCTTATTCGATCAAACTGGCCGCTCCGGCGGCCAGCGGCTAGGCTGTCTCCTGTATTCTTTTCTTGGAGTTTCGTGATGGACAATAATGAAATCACCAAATACCTGGACATGGCGCAAAGGCGCAAGTACTGGATCATCATCCCCTTTCTGGTAACGATCCTTGGGGGGCTGGTGTATGGGCTCACTACGCCGAGGCAGTATGAAGCGGAGACGCTCATCCTTGTGCAACCCCAGAGCGTGCCAGAAGCGTTTGTGCAGTCGATCGTTTCAGAGGCTATTGAGGAAAGGTTGAAAACCATCAGCCAGCAGGTCACGAGCAGAACAAACCTGGAAAACGTGATCAAGGAACAGAGTCTGTTCACCGGCGAGGGGGGGGAGAAGTCCTTGCATGGAGATGAACAAATCGAGCTGCTCCGAGAGCGAATTACGATCGACGTGAGCCGGGGGGAAAAGGGGCGGTCGCGAGGCGCCAGTGGAAGCGGCGCGGCCACCTTTACGATCACTTTTACATGGGAAGATGCTCGAAAAGCCATGCAAGTGGCAAACATGCTTGCCTCGAATTTCATTTCGGAAAACCTCAAAGTCAGAGAAACCCAGGCGCTGGGCACTTCGGCCTTCCTCACCGAAGAACTCGCAACTATTGAAAAGCGTCTGAGAGAAAAGGAGGAAGAACTGAAGGTGTACCGCGAGAAGTACATGGGCGGGCTCCCCAGTCAGCTGGACGGGAACATAAAAATGATCGAGGGCCTCCAGCTGCAGCTTGAACGCCTCAACGGCAGCATCAGGGACAGAGAGAACAGAAGGATTGTTCTTCAGGGGGAACTCTCGGCGTCCCGGTCCGGGTCGATTCCGGCCACAGGCGGTGATGCACGTGCGACGGCGGAGGAGTCGAAAGACCTGGCAGCGTTGAAATCGCAGCTTGCCGGGCTTGAGGCCAAGTACACGCCCAGCCACCCGGATGTCATCCGTCTGAAGACGTTGATTGAAAGCCTGGAGAGCAAGGAGCAGGGAACGCCCCCTGATTCCAGGGAAGTGAGCCGTCTACCGGAAACACCGGGCAATCGAAGATTGCTGGAAGAGCTGCGCCTTGTGGAAGGGGAAATCAGGAATTTGAGGTCAGAGGGTGACAGGGTCGCTGCGCAGCTCAGAACGTATCAGAAGTGGGTAGAGGAAACGCCGCGACGGGAGCAGGAGCTCTTTGCACAGAATCGCGATTATGACAGGCTCAAGGAGATTCACAGTTCCCTGCTGAAGAGAAAGCTGGAGGCGGAAATTGCCGTGAGCATGGAGAAGAAGCAGAAGGGGGAACAATTCAGGGTTATTGACCCTGCAAAGGTGCCTACAAAGCCTGTCAAACCCGACTTAGGGAGGATTGCGCTACTCATTCTCGCGCTGGGGCTGGGCCTTGGAGGTGCCTTCGGGTACGGTAGAGAAATGATGGACACATCGTACAGGAGCCCGGATGATATCGAAAAGGAGCTCAAGCTCCCCATTCTGGTGAGCATTCCTTTCCGGCACACGGAGCAGGAGATCAAGGCGCGTAAGCGAAATGAGGTTATCAAGGCTGTCGGCGTAGCGGCAGGATTTGTGGTATCGGTTGTGGCGATCTTTGTCGCCGCCAAAGGAGTGGACAGGACGCTTCAATACATAAAGGAACTGGCCGGCCTGTGAGAAAGATTACACAGGATGAACAGGATGTATGGTTTTGGACTGAAACGCTATACAGAAAATCGTGTAACTCCTGTCGAAAGTACTCTTTTTCGTGCTTTCGCGGTTATGCCCTTGATTTTCAACTTTAGGCACTTTTGATGTACACTGAATTCTTCGAACTGATAGAAAAACCCTTCAGCCTGAGCACTTCGCCGAGGTTTTTGTACCTCGGCGAGAAGCACAAGGAAGCTCTCGCCATCCTCAGGTACGGCGTGATGGAGCGGCAGGGCTTTGTCCTGCTGACCGGAGAGGTGGGCACGGGTAAGACCACCATGGTCCGGGCCCTCCTTTCGAGCCTGGACAAGAGCGTCAAGTATGTGCACCTCGCAAACCCTCTCCTCTCGCCGAGGGAATTCGTCAGTTATCTCATCCTCTCTGCGTTTGAAAACAAGATACATTTCAAGACAAAATCCGAGTTCCTGATCGCCTTCGAGGCGTTCCTTACAAAACTCCAGCAAAGGAACTGCCATTTTCTTCTGGTCATTGACGAGGCGCACAAGCTCTCTTTTGATCTACTAGAGGAAGTCAGACTGCTTTCGAACCTGGAAACGGCCGAAGAAAAGCTCATCAGCATATTCCTCGTGGGCCAGCCGGAGCTGAACGACAGGCTGAGTGAACCGAGATGCCGGCCTCTTCTTCAGCGCATCAGTGTGCGGTATCACATTCCCCCTCTGGATGTGAAAGAGACAAGAGAGTATGTCATGACGCGCATGAACAAGGCCGGATCAAAAAGGGCAGAGGAGATCTTCCCCAACAAGACGATCGATGCCATACATCAGTACTCGCAGGGCTATCCGAGAATGATCAACATTCTTGCCGACAACTCTATGCTGCTCGGCTATTCCAAGGGGGAGGGAAAGATCTCGCCTGGCATGGTCAAGTCTTGTTATCAGGACCTGCGGCTGGGGGGTTCAGAAAAAAAGGCAAGCGGGGTGAAAAAGGCATCCGGCCGGGAGGCCGGGCCTAAGGCTGGTGCTTTTAAGCCATGGTGGAAATGGGCGGCGGCGGTCATCCTGATCGCAGGTGTTCTGGCTTTTCTTGCGATCTGGTATGGGGATCGGATTTTGGCCAGGTTTGTCACCGCGGCTGTTGAACCGCCTCGACCGAAAGCCGTGATGGTACGTGAAAAGGCACCCGCAGCCCCAGCCTTGGTTCCGTCAGTGCCGGAGAAGCAGCCGCCGGTTGTTTTTGAAGAGGTCAAAGCAGAGGTTAAAGAAGAGAAGAAAGAGATGACTTCTGAGCCCTTACTGGAAAAGGCCGGCCTCTCTGAGGTGAGGGCTGGTCCGCCGGAAATTAAGGAAGAGCCTGCCGGGCAGACTATTGTTGTCGAGCGGGGCGACACCCTCGAAAAGCTTTCGAGCAGGGTCTATGGCCGTTCCAACGAGCGCCTTCTGGGGATAATCCAGGAAAACAACCCCGCCATCAGAGACCCCAACTTGATCCTCCCCGGGCAAAAAGTTCATTTTCCGCCACTTCGAGAGTCCCCCCCGCTGCCATAATATTCGACGTGCGCACGCCATTATGAAGCTAATATTATTGGCGAATTATTTACTTCTCGGCGGCTTATTGCGTTCAACGGCTGAAGAAGAATATAATGGATAAAAGACAACAGACAGCATGAAGAAGAAGGAGTTTCAGAAGCAGGATGTAGGATATTGGTGGGGTCGCACGAATGTTGGACGGACTCGTGAGGGCATTCGACAAATAGGTGTTTATTCTGTGAGGTGTCTGCCGTATACTGTCCTGTCTGATTACGAAACGAAGTGGAGTGATCGAAGGGAAGGATGGGCAAAATTGCCGACGCTATCGAGCGTCACGACAAAGAAAAAGTAGTCAAACTGGACGATCTGAAGGAGGAGAAGCCCAGGCGCCTCGTAGTGGAGGAGCCTGAGGTGAAGCTCGCCCGGCAGATCGCGTCTGATCTGATTTCCGGCAAAAGCTTCAGCGACAGCATCGTCATGCTTTCTTCCCCTGATTCTGCTGATGCCGAAACCTTCAAGGTGCTCAGAGGCCAGATCCTTTTTCCGAAAGATCGCAAGGTCCCGCGATCCATGCTCGTGACCAGCACCTTTCCTGCTGAAGGAAAAACCTATGTGGCTGCCAACCTGGCGACCACCCTCGCCATGAGTATCGATGACTACGTTCTGGTAATCGACGCCGATCTTAGACGGCCGAGACTGCACAGACAGTTCGGATACAGCAAGGTCCAAGGCCTGCACGAATACTTGGTTGGGGGCCGCAAACTCGAAGAGATCATACTGAAGAGCGGCATTGACAAGCTGTCTATACTTCCTGCCGGAAAACCCCCCAGAAACCCCACGGAGCTCCTCTCCTCTAATATGATGGTGAAGTTCCTTGAGGAAGTGAAGGAGCGCTATCAGGACCGATTTGTTATTATTGACTCGCCTCCGAGCAGCGTCACGGCGGAGACCAAGTTTCTCGCGCAGCACGTGGACGGCGTCATCTATGTTGTCATGGCGAACAAGACGCCGAGAAAGGATATCGAAAAGGCGATCGACAACATCGGAAGGGACAAAATTATCGGCATTGTCTTCAACGGCTACGAACAGGTCCGCAAGAGCTACCACCGCTATTACGACCGCTACTACAAAAGCAAGTAACCCCTAATCAGCCACAGACCCACAAAGACAGAAACTCGACAGGACCTACAGGATGTTCACTCAAAAGGCACATGGGACTTGGATGCCGATGGACAGCTAAGCTTGTCCGCC
>Ga0316616_100000711_pt1 | contig 11719 bp, 16 predicted proteins | sample OWC_Aug_M1_C1_D1_FD_207660 | JGI IMG/M metagenome (GOLD analysis project Ga0316616, IMG submission 207660) | Wetland soil microbial communities from Old Woman Creek delta, Ohio, United States - OWC_Aug_M1_C1_D1_B | ecosystem: Environmental > Terrestrial > Soil > Wetlands | place: USA: Ohio... | reverse complement strand
CGAGGAAAAGAGGGACAAGAGGGTATATCATCTCCGAACTTATGTCCATGCAAAAACTCACAAGTCCGGCAACAGTTACGTTTTTGCCGAAGCCGAATATTTTCTTTTCTTTTTCCATCAAAACGTCAGTCTTTGTTGCAGTAAGATGTCAACTATGACTATAAACCTTACGGGTGCAAAAAAACATAAGACCCTCGAGGAGGAAGTGAAGAAAAAGGGCTTGTCTGCGACACCTTCAAGCACGCTGCCCTGGTCAGCCAGGCCTGAACAGGAATTCACTATTTGTGAGATTTGAAGAGGCTGCATCATATCTATATTCCTGTCGTCATTACAAGACTTTTTTCTGCATTTCCTCCTCGGGTTATGCAATGATAGGGCAAACATCTTTACGATGCCTTACGCAAAAAATTGTAATTGTCTTTTGCTGTTCATCAACAGAATACACAACCCTGTAATCTCCGACACGAAGCCTGCGCTTATTTTCACCTTTAAGTGCTTTAGATTGTGGATATGGGATGGGATTTGTTAATAAAGAGAGGATTCCTTTGTCAATAGCAAGAAAAATAGGATCCGGCAGGCTGTTTAATTCTTTCCTTGCACTTTTTTTGATCGCAAGCTTATACACGCAGGCGGGATTTTCTTTTGCGACTGTATGCTTCGTAATCCTCCGATGGCTCGGAAATTCTATCTTCTATTGTCTTTAAGTCCGAAAGGTCTTCAAGTAACCTCTCAATCCTGTTAAGCTCTTTAATGTCGAGGACTGCCGCAACTTTGTGTCCTTTTTTATCAGTCACATACTGCTTGACGGTTACAATATCTTTTTCTTTCGTGTCCGTTATCATCTCTCCTCCTACGTTGCAGTATTTTACCATACAAGGAACTTCTCAGCCCTGGCAGCCAGGGTTGCCTCAGTGATAGTGGTGAAGTTAATCTTGCGTCTTCTTTCTTTCAGGGTCTCAAAGTTGAGTTCCAACCTCGAATGTTGTTTAAATTCCCATAGCCTTCAGCATTTCCATCTCTTTGCGCAAAATGGTATTGACGACTTTATTTAGATCGCCGTTTTTCTTCAGTGCCTTTTTGCTGTAATACGCCTTTATCTCTTTGTCAGGATAGACCGGGATTTCGAGTTCTTCGATCGGCCGGTAAAACTTGCCTTGTTCAGCCTTGGAAAAATCATATTCTTTTTTCATAGTGAGTCATTAAAGAGAGATACTCTTAAGCTTGATTTCTTTGAAATTTTTGAAGTCGTCAACATTCATTGTAAGAAGATCAGAGATTTCATACGCCATCATAGTTGCGACAATATTGGCGTCATGGATTCTTTTGCCTTTAATATCATATGTGGAAATTAGTTGTATCAGGTTATTCGTGACTTCTTCCGTTTCATCTGCTACAGAGAATAACACTGCCCACTTTTTTAAGGCAGTGGTCACGCTGTTTGAATCGGCCGGATGCTCCGAGAAGTCCGGCCTGCTTACAACAACCGCAAACTCCCTCAGAATTTGCCTTGAAATCCAAAGATCAAAATTATTTCTGATATCGGCAAATTCTTTAAGCGCGTCAGTGTGAAACGGAGAAGCTTGGTTGGAAAGATACACGAGGATATTTGTATCCACGAATATCTTATCTGGCATCGTCGTATATCTCTTCCCTTCGCAATGAAGTCCGTATTTTCCCGAGATTCATCTTCGGGATCAAAGATTGAAGATCTTCAACTGACGCAGGTTTGCCAATTTTTTTTCCTGTCAGGATCTCCTCTTTTAAGAAATGCACCAATTTTACAATTTTCTCCTGTGCCTCCGGCGGCAGATCTTTAATTTCTTCTATCAAGCGTTCTCTTGCTGTTTCAGGCATAGCATCCTCCTTTCTTTCAGTATATCACTTGACGTCTTCTCTATTTCCAGGAGTTCCTTCAGCCGGGCCATACTCAACGGCTCTTTCTCGAATTCCATGGACTTTACCACCCAGCCCGGAATCTTCTCCTGATATGCCTTCCTCAGCACGTTTATGGCCTCATGCCTTTTTCGCCACTCTTCCAGCTTTTGATGAGCTTTTTTATTTCGTCCTTTGTCATGACTTGCTGCCTTGTCTTTATTTTGCCATTTGTCGGCCATTATGGCAACCGCCTCGTTTTCCGCCTGCGTTGTTTCGGCCTCTCCGGCGATGGCAGCAGGCTTGTGTATTTATAGTACAACTCAAAAAGGAACGCCACCCGCTCGGCGTCTGTAAGACCGACCCGTGATCCTCCCCTGCCAAAACCATACGCAGCGCCAACGGCCTTATCGAGCGCCTGATAGGCCTTACGCAGGTCCGGCGGCATGGCGATCGGGTCGTAAAGGTCGGCAAGTGAAGATTCGGGATGCGCGGCACGGGCGTCGAGGACCGACTGTGCTGCCTGTTCGATGGCAGCAACTAACTTGTCTTTGGACATAACGCCACCAGGCTTCGCCTCTTCCCCTCTTACCTTAAGAGGGGGTTGGGGAGAGTTACTGTTTGCCTGTATTTCCGGCCAGGGGAAGTTGTTGTAGACGATTTGTGCAGAGTAGCGATAGTCGCTTTTGAAGCGGCCGCAGACCGAGCGTACGCGCGAGAAGGCAAGGGCGCGGTCTTTAATTTCATTCAGTGATAAAGGCATTTACAGACATCCCACTTGTGGCGGTCATTACTGTCGCCTGCCTGATAAATCTGACTGTTACTTCTGTTCCCTTTGAATTTCTGAATTATACCATTTCCGGTTTTTTGCCAGTGGAAAAACAGGCGGCGGAGCATTACCGCCCCTTCCTAAAAATATTGGACAATGTATTTAACCGCAAGAAAGACAATGACAACGCTGAGCATCACCTTTATGAATTTCTGAGGAACGAACTTCTGGGCCCTGGCCCCAAGATACATGCCGATGAAACCACCAAGCCCGAAAAGCATGCCCAGCGGCCAGTCAGGCATTGCAGAAATACCGCCTATAGCAGGGATTAAGCTGAAAAATGAAGCGCCTGCAATGGAGGTTATAAACGTGCCCATCAGCGTTGCGCCTGCAATGGTATATACCGGCAGGTGAAAGAAGGCGACGCAAAACGGCGCGATTATGGCACCGCCGCCTATGCCATAGGCCCCGCCAATAATGCCAACAACAAACGCGAGCATAAACATGCCGACAGGGTTGAATGAAAACCGCTCTCCCCAAAATTCGTATTCAATCTTCTTCAAAGATATGGATACTGTCTTAACTACTGCATCAGCAGGTATACCAGCTGCGGCCCCGGCATGTCGCCCTTTTTTCATTTCTTCAACCTGTGCCTTGAATTTTTCTTCAAGCGTTTTAGTGCCCGTAGACTTCTGTTTTGCTTTTCCCAAAAGATCCTTAACAAGACGCATACCAACATAAAGCAGCACACATCCCACAAAAAGCTTAAATGCCCTGGGATCAGGAAGATATAAAACTCTAATGTAGGAGCCCAGAAAAACACCTGGCAGCGTGCCGATCACTACTGTCAATGTGAGAGGCCACACCATGCGGCCCTCTTTGATAAAGCGATAGGCGCCGCTCGGGATTGCCATAATGTTGAAAACATGATTAGTACCGCTAACCGAGGGGGCTGTGTAATTCAACACACTCATCTGGAAGGGCAAAAGAAGAAAAGCCCCTGAAAGTCCGCCCATTGATGTAAAAAATGAAATGACCATTGCCACCAAAGGTGGCAATAGAACATTTGTTTTAACCCCTGATACTAAAAAAATGACTGTTAAACTATCCAGAGTTGAATTCATTCATCTCCTTTAACATTATTTTTGCACACACTGGTCGTTGCCGTAACTAGATCTTGATTTTCATCTTCCGTATGAACAGATCTGCGACGATACCTATCACAAAGGCCCATGACATATTGCTCACTGAGAGTGCGATACCGGCGATGAGAAGGGCCACAAAAAACTCCTCATTTGCCTTGAGACTGCGTATTAAAGGGCAGAGTTCCAGGCCGGCAAATATGAGAAGGACCCCTAGCACCGAGTTCGGGATCAAAGCAAGCAGAGTGAACCCGAACTCCCCGAAGGCCAGCGCCATAACGACGAGAAGAGCACCGATCATAATGGGGGCCCCGCCTGTCCTTGCCCCAAAACGGTAATGAGCAGCAAGCCCCCCTGTGCCATGGCACATGGGTACGGCGCCCAAAAAACCGGCAGGGAAATTGACTATACCCATGGTCAGGGCAAATTTACCCGCCTTTGCTTTGGAAAGCAAGTGACTCTTCGGGAAAAGAGAATAGCAAGTGTCGGCAGTGCCCACACAGGCATTTCCTATTGTCAGCGGTATCTGCGGCAGAATGAGCATGATAAAGGCAGTCCAGAAATCACTGAGAGTCGGGGAAATGGTACGGATTTCAGTGGGACCCATCGAAAATCTGAGACCGGCGGAGCCGCCAAGGACGAGACCGGCGACAATTCCCACAACCAGGGCTGCAATGGCGGCAGGCGTTTTCTTGTTGTCGAGAAGGGCGAGAACCATGAGAAAAACCGCGACTCCTATAATAAGGTTTATGTTGTATTCGGCAAATTTACCGGCAACTCCGTTGAGGAAGAGATTTTTCCCGACGATCAACTCTACCCCCTTCCTCAGGAAGACGAGACCAAGAGCAAGCTGAATGCCCCTGACTACCGGCTGGGTAAACAGTTTTGCAATCTTATCTACAGTGCCGGAAATCGCAAGCAGAAGGAGGATGGCTCCGAATATAATGCCCGATGCGCCTATCACGGACTCTGTAATAAGCCCGGGAGAAGCGATAGCGATGGCGCCTACAGCTTTCAGAGGTTGAACCGGCACCGGAAGACGGTAGTAAACTCCTGCGATGATATAAAACACTCCGAAGGAAAGAAACACCGCGGTAGGACTCAGTTTATTGATCAGGATCATTGCCACTACGATCGGCAGCAACGTTCCAAGGTCGCCGAGTGAACCGGCTAATTCAACGCGGTCGAATCGCAATCTGTGTGATGCTTCGCCTCTATCATCCATAAAAGACCCCTTTCCTGAAGGTTCAATTTTTTCAAAATATATTTGTTAAAGCTATTCCGTGCCCGGAAACTCCTTGCCCTCTTTTATGCCGAAGAACATAACCTTTGCCGGCACAGCGATTGTTGAGGCTACCTCCATCTTGCCTACATCGATCTTTACCAGCGTCTTGTCATCAGAAGCCACCGCATAGAAAAACTTGCCGTCGGGTGCGAAATAGGACGCATGCGCCTGCTTGGTTCCATTTCCGATGCGGATATCCTTAATGTTTTCCTGTTTGGCCAGATCGATTACAGAAATCACGCCGTCATTGTGATGCACGATGAAGAAATACTTTCCATCACGGGATAGCGACGGATGTCCCGGTCCCTTCCCGGTCTTGATCGTCTTGACCCACTCCCTTGATACCGTGTCGAGAACCGCTATATGAGATCCACCCTCGTTACAGAAGAAGAAATAACGGTTATCGGGGCTGAATGCGCCGTGATGCCCCAGGCCTTTTTCACCTTCGGCCAGAGGAAAAGGTATGTCCTTGATAATTGCATCTGTCCCGGCATCGATAAGGGTAAGGCTGGTGCCACTCGTCGTTTTTTCATTGACCGAGTAGAGAATTTTGCCGTCTGGTGAAGGATGCAGGTAATGGCTGGCACCCGGAAGCGTAATCACTTTCTCGACGCTGCCCTGTGAGATACTGACCTTGACGATGGCACCGTTGACCGAATCAGGGGCATAAACGAACTTCCCGTCAGGACTCCAATACGGATGCTTCACCGTCGGGGCCTTAAATTCACCCGCCACTTTACCGAGATCAATGGTCCTGATAATAGTATCGCTTGCCGTGTCGATAAGCGATAACTTCAGTACATCTTTGTAAGCAACAGCCAGTGTCTTTCCGTCCGGCGATATTGCGAGTTGGAAAGAAGTCGCGGGTAAGTCAATAGTCTTGGCCACCGTCCAGCCGTCAGACAGAATAACCGTGAGGTTTTTGCTTCCGCGATTGTTCACATAAATACGTCCGCCAGGCGTTGTTGCCATCGCATGGGGGACCGATCCCACCGGCAGGGTCTTGATCACTTTTTCCGTGTTCAGGTCTATGACCGTAACATTATTCTCACCCTCGCTCGAGACAAAGGCTAACCGCTCTGAAGCCAAGACTGTGCTGCAAAGAAACAATGACCACAAAAGTAATGCCAATAATGCTGCTGTCTTTCTCATCTTTTCCTCCTTTTAATGCTTTTTACGACCTCTCTCCGTGGACTCCGAGGCCGCCTTTCTCAAACTCGCGCCCGATAACTTCATAAAACAACCTCTTTTGTTCAGGGGAAAGCAGTTCTTTCTCCTGAAGTATATGGTCAATAACTTCTCTTTCCAGTTCAGTCTGAAGTTTTGCAATCGCCATGCTTTTGCCCTCGATAGCCTGCATGTCCGGAGGTTCTGCGAAGAGAAGGTCGTTTAATTCGAGCCTCTTTTGACGCAGGGCCTGTCGAATTCCCGCTACCCTCGGCAGGAAGTCTTTCCTTATTTCCTCAACCTGATGCTTCTGCCCTTCTGTCAGTTTAATAAGATCAAGATAGCCTCTGATCGACTTGCGCCGCACCCTTATAAACCGGCTCGCCAGGAGGAGTATGACGCCCAGCGAAAGAAGTATTAATAGAAGATCCTTCATGTGGATCCTCCCTGAATAAGCGAAATATAGACGCTCGAAAGGGACTCAGGCGGGAAATCGTCAAAGCTGCGCAAATAACCGTTAAATGGGGTCCGTCTCCTGTCCGCAGCTTCCAGCGGCCAGGGAACGGCAGATAACACCGAACGCAGAATAGTAAGCGAGGGCATAAGTATATGCTCTTTTACATAGGCACAACGTTTCCATGAAGATGCCCTGTGAATAGTTGCCGGAGTGAATGACCGGGAAGGACTTTCTGCGGGAATTTCATCCAATAAGTCTATGACACGTCTAAGAGAACTTTCCTCCTGCGCGCACTCAGGACACTCGTGAAGGTGATTTTCAATTAATCTGCTCTCCCGGGGAGGTAATTCGTTGTCGATGAACGCCGAGAGCCTTTCACGTATTTCCTCGCATTCCTTCATACTCTCTTAAACACGGCAATCTGAAAAAACTTGCGGTCTGTGGAAAAAAAACTAAAGATAGGGGGTCAACTGTCTTCTTAGAGCCTGCCGGGCCCTATGGATAAGCGACTCAATCGCGGATACGGAGCATCCCATCATCTGGCTGATCTCACTATATGAAAATCCGCTATACTTATGTAGCAGCAACGCAACCCGTTGATTTTCCGGAAGATTTTTGAGCGCCTTCTTCAGTGTAGAACTTAGCTCACGGTTTTCCAGTTCTCTTACGGCAGATGGACTCTTTTCGAAAAGGCCTATAAAACCCGCCTCATTAAGTTCAAAGATGTCGATGGTGCTGCGATATATCTTGTTATCTCTTAATTCATTGAGGCAGAGATTGGTGGCTATCTTGAAGAGCCACGTTTTGAAGGAAGAAAGCGGTCGGTACTCCTCTGCAGTCTTGAATACCCGCAGAAACACCTCCTGTGCAATGTCCTCAGCTGCGGTCCTATCTCCGGTGTATTTATAGATATAATTAAGCAGGGGATTTTGATACCTCTCGACAATCTCACGAAATGAGGAGAGATTTCCTTTAGCAACCTCTGCCATTATTTTAGATTCGGCTTTATCCATCGATCTTACATATCTAAACTTTGTGACGATATTTTATACAAACAAATCCGTTCAGTAAAGATATTTAAAAACGCACTTTCCATTTCGTGGAAGATTTGCATCAGAAGAAATCATCGGATCAAGCCATTGAATATGAAAAGAAGTCCTTGTTGGCCAGATGATTTACTTGAAGACTGCAGTGAAAAAAAGGATGGGGATTGAAAAGTATTCTGCAAAGTATTTATTAAATTCGAATGGGGCAACATCAAATTTGTTGACTGTATCTGATGTTGCCCCAAAAGAAGGTGACGATTTTTATGGGGTCATTATCTTCCCATCATGCCAGTGCCGGTGCCCATGCCGCTACCTGATGTGCCTGTTCCATTCATGCCAGTGCCTGTGCCCATGCCGCTACCTGATGTACCTGTTCCATTCATGCCGATGCCGGTGCCCATGCCGCTACCTGATGTGCCTGTTCCATTCATGCCAGTGCCTGTGCCCATGCCGCTACCTGATGTACCTGTTCCATTCATGCCGGTGCCGGTGCCGGTGTGGGTGCCATGTGTGCCTGTCCCATTCATGTGAGTACCTGTGCCCTTACCTGAGCCTCCCTTGCCCATTGCAAATGAAGTAGTCAGAAGACTCAATGCAAATACAGCTGCCAATACAACTATTAAGCTTTTTCTCATTTGATTCACCTCCCTTCTTCTCTAATGTTATTGTTCTCGAACACGCCGATAATTATTTTTTTGTTCATCCAATAAATGTGAACTAGCATACTCATCTGTTTTACTGCGGTGAGAAGCCCCGTCGCTTAACGGGGCCTCTCAGGCAAACGCTTATTGAAGTACGGTTTTGGATACCAGGCTGCCGTCCATATTGAATATGTAGAGGTAGGACTTCGACTTGCTGCCGGGGGTATAATTCGGGAACATGTTACCAAAAACATCGTTTCCCTGCATCATTCCGTTTCCGAAATTGGTCGTTGTTACATAGATCATATTATTTGCGATAACCGGGCTGGATGCGAAACGTCCGTCCATCTTTACGGCTGTGGGCACCGAGGACGATGTCATCGGCAACTGCAGCCAGAAGATCGAAGACTGCTGTGTCGTTATTCCTTCGTTGCCCATTATCGAATAATCACTCATGTCAGGAAGCGATACCGTTGAGATTAAAACATCACCGTCGATGACAGGTCTGGACATCAGCCCGCTTACAGACATCTTCAACGTCTGGCCGGAAGTCGTGACTGCAATCAGATTAGACACAAAAGAACGTGCTGAAGGCACAGTGCCGGGCGTGGCCGAGGGGAGCATGCTTATGATATATGCTGTCCCGTCGGCGTCGACAACAGGCGTTCCCGCCATTCCGTCCATCATGCCGAACCCGCCGGCGTTGTTCATCATGCCGCCCCCTCCCATGCCGCCTCCGCCCATCATTGCAAATGAGCCGGCTACGGATATGAGCATCATGACTGTTACTAGTAAAAGAACGAACTTAGTTTTACTGATGATTTTCTTCATAGTGTTTCTCCTTCAAAAAAGTTATATTCATTGCCGGATTTTGTTATCCAATCCGGCTGTTAGCAGCCTCATTAACCTCCTCGTTTATTAGGTGCGATACTTCGCATCCTTATAAAATAGTATAAGGGAACAATGAGAAGAAACTATGAAGAAGATTATTAAATTAAGTTCATTATTGCAGGACACGCTTATTGATCTGGCAACGCCCTTAAACCCTATTTATTCTTCATTTTAATCACCGTGGAGACACCAGTTATAGCACCTCCTGTTCCAAACCCTAATAAAGAAATGTCGATCAATATCAGTGTCATTTCGGATTTATTCGGCGGTAAATGTAATGACCAATTCAGAACGTTTGACACGATGATGAGTATGTTGTAACGAGGAACAAAGTTAATACGCTCATTGATATAGACCATTGGGATTCTTTCCTGTAAACATGACGGCCCTTGCCGCAAGACAGAATATGTTAAACCTGAGGAAGAAGTAAACACAGTCGCTGAACGATTACAGTTTAGCCCTTCGCAGTCTAAGAGCATTGCCCACCACGGAAACCGAACTGAAACTCATGGCTGCGGCCGCAAAGATCGGACTCAAGAGCATGCCGGTAAAAGGATATAGCACGCCAGCAGCAATGGGAATACCGAGAGAGTTATAGGCAAAGGCAAAGAAGAGGTTCTGCTTGATGTTCCGCATTGTCGCCCTGCTCAACCTTCTTGCCCGCACGATCCCTCTCAGATCGCCCTTTACCAAAGTCACCCCTGCGCTCTGCATCGCCACATCTGTCCCAGTCCCCATCGCTATGCCAACGTGTGCCTGTGCTAGGGCTGGAGCGTCGTTGATGCCGTCTCCTGCCATTGCCACGATCTTTCCCTGCGCCTGAAGCTTCTTGACAATCTCGGCCTTCTGGTCGGGCAGGATCTCGGCGATCACCTCGTCGATGCCGAGCTTCTTTCCGACAGCCTCGGCAGTCGTCTTGCTGTCACCTGTAAGCATAACGACTTTTATTCCTTCCTGGTGAAGCTGTGTGATCGCCTCAGCTGTTGTTGACTTGATCGGGTCTGCCACACCGAGTAGTCCTGCAGCTTTTCCGTCCACAGCAACAAACATGGCGGTCTGTCCCTCCCTGCGCATGGACTCCGCCTTGTCAGGAAGTTCGCCCGGCGCAATGCCGAGTCCTTCAAGAAGCTTGTGGTTCCCGAGTGCGATCTTTCGTCCATCAATCACTCCCGTTACCCCACGTCCTGTGAGTGATTCAAAAGACTCAACTTTTGAAGGTAGGATATCCTTTTCTTTTGCACCCGCGACGATAGCAGCAGCCAGAGGGTGCTCGCTTCCCATCTCGATGCTTGCAGCGAAGTGAAGAAGCGTCTTCTCATCGAAGCCGACTACCGGGACCACGGTCACCAGTTTAGGCTTTCCCTCGGTGAGCGTACCGGTTTTATCAGTGACAAGGGTATCAACAGTCTTCATCACCTCGATCGCCTCTGCATTCTTAAAAAGAACTCCGCCTGTTGCTCCCTTGCCCATCGCGACCATGATTGACATAGGAGTTGCCAGGCCAAGCGCGCAAGGGCACGCGATGATGAGCACCGCAACTGCGTTGACGAGGGCATAGGCCATGCGCGGCTCAGGCCCGATCCACGCCCAGACCACGAATGTGAGCACAGCGATACTTACTACGATCTGGACAAAGTAGCCGGCAACGATGTCCGCCAATTTCTGGATCGGAGCCCGGCTCCGCTGGGCTTCGGCTACCATACGGACTATCTGGGCCAGAAGTGTCTCGGCCCCAACCTTTTCTGCCTTCATTATCAGCGTGCCGGTACTATTCACGGTTGCGCCGATCACCTTGTCGCCTGATTGCTTCATCACCGGCATCGGCTCACCGGAGATCATGGATTCATCCACGCTGCTCGATCCTTCGGTGACGGTGCCGTCAACAGGGATCTTTTCACCCGGCCTCACACGGAGAAAGTCTCCGACCTCAATCTGTTCGAGAGGAACATCCTCTTCGTTGCCTTCACTTATTCGGCGGGCTGTTTTTGGTGCCAGGCCAAGGAGTGCCTTGATCGCTGCGCCGGTCTTGGTTCGCGCTCTGAGTTCGAGCACCTGCCCCAGAAGTACGAGGGCGGTGATGACCGCTGCAGCCTCGAAATAGACACTGACCTCTCCTCCTTCCCTGCGGAATGTCGCTGGGAAGAGTCCGGGAAAAAGCGCAGCAATTAGGCTGTAAACATATGCGACGCCGACGCCCAGCCCGATAAGGGTAAACATGTTCGGGTTCCAGGTTACGACCGACTGCCACCCCCTCACAAAAAACGGCCATGCGCCCCAGAGGACCACAGGTGTCGCAAGTATAAGTTCGAGCCATTTCATAAGTGCAGGCGATAGGAGATTGTCGAGGGCGGAGAGACCAGGGATCATATGGCGCATGGCGATTAGAACCAGGGGGATGGTCAGTGCAACGCTGACCTTGACCCGCCGTGTCATGTCGATCAGTTCAGGG
>Ga0316616_100000709_pt1 | contig 11726 bp, 12 predicted proteins | sample OWC_Aug_M1_C1_D1_FD_207660 | JGI IMG/M metagenome (GOLD analysis project Ga0316616, IMG submission 207660) | Wetland soil microbial communities from Old Woman Creek delta, Ohio, United States - OWC_Aug_M1_C1_D1_B | ecosystem: Environmental > Terrestrial > Soil > Wetlands | place: USA: Ohio... | reverse complement strand
AATTGAAGTGCCGACGATAGACGGGGTTGCATCCATGACGCTGCCGCCCGGAACTCAGAGTGGTCAAAAATTCAAACTTGCAGGAAAAGGTTTCCCTTCCAAAAAAACAGGACATCGGGGGGGGCAGTTCATCAATATAAAAATTGTTGTGCCGAAGAACGTGCCGGACGAGGCAATTGCCGCGGTCAAACAGATTGAAGCCCTTTATCCCGCGCCTCCCAGAAAGGGAATGGTGAAATAATAATGAAAAAGCGAGACGAAGAACTGCCTATATACCTTATAAGCATTGTCTCTAAAATGCTTAATGTCCATCCCCAGACGCTGAGACTTTACGAAAGGGAAGGCTTCATACGTCCTAAACGCACAAAAAGACAAAGGCTTTATTCAGAGAAAGATGTTGAACAGCTGAACTTTATCTTACAGCTTACAAGAGAGATGGGAGTAAACAGGGCTGGGGTTGATATCATCCTCAGACTGAGGCACCGGATGGAAATCCTGCAGCATGAAATGGAAGAGATGATGGACCTTCTGGAAGACGAGTTGCAAAAAGATTTCAAGGAAAGAATAAGAAAGGCATTCAAGCAAGAGTAGAAGAAACTAGTAGGAGGACTTATGGAAAACTTTACTATAAAAAGCCAGGAAGCCATACAGAACGCGCAGAGGCTGGCTGATAAAAAAGGACATCAGCAGATTGATGTCGAACATCTCTTGTGGGTCATACTTGACGATGAAGAAGGTGTGGCAGCCCAAATGCTGAAAAGGACCGGGCTTAGTACAAAGCTCATCCAGAAAGACGTTGAAGAAGTTCTTGATAAACTGCCGAAAGTGGTCGGGGCCACCCCTGTAGGACAAATATATATATCCCCCCGCCTCAAGGAGGTCTTCGAAAGGGCGAGGCAGCAGGCAGAGCATCTCACCGACGAATATGTCAGCATAGAGCACCTCCTTCTGGCCGTGCTCTCGGTAGGAGGCAAGGCCTCGGAACTTTTGAAAAAATACGGGGTTGATCCAGACAAGCTCCTCGCTGCAATGAGAGAGATAAGAGGCACCCAGAGAGTCACCGACCCGAACCCTGAAGAAAAGTATCAGGCGCTGAAACGCTACGGCAAGGACCTGACCGACCTCGCAGCCAAGGGCAAGCTGGATCCTGTTATAGGCAGGGACGAGGAGATAAGGAGGATAATACAGGTCCTTTCCAGAAGGACAAAGAACAATCCCGTCCTGATCGGAGAGCCCGGGGTCGGAAAAACCGCTATTGCGGAAGGCCTTGCCCAGAGAATAGTCGCAGGGGACGTGCCGGAGACTCTGAAAGACAAAAAAGTCGTTGCCCTTGATATGGGAGCTCTGATAGCAGGCGCCAAATTCAGGGGTGAGTTTGAAGACAGACTCAAAGCCGTACTGAAAGAAATAGAAGAGGCCGAGGGCAAGATCATTCTGTTCATAGACGAGATGCATACCATCGTCGGCGCAGGCGCTGCCGAAGGCGCGATAGACGCTTCAAATATGCTTAAACCCGCCCTTGCCAGAGGTGACTTGCGTTGTGTCGGAGCAACGACCCTGAATGAATACAGAAAATACGTAGAAAAAGACCCTGCGCTCGAGAGGAGGTTCCAGCCGGTTTTCATTAAGGAGCCGACAGTTGAGGACACGATCTCTATCCTGCGGGGCCTGAAGGAAAAATATGAGGTACACCACGGCGTAAAAATTAAGGACTCGGCGCTCATATCCGCTGCAATCCTGTCGCACCGGTACATAACTGACAGGTTTCTTCCGGACAAGGCCATAGACCTGATAGATGAGTCTGCCTCAAAACTCAGGATGGAGATAGACAGCATGCCTGTTGAACTCGATGAACTGGAAAGGAAATTGCGGCAGTATGAGATAGAGAAGCAGGGCGTGATGCGGGAGGATTCGAAGGAGTCACGTGAAAAGCTCGAGAAGATCAGGAAGGAGATGTCGGAACTGCAGGTAAAGCGGGACGAGTTCCGGGCCCAGTGGCTGAGTGAAAAAGAGATAATAACAAAGATCCGCAGCTTTAAGGAGCAGCTTGAAAAGACAAAAAGCGAATCCGAAAAGGCAGAGCGCGAAGGAGACCTCACAAAGGCCTCGGAATTAAGGTACGGCAAGATTATCGAACTGCAGAAGGCGCTTGAAGCAGAAAACCTCAGGCTGGCCGAGGCCCAGCACAGGAGAAAAATGCTGAAGGAGGAGGTTGACGACGAGGACGTTGCTGATGTCGTTTCCAAATGGACAGGGGTACCTGTTTCAAGAATGCTCGAAGGCGAGATACAGAAATTACTCCAGATGGACGACAGACTTCGCCTGAGGGTCGTTGGCCAGGATGAGGCGATTGAGGCTGTTTCCAACGCCGTGAGAAGGGCAAGGGCAGGAATCCAGGACCCGAACAAGCCAATCGGCTCCTTCATTTTTCTCGGACCCACAGGCGTCGGGAAGACAGAACTTGCACGGGCGCTTGCGGAATTTCTCTTCGATGACGAAAACGCAATGATCAGGATCGATATGTCGGAATACCAGGAGCGACATACCGTATCCAGACTGATAGGGGCTCCTCCGGGCTATGTGGGATACGAAGAGGGCGGCCAGCTGACAGAGGCTGTCAGAAGAAGGCCTTACTCAGTGGTGCTTTTTGATGAAGTCGAAAAGGCCCATCCGGAGGTCTTCAATCTCCTGCTTCAGCTTTTAGATGACGGCAGGCTTACGGACAGCCATGGAAAGACAGTCGACTTCAGAAATACAGTAGTAATCATGACCTCGAATATCGGAAGCCTGCACATACAGGAGATGATCTCTGATAGAGAGAAACGACCGACCGCCTACTGGGTGAAGAACGCACAGGAGGACTTTAAAGACAAAGTCATGGGAGACCTGAAAGCGTTCTTCAAGCCTGAGTTTTTGAACAGGGTGGATGAGATAATAATCTTTAATCCCCTGACCAGAGACCTGCTTGTCAAAATAGTCGACATACAGCTGCAGCGCATGAAAAAATACATAAAAGAAAAAAATATAGACCTCGTCCTTACAGAACAGGCGAAGGAATATTTCGCTGAAATCGGGTTCGATCCGGTCTACGGCGCACGTCCGCTGAAAAGGCTGCTGCAGAAGATGATCCTGAATGAACTGGCCAGAAGCATACTTGACGGGACATTTCAGGAAGGCGACACAGTGGAGGTCGATATCACAGGAGAAAAGATCACCTTCAGCAAGTTAGTAGCTGCTGAAGTTTCCGGCTAGAGCGGGCATCCCGAAAACGGCTGTTGGAAGAGTTGGCCTGAACGACTTAGTTTCTGAGCGAAAGACAGCTCTTCCCAACTGCCGGATATGAAGTCACCCTGGAGGCCAGTGCATACGTCTGCCCCCCAGGACGTGAAGATGGATATGATACACTTCCTGTCCTGCGTCGGCGTTGGTGTTGACGACCAGGCGGAACCCACGTTCAGCAATGCCTTTTTCTCTGGCGATCTTTCCTGCTACACTGAACAAATGACCTATAAGACCTTCATCTTCAGCGGTTATCTCCAGCGCACTTGGGATATGTTTTTTGGGAATTATAAGGACATGCACCGGAGCCTGGGGATTTATGTCCTCAAAAGCAAGTGTGTCAGCATCTTCATGGATTATTTTTGCAGGGATTTTTTTTGAGCTTATCTTGCAGAACAGACATTCGGTCATTGACTGCCCCCTTTCCTGCCGGATCTTATTTCCAGCTCTTTCAGTATGTCGGAATGGGACAGACCTTCTTCCGACAGTAAGACCATGCAGTGAAACCAGAGGTCAGCAAGTTCATGCACGATTTGCTGTCTGTCAGCAGCCTTTGAGGCGATAATGACCTCGATAGCCTCCTCGCCGATTTTCTTCAGGATCTCATCTTTACCTTTTGAAAACAGTGAAGAGACGTAAGACCCCTCTGAAGGATTGGCCTTTCTGGAGAGGATAACGCCCTCAAGGTCATCAAGTATCATTTCTTGCCATAGACGTCCGCTTCAGAAAAAACCTTCTGCGCGGTTTCTTCTCCGGAAATATCAGTAAAGAAACACGACCTGTGCCCTGTGTGGCATGCCCCAGGCCCGTGCTGGATGACCTTTATCAAAACAGTGTCTTTGTCGCAATCATAAAGAATAGTCTTAACTTCCTGAACATGCCCTGAAGTCTCGCCCTTTTTCCAGTATTTTTGCCTTGACCGCGACCAGAAATAGGTGTATCCGGTTTCCACGGTCTTTTGAAGAGATGTCTCGTTCATATAGGCCATCATCAGGACCTCGTTGTTTTCAGCGTCCTGTATGATCGCCGGTATGAGACCGTCTCGGTCGTACTTCAAATCAGATATTTGAAAACCTTTGTTAATAATCGTCATGCATCTGATTTTATACTAAACTTTTGCTTCTTTACAACATGAGAGAATTGCGAATTTGATGATGCTATAGCCGAAAAGGTTTACTGATAATATGATTTTATGTAAAATATGATTATAATGCACTTAGGAGGTTTATATGTCTAAAACCATAAAGGCAACCGATGCCGTGAGGACCTTTTCAGAGATTCTCAACTCGGTGAAATACCGTCATGAAAGTTACACCATCTTAAGGGGTGGCAAGCCTGCAGCCGCACTCGTGCCAATAGATGCCGCCCCTTTTCAAAAGACGTTAGGGGATTTGCCTGATTTTATTAAAAACCTGCCTAAACTCGGCACTGACGTTGAGTGTTTCATGAGTGACATCGAAGAAGCCATACGCAAACAGCCTGCTTTGCCGGAGAAGTCCGTATGGGAGTGATCTTCGACACAAGCGAAATCATCTCTCTTGAGAGAAAAGCCGGCAGTATAGAGGAGATGGTGGGCAGCCGCCGCAACGAGCCATGCGCCATCAGTGTCATAACAGTAGCTGAACTACTCCACGGGGTCGAACGCGCAGATTCTCAGGCGCGGAAATTGAGCAGACAGGCCTTTGTAGAAAGGGCTATAGATTTTTTCCCTGTTGTCCCGTTCGACACCCCAGTTGCCAGAATATATGCAAGACTGTGGGCGTCCCTTGCTGCCCAGGGTATTTTGGTCGGCACACATGACTTGATTATCGCAGCAACGGCGCTTTCTCTGGACTTTACGATCATTACCGCCAATATGCGGGACTTCGGGAAAATAGAGGGATTGCGGGTTGAGAAATTCTAGAGATCAAATACGATGAGCCGAAGCAATAAGAGACTGTCATCCTCCGGCATTTCTGACAAGGTCGTTAGAATTCTTGAGATATACACACTTCTTGCCCAGAACCGTTATCCCGATGTAAGTTATCTCACCGAAAAGTTTGAGGTCTCCCGCCGCTCTGTTTTTCGTTACCTCGAAATCATAAATATGCTTGACCCGATCAAACTCGATGAAGACCGCAAAGGTTACCGTTTCGTCAAGGCCGACCGCATCAAGAAACTTGCTCTGACCGAAGACGAGTTTACTCTGCTTCTGACATTTGGAGAGACAGTCTCTCACCTTGGCTCTCCATTAAAAGACCATTTCCATAAATTCGTGGAAAGGCTTACGAGCGTTACCAGGGCTTCAAACGAATCGCCAAAACTTCCGATAATGGTACGCATACCTGATGCAATTGAGGGTGAGAATTTTGCAGAGCACTTTCAGCTAATTTCGGAAGGCCTTCTTGAGAAATGCGGTCCGGTTTTTATAGAAATGCCTGTAATCTTTAATATGGCGCCACGCTATGAGCCGTTACAAGGCAGATTCTCAGAAACAGAGGCCAGAATAATTCTTGAGGATCCGAAACGAGTCAAACACCTAAAGGAGAGCCTCGCCGGCTTCTCCTGGGGCGAAGATTATATCCCCCAGGGGTGTTAATCACCAGACTCCACAGCAATAGACCGAATCGACAGCTGTAAACAAGCCTAAAGTTTATATCCTATCTTCCTCAGAAACTCTCTCCTCTGGGCCTTATCAGCCGGTGTTTCAACTCCCTGAGGAGGGTAACCGTCTACGACGCCCATAAGCCCCCGTCCCTGAGAGGTTTCAGCAACAATGACCTCAACAGGGTTTGCGGTTGCGCAGTAGATGCAGCAGACCTCGGGGCAGAGCTTGATCTGGTTGAGGATGTTTATCGGGAAGGCGTTCTTCAGGATAATGCAGAACACGTGACCAGCGCCGATTGCCTGAAGATTTTTGACGCACAGGTCTGTCAGTGCACTGTCGTTTCCCTCTGTTCTGATCAGACATGGGCCGGAAGCTTCTGTAAAGGCGATGCCGAAAAGCGCATTGGAGACGGTAGTGGCGATGATCTCATAGAGGTCTTCGGCTGTTTTGATAAAATGTGTCTGCCCGAGTATCAAATTGCAGCCTTCGGGTAAAGTTAATTGTACGCTTTTTATTTCCACGTTATTCCTCCATTTCCTGACGAACGTTATTCACATACTAATACGGTAATTAGTAAGACAACATAAACTGTCATTCCCGCTTGTCGGGAATCTTTCTTTCCGGAAGGATTGCGGACAAGCCGCAATGACAGAAAAGGGTATAATGTATTCTTACTTATGAACTTCCTATTAATTACTATACATATTGTTATGTTATAATGAAAATATTTTTTGGGAGATGTCAACCCTTAATGTCAAGATTATACACAATTTTTTTCTTGCTTATCATGCTCTTTCCCCCTGCATTGTCGGAAGGACAGGTAATTGCAGGCCCTGAAGTGAGGATTGTCAATAATGATATCTATGTGTCGTTTTCCCTGAGTCTTGAAGAGAAGAACCTGCAGGAGATAAGACAGGGAATAGACAAGGAACTGAAGATATATGTCGACCTCTTCAAGGTATGGAAAGTATGGCCCGACGAATTTGTGCTGGGGAAAACCTATACAAGGACTCTGAAGGCTGATCCGATAAAAAAAGAATATGTATCAACCTCATTAGACGGCAACACGCTTATCGAAAGGCGCTTCAAATCTTTTGAATCCATGATCAGCTGGGCCCTGTCGGTCAAAGACACGAAGCTGACAAATATCAGGGAAATAGAACCCGGTCAATATTTCGTGAAGATTACCATAGAGTCCAAGATCCGGAAACTCCCCCCTGTCATTGGCTACCTCTTTATTTTTGTGTCAGAAAATGAGTTTAAGATTGTCAAAGATTCAAGTTCTTTCGCTATTGAAGGGGCCAAATGAGGAACTTTAAATTTACGGCTTTTATATCATCAATGGTTGTATTCATTGTTTTTGTGTTCGGGGTCGAATTGCATTACATGGGGCGCGAAGATGTCCCCTTTTCCACAAAACTGCTCCTTTTTGTCCTGCTGAATCTCAATCTTGTTGCCCTTTTTACGCTGGTGTTCTTTGTGGGCAAAAGCCTGTTCAAGATCTACCTTGAAAGAAAGGAAAAGGTCGCCGGGTATAAGTTCAAGACACGGTTCGTAGTGATACTCGTTGTAATGACTCTGATCCCTTCAGCCTTTCTTTTTGTCGTGTCAAGCGGCATTGTTACAAACTACCTTGACAGATGGTTTGACCCCCAGATAAAGCAACCGTTAAATCTCTCGGTCGAAATAGCCAAGTCTGCCTATGACCTGCAAAGACAGCAGGCGCTTGAATACGCCCAGATAATCACTTCCGGCGGGACCCTCCCTGAACGTTACAAGGTCTATGTCCTTTCCGAGATCCCGGATGATGCTTCGGAGACGGTGAAGGCCGGCTTCGACGGCAAGGAGGATACCGAAGTGATAACAAAGAAGAAGGGGGATATTGTCCGGGCTGTTGTCCCGCGGAACAAGAAGAAGCCGCAGGACGGCGTCATCGTTGTCGAATCGCCTATTGATTCAAGCATCAGCAAGAATGCCGGGGCTATACAGGAGGCGTATAAAAATTATCTGACGCTCGAATCCTGGAAGCTGCCAATAAAGGCGAACTATCTCCTGATCCTGGGTTTCTTTACCCTGTTGATTGTGTTCTCGGCGCTATGGGTTGCGCTAAAGGTGTCCAGGGCCATTACAGACCCTATCCAGGAACTTGCCCTGGCTACCGAACAGGTCGCCAGAGGCAACCTTGATATGAATATATCGATCAACAGGGACGATGAAATAGGGCTTCTGGTGAATTCGTTCAATCATATGGTGAGGGAACTGAAGGAAAGCAAAGAGTCCCTCCACAGCGCATGGCTTAAATCTGAACAGAGCAGGCTCATCATAGAAAACATAATCAAAAATATAAATTCCGGGGTCATTTATCTGGACACCGAGGGGAATATCCTGACAATCAACGGCGCTGCCTGCAATATACTGGCCATAGCTCAGGAAGGGATCATCAACAGGAATTATTCAGTTCTCCTTTCGCAATTGAAGTCTGATGAATTGACGAGCATTGTTAAAAATATCAGGGTGCGCGATTTCAGAGGCATGCAAAGAGAGATCAGGATGCCTATCGGGGACAGGGTACGGCTTTTAAGGATATTCATCACTCCCCTCGGGGATGCGGACAACTTTCTCGGGACACTGGTTGTTTTCAATGATCTTACCGAAATAGCGCGGGCTGAAAAGGCGCTGGCGTGGCAGGAGGTGGCCAGGAGAATGGCTCATGAGATCAAGAACCCATTGACTCCGATACAACTTTCCACAGAGCATATGATCAAGAAATGGCAGAGCAAGGACGAGGACTTCGGCAAGATATTCGACCGCTCTACAAAGGCGATTATCAAAGAGGTGGAAAGCCTGAAGAATCTCGTAAATGACTTTTCACGGTTCGGCAAGATGCCCGAGATCAGAAAGACCCCTGTCAGCATCCCGGCAATTGCAGGTGAGGTCATTGATCTCTATAAGGATTATAAGGATGTCGTAATTACTCTTTCCTCCCGGGGAGAAGAGACCCCTGTTGAGTTGGACGCGGAACAATTTAAAAGGGTCATCATCAATATCGTAGGGAATGCCATACATGCGATGCAGAGCAAGGGGAAGGTCGATATCAGAACAGAATACGATGTTTGGGCGAACCGGGTACTTATCGATATCGCGGACAACGGGCCGGGGATACGCGACGAAGACAAGGAAAAATTATTTCTCCCCTACTTTTCGACAAAGAAAGACGGGACCGGGCTCGGGCTTGCGATAGCCAGTAAAGTTGTAACAGACCATAGAGGATATATTAGAATACTGGACAACGAGCCCAGCGGCACAATTTTCAGTATAGAACTGCCCATAAAGGAAGGTTAGATGTCAAAAGCGCTTGTAATGATAGTAGATGACGAAGAGGGCATAAGAGAGACCCTCTGCGGCATACTTGATGATGAAGGGTATGAGTGTATCCCCGCATCTTCCGGCGAGGAGGCTGTAAAAAAGGTAAAAGAGACGATTCCTGACATTGTGCTGCTGGATGTCTGGCTTACAGGCATGGATGGTATTCAGACGCTTCAGGAACTGAAGGTCGCTTACCCTGATATGCCGGTAATCATTATTTCGGGCCATGCCAATATAGAGATAGCGGTGAAGGCAACTAAAATGGGTGCGTATGATCTTCTCGAAAAGCCACTGTCCATAGAAAAGGTCCTGCTGGCAGTTGACAGGGCCCTTGAAAAAAGAAGCCTTGAACTCGAAAACAGGATGCTTCGCGAAAATCTGCTGAAGAAAAGCAGGATGGTCGGAGATTCCGTGAAAATGAAACAGCTGCAGGAACAGATAAAAATGGCGGCCCAGAGCAACAGCAGGGTGCTTATACTCGGGGAAAGCGGCTCAGGCAAGGAACTGGTTGCGAGACAACTGCACGAAAACAGTCCGAGGGCAGGAGGCCCCTTTATCGAGGTGAACTGTGCCGCAATACCTCAGGAACTGATTGAAAGCGAGTTATTCGGGCATGAAAAGGGTTCTTTTACGGGCGCCTTTGAAAGGAAGCAGGGGAAGTTCGAGCTGGCAGATAACGGGACGCTGTTTCTTGATGAAATAGGAGATATGTCTTTGCAGACCCAGGCAAAGGTGTTGAGGATAATAGAGACGCAGGAGTTTCAGAGGGTGGGGGGTAACAGGAACATTAAGGTGGACGTGAGGATAATTTCCGCAACAAACAAGGACCTTGCTGAAGAGGTGAAGAAAGGGAATTTCAGGGAGGACCTTCTGTTCAGACTGAACGTCATCCCGATCAAGGTGCCCTCCCTTAGAGAAAGGTTGGATGATATCCCTGCGCTCGTGTACAATTTCCTTGATATCTTTGCTACAGAATACGGGCAGCAGAAGAAAGAAATTTCGGACGAGGCGGTAATAATGCTTCAGAAGTATTCCTGGCCGGGGAATATCCGCGAGTTAAAAAACGTGCTGGAGAGGCTCGTCATCATGACCCCCGCTAAAACGATCTCTGCCGGCGATATGTTCATGCCGGAGTCCTCTGGCTCTGATTATTTTTCAATCGGCACTCTCAAGGATGCAAGAGACGCCTTTGAGAGAGATTTCATTGTCAAGAAGCTTGATGAAAACGCCTGGAACATATCCAAAACAGCTGAAGTGCTTGATATGGAAAGAAGCAATCTGCACAGGAAGATCAAGGCGTACGATATCAAAGTTCCTTAACACGGGAAATGTGTTCGAATAAAATTGGGTTGAATGTGTTTCAGTTAGAAAAAAGCCTGTATCGGGCGTATCGAAGAATGCAGAGGCTTTTCGTTTCTAACGGAGTGGACCTGCGCCAAATTTGTTAGACTTCTGTGAATTAGAACTAATCAAAGAGTTCAGGTTTGCGTAGGCCGCAGCGGGCCTTTCAGGCTGTTCCCCCTATCGTTGCATAAAAGTCGAGCAAAGGCGCTGAAAAGACCTTAAATAGCGACTGTACTCCGGACTGTATTTCACCTGACGGCACGCTCACAGTCAGTGTACTCCTGTTTTGCGCAGGTGGACCGTGACAGACGCACTTAGGGTCTCGCAGGGTAAGGCCTTCTTCATCTCCTTTATCCCTCCTCACCCTGTTTCAATACTACTGTAAGGTTACCTTTATCGTCTGACAGTGAGAGGATGAACATTGAAAAAATGACCCGCTTTCTGGCTCAGGTTGCACTCCGGGACATGGTAAAAAGAAGAAAATTTGTGATATATTCCTTCATGGGAAAAGCTTCAAGGAGCAAGAATGGGTCCGATAAGAAACTCAGGATTCCGGAAAACAGGAGTTCAGAATTTTCAGGCAACTTGAATAAGAAAGGGCTTCTGCAGAAGACCGTTGTGCATATGCTCCTGATTATTTCTCTTGGATTCCTTGCATACTCTAATACGTTTCATAGTCCCTTCCAGTGGGATGACATAAAGCATGTTATCGGGAACCCCGTGATTAAAGACCTTGACAACTTCACAGCGAGCACAAAGGGTTATGAATTCAATCCGAGGCGTTTTGTGGGCTATCTGACCTTTGCCCTAAACTATCATTTCGGCGGGTCCGGGCTGATCGGCTACCATGCTGTAAACCTCCTTATCCATCTGATAAATGCCATCCTTGTATATTTTTTGGTGATCATGACTTTTAGGACACCATACTTCATCAGTGAGAAAGTTGAAGTGAGAGGTGAGGAGGCAGGGACAGGGAATAAAAAATCAGAAGTTAGCAATGGAACAGTCGACGGCTTGTCTGTTCGGCATTCGCCATTCATTATTCAAAATTCACATTTAGTAGCCCTTTTTTCAGCACTTCTCTTTGTTTTGCATCCGATACAGACCCAGGCTGTTACGTATGTGGTCCAGAGGTTCGCTTCACTGGCGA
>Ga0316616_100000708_pt1 | contig 11730 bp, 5 predicted proteins | sample OWC_Aug_M1_C1_D1_FD_207660 | JGI IMG/M metagenome (GOLD analysis project Ga0316616, IMG submission 207660) | Wetland soil microbial communities from Old Woman Creek delta, Ohio, United States - OWC_Aug_M1_C1_D1_B | ecosystem: Environmental > Terrestrial > Soil > Wetlands | place: USA: Ohio... | reverse complement strand
TCACACCGGATCGCCGTCTTCAGCAGTCCCTTGGCGTCGGCCGGGGTCGAGGGAACCACCACGCGAAACCCGGGGACATGCATGAAGAAGGGGGCGTAGTTCCCGGCGTGGTGCGCGCCGAATGGCCCAAAGGCTCCGAAGCACCCGCGGAGCACGATGGGCATCTTCAGGCGGCCGTGGCTCATCCACTGGAGCTTGGCGGTCTGGTTGAAGAGCTCGCCAAACGCGTCCGTGAGAAAATCGATGAACATGAAGTCCACGACCGGGCGGGCGCCGGCCGCGGCCGCCCCGGTGCAGAGCGCGGTGAAGCCGCGCTCGCTGATCGGGGTGTCCCGGAGCCGCTCCGGCCCGTACAGGTCGTACAGGCCGACGGTCGTGTTGAAGTTGCCCCCCCGGGCGCCGGAGCCCTCGCCCACCACGAACACCGCCGGGTCGCGCGCCATCTCCTCCGCCAAACCTTCCCGGGCCGCCTCGACGAACGTCATCTCTCGCATGATCTGCCCCTTCACTACGCGCTGTACAGGTGCTCGGCCACGGTGGCGGGATCCGGCTCGGGGCCGCTCTGGGCATAGCGAACCGCGTCCTCGATCTCGGCCTGGAGCTCCGCCCCGATCCGGGCCAGGTCCTCGGCAGTGGCCGCCCCGTCCGCGAGCAGGACAGCCTCGAAACGCTGGATTGGACAGCGCGCCTTCCAGGCCGTAACCTCCTCCGCCGTCCGGTACCCCGCATCGCGCATCCCCTCGGAGTGCGGGCGCGTCCGGTAGGTCTTGCACTCCAGGAGGGTGGGCCCCGTTCCGGCGCGCGCGCGCCGCACCGCCTCGTCGGCCGCCCGGTGGACCGCGAGCACGTCGTTCCCGTCCACCGCCACGCCCGGCAGCCCATAGGCGCCGGCCCGCGCGGCGACGCTGGGGTTCTTGGCGACCTGCGCGAAGGGCACCTCGGTCGCGTACATGTTGTTCTCGCACACGAAGAGCACCGGCAGATCCCAGATGGCCGCCATGTTGAGCCCCTCGTGAAAGGCCCCGTTATTCGCGGCGCCGTCGCCGAAGAAGGCCACGCTGACGCGATCCTGCTTCAACAGCTTGGCCGCGTAGGCGCTCCCGGCCGCCAGGGTGATGCTCGATCCCACGATGCCGCTGGTGCCCATCAGGCCCACCTCGGGCTTGAACAGATGCATGCTGCCGCCCCGCCCCCCGGAGCAGCCGGTCGCTTTCCCCATCAGCTCGGCGATCAGCTCCCGCGGCGTTACCCCTTTGGCGAGCGCGTGGCCGTGCCCGCGGTGCGTGCTGAAGACGACATCCGTTGGCCGCAGGTGGGCGCACACCCCCGTCGCGACCGCCTCCTCGCCGATATAGGTGTGGCAGGCCCCCCAGATCCGGCCCGCGCCGTACAGCTTGACCAGCTGCTCCTCACAGCGGCGGATCTGCACCATTTGCCGATACAAGGCCAGCAGCTGGTCGTTCCCCAATGCTCGTCCAGGGGTCGTCATGACGTCCCTTCCTCCATCGGGAGAACCTGTTGCAACGTCTTTGGCCTGCGCCCATTGTGTGGTCCACTGCTCGCGTCAGATCAATCCGGCTCCGGACACCGGCCCGGGGACCAGCTCCGGAGCGAGCGCTACGGGCAAGGTCCGCCACTTCGGGGCTGAAAACGGGGACGCGGGAGTCCGCCGAAGGGAGATCCCGCTCGGGCGCTCGACGGAAGGACCGCAGACCGGGCACGGCTGCAGCCCGGTCGATCTTCAGGCCGCTCCGCCATCCGAGGCAACCCGCAGGGTGTAGGGTGCTTCTATCAGAAGGCAGGCGGGGGGGCAAGGGGGGGAGCGCGGAGTGTTCGGCAGGGGAAACAAGAGCCGGGGTGAAAGGGGCCACGATGACCCAGCGACGACGAGATCGCCTGCCCGTCCCGGCGCCGCGGATCTCCACGACCCAGAGGTCAGCGGATCCCGTGGTGGGCTGAGGTTGCGCCTGGGTTCGCTACCGCGCAGCTGCCTTGCCCAGCGCTTCGGCGGCGTCCGCCAGGGCCTGCCGGGTGCCGTCCACGACGGCGGCAAAACGCAGGAAGCCGTGGGGCATCCCCAGGTAGCGGACCAGCCGCACCGGCACCCCGGCCCGGTGCAAGCGGTGCGCATAGGCCTCGCCCTCGTCGCGGAGCGGATCGTACTCGGCCTCGCGCCGGGCCCGAGGGCGCCGCACGGCGCGAGATGCGATCACCCCGCCCGTCGCCGCGCCCGGTACCGGCGGATCAGGGCGTTCGTCGAGCCGTCGTGGGCGAGGGGCGGCTCCGCGGCAGCCTCCAGTTCGGGGATGATGCGGGTGGCCAGAACCTTCCCCAGCTCCACCCCCCACTGGTCGAAGGAGTCGACATCCCAGATCACCCCCTGGGTGAAGACGCTGTGCTCGTAGAGGGCCACCAGGGCGCCCAGGATCCCGGGGGTCAGCCGGTCGGCCAGGATTATGCTGGACGGGCGGTTGCCCTCGAAGGTCCGGTGGGGCACCAGCCAGTCGGGCGTGCCCTCGGCTCGCACCTCGTCGGCCGTCTTGCCGAAGGCCAGCGCCTCGCTCTGCGCGAAGAGGTTCGCCATCAGCAGGTCATGGTGCCGGCCCACGGGGTTCAGCGTCTGGCAGAACCCGAGGAAGTCGCAGGGGATGAGCTTGGTCCCCTGGTGGATCAGCTGGTAGAAGGAGTGCTGGCCGTTCGTGCCCGGCTCGCCCCACAGGATTGGCCCGGTCTGGTAGTCCACCCGCCGCCCTGCGCCGGTGACCGACTTGCCGTTGCTCTCCATGGCGAGCTGCTGCAGGTAGGCCGGGAACCGCTTGAGGTACTGGTCATAGGGCAGGATCGCCACCGTCTCCGCCCCGAAACAGCTGGCGTACCAGACCGTGAGCAGTCCCATCAGGACCGGCATGTTCCGCTCGAAAGGCGCACTCCGGAAATGCTCGTCCATGGCGCGGAAGCCGCCCAGCATGGCCTGAAAGCCTTCCGGGCCGATCGCCAGCATGGTGGAGAGGCCGATGGCCGAGTCCATGGAGTACCGGCCCCCCACCCAGTCCCAGAACCCGAACATGTTGGCGGTGTCGATGCCGAACTTCGCCACCTCGCCCGCGTTGGTCGAGACGGCAACGAAGTGCCTGCGGATGGCCCGCTCGTCCTTCAGCGTGGCGAGGGCCCACGCCCGGGCCGAGCGGGCGTTGGTCATCGTCTCGAGCGTCGTGAACGTCTTGGAGGACACGATGCAGAGCGTCTCCTCCGGGTCGAGGCCGCGGGTCGCCTCGGCGAAGTCCGTGCCGTCCACGTTCGACACGAAGCGGAACGTCAATTCCCGGTCGCTATAGTACCGCAAGGCCTCGAAGGCCATGACCGGCCCCAGGTCGGAGCCGCCGATGCCGATGTTCACGATGCTGCGGATGCGCTTCCCCGTGTGGCCCGTCCACACCCCGCCGCGCACCTGGCCGGCGAATGCCGCCATGCGCTCCAGCACCTGGTGCACCTCGGGCACCACGTTCGTGCCGTCCACCAGGAGGGTCGCGCCTCGGGGCGCCCGCAGGGCCACGTGCAGGACGGCCCGCCCCTCGGTGACATTGATCTTGTCCCCGCGAAACATGGCCTTGATCCGCTCCCCCAGACCGCACTCGGCCGCCAGGCCCACCAGCAGCCGGACCGTCTCGTCGGTGACGTGGTGCTTGGAGTAGTCCAGGTACAGGCCCGCGGCCTCCAGCGCGAGCCGCTCGGCCCGCCGGGGATCCTCGGCAAAGAGCTGCCGCAGGTGGATGCCGCGGATCTGCTGGAAGTGGGCAGTCAGCGCCTTCCAGGCCGGACGCTCGGTCAGTGTGCTCATCGAGTCCCCCTTTGTTGGCGAAACACCCCGCCTCTCACCCTGGCCTGCGGCTGGTCAGCGGGCAGGGCCAGGCCCCGCGAAGGGCAGGGGCAGCCGGCCGGCGGCGGCGCCGGCGTAGTGGATGGCGGCCCGCGCCCGCGCCTCGGCCAGCCAGCGATCCAGGTCCCGCTGGGTGGCCTCGTCGGTCAGCCGCCTCCGCATGCGCTCCCGCTCTTCCGGGGAGGCCGCGGCCGTCCCGAGTGCAGCCCCGACATCGGCCTCGGGCACGAACACGAAGGCCCGGAACCGCACCTCGATGAAGCGCCGCCAACGGACGTCGGCCGCGACCAGCTGCCTCGCCCAGCTGGGATCGACGCCCGCGGTCGCGAGCCAGGCCGTGAGCGCCTCCGGGCCGCCGAGGCGGGCCTCGGCGGCCTGCCAGGCCGTTTCGGCCGCCGCGGCGGTGCCCTCGATTTCGAGGCGGGCCGCCTCGCGCTCCACGAGGCGGGCGTCGATCAGGCGCTCCACCTCCGGGCGCTCCACCGGGGCCTCCGACGCGCTGAACCCGAACAGGCCCAGGGCCCTGGCCAGGGCGACGTCGCTCAGCGCGAGCACCGTGCCGTTCACGTCGGCCAGGACGGCATCCACCACCCCTGCCGATGCGCCCGGCCCCGGCCAGGCGGCCGCGCCCGCCGCGATCAGTAGCGCCGCCAGCGTCCGCCTCAAAACGGATTGCCGATCGTCAGGTAGAACTGCCATCGGTCCTGGCCTGGAATCGGGTTCAGGGCATAGCCCGCGTCGAACCGGATCGGGCCCACGGGGGTCCGCAGCCGGATCCCGCCCCCCACGCCGGTCGAGAACTTCGCGCTGCCGAGGTTGCTCACCTCGGACACGACGGTGCCCGTATCCACGAACCCGGCAACGCTCAGCCACTTCCACACCGGCACCCGCCACTCCGCGTTGAGGATGACCTGGGCGTTGCCGCCCGTCGGGTTGCCCTGGGAGTCCGTCGGCCCCACCCGGTCCCGGGGGTAGCCCCGGACGGTCGTGGCGCCCCCCGCGAAGAACCGCTCGGTCACCGGCAGGGCAACGGTGTTGCCGAACGGGGTGGCCAGGCCGAGCCGACCCGCCAGCGCGATGACCGTCGGCGGCAGCACGTCCAGGTACCACGCGGTCGCGAGCTGCGCCTTGACGAAGTTCACCTGGCTCCCGAGGGGCGCCGCCGCCAGGTCCACCGCCAGGGAGTGCAGGCTCCCCTGCCCGGGGTCCAGGATGCTGTCGCGCCGATCCAGCGTCAGCGCCGGGATGATCTTGGCGATGACCTGCTCCCCCGGGACGATGTCCGCCGCCGCCAGCGAGGGATCCACGTCGGAGAGCCGCACCCACTCCGCCTGGTAGCGCAGGCCGCCGCGCAGGCTCGTGATCCATTCCGGAACCAGCTCCCGCTGGATGCCGGCGGCCCCGCCCGCGCCGAAGCTCTCGTACCCGATCTGTTGCCGCCACTCCTGGAAGAGGGTGACGTCGCCCTGCCACCGCGTCCCGAACAGCCACGGCGACCGGTAGGTGAGGTCCGTCCGCTCCCCCTGCTCGCCCACCTCCTGGCGGAGGCTGGCGCTCTTCCCCGTCCCGAACAGGTTCTCGTGGCCGAGCTCGGCGAAGGCGCGCCAGCCGTAGCTGGTGCCGTAGCCGCCCCCGAGATCCACGCGCCAGGGTTTGCCCTCCCGCACCACGATCTGCACGTCCGCGTACGGGGTGGACGGCGGCCGGAGCGGCCCGACCTGGACCCGCTCGAAGATCCCCAGCCGGTACAGCCGCTTCTCCAGCTCGACCAGCGCCTCGGGGTTCCACGGGTCCCCGGGCCGGATGGTGAGCTCACGGCCCGCTGCCTCCTCCGGGTCCAGCGGGTCCTTGGCGCGAAAGGTGAACTCGCGGCGTACGACCTCCTCCCGCGTCGTGGTGAGGCCCTGGATCAGGATCCGGCCGATCCGGGTCTGGATGCCCTCCGCGATGCGGATCGTGACGTCGGCCCGGTCCTCGCGGCGCGCCGTCTCCAGGCGGACCTCCGCCCCCAGGTACCCGCGCCGGGCGAACAGACGCTCCACCACCCGCCGCGTCTCCGCCACCTGCGCGGCCGCCCACGGCCCGCCGCCTTTCAGGGGGATGGCGGCGAGAATCTGCCCCACCGGGACAACCGTCGCCCCCTCGACCGTGATGGTCCCCACCGTGAGCCGCGGCCCCTCGGCGATCGGGATCGTGATCCGGGCCTGCTGGCGATCCTCCGAGAACTGGACCTCGGCCGGCCCCACGACCGCGTCGGGGAAGCCCTGCGTCCGGTAGAACCCCGTGAGGACCAGCAGATCTCGATCCAGCACGTCCTGCTGAAACAGCCCCTTGCGCAGGAGGGCCGGGGTCCTGGTCTGCAGCAAATCCTGCAGCCGTGGCGCAGGAAACGCCTCGTTCCCGGTGAACCGGATGGACGCGACCCTGACCCGGGGTCCCTCCGCCACCGTGAAGACAACGACGGGTTCGTCGCGCACGCGCTCGACGGCCCCCGCCACCCGCGCGAAGGCGTAGCCCTCCTCACGATAGGCCGCCTCGATGCTCCGGGCGCTGGCGGCGGTCTCGTCCTCGTCCACGACCCCCGCGTCGCCGAACGTGAGGCGAGGGCGCAGCCCCGATTCCGACAGCGCCTGCACCCCCCGCCACTCCACCCGGTACCGCGGCCCCTGCGAGACCTCTACCACGACGGACACCGTGTTCGTGGCGGCGTCCCACCTCGGCGGCTCGGCCTGGATGCGGGCCTCGAAGTAACCCTCCTGCCGCAGGCCCTCCTCCAGCCCCCGCAGGCGCTGGCGCAGGGCCGGCTCGCGGAACCGATCGCCCGGATCGAGATCGAGCGCGCTGCCGAGCCGCTCGGCCTCGGCGTCGGCCACACCCCGCACCCGAATGCTCCCGATCCGGGCCTGCTCCCCCGGCTCCAGGACCACCGTCACGTCGGTGGCGTTCGTCGCAGGATCCGCCTGCGCCGAGACGCTGACCCTGGCCGCGAAGTACCCCTCCCGCCCATAGGCCGCCAGGATGTCCCGGCGCGCCTGCTCGAACCGCTCCGGGCCGGCGGCGCCGTCCACCTCCAGGCCGGCGGCCTCGACCACATCCACCAGGCTCAGCGCCGGCGCGCCCTCCCAGGCAATGCGCCGGATGAAGGGTCGGCGGCTGAGGCGATAGCGCAGCCGGACGCCCGCTGCCTCGGACGCCTCCTCCACCTGCACATCCGAGAACAGCCCGAGCGCCCACAGGCGCTCCAGGCTCTCCCGGACAGCCAGGCGGGAGAGCGGGTGGCCGGCCAGCTCGCCGATCGCCTGCCGCACCAGGGCCTCGGGCAGCGGCTGCGGCGCGACCAGGTCCACCGCCACCACGGGAGGCGGCGCCCCCGCGTGGGCCCCGCCGCCGCAACAGCCCCAGGTCCAGAGCATCGCGGCGGCTGCCAGGGAGGCCACGGCCGGTCTCATCGGAACCGAAACCGCACCAGCACGTCCCCGCCCACGCCCCCCTGGAAGTCCTGCTCGCCCGCCAGGAACAGCGGGCCGATGATCTGGTACTCCACGCGCAGGACCCGCTTGCTGGCGCCGGCGATGCTCTGCGAGTAGAGGACCCGGACGTCCTCGGTCACCTGCTTCCCGACGCGGACGGTCGTCTGCTCCTGCTCCGCCTTTCCCGTCGTCTGGATCTCGAAGACGTCCAGGCTGTACTGGCCGACCTCCGGCCCGAGCAGCTCGTCCAGGAGCAGGTTCGCGATCTGGCCGGCCGCGATCCCCGCGGGGGATCGGCCCGCCTCCTCCCGGGTGACGCCGAGCGTCGTGAGCAGGAGCAGCTCCTCCTCGCCCAGTGCCGGGACCGAGGAGAACCGCACGCTCAGCTCCTCCGGCCGGCCGGCCAGGCGCACCGTGATGTCGTAGTCCTTGATCCGGGCGCGCGCGGTGACGTCCAGGATCGGATCGATCTTGCGGGGATCGGTGAACCGGACGGCGGCGGCGATGATTTCGTACCGGTTCTTGCGGAAGGTGATGCGCCCCTCGCGGGACTCGAGCGAGCCGAAGAGGATGGGGTCCGCCGTGGTCCCCTCCAGGCTCAGCGTGCCGCCCACGCGCAGCCTGGCCAGGTTGGTCTCGACCCGCAGGTTGTCGTCCAGCCGGAGCTGGATCCGCAGCGGCAGGGCAAAGGCCGGAGCCGCTGCCCGCTCTCGCCGCTCGCTCAGGATCAGCGAGAGCAGCGAGAGCCGCCCGGCGTAGGTCCCCTGGAGCAGGCGGGCCTCGCCGCGGAGCTGGGCGCGCTCCCCCTGCCCGACCAACTCCAGGTCCGCATCCCAGGCCGTGCGCAGGCCCTCGAACGGCGCCAGGCCCACTTCGCGCCCGGTCAGGGCGAACCGGTACACGCCGGGACGCCACCCCGCCAGGGTCATCTCCCCGCTGGCGCGAAGACGCCCGCGTCCCAGCAGGGCCGAGGCCTCCACGAGCCGGAGCCCCTCCGGGGAAATGAGCACGCGGCCGCTCAGGTCGCGGAAGGTCTCCGGGTAGTCGGCCAGCTGGAGCTTGCCGTCCCGGACCGTCGCCTCGCCCGTGAGGCGGGGGCTGCTGGCCGTTCCCTCGACCCGCGCCGTCAGGACGGCCAGGCCTTCGGCGCTCCGCACCTCGGGCCGGAGGACCGGCAGGATGGCGAGGGGGACCTGCCCGGCCAGCTCCAGCTCCAAGCGGCCGGAGGGCTCCGCACGGCCGGCAGCCCGGACGCTCCCCAGCCGGCTGGCGAGCTGCAGCCGCTCGATGCGGAGCCCGTCGGGTCCCCAGTGGACGACGACGGGCCCCTGATTCGTCCAGGCCTCCTCCTCCACCGTCAGCCGGACGGGATCCAGCCGGATCGTGCCCTGGGCATCCGCCGGTCGGGACGGCGGGACCAGGAAGTCGGCGGCCGCGCTCACAACGCCGTCGATCCGCACCCCGCCCGTTCCCCCGGCCCTACGGAGCATGGGCGTGATCTCCAAGGCGCTCACCTCGGCCCGGACGGACAGCGGCTCGTCCCGGTCCGTCCGCCCCCGCACCGCGCCGGTGAGCCGCGCCTCGGGAAACGCCAGATCCGCCCGCAGCGTTCCGTCGCGGAGTGCGCCCTGCAGGCTCCCCGTGCCCAGCGGATACCCGAGGACGTGCGCGCGCTCGACCGCCCCCGTGGCGACGACCTCGATGCGGCCGGGCGCCGTGGTGATGGCGACCCGTCCGCGACCGGTGCCGCGCAGGCCCGCTGCGGGCGGCGCCTCCGGGAGGCTGTCCAGCTCGACCGGGCCGATCTCCGCCGTGCCGCCCCCGGTCCCGTCCCACCGCCATCCCCCCGCCCCGCGGAGGGGCACGTCGCGCACGCTGGCCTGCAGCTCCGCGATGTCGAACCGCCGCGGGTCCAGGCTGAAGCGCGATTTCAGGTCCCGGACGGGGATCCCCGACCGCAGGCGGAGCGCGGCCGCCTCCACGGTGCCGGCCCCGCGCCAGGCCGCCAGCGTCCCCTCCACGCGCCCGGCCAGCGCAAACCGGCCGCTGCCCTGCCAGTCGGGCGGCAGCCAGCGGTCGAGATCCTCCAGCCGCGCCGCGGGCGCGCGCACGTCGGCGTGGAATGGGGCGGAGTCGCTGGCCGCCACGCCCTGGCCCGTGCCGTCGATCCGGTAGGTGAAGTGCCCGCTCACGCCGACCCGACTTTGCCCCAGGACCCCGCTGGCAGCCGTGAGCGTGAGGGTCCGGTCCGCGAGGCGAAACGGCATCTCGAGCGCCTCGACCCGGATGCCCGAGACGGTGGCCGCGGGCGCCACGGCCTGGCCGGACACCTCGGGATTGTCCCAGCGGCCCATGAGCACGCCCGCCAGGTGGGCCTGGCCGCTGACCTGCCGGACCTCCCAGAGGGGCAGGAGGCGGCCCAGGTCGGCGTCCAGGGACGCGCGCGCGCCCTGCGGGCCCTCGATCCCCACAGGCCCGGAGGCCTCGATCCGGACCCCGGCCCAGGATCCCGAGGCGCGGGACAGGTCAAGTGTGCCGTCCCGGATCGTCCCCTGCAGGGCCACCGCCCCCGGGCCGAGCCGGGAGAGCTCACCGGGCAAGCCGATGTCCCGGCCGTCGAGGCGCACCCGGCCGCGCACATCCGCCAGCCGGCGCGGATCGCCCTCGAGGGCGGCCTCCACATCCACCTCCCCGCGAAAACCGAGCGGCTTGGGAGCCAGGGCTTCGACCTGCGGCAGTTTGGCCCGCTGGAGCGTGAACGCCATCCAGGTCTCGCGGGGGCGGTCGAGGTGCGTGGCCAGCGAGCCGCGCAGCTCGCCGTCGAACACCCGGGCCCGCACCGAGGGTAGATCGAGTCGGCGGCCCTCCCAGCGCCCCTCGATCATCGCTTCGGTCACCCGGAGCGGTCCCGCCGTCACCCGGGGAACGCCGACCCATCCGGACACGCGCAGCGCATCGGGTGCCCCCTCCACGCGCCCCTCGGCCGATGCGCTGCCGCTGACAGCCCACGGGACCCCGGCCTCCGCGCCGAGCGGTGCCAGGTCGATCTCCCCCCGCACCTGCAGGTGCAGGTCGGGGGCCCCGGGAAGACCCCGAACGTCGCCGGAGACCGCCACGGCATTGGCGCGAATGGGGCCGGTGGCGAGGGTGGGTGCCTGGCCTCGCCCGGATATCTTCAGGGCGCGGGTTGGGCCTTCCAGGGTGGCCTCCACAGCGGCGGTCCCGCTGGCGGGCCAGGGGGCCCCGGCCAGCATGGCGAGGCCGGCCAGATCGACGTCCCCGCGCACCTGCAGGCGCAGGTCGGGCGCGCGGGGGAGCGCCCGGATCTCCCCCGAGACGGCGACATCCCGGGCCCGGACCGATCCAGCGGCGAGACTGGGAACCCGAACCTGGCCGGACACCCTCAGCGCGTCCCACCGCCCCTCGAGCGCTGCCGCGACCGTGACGGTCCCGCCGAGTGGCCAGGGGGCATCAAGGAGAGAGCCGACTCCGGCAAGCTCAGCGTCCCCCCGGACCTGGAGCTGCAGGTCGGGTGTGCGGGGGAGCCCCCTGACATCTCCGGACACCTCGACGGCATGAGCCTGCAGTGGGCCCGCGGTCACCGCGGGGCTCGCGACCCGGCCCGTCACGCGAAGGGCGCCGGGGGATCCCTCGACGCGCCCCTCCGCTCTCGCCGTCCCGCTGACGGGCCAGGGGGCCCCGGCCTCCGCGGCGAGCGGCCCCAGATCGATGTCTCCCCGCACCTGCAGGCGCACCTCGGGGGCCTTCGGGAGCCTCCGCACCTCACCCGAGACGGCGACGGCCTTCGCCTGGATGGGGCCGGCCGCGAGGGTGGACATCTGGAGCTGGCCGGACACCGTGAGCGCGTCCATCGGGCCGTCGACGGCGCCGTCCACCCCGGCCGTCCCCGCGACGGGCCAGGGCGCCTTGGTCCAGCGCGCCACGTCGGCGAGGTCGACCTCTCCACGCAGCTTCAGATGCAGCACCGGCGCATCGAAGGGCTGCCGCACCTCGCCGGAGACACGGACCTCGTGCCCATTCCAGCGGGCGGCCAGGTCCCGCACGGAGACCTGCGTCTGATGAACCCAGCCGGCAACCCGGATGTCGGTGAGCTCCTCGCGGGCCGCGTGCAGGCGCAGCCGCGCACTGGCCACCTCCACGCGCCCATCGATCCCGCGGTTCAGGGGACGGACGGAGGCCTCGACGCCCTGGACCTCCAGGGAGAGCTGCTCGCCCGGGTCCCGGTAGACGAGGCGTCCCCGCTTCACCTGGACGCCCCGGACCTGCACACGGACCGGGCCGACCTCGAAGTGATCGGGGAGGTCCAACGGGAAGCGGCTGCCGGACGGGCGGGAGCTGACGAGCGTGAGCGCCGGATCCTCG
>Ga0316616_100000707_pt1 | contig 11732 bp, 12 predicted proteins | sample OWC_Aug_M1_C1_D1_FD_207660 | JGI IMG/M metagenome (GOLD analysis project Ga0316616, IMG submission 207660) | Wetland soil microbial communities from Old Woman Creek delta, Ohio, United States - OWC_Aug_M1_C1_D1_B | ecosystem: Environmental > Terrestrial > Soil > Wetlands | place: USA: Ohio... | reverse complement strand
ATCTCGATCGCTGTACCGGCGCGCCCCTGGGCGGGCCCGCGCCTGCGTCAGGGGCTGCGAGGGTTCAATCACGCAGTCTGCCGGAGGTGGATCGTGGGTACGTCGTTTCCGAGAGGTCCTATCGTGGTAGGGCACCATGCGCGGCGCGGGGCTGCGCTGGGGCTGGCGTGCGCGCTCCTCCTGATGGGCTGCGCGTCCGCCCAGGTCGCCCGCCTCCCCAAGGCCGGCGCCGAGACGGCCTGCATCACCCCGGCCGCGGATCGGGACGTGGTCGTGGGTGTGTCCCTCTCGGGCGGCGGCAGCCGGGCGGCCCTGTTCGGGGCCGCCGGCCTGGAGGCACTGGGTCGGTTGCGAGCCCCCCAGGGGGGATCGGTGCTGGAGCAGGTCTCGTACCTCTCCAGCGTCTCCGGGGGCGGCCTGTCGGCCGCCTACTACGCCCTCCACAAGCCCCCGCGTGAAACGCCAGTCCTCGGGCCGGACGGGACGACGACGGAGGCCTACCAGACCTTCTTCGCCGACTTCCAGGGCAAGGTCGCCCAGGACTTCCAGACCGCCCTCATCTGGCGCCAGCTCGGTTCGTTCCGGTTCATCCTCAACTCGGCCCTGGCCGCGCGCTCGCTCGGCGAGATCCTCGAAGAGCGCCTGCTGGGTCCGGCCACCTTCGGCGATCTGGCCGCGCGCGAGATGCGGGGGGACAGCCCTCGGGTGATCTTCAACAGCACGCTCTATAACAACGGCCGGCGGCTCTTGTTCACCACCCTGCCGCCCGACGCCGCGCAGTACGACTTCATCGCGGACCTGGACCGGTCGCTGGCCAGCCGGGGGTTACCCCAAGGCTACCCGGCGGTCGTCAAGAAACGCTGGGAGACCCTGCTCCCGGTCTCCCCGCTCGAGCTCCAGATCGATCCCTGCCCCATGCCGGTGGCCGGTGCGGTGACCGCTTCGGCCTCGTTTCCGCCCCTGGTCGGGCCGATTTCTTTCTACGTGGGGGAGGAGGACTATTACTGGCACACCGGGGATGGCGGGCTCTACGAGAACCTCGGCCTGGAGACCCTGATGTTGACCTTCTTGAAGCAGCTGCAGGACCACAAGGCGCGCCGCGCCCTGATCCTCTCGTTCAACAGCGCCTACCCCTTCTCGGTGGGCTTCCGGGTCCTCGGACGGCGCAGCCAGCCCTGGAACATCTTCAACTACGACTTCTCCCGCATCCCCAGCGTCATGGAGGAACGTGCGACGGCCTACTGGTCCCTGTTCTACCGGAGCCTCCAGGCCGAGGGGGTATTTCCCGACGACACGATCCTGCGCATCATCTTCCTGAACCACGGCAGCGCCCAGTGGGAGGAGGACCTCAGCGATCTGCCCGAGGCCTGCCGCAACGAGACACCCCCCCTGGCCTCGCCGGAGGATGTGCAGGAACGCATCGCCGAGCTCCCGACGAAGTTCGTGATCCCGTCCGAGTGCGACCGGCAGCTCCTCCGCGCCGCCGCGGCCAAGGTGGTCGCGCAGAACCAGCAAGCGATCGAGGACTTCCTGGCCGGCCGCCCCACACCCGCGCAGTCCGCGCGATGACGCGAACCGCTTGCACCCCAGGAGTCCGAGGCATGCTCGGTCCGGACAGTGTTCCGGCGCCGGAGTGAGGAGGATGGCATGCTGCACGTCGTCGCCCGCAGGGTCGGCGCGGTCGCCGTCGCGGCGCTCGCCCTGCTCGCCGGGGCCGCTGCCGCGCAGGCCAAGACCGAGATCACCTTCTGGCACGCCATGGACAGGCAGGTCGGCGAGGCCGTGGACGCGCTGGTGAAGCAGTTCAACCAGAGCCAGGGGGAGGTCGAGGTCAAGGCCGTCTACAAGGGGACGTACCCCCAGGTACTGACCGCGGCAATGGCCGCCTACCGACAGAAGACCCCGCCCCACCTCGTCCAGGTTTCCGACGTCGGCACGCAGAGCATGGTCCTGTCAGACGGCATTGTCCCGGTCTATCGGTTGATGAAGCAACAACAAGTGGCGGTCAACTGGGCCGACTTCATCGAGACGATCACCGGCTACTACTCGAAGGACGGCAGGCTCTACTCCATGCCCTTCAACGCCTCCACGCCGATCCTCTACTACAACCAGGACGCCTTCAAGAAGGCCGGGCTCGGCGACGCGCCCCCAGCCACCTGGCCGGACGTCGAGGCCGCTTCCAGAAAGATCCTGGCCACCGGCGCCACCACGTGCGGCGTCACCACGGGGGGGTCCCCATCCTGGTCGCTGCTGGAGAACACGTTCCCCTGGCACAACCAGCCCTTCGCCACCAACCAGAACGGCTACGCCGGTCTCGACACCAGGCTCCGCATCAACAGCGACTTTGGCCTCATGCATGTCGGGGCCCTCGCCCGGTGGCAGGAGGAGAACATCTTCTCCTACGGCGGCCGGGAGGGGCAGGCGGATCGATTCGGCAACGGCGACTGCGCCATGGACGTGGAGTCGTCGGGCTCCATCGGCCGCTTCAAGAAATCCCTCCCGTTCGCCTGGGGGACCGGCCCGCTCCCCCACTGGGGGCCGCCCTACCCGAAAGCGAACACCATCTTGGGCGGCGCCACCCTGTGGGTGCTGCGGGGGCGCGAGTCTGCGGACTACCAGGGCGTCGCGCAGTTCCTGAAGTTCATCACCGAGCCGCGCCAGCAGATGTGGTGGGCGGCCACCACGGGCTACGTGCCCATCACCAGGACGGCCGTCAAGAGCCTGGAGGAGGACGCCTTCTACATGAAGAACCCCGAGCAGTGGACGGCCGTGGGCCAACTGCTCACCGCCAAGCCCACCCCGAATAGCCAGGGCCTCCGCCTCGGCAACTACGTCCAGATTCGCGAGGCCATCGAGCTCGAGCTGGAGAACATCTTTACCGGCAAGAAGTCCGTCAAGGAGGGGCTCGATGCCGCGGTGGCCCGGGGCAACGCGATCCTCCGGCAGTTCCGGGTCACCCATGGAGCCGCGGCCCAAGGGGAGATCTGAGTCCCGACCGCGGCCAGCACCCAGCTCCAGGCCCAGAGCCCGCATCAGTGGGCGAGCGGGGTCAGACTTTCGTTATTGCGCTCTTCCCTCCATGCGGTAGGCCCTGTCACGTCTTGGGAGACAGGCGACAGCACGTCCTGGGTGCCCGTGTCATCCTTTGGTGATTCTCGCAACAACACAATAAACACAGCCTGACCCCCGTCTTCGAAGGGAGCCAAGGACTGGGTCAGTCGCGTGACGAGGTGCGGGAGGTGTGGGGGGGTCGAGGCCGATCGGGAGCGCGTGCCCCCGAGGGGTCTGGCTCAAGCGTTGAGGCCGTCGAGGAGGCTGTGCAGACGCGGGGCCGTCCGCTCATCTTCTTTGAGTTCCAGGAGGGGCGTCAGTTCCTCCCAGATGAGCCCCGTATCCAGCGCCCGGGACCGCCGGACGGCGATGCCCTCGATATCGATCCAGTCCTGCTCGCGGCCCGCGAAGGCCTTGAGCACGACGAGATCCTCGGCGCTGCAGGTCAGGAGGGTTGCATCTTCGGCCACGACAAAGGGCGAGGCGCGCGACACCACGCGCTCCTCGAAGGGCATGGCCCCCAAGGCGATGTCGAGCGCGATCCCCCCTGGCTGAACAGCAACAGGACCCGGTGCCGCAGCGCAAAGTTGCGCGCGTCCGGAATGCGCGGTGCAAACGCAGACAGGAATTCATCCGCGAGCTCCGCTTCCCGCCCGAACCCGGTGATGACGGTGAGCTCCACATCCTGCGTGAGGCGGGGCTCCCCCCAGCGCTGGAGGGCCAGTCCGCCGATGAAGCAGAACCGAAACCCCCGGGCTTGACAGAATGCCTGCACTTCCAGGGCGGCGGCAAAGAGAGGGTTCACGGCGAGGCTCGGCGGTGGAAGAGGGCCTGCTGCTCGACAAGGCCGGACCAGCGGCGGCGGCGCGGGCTGAGCGTCGATGGGATCACCAGGGACAGGAGGGCCTCGCTGGCAGCCAGGGCACGCTCATCGCTGAGATGCCTGAGCTCCTTGCGGCGCTCTGCCGCCAGGGCGGGCCCAGCCTCCTTCCACTGACGTGCCCACTCCCGCTGGGCCGCGATATCGGACCCCATGGGTTCCGCCGACCTCCGGTTCGCTCGTTCGGTGTCCCGCGGTTCGGGAGGATGATAGACGATCCCCCCCGTCACGGCAATCCTCGAGTGCACCGGGGACCTGGCCGAGGAAAGCCTTGACACCTTTTTTCCTGGCATGTTAGCTTCAGTCGCTTCACGGCCGAGTGAACCCGTGGCGCCACTTCCGACCCGGCCTGGGCTGGGTACTGTGCTGGCGGGCACGTCCTGTTACCTGCAGCGTCATTCCCGACTTGGAAGCGCACGACACGTTCGTCAAGAGGACCGAGTGGGGGGCCCTGATCCTGGGCGCGGCCGGCGGCCTCGTCCTGGCGCTGCTCGGGTATTGGGGCTGGGCGGCCGGGTTCGTGCTGGGCAGCGCCGTCAGCCTGGGGAACTTTCACCTCATCGTCCGGGGGGTGAGCCGGCTGGTGGCCGCGCCGCCGGAGGTGTCGGCGGGGCGACGGGTGTGGAGCGGCGCTGCGCTCCGGTTCCTGGTCGCCGGGGCGGCGCTGGTCCTGGCCGTGCTCGTGCTGCGGGTGAACGTGCTGGCGCTGCTCGCCGGGCTGGTCGTCACCCAGGTCGGCATGCTCGTGTACTGGCTGTTGGCGTCGCTGCGCACCCGGACGACGCCGGGCGCCTGACCCGACGCCCGACCTGGCGAGCGATTCTGGCGGATGCTGAAGAGCCCGGTGTTCGCTAGGCTGCTGAGGAGTTGCGGAGGCCGTATGGCACGCATGGGCGGGTGGTTGCACTGGGCGGCAGCGGGGTGTCTCGTGGCGGCCCTGGTCCTGGCGCCGGCCGGGGTCCTAGCCGCGGCCGAGGGCGGGCACGAAGAGCCCGGCATCATCAACCTGAACGTCACGACCCTCATCCAGGCTGTGAACTTCCTCATCCTCATCCTGCTCCTGTCCCGGTTCCTCTTCACCCCCCTGAAGGAGTTCATGGCCGAGCGGGCCGCCGGCATCGAGCGGTCCCTGGCCGAGGCCAAGCTGGCCCGCGAGGCCGCCGCCAAGGCGCAGGAGGAGTACCGCGCCCAGCTGCAGGCGACCCAGCGCGAGATCGCCGCGCTCCGCGAGCAGGCCCAGCGCGAGGTCGAGGAGGAGCGCCAGCGCCTGCTGAAGGTCTCGCGCGAGGAGTCCCAGCGCCTGCTGGAGGGGGCCCGCGCCGCCATCGAGGCCGAGACCAGGCGGGCGCGGGCGTCGCTGCGGGAGGAGGTGGCCGCGCTCACCGTCGCCGCCACCGAGCGGCTGCTGGGCCGGACCCTCACGGGCGAGGACCAGCGCCGGCTGGCCGAGCAGTACGTCCGGGATCTCGGAGGCAAGAATTGATCGCCGGGTCGCTGGCCAAGCGCTACGCCAAGGCGCTGGCGGACGCCGCCGCCGCCTCGGGCGAGCTCGAGCCGGTGGCGCGGGAGCTGGCGGAGTTTGCGGACCTGCTGCGCGGGCAGCGGGAGCTCCGGCGGTTCTTCGCGAACCCCAGCATCCTGAAGCGGAACAAGCTGGCGGCCTTCGGGGAGATCGCCGGCCGGATGGGGCTGCGGACGCTCACCGCCACCTTCCTGCGCGTGGTGCTGGAGGCCGGGCGGATGAGCGCCCTGGACGGCATCCTGCGGGCCTACGAGGGGTTGGTGGACGAGCGGCTCAACCGGGTCCGGGCGCAGGTCACGGCCGCCGCAGCCCTCGATCCGGCGACAGAGCAGCAGCTGCGGCAGCGCCTCCAAGAGCGGCTCGGGAGAGAGGTCGTCCTCGAGGTCCAGCAGGATCCCGCGCTGCTGGGCGGGATCGTGACCCGGGTCGGCAGCGTGGTGTACGACGGATCGCTCCGGATGCAGCTCGCCAGGCTGCGCCAGGAGCTGGTGCAGGGATAGACGGTTCGGACTGCAGGGCGGAGGCCCGCGGCAGAGGGACACGATGGCACAGATCAAGGCCGAAGAGATCAGCCAGATCATCCGGCAGCAGCTCGCCTCCTACGAGGCGACCATCGATGTGGCCGAGGTGGGGACCGTGATCGAGGTCGGGGACGGCATCGCCCGCATCTACGGCCTGGACAAGGCCATGGCCATGGAGATGCTGGAGTTTCCCCACGGCGTCACGGGCATGGCCCTGAACCTGGAGGAGGACAACGTCGGCGCCGTCCTGCTGGGCGAGGACACCCTCATCAAGGAGGGGGACCAGGTCCGGCGCACCGGCCGCATCGCCTCGGTCCCGGTGGGCGAAGCCCTCGCCGGCCGGGTGGTCAACGCCCTCGGGCAGCCGGTGGACGACAAGGGCCCCATCGAGGCCAAAGAGATCCGCCCCATCGAGCGCCTGGCCCCCGGGGTCGTGGACCGCCGCCCGGTGAAGGAGCCGCTCCAGACCGGGATCAAGGCCATCGACGCCATGATCCCCATCGGCCGTGGCCAGCGCGAGCTGATCATCGGCGACCGCCAGACCGGCAAGACCGCGATCGCGGTGGACACCATCATCAACCAGAAGGGCAAGGACGTCTACTGCGTCTACGTGGCCACCGGCCAGAAGCAGTCCACCGTCGCCCAGGTGGTCAAGGTACTCGAGGAGGCGGGGGCCATGGCCTACACCACCGTGATCGTCGCCTCGGCCTCGGAGCCGGCCCCCCTCCAGTACATCTCCCCCTACGCGGGCTGCACCATGGGCGAGTACTTCCGGGACACCGGCCGCCACGCCCTGTGCATCTACGACGACCTCACCAAGCATGCCGCGGCCTACCGGCAGCTCTCGCTGCTGCTGCGCCGGCCGCCGGGGCGCGAGGCGTATCCCGGGGATGTCTTCTACCTGCACTCGCGGTTGCTGGAGCGGGCGGCCAAGCTGAACGACCAGCTGGGCGGCGGCTCGCTCACGGCACTGCCGATCATCGAGACCCAGCTCGGCGACGTGTCGGCCTACATCCCGACCAACGTGATCTCGATCACCGACGGGCAGATCTACCTGGAGACGGACCTGTTCTACGCCGGCGTCCGGCCGGCGGTCAACGTGGGCCTGTCGGTCTCGCGCGTGGGCGGGAGCGCCCAGATCAAGGCCATGAAGCAGGTGGCCGGCAAGCTCCGCCTGGACCTGGCCCAGTACCGCGAGATGGCCGCCTTCGCGCAGTTCGGGTCTGAGCTGGACAAGGCCACCCAGGCCCAGCTCAACCGGGGCCAGCGCATGGTCGAACTGCTGAAGCAGGGGCAGTACTCCCCCCTGCCGGTCGAGAAGCAGATCCTGATCATCCACGCGGGGGCTGGGGGGCAGCTCGACGACCTGCCCGTCGAGGCCCTCGCCCAGCTCGAGCTGGCCCTGTACAAGCTGGTCGAGACGCGCCATCCGGGCATCCTCAAGGAGCTGCGGGAGAAGAAAGAGCTCACCGAGGCGCTCCGCGGCCAGATGGACGCGTGCATCGAGGAGTGCAAGGCGGAGTTCGCGGCCACGCACAAGGCGGCCTGACGCCACAGAGTGCGGAATTGGGATTGCGGAGTGCGGAGGGGAAGGCCTGAATTCCGCATTCGCCGTTCCGCATTCCGCAATTGGGACCTATGCCGACCCTTCGCGACATCCGACGGCGCATCACCAGCGTCAAGAGCACCCAGCAGATCACCCGCGCCATGAAGCTGGTGGCGGCGGCGAAGCTTCGCCGGGCCCAGGAGCGGATCCAGGAGGCCCGGCCCTACTCCCGCAAGATGCAGGAGGTGCTGTCCGATCTGGCGCTCCGCTCCCCGCGAGGCCTGCACCCGCTGCTGGCGACGCACGAGGGCGAGGACGCCGCGGCCGGCGGGCGGAAGCTCCTGGTGGTCGTGAGCAGCGACCGGGGACTGTGCGGCGCCTTCAACAGCAACATCATCCGCCGCTCCCTGGAGTGGCTGCGCTCCTACCAGAACGACCCCGACATCAGCCTCACGATGCTCGTGGTCGGGCGGAAGGTGCGGGACTTCTACCGGCGCCGGGGCGGGTACACGGTGCGCTCGGAGTACGCCAACTTCTTCGATCGCCTGGCCTACAGCCATGCCGCCCAGATCGGCCAAGACCTGGTCAAGGCGTATGTCGAGGACGAGGCGGACGAGGTGCATCTCGTCTACAACGAGTTCAAGTCGGCCGCCTCGCAGCGGGTGGTGGTGGAGCAGCTCCTGCCCATCGAGCCGACGCCCGTCTCGGCGGAGGGGGAGGCGACCGAGTTCCTGTTCGAGCCGTCCCCCGCGGCCGTGCTGGAGCACCTGTTGCCCAAGCACATCGAGGTGCAGGTCTACCGGGCCCTGATGGAGTCCCTGGCATCGGAGTGCGGTGCCCGCATGACGGCCATGGAGAACGCGACCCGGAACGCGGCCGAGTTGATCGACGTGCTGACGATGCAGTTCAACAAGGCCCGGCAGGAGCGGATCACCAAGGAACTGCTGGAGATCGTGGGCGGGGCCGAGGCCCTGCGCCAGGCCGGCGGGTAGGCCCGCGTTCGGCTGCTCGACGGTTCGATCGTTCCCGGACCGCCGACCACAAGGGTTTCTCTTAAGCCCGCATTGTTCGCGAGCTGTATTCGCGAATAATGCGGGCTGGGGGAAGCATGAACACAGCGCACTGCAAGATCTGCGGGAAGCCCCAGCCGCTTCCCGCTAACCCGCTCAGGGCCTTGAGCGAGACGCCCGGGCGGCTGGCGCGGCTCCTGCGGGGACTCAGCCCCACGGAGCGGCTGTGGCGGCCGGCCCCCGGCAAGTGGTCCATCCACGAGCTGGTCTGTCACCTGGCGGACACCGAGGTCGCGAACGCCTGGCGCACCCGGAAGGTCCTGGCCGAGGACGCCATCGGGCCAACGGCTTGGGACCAGAACCGATGGGCCGCCGCACACCGGTACCGGCGCCAGGACCTCCAGCTAGCCCTGCAGCAATTCACGGCGCTCCGAGAGCGGAACCTCGGCCTGCTCCAGGTGGTTGGGCGCAAGGCCTGGGCCAAGCCCGCGGCCCATCCGACCCTGGGGACGATCAGTGCCGGCGAAGCGATGATTCACCTGGCCCACCACGACGCCAATCACCTGGGCCAGATCCAGCACATCCGCGAGGGGATCTCCGCCCGGCGACGCGCAGCCGGCAGATAGCCGGCCGCGCGGGACTTGGAATCCAAATCAGGGAGTGAGTGATGGCGAACGTCGGCAAGATCTCGCAGGTCATCGGCCCGGTCGTGGACGTGGAGTTCGAGCCCGGGAAGCTGCCGGCCATCTACAACGCGCTGGAGATCTTCGGCATGAAGACGGAGGACATCTTCTCCTACAGCCAGCGGCTGGTCCTGGAGGTGGCCCAGCACCTGGGCGAGAGCCGGGTCCGGGCGGTGGCCCTCTCCTCCACCGACGGCCTGACGCGGGGCATGGAGGTGTCGGACACCGGCGAGCCCATCAAGATCCCCGTCGGGACGAGCACCCTGGGCCGGATCATCAACATCATCGGGGAGCCGGTGGACAAGCAGGGCCCGCTCACCTCGGACACCTACTACCCCATCCACCGACCGGCCCCCCTCTTCGAGGACCAGGAGACGAAGGTCCAGATGATGGAGACCGGCATCAAGGTCGTGGACCTGCTGGAGCCCTACACCAAGGGGGGCAAGACCGGGCTCTTCGGCGGCGCCGGGGTGGGCAAGACCGTCATCATCATGGAGCTGATCCGCAACATCGCCCAGGAGCACGGCGGCACCTCGGTCTTCGCCGGCGTGGGCGAGCGGACCCGCGAGGGCAACGACCTCTGGCTGGAGATGAAGGAGTCCGGCGTCATCAACAAGACGGCCCTGGTGTACGGCCAGATGACCGAGCCGCCGGGCGCGCGGCTGCGCATCGGCCTGACCGGCCTCACCGTGGCGGAGTACTTCCGGGACGCCGGCCAGGACGTGCTGCTCTTCATCGACAACATCTTTCGATTCACCCAGGCGGGCTCCGAGGTCTCGGCCCTGCTGGGCCGCATGCCGTCGGCCGTGGGCTACCAGCCCACGTTGTCCACCGAGATGGGGCAGCTCCAGGAGCGGATCACCTCCACCAAGAAGGGCTCCATCACCTCGGTGCAGGCGATCTACGTGCCCGCCGACGACATCACGGACCCGGCGCCGGCAAACGCCTTCGCCCACCTGGATGCCACCACCGTGCTCTCCCGACAGATCGTCGAGCTGGGCATCTATCCCGCCGTGGACCCGCTGGCCTCGACCTCGCGCATCCTGGATCCGCACATCCTGGGGGAGGAGCACTACGGCGTGGCCCGCTCCGTCCAGCGGATCCTGCAGCGCTACAAGGACCTCCAGGACGTCATCGCCATCCTGGGCATGGACGAGCTGTCCGACGAGGACAAGCAGGTGGTGGCCCGCGCCCGCAAGATTCAGCGCTTCCTGTCCCAGCCCTTCTTCGTGGCCGAAGCCTTCACGGGCCAGCCCGGCCGCTACGTGCCCGTGAAGGAGACGATCCGGGGCTTCAGGGAGCTGGTCGAGGGCCGGTGCGACGACCTGCCCGAGCAGGCTTTCTACATGGTCGGGACCATCGACGAGGCGCGCGAGAAGGCCGAGCGGCTGAAGGGCGGCAAGTAGGCGGAGCGGGGGGCGGCGAGCCGTGGCAGAGCTGGGTGAGCGCACATTCAAGCTGGACGTGGTGACGCCCGATCGGCCGGTGATCAGCGACGAGGTGACGGAGCTGATCGCCCCTGGGTCCGAGGGCTACTTCGGCGTCCTGCCGGGCCACACCCCGTTCATCACCACCCTCGGCATCGGCGAGCTCACCTACTGGAAGGGCAAGGATGAGCGGCACCTGGCCGTGACCTGGGGCTACGCAGAGGTGCGGGGGGACCGGGTGGTCATCCTGGCGGAGTCGGCGGAGCGCGCCGAGGAGATCGATGTGGAGCGCGCCGAGCGGGCACGCCGCCGGGCCGAGGAGCGCCTGCAGGCGTGGTTCGGCGGGGAGGAAGAGACCGATTTCGCCCGGGCCCAGGCCGCCCTCTACCGGGCCCTGAACCGCGTGCAGGTCGCCCGCAAGGGCCACTGATCCCGAGGATTCACGAAATAGCCCGTGAATCCTCGGGATCATAATGACCAAGTGCTTCCCTGATCCACCGATCCGCGAATCCACCGGTTAACGAGCGCTTCTTTTTCTTTCCCCGTCCCCTAACCCCCGACCCCTGTCCCCCGTTCAATCCAGGTCTGCCGCGATCTGGGCCAGCAGGGGCTCGATCGTGAGCGGGCCCAGGCCCAGGTCTGCCGCCAGTTCGTCCACCGTCCGGCGCTGCCCCTCGCGCCACAACTCCAGCAGGAAGGGCCCGGTCCGGTCGTTCCGGAACCATTCCTCGTCGAAGCGCTGTCGCAGCTGGTCGCGCAGCTGCGCCTCGAAGACCCAGGCCCGAAGGTAGCGCGCCGCGTAGAAGAAGGGATCCACGTCGGCCAGGTACAGCTCCCCCGGCCACTCCACCAGCGTGGCCTCACTCAGCAGGTCCCGGTAGGCGTCCGCGCAGCGCGAGATCGCCCCTTCGGAGTGGAGGAACAACTCGTAGTCCAGTTTGGCGGCATAGCGGCGGAGGTACCAGAGCTTGTGCAGCGCAGTGAACCGCAGTAGGTCCGCGGATTGGGAGACCCCGGCGAAGCGCTTGAGCCAGGTCCGCTCGCGCATCTGCCCGTCCATCAGGAAGGCGTGGGCCTCGGTTACCGAGGGGT
>Ga0316616_100000703_pt1 | contig 11748 bp, 16 predicted proteins | sample OWC_Aug_M1_C1_D1_FD_207660 | JGI IMG/M metagenome (GOLD analysis project Ga0316616, IMG submission 207660) | Wetland soil microbial communities from Old Woman Creek delta, Ohio, United States - OWC_Aug_M1_C1_D1_B | ecosystem: Environmental > Terrestrial > Soil > Wetlands | place: USA: Ohio... | reverse complement strand
CGCCGACGATATTCTTAATTATTTATTAAAACCAAACCCTTTTCCTTTGATGTTCTGGAACAATCTTACACAATTTAATTGAAAGAAGACCATCTTCGAATGATACTTCCTTCACCTCAACATCATCAGAAATTGTCCATGTCCTGGTAAATGCTCTATTGGCAAGTCCATGGTGGACATATTCTTTATCTCCATTAACTTCCCTTTCACCTTCAATGTAAAGTTTGTTGTTTTCTGTATAAACAGTAATCTGATCTTTCTTAAATCCTGCAAGAGCTACTTCAACTCTAAACACAGTATTACTTTCTTTGATTACATTATATGGTGGATAGTTTGTATCTGTCTGATGTAGTGCTCCAATTCTATGAAACCACTCATCCATACCAATGGAATACTTGTCAATATCATTGAGAAATTTTTCAATATTTCCCGTGTTATATTTTGTCAGTGAGTACATAATAGACCTCCTAAAGCGTCTTTTGGAATGTGAACCCTATTGGCATTCACATTATTAATTATAACAGAAATCATAAAAAATGGGGATGTAAATCCCCAACAAAATTATTCAGTTATCTCTACTTTTTTCTTTTTTGCACCAATATTATATTTGGTTTCTAGAATCCAGTCACCCTTATCCTTATAAGAAAGAACTTTAATTTGATTCAGAGGAGCAATGTCTTGAATTTTATTGACATCAACTATAGTAATTAGACCCCAATCTGCCAACAGTTGGGCAATCCTATTACGTCTTTGAACATCATTGATAGTAAGATTTGCATGTTTACCATCAAGTGCAAATAGTTCTTTAAAGTGTACCAGATAATATTTACCTTGCTTATGAAGAATGTGGCAAGATTGATAAATCTTTTTTTCTTTTCTAGATGCCACACCAATTCTAGTGAGTGTTTCACGAACCTTTAGAAAATCATCAGGTTCATTCAAAATAACTTCCACCATTTGATTGGCAGACCACTTCACTTCAGGTTCATTAACTACACTCATTTTCTTCCTCCAGTTTCAAGTTTTGCTTTAATAAAATTAATTTGGTCTTGTGAAAGGATTTTCAAAGCTTGCTTTGCTTTCTCATTACTATATCCATAGTAAGATTTAACTAATTCAAGATCTTTGATTTTCTCTTGCTTAATCCAAGGAGAATATCTTTTCCTTGTCCTCACAGTATTTATAAAAAAATCATATTGCAACTTCTTGTCTAATGAGTGGTTCTTATTCATTTCATTAGAATACATTAATGTATCGATTGTTCCAGATAAACATCTATTGATGATATATGGTGCATAATCTTTTTTGGAGGATACATCTTCATCCATAATATTCTTTTTAGTTTGGTTGATTGAGTTCAACCAATCTTTCAATTCATAACTCATAATTAATCAATACCAGTTCTTTTCGCTCATGTTGTTCTCTCATGTAGTCGCCAACAGAACGCATAGTGTATGTGTGAGCAAACTCAATTGCTTTCCAATCTTCAAATCTTTCCTTAATTAACTGAGAAGAATTATAACTAACCATCATATCCATATTATTAGAATCACAATCAGCAACAAACTTATCGTGATCAAATCTTTTATGCATTGATCCTTTATTCCCATAGAGATTATCCTTAATGTCATAAGGAGGATCAAGATACATAAAAGCACCCTTATTTCCATCCATCAAATAATCATAGGAATAATTAGTTATACGCCACTTTTCAATCAGACTTGAGTATTCTTTTAATTTGTAGATTCCCCTCAGAGAGAAATTAGAATTACTTGCTTGCTCTGAGAAAGATGAACTTTCTGTGAGACCACTAAAAGAACATTTGTTAACAATATAGAAAGCAACAGCACGATTAAAGTTAGTTTCAGACTCATCATTGATATGCCCCTTTGATTTGATAAAAAGTTCCCTTGCCAATTCTGGAGTATTATAGGCAAGTTTGCAGTCAACTAATTCATTCTGCAAATCACTTCCAAACATTTGAAGTTGTTGCCAGAAGTTTACAAGAGGTTCATACAAATCATTTACCCAAATATCCAGGTATGGATATTGTTTTGTAATATAGATGGCAACACTTCCACCACCAAGAAGTGGTTCTCTAAATTGATCGTAATTTTTAAGATCAGGAAAATATTGTGAGATTTTTTGTACTGCTCTAGATTTTCCCCCAGGGTAACGTAATGGAGTCTTAAAGTCTTTCATAATCGGGTTTGTGATACTTCAAATATTCCCAAAAGGTAAGTTTCATTTCTTTCTGAGTCATCCCACAATGCTTTGCTGCAGCAGGAAGAGTCATCTTTGCCCTAAAGAGTGCTTCATTTGCCTCTCTAACATTCTCTGGAGTTGTTTTAATTGGAATATCTTTTAGATTATTATAGTTCATTTAAAATTACACTCCACCATCATTTCTGTAAGTGCTGCAAGAAGATTAATTTCTTGGTCTGCAACAAATGCTGATTGATACTGATACTTTGCCACAATCAAAACCACTGCTGCAATACTTGGACCATCAACCTTTTCATAAAGAGCATCATAGACCTTCCTAAGAATAATGGATGCATCATTATCTATATTTGATGCCACCCATTTTCTAACCTCTGGAAAATTCTTTTCCTTAAGATTATTAATCAAATCATTGACTGATACATCAGAAAATGTGGTTAGAATTCCAGAGTCAATCTTTCCACTTACAGAGTATCTTTGACACTCATTAAGGACCCTCCTCCAATCTGGGAAATGACTGTTGATAATTTGTGCAAGAACTTTCTGCTCAAATTCAATCCCTTCTCCCTCAAGAATAGACCCGAGACGCTTGAAGAATTCGCCTGCAAGTTTTGCTTTTTCTCTTCCTTTGATACTAAATTCAACAACTGCACATCTGGAGTGGAGAGGTTCAATGATCTTGTTCTTGTAGTTGCAGGTGAAGATGAATCTACAGTTTTTATAGAACGTCTCAATATTTGCCCTAAGTAGGAGTTGTACATCTGTGGTGGTATTGTCTGCCTCATCAATAATGATGACTTTGTGTTTTCCAGTTGCTTGAAGTGATACGGTCGAAGCAAAGTTCTTTGCTTGATTCCTGACAGTATCAAGAAATCTACCTTCGTCTGATCCATTGATGACATAATAATCTGCTCCTAATTCTTCACATAATGCTTTTGCTACTGTAGTTTTTCCACATCCTGCAGGACCAGCAAGCAAAAGATTTGGCACTTCTCCTTTATCTACAAAGTCCTGAAATGTTTTCTTAATGTCTGCTGGTAAAATACATTCTTCAATTTTCTTTGGACGATACTTCTCTACCCACAAAAACTGTTCTCTCATAATAAAATTTAATAAAGGTTCAATCAACCAAAGGTTGAGTCTGGTTCAAGAGCAATAAAATACTTCAAATTATACTTCTGGTTAGTAAACTTAGCAGAAAGTTTTTTTGAGATCACAACATCATAAGATCCAGGAATAATTTTAATATTTTCTTCCTTGAAATTAAACACAAATTCTACATCAGTCTCACCAACAACCAAAGAATATTCATTGGAAGTATCATTATTCTTGTCACGAACAAGAAGGCGAATTACTCCAGATTCACCAATAACAGAAAGATCTGGAAGTTTATAAACTGCAGATGCTTTTTTAAGTTTATCCAACTGAGAATGCTCAAGTTGGAAACACACATCTTGAGTTGGAAGATCAATATCCTTATCTGGAGGAGATACAATTACATCAGGGTCAGCAAAGAAATATTTGACCTTACGCTTACCTTCTCTGATCACTAGGTGAGAATCATTGGAGAAATCAATATCAGGATCTTGGTGAAGTCCAAGACCATTTAGAAACTCATTCAGATCATAAATTGCAAAGTCCTTTGGGAATTCTTCCTCAACATCTGCCACTGAATAGATGTTTTTCAGGATGGACATAGTTTTAATTGTAGAACCCTCTTTAATCAAAATAGATTGATTAATTGAAGAGAAGTTTTTCAGAATAGTAATGGTGTTATCAGAAAGTTTCATTTTTGCTCAACAAGATTAAGGTGATTAATCAAAAGAATAGTGTAGTGGAGAACTTTGAACAAGTCTGCTCGTGGTGTTCCCTTAGTATCATACCTATCAATATATTTTGTAACATTACCTGCACAAAATCCTTCACGACGATTGTGTTTGATTTTATCTAGTGTTTGCTCAGTTCCACCACTAGTCCTGTCCACATAGTGTTGATTATAAGTGCTAGCAATATACTCTTCTAGTTGTTTGAGGATTTTGTCCTCATTATATTTCCAAAATCCATTGTTGTTTGTTTTTTCTTCCATTCCAGTAATCACATCAAAAACATTTGAATCTTTGAACCAAAACCCATCATCAGTCATTTCCCAACCCTCAGATTTTAATTTTTCAAAATCATTCATAACAAAATTTATATTTGTCAATAATCATGATACCACTGTATTCAGTCTGAGTCAACCATCATACTGAATCCTTTTACCTTTTCAAACTTAATTATAGAATCAAATTTATCCACCAATTCATCAGTTTTATGGGATATCAAAAACACATTAGATTTATTAATAATATATTTGATAATTTTGGTAAAGTTATCAGTCCCATAATCATCCAAAGAACTGTCAAATACTTCATCCAAAATTAGAAGATTTGTATTGATTGAGTTTTTAACTTTAGCAATTTCTCTCCATGTAAAAAGTAATGATAGATCTATTCTCATTTTCTCACCTTCACTAAAAGATGCATATGAGAAATCCTCATAAATTGGGTTTAGTGCCTTTTCATTAAACTCCTGATCTAAAGTAAAGTTGATTGGAAACTCAAATATTTCCAAATACTTGTTTAGATTTTTATTGATTAGGGGCAAATATTTTTTTATGATTTTTGACTTTGCTCCATCATCTTTAAGTAAAAGATGAATGAATTCGTAATTTAAAAGTTCTTCTTTCTTTGATGAAATATCCACTACAACTTCATCAAAACTTGCTTTGAAATTGTTTAACTTTTCATATTCAGAATCAATTTTTGTGTTTCTGGAGACAAGTTTTTGAACTTCTTGTTGAAGGTCTCTGTATTGCCTTTCAAATTCAGATACTTTAACATTGTTAGTATTGATTTCATTGTTGAGTTTAGTAATCTCCTCTGAAATTTCTAAGAATTTTGTTTCATTTTGTTTTTCATCTTGAATTGTTTTTTCAAGTTCTTCACAAGCAGACTTTAATTCAGTTTTTTTATCTTCAATGTCTGCTATCTTATTTAATCTAAATCTTTCATCTAGATCTTGAGTGCAGGTTGGGCAAACCACATTGCCATTAAAAAAATCTTGCTCTTCAGAAATCATTGATACCTTCTGAAGTAATTTTACTTTTATAGTATCTAATTTTTTTAGCTTTGTTTTTGAAGATGATACTTGATCAAGATCTTTAGTTTTATCTTTAATATAAGTCAATAGAGATTCATTTAAATCTGTTATTGATTTTTTCTTATCTATAAGATCATCTAATTTTTTATTCTTTTCTTCTATGTCTTCTGCATTTCTTTTTTCCAATTCTAAGATAAAATTATTTTGAGTATTGATTTTATCTTGAGCATTTTCTTTTTTATATTGAAGTTCCTTTACTTCATCCCTTAGAGATTTGATATTGACCTTAGCAATATCATTCATTGAAGAGAATACTTTTATAGACAAAAGATCTTCAACAACTTCCCTTCTATGCTGGGAAGAAAGTTGCATAAATGGAATAAAATTACTAGACCCAAGAACTACAATTTGAGTAAATGATTTATAATTGAGTTTGAGTACAGTTTGCTCTAACCACTTTTGCTGATCATTTGCAGAGGAACTTTGATTCAATAAATCACCATTTTGATAGATCTCAAAAATAGTAGGTTTGATCCCTCTTATAACTTTCCACTTGTTAGGTCCAATCTCAAATTCAATTTCAACTACACAATCTTTCTCATTTACAGAATTGGCAAGTTGATTCTTATTAATTCTTCTGAATGGTTTATTAAACAAAACAAAGGTAAGAGCATCCAAAAATGTACTCTTACCTGCTCCATTCTTTCCAATGATTAGGGTGGATGTATTTTTTATAAAATTTATTTCAGTCCAATAATTACCTGAGGATAGAAAATTTTTATATTTTATTTTTAGAAATTTTAACATAATCAGGAGGAACTACAATGTCATTGGAGGTAATTATAACATACTGATATCCCAAGTGCTCACATGCCATAACTGCTACTTCTTTAGATACTTCTGTTATTTCCATTCCAGGATAATTCAATATATTCAACATTTCAAGATATCTTTCTGCATCATCTTCTTCTTCAAAAATAAACAGAACATTTTCGCCATATTGATTAGATATGGCATATGCTCCCTCTTGTGGTCCTTCAGATGCAGTAAGTATATACATTACACTAGTTGAAATGATTCTTGATAAATTGAAGTTAAAATTTGTTTGATTCTACTTTTATTTAACTCAATTTCAGATTCATCAACATACTTTTTCAGTAGTGATAATGTGTCTTCATTTTTAACTTCATCTTCAGCATCAAAATTTTCATTGATAGAAACTTCTTCTATAATTTTTAAATCTTGTATGTTTTGTTCCAACAAGAAATCTAGAAACTTTTCATACTTAATTTTATCTTTTTTCTCTTTAACTATAAGTTTTACTATACAATTTTCATAGTCTTGTAAATCATACAGAGCATCATCCATATAATTTATTACTCTGAACATTTTATAGGGATTATCAATATATTTCAATTCATAAGTTTCTGTGTCAAAAATAGCAAATCCTCTTTTGTCATTATAATCTGACCAGTACATCTCATATGGATTTCCAATATAGAAAATTTTACCATCATCACTTCTAGTATGATAGTGTCCAGAGAATACCCTATCAAATTTATCAAATACCTTCTTGTCCCTCCCATTGACCTGTGGATGACCTCTCTGGGGATAGAAGTCATTCAACTCTAGATGACCCATAACAACCCTTGCAGGGGTCTCTCTGATGGCATTCAGGGAATCTTGTTCACTCTCTGGGGTTATCCAAGGCAAAAATAATATGTCAGTGCCATCTACATTAACTGTTTTTGGTTTAGTGTAAATGTTAATATTATCATATCCATCCATCAATAAGATTGGACTGTTTAAATTGGTAGTATTCTTATAAAAGATATCATGATTCCCTACAGTCAAATGAACCTTGTAATCTTTCAGTGGATCTAAGATTGTCTTTTTTGTCCACTCAATACTCCAATAATCTGTAGTCTTTCTATTATCAAAAATATCACCCATATGAACTATGGTATCAATATTTAATTTTCTTAATGTAGGGAAAAATACATTATTATAAAATCTTTCAAAATATTCATGAAAGATTTTATTTCCCCTTTTAAAATTGAAATGAGTATCTGTAATAATAGCTACAAGAGTCATGAAAATCTATAATTAATATTGTCTTTGATTCCATTCATATCAGAATAATCTCCACCAAGATCAGAAGTATCTGCAGTGAATACTTGATCAAAGCTGGACTTTTCAATGATTTTAGATTTTATTTCTAACTGCTTTTTTTCTTTAGCAATTCTTCTTAGGAATGCATAGTACACAATCTGTGTGAAGTATGCAAATGGATTAGTTCTACTGATATCATAATTGTCTATGTATTGAATGCAGTTCTCTACACCATCACAAATCATTTCATCCTTAAACATATAATTGACAAAGTTTGGTTTATATGCTAGATGATTTGCAATTCTCAAAAAACAATCGCCAATATAATTGCTGACCTTTGGTTTTGGTAAGCTATTATCTTTTGCATGATTTACTTTATGTCTGTACTCAACCAAAGCAGCATAAAAGTCCTTATTGTTCACATAGTGTTCAGACTTTTTTTTTGTTTTTTTCATTATCATTAATTGCATCTTTAGTTTTTCTCAATAATAAATTTTAGTTATCACCATTATACACTGTGGAATGAAAGTTGACAAGTTACCAAAACATGAGTAGGATCACTCTGTTAGGTTTGAAGGATAGGTACTATTTAGTTTTATAGATGTTCTCTAAGAATACTCTTGCTTCATCAACTTTGGATATGAATCCCATCTTTCTATCCATGTCTACATTTGAATTCGTATTTTGATTTAGATACTTTTTATATACTTTAATAATTTCATTAGTTCTAACCTCAGTCATAGTAATAACTTTATTTAAGTTTATTATATACATTTCATCATCAGGAACATTTAACCAAGGTTTAATTTTATAACCTAGGATATTACCTCTTCTAGATTCAATTATTTCTATTAAGACTGGATTGTCTAAAATAAGAAATGTATCCTCTTCTTCATAGCTAGGACAAACAAGAGAAAATATTTCTTCTCCAGATATTAGTTTAATTGATGCATAAAATTCTTGTTCCATCATTTTTTAAAGTTAACAGTAATAATTTCATAATCAAAGTTTTCTTCATTATAAATTTTAATTCTTTCTATTAGATGATTTAAAGTATAATTTTTCTTTGATTTGTATTTAATTTCATCAGCTATATCATAGAGAGTTGCTGATACTTTTTCCTTTCCTTTTCTCAATACCCTACCTATACTTTGGAGGTTTCTGATTCTTGATTTACTTGGGGATGCAAAGACAACATTGTGTAAATTTCTAATATTGATACCTGTACTAAAAGTGCCATAAGAAGCAACAATAATTGCATTTGACTCTTCTTCTGTAATTTTTCTTACCAATTCTCGTTCTTCAGTATCCACTCCACCATGAATAAAAAATATTCTTCTATCTTCACTGGCATCTTTATTTATCATTTCATAAAGAGGTTCACCATGAGTTGCTACCCTATTGAACAATACTAAAGTATTTCCTTTCAGGTCTAAAACTAAATTCTTGATAAAATTATTTCTTTTTGAGTTTCCAATTAAATATTGAACTTCCTCCTCATAGTCGTTAAACTCATGCTCTGGGTGAGATAGAAGAAGAACTTTAATCTTTAGTTGTGAAAGGTATCCCTTTTTAATTAAGTCATCAGTCTTAATTAACTTATATGTTGGTCCAAATAATCCTTCAAGAACAAGTTTATGAGTCTGAGATCCATCCAATGTTCCAGTAAATCCAAATCTATATTTTGCATCATGCAATTTACTCATGATACTAACCAATGATTTAGATTTAAATTGATGTGCCTCATCACCAATAACTACATCATAGTTCTCAAAATAAGATTTATCTAATTTATAAATGGATTGCCATGTGGATATGGTAACAGGTCTTTGTACATCCCTAGACATTCCCCCATATATTTTATGGCAATATGTTTCTGCATCCCATCCATAATCTTCAAAGTCCTTATACATCTGTTCAACTAAAGATGTTGTTGGAACTATCAGAAGTATGTTCATGTTCTTTTCAGTAAAGTATCTCACAACTGAATAGATCATTAAAGATTTTCCAGATGCAGTTGGAGATAGCAATAATTTTCTTTTATATTTCAATGCATCATAAACCCCTTGAATTTGATATTCTCTGGGTTCATGTGTGCAAATACTTTTCATGTAATCCTTCACACCTTCCATTGAAATAGAATCATCTATTTCTCCAGGTACTCCATAGTATTTGTTATTTTGAAATTCAAATTTATATTTGTAATTCTCACAAAATGAAACAAGTTTATCTAATAGTCCAGCATAAATTTCTCCAGTCTGGACATTAAATAAACGTATCTTTCCATCCCAATGCTTACTTCTATATTGGGGCATGAATTTTGCACCAGGAACATCAAATGTGAATTGATCACTCAATTCATACTTAATGTGTGGGTCACATTCAATCTTTAGAAAGATTTCATTTTTTTTACTTATAATAAGATCTGACATATTACATTCCTGATTGGAATCTCAAAAAATCTATTGAGTTTTTAATTTGATAAGTTCTATTAGAAATCATTTTTATAATTTCTTCTAGATATTTTAATATTGTATCATAATATTCAATTTTCATAAAGATATCTGATAGGTTGTTATCTGCTTCCAGATATCTGTTTAATCCTTCTTTATCTCTTATCTTATATGGAAATGGTTCTTCCTTGTATATCTCTGGATCTGCCTTTCCATTATAATAATTATACCTTTCTAATCTTTTTTGCTTGTATTGTAATTCTGTTTTTTTCCTCAACAGAGAAAAATTGTTATACATTTCATAATATTTTGCATGTAAAGAGGCAACTTTTAAAGATTCATTATGTAAATCATCTATGTTGATTTCAGAATCCTCTTTCCACATAATTTGAATATCATCAAGAGAAATCATACTGGAGTGTTTACAGTGTTAATTATTTCGTAGTAAGTATACTTAAAATTGACTTCTGCTGTAAAGTATCTTATGTCCTCTACTGTTGCATCAAAGTCAAGTGCTGACAAATATGTTGGGAATAATCCAGAAAAAACTACCTTACCAACTGGAGTAAAATTGCTACCTAAAATTTGTAAAGTGCCATCTGAAGTTTCAAAAAAATTTCCTCTTTGCTTTTGGAAATTTGAATCAGTTCTAGATTCTTTAAAGTCTTTATATTGCTCTAGACTTTCTGGGAATCCTAAACCCCTCATCCAATCTTGAATCTGAGTATAATTCTCCAGGTATTCATCTACAAGAAATCTAAGTCTAAAATCTTCAAAAACCATTTTATCACCAGGGATGTCAATATTTTTTCCATATCTGGTCATAACTGCAGATCCTAAAGTGATTGCAGGAACTCCTGCAAAGTTCGAGAAAAAATCTACTTTAGGTGCTTCAACCAAGTTGAATTTAAATCCTGCAGGAGATAGAAAATTTTTATTTGATAATTGATTCCCCCAAGCACTATTAGTCATATTGTTCTTTTTTAATTATTTATTTGCATAAAAAAAGACCCCCTTTTGGGGGTCCTTGAGGAATCAAAAGAAACTCACATGAGGTTCTTGATTTGTACTCTTCTGTAATATCTGTTGGTGTTCTGTGCAATTCTACCTGCACCAACTGCAGTACCCTCAGCAAATGGGTTGGCAACCATACCATATCTGGTCTTGAAGCCAATCTTGGGCTGGAAGGTGTCCTGACCAACTGCACGTACCATCTGGAGAGGTACATATGGGCAGTAGAACAGACCTGCATCATAAGGGTTGGTTCCCTTATAACCTACAACATAATACTGCTCAGCAGCAAGGTTTGCAGCATAAGGATCAATATAAACCTTGAACTTACCATTGAGAACACCAGCAAAAGTATTGCCAGTATCATCAACATTCAGGTTAGTATTGAGTGCAGGGGTGTAATCAAGCAGACCTGCCATGGTGAGTGCAGAAGCAACATCAGCAGAGCAGAGGATTACATTACCCTTCCCTCTTCTTGTTCTTTGAGCGATAGCATTAGCATCTCTCTCAAGTTGGAACAGAAGACCCTTGAACTTCTCAACTGACCATCTACCATTTGAATCAACATCAAGGTCAAAGATACCAGCATTAGCAACATTGGTCTGAGCACCAGGCTCAGCAATCTTGTAAATGGTTCTGATGACTTCTCTGTTAATTTCAGCAAGAATCTCAGTTGAAAGAATATTGGCAAGCTCAGCCTCAGCATCCAGACCATGGATTGCCTTGAGGTCTTGTGCCAGTTCCAGGGTGTACTCAGCCTTGAGTGCTCTGCTCTTTGCAGTTACAGAGATTTTCTCAATGCTGAATGCCA
>Ga0316616_100000700_pt1 | contig 11765 bp, 5 predicted proteins | sample OWC_Aug_M1_C1_D1_FD_207660 | JGI IMG/M metagenome (GOLD analysis project Ga0316616, IMG submission 207660) | Wetland soil microbial communities from Old Woman Creek delta, Ohio, United States - OWC_Aug_M1_C1_D1_B | ecosystem: Environmental > Terrestrial > Soil > Wetlands | place: USA: Ohio... | reverse complement strand
AGAAGCTGGGGCTGAAGGCCGCCGTGGAGGAGTTCGAGTTCGGCTCCTACGAGATTGAGCGCGCGCAACTCCACGTCGGCGGACTCACTTGCCGGCCGTCGCTCGTGGCCTTCAACCCCTACGCCGGTGTGTTGCGGTTCGAAGGGGTCGCAACCCTGGTCGAGCGACGGGGGCAGGATTCAGGCGCGTTACACGATGTCGAGAACGGCTACCTGGTTTCGGCTGAGCCGGAGGACTTCTTCCCGTTGATGTTCAAGAAGCCCAGGCTCCTCGTTTTCGTGGACCGTTCGGAGTTCGCCAGGCTGACGGCAAGTGACGACCGTCGCTTCGCGCTGACGATCAAAGGGCGGCCGGTCCGCCTCACGTCGGCGAACGTGATCGGCGAGGTGGCAGGGAACGCGGGCGCAAGCCGGCAGATCGTCGTGTCGGCGCACCTCGATGCGTACAGGACCAGCCCAGGGGCGAGCGATAACGCATCGGGCGTTGGCGTGCTGATTGAGTTGGCGAGACACTTCAAATCCCTGGGGCCTCGTCTGAAGACGCGAGTCACGCTCGTCGGTTTCGGAGCCGAGGAACTCGGTGTCCTCGGCTCCAGGGCCTACGTCTCGAAGCACTCGCAGGAACTTCGCGACTGCGTGCTCAATCTCAACGTCGATGCCATTGGGGGCCCGACAGGCCCGTTCGTCGTGACGCTGGGCGGTGTGTCCGGGGGGGCCGCGCACGTCGGCGAGCACCTGTTCCCGCCGGACCTAATGGACAAGGCGTGGGAGGGCCTGGACGGCGAGTGGAGACTGCTCGACCCTCGGCTTCTCCAGGCCGCCACCGCGGCGAATCGACCCGAATGGATCAAGCACATCGTCGATGAATGCTCCAGCGCGCTGGACATCGCGGTTGAGCACACGGGGAACTCCGGCTCGGATGATCTCTCCTTCACGCAGGCGGGCGTCCCCGCGACGTCGGTCGGCTACGGGGGAGGGCCCCAGCACGGTCCCGAGGACGATGTCGGGCACGTTCGCAAGGCGAACCTGACGACGGTTGGCAGGTTGGTCGCGTGTATCGTCGAGCGGATTGGCGCCGGGTCCGTCGCCCGGTAACCGCGCGCCGCCACGCGGACGATTTCCCCGGTCCATTTCCCTGGCTGAATCTCCCGGCTGAGCGCGTATAAGTCTGGCGGCGGTCCGCCGGTGCTCCTGGCCACGACTTATTGGCACGTCCTGATGCGTCCCTCCTCCAGCGTCGGCTGTGGAACGCCTTACGGGCCATAGGGGGCGCGTCCGGTTGTCCGCGGAGGCTGAGGTCCGCCTTCGCTATGTTCCAGCCTGCGACCCTCTTCGCATTGCCGCGGCGAGACAGCCTTCGCGCGACCGGAACTCCTCGGAGGGTGGCCCTTCGACTCGCTCCGCTCGCTCAGGACACCATTCGCCTCGGCCACTCCGGGGTGGCCTGCCATGAGCGAGGCTGGTGCCCTTCGACTCGCGGCGTCCGGTCCGGCTCGCTCAGGACACCATTCGACTCGGTCGGTTTCGGGAACGTGGCTTGCCATGAGCGAGGCTGGTGCCCTTCGACTCGCGGCGTCCGGTCCGGCTCGCTCAGGACACCACTCGACTCAGTCGAATGGCCCGCCACGAGCGAAGGAGCGGAGCGACTGAGTCGAGTGGTGCCGGAGGAGGGAATCGAACCCACACGGGGGGTGAACCCCACGGGATTTTGAGTCCCGCGCGTCTGCCAGTTTCGCCACTCCGGCACGTCAGGGCGGGCGCGAGGCAGCCGAAGCCCGAGTATAACACGCGGGTTCGGCGGCCCCCGGGGCCGCCAACCCTCAGAACCGCATGTTCGCCGTGAGCACCGCGCTGACGCCCTGCGCGAGCACCGCCCGCGGGTCGGTGCTCGCCGGGTAGGCCCGGTCCAGCAGGTTGCGGACGTTGAAATTGAGGTCGACCCACGGCGCCAGCGTGGCTCCGGCCAGCGCGTCCACGACGGTGTAGCCGGGCATGCGAACCTCTGTCGGGCCCGGCCGGCCGTCGACGTCGTAGAACGAGCCACGCAGCTGCACGAAGCCCCTGGCGGTCACCGGCCTTCGCAGGCCCAGCGTGAACGTCGCCGGCGGCATGTCGTCGAGCGCTGCGTCGTCATCGAGCGCGATGCCGCGCGTCACGGTGGCGGTCGACTCGAGGGAGAGGTGCCAGCCCAGCTGCGCCTGGACCTCCAGCTCGAGGCCGCGGATGCGGGCCTCGCCGCGGTTCCGGAAGAAGAAGTAATCCGGGGCGGTCTGGTAGCGTTCGATCAGGTCCTTGATGTTGTACTGGAAGGCGAACAGGCCGAGCCGGACCCGCGAGGCGGTGTACCGCATCCCCGCGTCGAACTGCACGCTGCGTTCAGGTTTCAGATCGGGGTTGCCGGTGATGTATCCCCGGCCAGTCGGCCCGCGATAGTAGCGGTCCGACACCGTCGGATCGCGGAACCCGCTGCCGGCCTGCACCACGAACGACACGCCGGCCCAGGGCCCGACGGTGAGCGAGCCGCTGCCCGACAGCGCCCCGTTCGACGTCTCGTGCTCGCCAAAGTAGCCGCCGCTGTTGTTGCTGGTCATGTAGTCGCCGCGGATGCCGGCGGCGACCGTCGCCTTCGGATTGATCGCCGCCTCGACGGAGGCGTAGGCTCCGGTGTCGTTCCGCCGCGCCTCTCCGATCGACTCGCTGAAGACCTCGCTCGCCACGCTGCCGTCAAGCGCGTAGTTGGTGACGGTATCGGTCGCGTGGACGTTGAACCTCCCGTTGACGTCGACGCCCATCTCGAACCGCGCCACCGAGTAGAGGCGCTCGGCGGACACGCGGACCTGGAAGTCGTTCGCCTCGTAGTCGGCCTCTTCGAGCGTGCGCCCGCGCGTGGCCGTCGCGTAGCGGTCCTGGTCGGTCACCTGACGGTAGCTGCCGACGAACGTGTTGACCGTCACGCGCTCGAACCCGCCAACCTGCCGCAGCTCGTACTGCGACGTGAAGCGGTGCGAGTCCTCGACGGGATAGTAGAACCGCACGGTGGTCGAGTTGTTCCTCGGACGGCCGATATCGCTGCCGAAGTCGCTCTGCCAGCTGGAGCCGAACAGGCCCTTGCCGAGTTCGTACTCGCCACGTGCGAGAAAGCCCTGGTCGGTGGCGCCGGAATTGAACACGTCTCCCTGGGGGCTGCGGTAGTCGTCGAAGTCTCGGTAGTGAGCCTGCAGCGCGATGCCGCCCTTGCCCAGGCCCTTCGAGATCTCGGCGCCGATGCGGCCCTGGGGCGCGCCGGCTCCGAGCGCGCCCACCACGCGTCCAGCCAGCGGGGCCGCGGGATCGATGCGCCGCGTGCGCGCGTAGATGACGCCGCCGAAGGCGTCCGAACCGTACGCCACCGACCCCGGCCCGCGTGCGATCTCGATGCCGTCGAGGACGAAGGGATCCAGGAACGTCGCGCTGGGACCGACGCGGCGGTCGCTCGTCACGCGCGCGCCGTCGAGCAGGATGAGCGTCCGTCCCCTGGCCAGTCCGCGGATCGCGGGCACGGCGGCGTGGCCCTCCGACACGGTCGACACACCGGCGACCGTCTCCAGCGCCTGCGTCAGGTTGGCCGGCTGGCGGGTCTGGATCTCCTGCGACGGCAGAAGCGTCGTGGCGTTCGCCATGGTCGCATCGATGTCCGGGGCAGTCCCGGCGGTGACGGTGACGGTCTCGTCGACAAGCGGGGAGATCCTGATTTCCAGAATGCCGTCAGGAGGGATCGATTCGACCAGGACGGGTTTCGTGAAGCGCTCGCCGGCCAGGATGACCAGCACCTCGAACGGCGGCGTGAGGTCGGGCTTCCACGAGAACCGGCCGTCGGCGTCCGTATAGACCGCCCCGGTCCGGCCGAGGATCGTCACCTCCACCTTGGAAAGCGGCTGCCCTGTCCGCTCGTCGACGACACGCCCCTCGGTGGCGTACGCGGTTGTTCCACTCAGGAGCACGACCAGGCAGAAGAGTGCGCTGGCCCACGGCGACCCGCTCAGACGCATAGTGGCGACCTCAGGGGGATGGCAGACTCGGAGGAACACTACTACAGTCGGTCGGAGTTTGTTTACCGGGTGCTCACACGCCGGTACAACGTCTGGCTCTGCAAGAACTTGGCGTTGATCCCGACGACCCGGCAGGCCGCCTCACCTTGGCGGACGAGGACCTTTCGCCGGGCCAGCAGAAGCGAAGAAAAAGCGAAATCTTCGTGAAATACGTGGTAATTTGATTGATTTGCGGCCAAATCCCGGTTACAATGGCTATGTTGTAGGTGCCTCCGGCCCTCCGACCTTTCGACCACACCACGAGAAAGTGAGGGGACCTCTGTGACATTCCAGATCGGCGACAAGGTCATTTACCCTAATCATGGACTTGGCATTGTCGAGCGCATCGAAGAGAAGACCATCCTCGGGACCACCTGCGGTTTCTACCACCTTCGCATCGCCGCCAACGACACGACGGTGCTCGTGCCTCTGGCGAACGTGGACGGTGTAGGGCTTCGCCGGGCGATTGACGACGGGGAAGTGGACAGGCTCTTCAAGCTGCTCGGGGACGGCAAGATCGACAGCCAGCAGAACTGGAAAGGCCGCTTCAAGGACAACTCCGAGAAGATGCGCACGGGTTCGATTTACGACGTGGCCGACGTGCTGAAGAGCCTCACGCTGCTCAGCAAGTCGAAGAGCCTGTCGTTCCGCGAGAAGCGGATGCTGGACCGCGCGCGGTTCCTCATCATCACTGAAGTGGCGGAAGTCACCAGCCGCGGCGCGACGTCGGTCGAAGGCATCCTCGACCAGGCGCTGTCGAAGTGCATCGCCGCACGAAGCCGCAACATCGAAAAGGCCAAGGCCGCCAAGACCCCCGTCAAGGTGGCGACCGTCAAGCTCGCGGTCGCGAAGCGGGCCAAGGCGTCTTAGCCCGCCGTTTCCATCCCGGTCTCCAAGGCCCGATCCGGCAACGCCGGGTCGGGCCTTTTCCTTTATGATGCGGGTATGGAGCTTCTCGCCGGACTGGGGCGCACGCTGGGGTTCTCGTTCGCGGCGGGCATCAACCTCTATGCCACGGTCGCGATCCTCGGGCTGGCCTCCCGGTACGGCTGGGTCGCGCTCCCGCCCCAGTACAAGGCGTTCGATCACGACTGGGTGATCTACACCGCCATCGCGCTCTACGCGGTCGAGTTTCTCGCCGACAAGATCCCCTGGCTGGACACGATCTGGGACACGCTGCACACGTTCATCCGCCCCATCGGAGGGGCGCTCATCGCGGTCACGACGCTCGGAGACGCCTCGCCGGCGGTAACCGGACTGACGGCGCTCCTCGGCGGCATCGTCGCCGGGAGCACGCACGTGACGAAAGCCGGCACGCGCGTCGCGGCCAACACCAGCCCGGAGCCGTTCACCAACTGGCTCCTCAGCCTGGGCGAGGACATCTTCGTCGTCGGGCTGGGTTTGGTGGCGCTCAAGTACCCGGTGCTGGCGTTGGTCATCGTGGTGGCCCTGCTGGTCCTGATCGCCTTCTTCGCGGCGGTGATCATCCGGGCGTTCAAACGCCGGTTCCGGCGCCCGCCGGCGGGTGCGGCGAACCTCGCGGCGTGCGCAATCGTCGCCCTCGGCCTCGGTGTTTCGCAGGTGCTCTGGGCCCAGACCGCCCAGCCGCCGCAGGGCGGCGCGGCGCAGGCGCCGGCCGCGCAGAAGGAGCCGGAGCAGCGCCCGATTTTCCGCGGCGGCGCGAACTTCGTACGGGTGGATGTGTTCGCGACGAAGAACGGCGTGCCCGTCGAGGACCTCAAGGCGGAGGAATTCGAAATCACCGAGGACGGCGACGCGCAGAAGGTCGAGACGTTCGAGCTGGTCAAGATCCAGACGGGCGGCGACGCGATCTCCAGGGTCGAGCCGCGGACGGTGCGCGAGTCGAGGGAGATGGCCGCCGACCCGCGGGCGCGGGTGTTCGTGCTGTTCCTCGACACCTACCACGTCGGCCAGGGTTCGGCGGTCAATGTCCGGCGCCCGCTCATCAACATGCTGAACCGGCTCGCCGGCCCGGACGACCTCATCGCGCTGATGACGCCCGACATGGCCGCCAGTGATATCACGTTCACAAGGCGGACCGACAAGATCGCGGACCTGATCGAGCGCGCCGGCTTCTGGGGCCAGCGCAACGAGATGATCAAGAAGGACCCGATCGACCAGATGTACGAGCAGTGCTATCCGGCGGAGATGGGGAGCGGCCGGTCGACGTCCGTCGTCGCGGAGGAGATGATCCAGCGGCGGCGGGAAAAGGCCACACTGGACGCCCTCGAAGAGCTGGTGTTCTACCTCGGCGGACTCCGGGAGGAGCGCAAGGGCATCCTGCTCGTCAGTGAAGGCTGGCTGCTCTTCCGCCCGAACAGGGCACTGGCGGACAGCAGCCGGCCCCAGCGGCCCGGCGTGTATGTGGGGCCAGACGGGAAGATCACCACGTCCGATCCGCGGAACTATGCGGGCGTTGATACGTCGCGATGCGACCAGGACAGGATGGCGCTGGCCGGGATCGACAACGCGCGACGCTACCTGGACATCCTGCGGGTGGCCAACCGGTCCAACGCGAGCTTCTATCCCATCGAGCCGCGCGGCCTCGTCGTGTTCGACACCGACATCGGCCCGAATCCGCCGCCGCCCATCAGCGTGGATTTCGACATGCTCCGCCAGCGGCACGAGACGCTGAAGACGGCGGCGCTCGACACCGACGGCATCGCGGTCATGGATTCCAACGACATCAACGCGGGCCTGCAGCGCGTGGTCTCCGACCTGTCGTCGTACTACCTCCTCGGCTATTCCTCGACGAACGCGAAGGCGGACGGCCGCTACCGGACGATCCGGGTGCGCGTGAAGCGGCCCGGTGTCGACGTGCGCGCGCGCAAGGGCTACCAGGCGCCGACTGCGGAAGAAGTGGCGAAGCGCGCGGCACTGACCGCCGCAGCGCCAGCCGCCGATCCCGAGGCGGCGGCGGTCGGCAAGGCGGTGGCGTCGCTCGAAGGCATCAGGGCAAGCGCGGCGTTCCGGTTGACGGTCAGCGCCGGATGGTGGATGCCCGCCGGGGAGCCGGTGAAGGGCCAGCCGCAGGGGGCCGAGCCGGCGCTCTGGATTCTCGGCGAGGTCGACCCCAAGGCGCGCGGCGGCGAGGACTGGGTCAACGGCGGAGAGGCGGACATCGCGCTCACAACCGAGAGCGGCACCACGATTGTCCGCTATACGGTCCCGATTCCGGCGGGCACGAACCGGTTCCAGTCGCGTTTCCCGCGTTCCGCCGAGGACGTGTGGCTCGACCCGGGCACCTACATGCTCCGCGTGCGGGCCAAGCCCGCCGGCAGCGGCATCCCCACGACCGACACCTCGCGCGTCGAGGTGCCGCCGGCCCCGGGGACCGCCGCGCTGGTGATGGGCCAGCCGGCCTACGCCCGTCGGCTCGGCGGCCCCAAATCGGAGGAACTGCCCACGGCCGACCGCCGGTTCCGCCGCACCGAGCGGCTGGTGGTGCAGGCCTCGGCATCGATGGCGCCGGACAGCGTCACGGCCGAACTCCTCGACCGCGGGGGCAAGGTGCTGCCCCTGCCGGTCACGGCGTCCGTCGTGGAGATTGACTTCGTGCGCTGGGCGCGCGCCGAACTGGTGCTGGCTCCGCTGGCGCCGGGCGACTACCTGCTTCGCCTCGCGGCGAAACGGGGCGATGAGCAGGTGGTGACGCTGGCGCCTTTCAGGATCATTCCATAGGGAATAGGCGAGAGGCGAGAGGCGAGAGGCGGGAGGGTCCTGCTCCCTCTCGCCTCCCGCCTTTGCCCTCTCGCCTTACATTACCGCCGTCGGCGGCGCAGGCTCGTCGGCGGCCCCGGCCTTCCGCAGAGGCACGGCAATCAGGTACCACACGATGAACGCCGCCACCGGCAGCGCCAGCCAGGGCGCGATCTCCGCGAAGCCGGACACCGTCCAGAACGTGTGGCTTTCGCGGACACCGACCACCGCCGCGATGAACAGGCCGATGAGCGCCTCGCCGGCGATCAGGCCCGACGCGGCCAATACGCCGGCGTTCTCGACGCGGGCCTTCTGGGCCGCGTTGTAGCCGCGCTTGTCGCGCAGCCTGTCGACGATGCCCCGCACCATGCCGCCGCAGAAAATCGCGAACGTCGTCCCGAGGGGCAGGTACATCCCGACCGAGAACAGCATCGGGCTCTTCACCTTCACGAGGATGAGCGCGATGCCCATCGCGATGCCCACCACGACGAGCGGCCAGGCCATCTCGCCGGCCACGATGCCCTGCGACAGGGCCGCCATGAGGCCGGCCTGCGGGGCCGGATACGTCTTGCCCCCGAAGCCGCCCGCCTCGCCGAACTGTGCCACGTCGGCGGTGTGCATCATGTAGAGCGGGAAGAACATCACCAGGCTGGCGACGATGACGCCGATGATGTCGCCGACCTGCATCTTCCACGGGGTGCCGCCCAGGATGTGCCCGACCTTCAGGTCCTGCAGCATCTCGCCCGCGACCGCCGCCGAGACGCAGCCCACGGCGGCGACGCCGAGCACGGCCATGACGCCGTCGACGCCTTTCATGCCGACAATCACCATGGTCAGCGCCGCCACGATGGTCGTCGTCAGCGTCAGGCCGGACAGCGGGTTGTTCGACGACCCGATCATGCCGACGAGGTTGCCCGACACCGCGGCGAAGAAGAAGCCGGTCACCAGGATGACCAGCGCCGCCACGACGGCCGGCCCGACTGCCTTGGTGAACCCGAGGTAGAGCAGCGTCATCAGCACGAGGATGGCGAGGATGCCGAACCCGACCACCTTGAGGTTGAGATCCTGCTCGGTGCGCTTCGTGGCGGCCGCGGCGGTCGCGGACTTCCGGACGTCCTCGATGCCGCGCCTGACGCCGCCGATGAGGTTCTTGCGCATCCTGAAGAGCGTGTAGCACGCGCCCACCAGCATGCCGCCGACGGCGATCGGCCGCACGATGAACTTCCAGATGTCGACCACCATCGCGCCCCAGGCCGCTTCCTCGCCGCCGTTCCCGGTCAGGTACTGGTCGATGAGCGACGGCCCGAGGAAATAGATGAGCGTCGGCACGAACAGGCCCCACGCGAACAGCCCGCCGGCGAAGTTCAGCGAGCCGAGCTCGGGGCCGATGATGTAGCCCACGCCGAAGTACGCCGGCGTGATGTCGGGCGCCGAGAAATGCGTCACGCCGCCTGTGGTCACCCTGGGCACCGTCTCGCCGATGCCCAGCTTGACGAAGCTCTGCTTCACCGCGCCGACCTTGATGGCCACCTCGTTCGCGGCCCGGAACACCCCGAAGCCGTCCAGCAGCTTGATCACCGCGCCCACGAACATGGCGCGGAACAGCTGCAGCGCGGCTTCCGAACCCTTCTGGCCGGCCTTGTGAATCTCCGACGCGGCGACCGACTCGGGGAACGGGAGCGTGTGGTCTTCGACCATCACGCGCCGCAGGATCGTGACGAACATGATGCCCAGCGTGCCGCCGAGCATCATGAGCGCGGCCGACATCAGGTACTCCTCGGCCATGTTCGCGCGATCGAACTTCCAGAACTTCAGGATGACGAACGCCGGCAGCGTGAAGATGGCCCCGGCGGCCACCGACTCGCCGATCGAGCCGACCGTCCGGGCGAAGTTCTCTTCGAGGATTGATCCCCTGAACAGCCGCAACACGGCCATGCCGATGACGGCCGCCGGGTAGGTCGCGGCGATGGTCATGCCGGCGCGCAGGCCCAGGTACGCGTTGGCCGCGCCGAGGACGACGCACATGACCAGGCCCAGGATGAGGGCCCGCATGGTGAATTCGCGCTGGTCGGATGAGTCGGGCACGTAGGGCACGTGGCCGCCGCCCGCTGCTGGCGTGGTCGCGGAGGTCTGCTTCATAGCGGCGGATCTTACACGACCCCGGCCGCGGCCGTCCACGCTGCCGGAGAAGCCGGCGGGGCCCCGGGCACCCGCCGGCGTCCCGCGCATCCGGGATAGAATGCCTCCCTCCGATGCGTGTCCTCGGCACCGACGCCCGCCACACGATTCGCAATGCCGGCCTGTTGATGGCGCAGCGCGTCCTCCACGTCGCCGGAGCGACGCTGTTCGCGGCGATCGTGCCCCGGCTGCTCGGCCCGGCGCAGTTCGGCCGTTTCACCCTCCTGACGTCCGTGTCCATGTGGTTCGCGCTGCTGAGCGGCATGGGCGCCGTGTCGATGATGACCCGGGCCGTCCCGAGGCTGGTCGCCGCGGGCGACGAGGATGGACTGCGGCGGCTCGCCACGAGCCTCGTCGCGCTCCGCGCCGTCACCGGCGCGTGTTCCGCCGCCGGTTTCTTCCTGGTCGCCACGCTGGTGCTCGGAGAGCCCGACCTGGCGGCGGCGGCGTTCGTCGCCGGGTCCGTCTTCTGCCGGACGGTCGGCAACCTGGGGTTCGCGCTGCTGCTCGGTCTCAACGACGCCGCCCGGTGGGGGATGGGCGAACTGATCCGGCGCTGGATGATCCTCGTGCTCGTGCCCGCCGGGTTCCTCGCGGAGGGCCTTCACGGCGCCTGTTTCGGTCTGCTCGTGGCCGAGGCGTTCGTGCTGGCATGGGGGCTCTGGTGGGCCAGGTCATACCTGCGCCGCGACGCCCTGGACGTCAGCCGGAGGCATCTCACGCCGATTCTCCGGATGGGCGGCCTGTTCGCCGCAGGCAACCTGCTGCTCACGCTCACACAGCGGAGCGGCGAGACGCTGGTGCGGTTCGCCACGGGCAGCTACGAGGAGGTCGGGTTCTTCGGCGCGGCGTACGCGGTGCACCTCACGGTGGCGCACGCCATGGGCCAGCTCGTCGCGTCGCTCGCGCCTCACCTGGTCGGGGAATTCGAGCAGGCGGGGCGGGCGGCCATCGCCCCCTGGCTCGAGCGCGTGCTGAAGTACCTGGTGGCGGCGGCCGTGCTCTGTGCGGCCGGCGCCGCGCTGGTGGGCCGGGACCTGGTGCCGGCGCTGATGGGCACCCAGTTCACGCCAGTCGCCGCCAACCTCACCGTGCTCACGGTGACGCTGCTGACGGTTGCGCTTGGCAGCGTCGGGCGGCTGCAGGCCCTCGTGCTCAATCGCCCCGCGGCGATCATCGCGGCGGCGGCATGCGAGTTCGCCGCCTTCTGGGCGATCGGCTATCCGCTGGCGTCACGCTTCGGGAGCCTCGGCGCGTGCGCCGCCGCGCTGCCCGGATCGACAGCATACGCGTGGTATGTCACGGCGAAGCTGCGGCCCGACCTGCCGTTCTCGCTCCGGCCCGCCGCGAGGGCCGTCGCCGCGTCGGCGGTGTTCATCCCGCTCGTGCTGATCGCGCCGGCGTGGCCGCTCAGCCTGATCCTGTTCGCCGGGGGGGCCGCCGCCTACGCAGGCCTGCTCCTTCGCCTGCGGGTCGTGACCTTCGCCGAGATCGCCGACCTGAAACGGGTCGTGCGCGGGTAACATGCTGGGGCAGGCTCCGCCGTACTTGCTGGAGGTTCCGACGCCACCATGACACACGCACGAGCACGCAAGACGCCGCCCGATGGCACCCCGGCCCTGTCGCACGTGGACGCGGACGGCCGCGTCAGGATGGTCGATGTCAGCGCGAAGCCCGACACGGCACGCGAAGCCGTCGCGAGAGGATTCGTTCATCTCGCGCCGGCGACGATCCGGCTGATCCGATCGGGGCGCATCGCGAAAGGCGATCCGCTCCAGACGGCGCGCCTTGCGGGCATCAT
>Ga0316616_100000698_pt1 | contig 11775 bp, 10 predicted proteins | sample OWC_Aug_M1_C1_D1_FD_207660 | JGI IMG/M metagenome (GOLD analysis project Ga0316616, IMG submission 207660) | Wetland soil microbial communities from Old Woman Creek delta, Ohio, United States - OWC_Aug_M1_C1_D1_B | ecosystem: Environmental > Terrestrial > Soil > Wetlands | place: USA: Ohio... | reverse complement strand
ATTCCTCGAAGGGGGGATCAGCAATGAAACGGATCCACAAGCTTAAAAATCTCTTCACGGGCTCCCCAAAAGATAGTTCCTTTTGGATCACCGTGCAGTGCGGACGCTGCGGCGAGGTCATCCAAACACGGATCGATTTGAACAACGAAGTGAGCACAGAGTACGGGGAAGACGAAAGGGAGACCGCTTATTATTGCCGAAAAGTTCTCATCGGAAAGGAAGGCTGTTACCTCCCCGTAGAAATTGAGCTTCGGTTCGATGCCGGGCGAAATCTAATCGATAAGCAGATCAGGGGCGGAAAGTTCGTGGATGGGGAATTCGAAAGTCCAAAGCCCTGAGATGTCCAGAAGACCTGGGAAGGCATTTCCAGAACCGGAAATCCCGTAGGAGGAAAAAGAACCGATGAAACCAACCGATTTACCGCTGCGATCCTGCTGGCCTGCAAGAAATCCCTGGATGGGTATCCTGCTGGTTCTGCCTCTTCTGGTTGCAGCCCCCGCGGAGGGCCTCTCGGACAATTCTCAGGAAATTGCCGAATGCGCCAAAATCGAGGAAGCCGAAAAACGGCTGGACTGCTACGACACTCTGGCCGGCCGAAAATCGAAGGAAACCCCGCCGCCGGAACAGGCGGCAAAAAAACCGCAGCCGGAGGAAATGAAGAAGTTCTCCTACTTTTCTCAGCTTTGGGAATTGGAACCGGAGAACCGCCGCGGAAAATACTACATTTCCCCGCACCGTTCCAACTATATCCTCCCTTACACCTATAATTCGTCGCCCAATTACGACGCCGTTCGGGCCGCCGACCCGGGGGCAGACCTCAAATATGAAGAGGTCACTTTCCAGTTGAGCCTGAAGGTCAAAGTCTGGGAAGACATCTTTTCCCAGAAGGCCGACCTGTGGGTTGCCTACACGCAGCGATCCTTCTGGCAATTTTACAACTTCGAAGATTCGTCCCCCTTCCGGGAAACGGATTATGAACCGGAACTTCTTCTCAACCTTCGGACCGATTACCGCATCCTGGGGTTAAGGGGCCGGTTCATCAACGTGGGCTTCAATCACCAGTCCAACGGCCAGTCCGAACCCCTGTCCAGAAGCTGGAACCGCATCGTGGCCAATGCCGGATTCGAAAGAGGGAACTTCTCTCTTCTCCTGAAAGGATGGTACCGAATCCCCGAGTCTGCCGCTGATGACGACAACCCAAATATGGAAGATTACCTCGGATACGGGGAGGTCTGGGCTTACTATTTCTGGAAAGGGAACCGGTTCGGGATCATGCTCCGTAACAACCTCGACTTTCATACCAATCGCGGAGCCGTGCAGCTGGAATGGAGCTTTCCCATCCTGGAGCGGATCGGAGGCTATCTCCAGTATTTTAACGGCTATGGGGAAAGCCTTCTGGACTACAATCACCGGGTGAACCGGATCGGCATCGGTTTTATCCTGAAGGATTGGAACTGATTTATTCTTGACACCCGGGATGAAATACGTTTATCTATTTAAACTTCGCCTCTTCCCAATGCACGAGTATTTCAGGATATATAGGACTTCCCGATTGGAACCAGAATATTCTAACCCCGGACGCAGGGGGTTGACTACAACGATATGCTAAAAAGGGGGGCTTTCCGGCTTTTCCCATTCATCCCTGAATTCCCGAAAATTGATTGCCCATGACTTTGCCATGTCAACCTTTTAGGCTGTTATACGTTTTATAAAGCAGGAAAAGGAAATGGCAAAGGCCGAATCGGCTCATTTCATCACTTTGATTTTCTTGATGATTTCTTTGGCCGTGCAGGTAAATGCCGAACGGCTTTTCGAAAGCGGATTGGTTCTGGGGAGGGGTGGGATTCCCTCCTCCTAACTGACCGGGGGACCAAAGTTATGAATACCCTGAAAAGTTACTTTGCCCTTATTCTAATCTCTCTTTTGGGCCTGGCCCCGTTGGAGCCAGCCTTTGGTGCCGCCTCCCCGCCAGCTCCTTCCACAGCCACCAATAGGCCCGAGACTCCCCCGGTGGAACAAGCCTTGGTGCCCGAGGGAGCTTTTGCCATTCAATTGGCGGAAGCTCTGAAGATGGGGCCGGTGCAGGACGAAGCCCAAGCGGAGAGCCAGCTGAGCGCCCTTGGCATCACGCCCAAGAACGGGTGGATCGCAGGTTACCCCATGACCCCTCCCGCCATGGTCGAGATTGAAAAAGGCGTGGCCGCGGCAGCGGAAAGCGGGAAATTGAAGATGAGAAAAGAGGAAGCCCTCAAGGCCGTGGCGGAGCTTAAGGCCAAACTGGGACTGGACGTCAGTCCTGCGGCCGAGTCTCAACTTTCTGCTGGTCAATCAGTCGCCAGGGGTCGCCCAGCCAGCACCGTTATTTATCGATACGTCGACCGAAACGGCGTCATTCATTTTACCGACCAATACGGTTCCATCCCCAAGGAATACCTGGATCGTGCTGAAGTCATTCGGGGAACGGTTCATCCTTCACCTGCCGGAGAGCCGACTGCCATGGAGATGCAACCGCCCCCCCAAAGTTCCATCCCGAGTCCGGGACCCGAAGTAGTCAATCATTACTATTATGACTATGGTCCCCCGGTAGTGACCTATTACGCGCCGCCTGCGCCCTATTATTACCTGTATTCCTGGGTTCCTTATCCCTTCTGGTGGGGTCCGCGGTGTTTCTTCCCCGGATTCTTCATCCTCCATGACTTCCATCGGCATGTAGGTTTTCACGGAAGGGGTTTTGTCTGCACCAACCATGTAGTCGCCCATAACCGATGGTATTGGGTTCATCCGGTCACCCGGGGCCTGCAGGATGGCAGGATGGCCGGCCGGATCAGTTCCCCGCAAGTGTTTAATTCCCAAAGAGTCCAGTCCAGCGCCCGCACGATCGCCGGGCAAAGCCGGGGGCCACATGCTTGGACGAGCCCTCCGCCACAGCCAAGGACGCCAAGCGCCCCCCCAACCCCCTCTGTGGCCAGATTTCAGGGGCCGCCCCGTCCAACTACACAGCAAAGGGTAACCACCGGCCAGGTTGGCAATCCCGGGAATCATTCTGGAGGTCCGTCCTCCTCTCCAGGAAGAACTTTCCGCCAGCCTCCTTCCGGTGGAAACCTCTCCGCCCCTTCCCTCCCTCGGGCAGCCAGCCATGCGCCGGCGTCTGTTCTGCATGGACCGGGTTACCCTGCGCCCGCGCCGAGCGGTAGAGGGTCTTTCGGGGGCTTTCAAAGCAGCGGAGGGTTTGGCTCGCGGGGTAACTCTTTCTGGGGTGTTTCACCAGGAGGTCACCGGTGAGGGTAATTCTGCGAGGGTCCTTCTTCGGGCCCGCCCCCGTGAGGGTTTAGGTTTTATTCCCGGAAATTCTCCGGCTCCCTTCATACAGGTCATATTCCAGAAGACGACATTCGATATTGCTGCTAAAGAAAGGGATTCTTCTTTTGGCTTTCAAGCCTACCTCCTTTGCCAAGTCGAGATTGCCGGTGAAGATGTAGGCGGTGTATCCCTGGCATTTCTTCTTGAAAAAATCCCCGATGCCCCGGTAAACCGCTTTCAGTTGTTCGATCTTACCCATCCTCTCGCCGTATTCCGGGTTTAGGATGACCACTCCCTGGCCTTCCGGTACCGGAGTCTCGGAGTAATTGCTTGCGGAAAATTCGATCAGATGTTCAACTCCCGCCGCCGCCGCATTCTGCCGCGATGCCCGGATGGCCTTGGGGTCGATGTCGGTGGCCACCAATCTCCCGGGGAATGAGCTTTTGACACGAGCCCTGGCTTCTTGCAGCATCCTGTTCCAGGAAGCCCGGTTGAATAATTTCAGGTGCATGAACCCGAAATTCTTTCGAAGGAGTCCCGGGGCTATTTCCAGGGCGGCCAAGGCCGCCTCGACCGCCAGGGTTCCGCTGCCGCACATGGGATTGACGAAATTCTCCTTCCCCCTCCATCCTGCAGCCTGGATTACCGTCGCGGCCAGGGTCTCCTGCATGGGGGCATGGAGGGGAATCTTCCGATACCCGCGGCGGTAGAGGGGTTCCCCCGAGGTGTCCAGGTAAACCAGGCAAAGGCTCCCCTTCCAGTAGAGATCCACCACCGCCCCGGTTCGATCGGGGCCCGAGTCGGGGCGTCGGCCGGCTTTTTTCTTGATTCGGTCCACGATCGCATCTTTGCATTTCAGGTTGGCAAAACGAAAATCCCGAATGGTGGGATTGTCCACGGCGGAAGTGACGCAAAGGTATTCCTCCGGAGAAAGATAATCTTCCCATTCCATCCGCGAAATCCCGGCGTAAAGCTCATCGGCGTTTTGGGCCTTTAATTCCCGCAGGAGAAAAAGAACCCGCTGGCCCGTCCGGAGGAATAAGTTCAGCCTCATGGCGTCCTCCAAGGTCCCTTCGGTCTCCACCCCGGCAACGGATTCGGACAGGGCCGGAAGGCCCAGCGACGAGAGTTCTTCCTTCAGAAAGGGGGGCACCCCCTTGGCGCAAGTGATGACGATTCGGTTTTTGGGCGATGATGGCCGGGTCATTTTCCATCCTGATCCACGGGCCAAGTATAGAGAATAGGAATTCCCGGGTCAATGAAAAAGCCATTGATTCGGACGCGGATGAACGCAGATTTTCAGGGTTTCACCCGGCGAATTTTTCTCGGCCTTCGTGTGCGCAAATCTCCATCCCTTTAAAAGAGGATATTGTTGGGACGGAGAAAAACCATTGCCTAAAGCATAAAAAATTGTTAAAAGATTCCTTCCGGGCCGCAAAAACATTCCATCCACTCCCAGAAATATTGAATCGGAAGAGAACCTAAAAATCATGGATGAACGGCACATAGCGAAGATCGCCGCCGAGCTGGGCCTGGCGGCAGGACAAGTCCAGGCGACCGCAGGATTGATCGCCGAGGGGGGCACCGTCCCTTTCATCGCCCGGTACCGGAAAGAGGTTACCGGTTCCCTGGACGAAGTGCAGATCACCGCCATCCGCGACCGGCTGGAGCAGCTGGCCGAGCTGGACAAGCGGCGGGAGGCTATCCTCCAATCCCTGCAGGAGCGGGGGCTCCTTACCGAAGAACTCCAGCAAAAGATCCTGGCCGCGGAGACTCTGTCGGTCCTGGAAGACATCTACCTCCCCTTCCGGCCGAAGCGCCGCACCCGGGCCACGGTAGCCAGGGAGAGGGGCCTGGAACCCCTGGCCCAAATCCTCTTCGCCCAGGCGGAACGGGATCCCCTTTCCGAGGCCGGGCCTTTCATCGACCCGGAAAAATCCATATCTTCGGCGGAGGACGCATTGGCCGGCGCGCGGGATATCATCGCCGAATGGGTCAGCGAAGACCAGGCGGCCCGAGCCGCGCTGCGGGACCTTTTCGCCTCCCGGGGGGTCTTTCGCTCGAAGGTCATCGCCGGAAAAGAGGCCGAGGGAAACAAGTTCCGGGATTATTTTTCCTGGGAAGAGCCGGTGCCCCAAGCCCCTTCCCACCGCATCCTGGCCATCCGGCGCGGGGAGAAAGAAGGCTTCTTGAGCCTGAGCACCCTGCCCCCAGAGGAGGAAGCGCTGGCGATCCTGGAGCGTCTCTTTGTCAAGGCGAAGAATCCATGCTCCGCCCAGGTGGGCCTGGCCGTCCAGGACAGCTACTCCCGCCTCCTCTCTCCTTCCATGGAGACGGAAACCCGCCTGGCCAGCAAAAAGAGGGCCGATGAAGAGGCCATCCGGGTATTCGCCGACAATCTCCGTCAGCTCCTGATGGCCTCCCCGCTCGGCCAGAAAAGCGTCCTGGCCATCGACCCGGGCCTGCGGACGGGGTGCAAGGTGGTATGCCTCGACCGCCAGGGGAAGCTCCTGCACAACGAAACCATCTTCCCCCTGCTCAGCGAGAAGGGAAAAGAGGAATCCGCTCGGAGGGTCTTGGAACTCCTGGCGGAGCACCGGGTTGAGGCCATCGCCGTAGGAAACGGCACTGGCGGACGAGAGACCGAAGCCTTCATCCGAGGTTTGCCGCCCCCTGCCGGGCTTCCGGTGATCCTGGTCAACGAGAGCGGAGCTTCGGTCTACTCCGCCTCCCAGGCCGCCCGGGATGAGTTCCCGGATCACGACGTGACCGTGCGCGGGGCCGTTTCCATCGGGAGGCGGCTCATGGACCCTCTGGCCGAGCTGGTGAAGATCGACCCCAAATCCATCGGGGTGGGCCAGTACCAGCACGACGTGGACCAGCCGGCCCTGAAGCGCAGCCTGGACGACGGGGTCATGAGCTGCGTGAACGCCGTCGGCGTAGAGGTGAACACCGCCAGCGCCCAGCTCCTCACTTACGTCTCCGGCCTGGGGCCCCAGCTCGCCGCCAACCTCATCGCTTTCCGAAACGAGAACGGCCCCTTTTCCTCGCGGGAGGAGCTGAGAAAGGTGCCCCGCCTCGGCCCCAAGGCCTTCGAGCAGGCAGCCGGTTTCCTGCGAATCCGGGGGGGAAAGAATCCGCTCGACGCCAGCGCGGTTCATCCCGAAAGCTATCCCGTGGTGCAGGCCATGGCTCAAGACCTCGGGTGCACGGTCGAAGGTTTGATGCGCGAAGCGACGCTGCGCGGGAAGATCGACCTTCCCAGGTACGTAACCCAGAAGACCGGCCTGCCCACCCTGAACGACATCCTCAAGGAGCTGGCCAAGCCGGGGCGGGACCCGCGGAAGGAGTTTGAGGAATTCCGGTTTGCCGAGGGGGTGGAGAAGATCGAGGACCTCCGGCCGGGCATGAAGCTGGATGGAATCGTAACCAACGTGACCGCCTTCGGCGCCTTCGTGGACATCGGCGTTCACCAGGACGGGTTGGTCCACATCAGCCAGCTTTCCGACCGATTCGTCAAGGACCCGAACCAGGTGGTCAAAGTCCAGCAGAAGGTCAAAGTCACGGTGCTCTCCGTGGACCTGGAAAGGAGACGCATTTCACTTTCCATGAAAAAAGAGCCGGAAGACAAGAAGGAAACCCCAAAGCCGAAGGGAAAGCCTCCATCGGGAAAGCTCCCTTCTGCCGGGAAACCCAAAGAGACCATCCCCTTTAACAACCCCTTCGTGAAGGCTTTCCGTAAGGGATGATGAATTCGCGGCTTTCGAGCGGGAGCAACTATTTCCTTGATTCGGAAAATGGCTTCGTGCTAGATTCACCCCAGTTCAAGGAGACCCGCTCTTTGTTCATACCGGAATTTGGACGACGTGGCCCATTCAGCCGGCTCAACGGAGGAAAAGATTGAATAAGCTTCTCTAAATCCCGCTTCTATGCCAGAGACGGGATTCTTTATTTCCATGGCTCTTCCAATGAAAAGTAGGCAGGGTCCAGCCCGGTTGTTCATTGCCGAAGCCCGAAACCCATTCCCCCGGGGGAGACATCCCTCCGGGACAACTGCTGAAGAGGAGGATGGAAATGAAAAAGATCGCCGCAGCCTGTGCCGCCCTCGCCCTTGTCATCAGCCTCACCGTTGCCGGTCCTGCGCTCGCTCAGCAGACCTTCAACTGGAAGATGAACTGCACCTACCCGCCCCCCCAGTTCAACTGGGAGTCCAAATACATAGCCAATGATCTCTTCGCGAAGAAAGTCGCCGATGCGACCCAGGGACGGGTCAAGATCAAGGTCTTTTACAGCAACCAGCTCGTCCCCCAATCGCAGGCCCTGGACGCCCTGAAAAAAGGGGTCGTGGACCTGGTTTCGGCCACCTCCTATTGGGCGGGGACCATCCCCGAGACCGACTTCGTCTGGCTTCCTTTCTGGAGCAAAGGGGAAGAGCACGCCATCCACGCGGTCCGGGACACGAAGATCGGGAAGATCCTGGACGACGGCTACCGCCAGCATGGGTCGCACCTTCTCTACTACTGGCCGGTGAGCATCGAAGGCATCATGAGCAAGAAGCCGGTCCGGGCGTTCGACGACGTAAAGGGGATGAAGTTTCGGGTGAGTTCGGCTATCTGGCCCTCCTGGTACAAAGACATGGGGGTCGCCCCGATTAATGTCGCCGTGGCCGAACAGTATGAGGCCCTCATGCGGGGAACGCTGGATGCCACCATCTATCCCATCTACACCATCGAGACCTATAAGTTCTATGAGGTCTGCAAGTACCTGACCCTCCCGGGGTTCGTAGACCCCCTGCCTTGTTACACCCTGGTGAGCCTCAAGGCCTGGAACACCCTCCCGCCGGACCTCCAGCAGGTTGTCCAGAAAGTCGCCCTGGAGATCGAAAAGGAATCGATCGTCGGCTCCCAGAAGCTCACCGATTCGGTGCTCGAATTCAGCGCCAAACGGGGGGTGGAGGTGATCCGCCTGAACCGGACGGAGTTTGAAAAATTCCGCCAGTCGGCCATGCCCCTCTGGGAGAAATTCGCCGCCAAGTCCCCCGCCTGCGACGAGATGGTCAAGATCATAAAAGCCGACCTGGAGCAGTGGACGGCCACCCGGCCGGAGGCTAAGAAATGGGAAGAAAGATGGCTGGCGAAGTAAGGAATGGCTTCCGGGACCCTGGGGCTGGGCGACGAAGAAAAAAATGATTGGGACGCAAATGAACGCAGATTTTCAGGATTCTATCAAGCTAAAAATGGTTTTCGATGTTTGTCTGCGCTTATCCGTGTAAATCTGCGTCCCCTTATGCAAAAAGGATTTTCATAATTTTCTAAGCAATGAAAACTTTTGAACGGATCATCTCCAAAATCAACGATGCCATGATGTGGATTGCCGGATTCCTGACCCTTCTCATGGGGCTGGCCATTACCTACGACATCCTCATGCGCACCCTGTTCAAAGCCCCGGCTATCTGGGCCTTTGAGTTCTCCAACTACCTCTGCGCGGCCGTGGCCTTCCTGGCCGGGGGTTACACCCTGAAGGGAAACCGCCATGTGAACGTGGATGTCGTCTACCGCCACTTCGCTCCCCGGAATAAAGCATGGGCCAACCTGGGCACTTCCTTTCTCTTCTTTCTCGTATGCGGGGTCCTGATGGTCATGGGATCCGTCACCGCTATCGAATCTTTCCAGTCCAAGGCCACTTCCGGGGGAGGGTGGGATATTCCCCTCTTTCTGCCCCAGCTTCTCGTCCCGGTGGGAGGACTCCTCCTCGGACTGCAGGGAGCGGTTCGATGGGCCCAGGACTGGAAGACAGTCCGAAGCAAAAGGCAGGAGGGGTAAATGGAAACCTGGGCCCTGGCCGGCGTTCTCTTCGGAGCCATGTTCCTGGTCCTGGCCCTGGGCCTTCCCGTAGCCTTTACCCTGGGCGGCTTATCTCTAACCCTTGGATACTTCATCATGGGAGCGGAAGCGGGGTTCTTCGCTTTCACCCTGAGCTCTTTCGGCAAGCTCACCGAATTCACCATCACCGCCCTCCCCCTCTTTATCCTCATGGCCGCCGTCCTGCAACACAGCGGGCTGGCCGACGACATGTACGAGATGGTCTACCGATGGATGGGGGGCATCAAGGGCGGGCTGGCCATGGGCACCATCATCATTTCCGCCATCTTTGCCGCCATGGTGGGAATCAGCACGGTGGCCACGGCCACGCTGGGAATCACTTCCCTCCCCTCAATGCGAAAAAGGGGATACGACAAAAAGCTCTGCATCGGGGTCATCTGCGCCGGCGGGGCCCTGGGGATCCTCATTCCCCCGAGCATCATTTTCATCCTCTACGGGGTGGAGGCCGAGGTCTCCATCGGCAAGCTCTTTTTCGGGGGCGTGATTCCCGGGCTTCTTCTCACCGCCATTTTTATCGCTTATATCGGCATCCGCTGCGGGATCAATCCCGCCTATGGCCCCCCCTTGCCCCCCGAAGAGCGTTTCACCCTGGCCCAGAAGATGCAGTCCCTGAAGGGCGTCATTCTGCCGGTTCTGGTCATCTTTCTGGTCCTGGGGGTCATTTACCTGGGGGTGGCCACGGCGACCGAAGCGGCGGCCATCGGCCTGGTGGGCTCGCTTCTCTGCGCCGCCATACGCAGGCAGCTCAACCTGGCCACCCTGAAAAAGATGTTCGTCATGGGAGTCGGGATCAACGCCATGGTCTGCTGGATCATGATCGGGGCCGTGGCCTACTCCAGGCTGGTCACCACTTCCGGGGTAGGGGAATGGTTCTGCGCCCTGATCACCGGCCTGGAACTGAACCGCTGGACGATCCTCTTCGGGATGCAGGTCATGTTTTTCATCCTGGGATGCGTCCTGGACCCGGCCGGCATCATTCTCATCACCATCCCCATCTTCATCCCCATCGTGAGGGCCTTGGGATTCGATCCCCTGTGGTTCGGCGTCCTCTTCGTCATGAACATGGAGATGGCCTACCTGACCCCACCCTTCGGGTTCAACCTCTTCGTCATGCGCGGGGTGGCCCCGGAAGGTATCAACATGGAAGATATTTACCGGGCGGTCTGGCCCTTCGTGGGGCTCCAGGCTCTTGGGTTGATCCTGGTGATGGTCTGGCCGGGAATCGGCACCTGGCTGCCCCAGAAGATGATCCGTTGATGGATATCCCGGGAGAAGGAGAATCCGGAATGCGCAACGATGAATGGCGGCTGCTGGACTTGAAGCTATCCAGTTATGCCGCGGCCACTCCTTTGACCACCACCCTCTTAACCTTAAAAGCGGAGGAGAAGATCCCCAACACTCTGGGCCTGATCACTTTTGAGCGGCCGTCGGCCTGCCTATTTTACTATAATGACCCGGAGAAAGAGCTCGACCTGGATTTTTGCCGGCAGAAGGACATCGAGATCGGCCGCCGGGACACGGGGGGATCTCCCTACTGGGCCGATCCGGGGACTCTGATCGTCTTCTTCTGGTTCAACCGGAAACAAGTTCCCGGTTTTCCGGAGACCATTTCCGAGGCCTACCGGTTTCTCATCGGCGCCTCTGCCGAGGCTATCTGCGAACGCTTCGCCATTCCCGCTGTCTACCGCCCGCTGAACGATCTGGAAGTCGGGGGGAAAAAGATCGCCGGACACACGGTGACCTTTCTGGGGGACAGCTGCCGGTGGGGATGCGGGCCCCAGGTGCTGAAGCCGCGAATGGACCTGATGTCCCGGGCGCTGAAGGTCCCTCCGGAAAAATATGCGGATAAAGAGGCCAAGACCGTGGAGGCGCGGGTGACCAACTTCGAAGAGCTCCTGGGCCGACCCCCCTTCTTCGAGGAGATCAAGGAAACCTACGTCTCGGCCCTGGAAAGAACCATGAAGATCAAATTCCAGCGGGGGGGGTTTTCCCACGAAGAGGAGCGGATTATCGAAGAGCAAACCGCCCGAATATTTTCCGAAGATTGGCTGGCGGCCATGACCGAAAGAAGGAAATTTGGGGACGACCTGTCCGCCGGATGGCCCAGGGGGGAGCACGCGCTAAAGGTCCCCCAGGGGCCTTTGATCCGGGCGGTTGTCCTGATGGACCGAAAGATCATCCGCAACATTTCTTTGACCGGCTCGATTCACTGCATTCCGGTCCGGCTGGTCGAAGAGATGGAGGCCGGGCTCCGGGGATTGGAGGGAAGGGAGGAAATCGTGGGCGAAGTCATCCAGAAAATATTCAGCCGCCCCGGGGTTCAGGTAGCCGGCTGTTCCCCGGATCCCTTTGTTCAGGCGATTCTCTCCGCCGTGGAGAAAGCCAATAAAACGAATTGAGGTTTCCCTATGAATCTGACCGACCGTGAGAAGAAGATGATGGACGGCGCCTTCGGCGCCGGGCCGCAGACCGCCATGCGCCTTCTGGTGACCCTGGGAGAGGTCTACGAGGCTAAACGGATGATCCCCGTCTCCTCCTGCCACGTGGGCGGGCGGAGCTTTCTCATCTCCGGGGAAGAAAGCATCGAGTGGAT
>Ga0316616_100000694_pt1 | contig 11786 bp, 5 predicted proteins | sample OWC_Aug_M1_C1_D1_FD_207660 | JGI IMG/M metagenome (GOLD analysis project Ga0316616, IMG submission 207660) | Wetland soil microbial communities from Old Woman Creek delta, Ohio, United States - OWC_Aug_M1_C1_D1_B | ecosystem: Environmental > Terrestrial > Soil > Wetlands | place: USA: Ohio... | reverse complement strand
GGGTGAATGGTACATGTTTATTTCATGTAAAAAAGCATAATGTGTTTGCTTCATAAAATCAACCAAATGGTAATTTTCAAACGTCATCCATTCGGGGTAAACCTGCCATAACATATACTGCGATGTCATTTCAACGAAAGAATAACTGCCAACACCCTCGCCGGTTGTGTTACCAACTTTCACTTTGTCGGCACTCAACAAATACTGAAATGAGTGTCCCAGTTCGTGAGCTAAGGCTCCAAAAGGTGCTTTGCTCATTCTACCGGCAGGTGCCCAGAATATGCCGACTTTATTTTCTTCCCCGCCACCATACGCAGTTCCTTCCTTTGAATCTATTATAAATATCAGGCACTTAAATTTATCTGTAATTGAATTTCCTTTCTCAACAAATTTCAATTTATTAACATAGTATTCATAAATCCGTTCACCCTCACTCAGTATGTTTTCAGGATTAAACCGTAGTGCCGGATCAGTATTGTTCACTGGGTCATTCCCATATTCCTTAGCCCAGAAGATTGCTATATTGTCCGATTCTTTCATCCTCTTAAAACAAAACTGGCTTGATTCGTTTTTAAAATCATTATTGTCGGGGACTTGCCATACTTTGGAAGGAATGTACAATTGCTTGCCTGCAGGCTTAGTAATTGGATCAGATTGCTCCCTACCACAGGAATAGAATGGCAGGGTCATAAGACAAGTCGTAAATAGTAGTGTTATTCTTTGAATGGAATACTTAAGCATTATTTTACCAGGATTAATATTGACCATCACTACTATTTCCGTTTAACTTATTGTTATTATTTGATTTTTAGCCTGACCATTAATACTTCATGTGCTGAAATTGCAGCTTTCAAATTCCGGTCTGTTGAACCAAGATTCTTTTTCGTCCAAAGGTCAATAACATCATACTCATTTGCCTTTATATTAAATTTACTTTTAGCGATGGATTCGTGGTACATTCCATGTTTTTTCCAGTCGTAATTGAGGTCAACGGGTACATTGCTTCTGTTCAAGAAGCAGAATGCAGCTTCGCCACCTGCCAGCGGTTTCACCCAAACTTCAAGATCACCGAAATCGATGAATTTGTAACCCTGTAAACCCAGCGTATCCTGATTAACAGCAATAACATCCTTGTTTGTAAGGATTTCTTTTATTTCCGGAGTCATCGTGCTCAGATCATTTCCGGCCATTAAAGGAGACGCTAATAAACTCCAGAGACTGAAATGGGCTTTATATTCGCCGGTTGTCATACCTCCGTTTCCAACTTCAAGCATATCAGGATCGTTCCAGTGACCGGGTCCGGCATAACCTTCAAGTCCAACCTGCTTGTCAAGGATTTGCAGAACGCCAAGTCCGCCCCAGTCGAGCTGGCAATCGAAGCAATCGCGGATATCGGCGGTTGTGCGCCACAGGTTTCCGATGCCATTTCCCCATTCCCAGGGTTTGGTTTCGCCCCATTCGCAGATGCTGAAAACAATTGACCTGCCGCAAACAGCTAATGCATCGCTCATGGTTTTGTATGCTGCTTTGGCATTCTGACCTTCGTTGGAACACCAATCGTATTTTAAATAATCAACGCCCCAGGCTGCATATTGCCGGGCATCCTGAAACTGGTAGCCGCGGCTCCCGGGACGGCCCTGGCAGGTGAGTGAACCAGCGCAGGAGTATATGCCAAACTTTAGTCCCCTGGAATGAATGTAATCGCCCAGTGCTTTGATGCCTGAAGGAAACCGCTCAGTGTCCGGGATAATATTTCCGTCTTTATCACGGCCAACCTGCCAGCAGTCATCAATCACTACATACTGATAACCGGCATCTTTCATCCCTGATTTTACAATGACATCAGCCATTTCTTTGATCAGTTTTTCGGAAACATTGCATCCGAATTTGTTCCAGCTGTTCCAGCCCATAGGAGGCGTAAGTGCCAGTCGTTCATTTGTCTGGCAATACGAAGCTGATATAATTGCAGTCAGAATTATTGTTAAAAGAGTAGTCTTCATTGTTATATTTTTAAGTTTTTAAGTTTATTTCCAAACGGCTACACCAGCCGGTTTCAATATTTTTTCACCCACCAGCAAACGCGTATTTGACGGAATTGTGAGCTGATAATCAGTTGATGAATAGTTTACTGCAATAGTAAATCCTTCGCGCCAGAAAACATAAATGCCTTTGGGATAATTTTCTGTAGCAATTCCGGCAGCAGTATATACTGATTTAAGAACATCTTTTTCGAACAAACCATCCTCGGAATCAATACCGACATACGTAACAGTCCCTTTTCCCAGTTTGTGGCTGATTACCGCCGATTTTCCCGCATAGAATTGGTTTGTATATTCAGCGATAGAATTTGTTCCGGCATTTGGAGATATCACATCACCCCAGTTATTCCAGGCATATTCTATCCCGTTCATTTTAATCAAACCTTTGGTTTCGGGCATCATCAGGTCGAAGAAATCGATCTTTGCACCGATAAGTTTCAAAATTGGGGAAGCCCAAGGACCTTGCCAAAGCTGTCCGTCACGATCTTTTTGTGCTGTACGGCAGGTTAGCACAAGATGTCCGCCATTTTCAGCATATTTAGTCCAGCGATCAACTAAAATGCTGTCAACCAACTGATAAGCCGGAACAATAAGCACTTTATAATCAGCAAAATTGTCTTTTTCACCAATCAGATCTGCCGGAGCGCCACATGACAGCGCAGCATCCAGGTATTTCGACATATGGTTAAATGTATTCCACTGGCTTGTCTGTTTCTGAAAATCAATGTCCCACCAGTTTTCATGGTTCCAAAGAATAGCTGTTTTTCGATTTTCCTGTTCCGCAGGCAACATCGGATTCTTAACATATAAATTCCTCAGTTTGTTGATTTCCTGCATAAATTGCTGGTATTCCAATCCCCCCTGTGAAGGAGTAACGCCATCAGTACCGACAATTCCCGCATGATATTGCTCACTTCCGTAAAGTGGCTGACGATAGCGGTATGTACATGCGAAATCACTTCCGGCAGCCCAGGCGTGGTAGAGCCACATCCTTACAGCCCCTGGCTGTGGCTGCGGATTTATTTCGCCCCAGTTCACTTGCCCGGGCTGAAGTTCCATTACACCGGTAACTCCGTTGATTGGCTTGTAAAAGGCATTGGCATAATTCATAAACTTCGGATCACCGAGCCGGAAACTCAAAGGATCGTCGCTGCTATTCATCCGTATCGGGTACATGGTATACGAAGGGAAATCGAGACTTGTAGTGCGACGCGCATCGGCTCCTTTCTGGCTGCCCGTGTAGTTTGTAGTAATCCACTGATTCTCTTTCGAATATTTACGAATAATATCAGCTTGCAGGTTCAAAAATTCAGCCTGCATATCTGCTGAAAACCGCTTATAATCAAGGTTAGCATGAGGACTTGAGCCTCCATGCGAAGGATTTAAACAACGGATCTGGCTGAAATCGCTGTAATTCATGCCCCAGAAAGCGGCTCCCCAATGGTGGTTCAGGTTGTCGATAGTTTGGTACTTGTTTATCAACCAGATCCTGAACTTAGCATCAGCCTCAGGACTAAAATCCTCAGGAGCATAAGGCTCGTTATCAACCTGCCAGCCCATGATCCGTTTATCGGAACCGTAATGTTTTGCCAGCTCAGTAACATAGGTGCGGACATATTTACGGTACACTTCGCTGCAGGTTGATATATTCTGCCTCGCTCCGTGCTGTTGGGGAATAAAGTTCTGATCCCACTGAAAAATATCAGGATGTGAAGTTGCAAGCCATGCCGGCGGAGTTGGTGTAGGTGTACACATGATCACTTTCAGTCCATGTTTCGCGGCCAGATCAACCGCTTTATCCAGCCATCCAAAAGTGAACTTTCCTTCTTCAGGCTCCACCATAACCCAGGCAAATTCGGCATAATGCACAAAATCAAAACCCATGGAAGCAATGTTCTTCAAATCGCGGTCCCATTGCGTCGAATCCCAATGCTCTGGGTAATAATAAACACCGGTTGTAATCAGATTGGCAGGATTAAAATAGGATTTCTGCGCATCTGTTTTTTTTAATCCTCCAAAAAACAATACAATAATTGCAACCAATGCAATGTAATTCCCCGATTTCATAGTTTTGAAATTTTCAATCGTTTTAGAAAAATAAATAAAATCCGCGAAAATCTGTTCTTTCCGTTTCATCCGCGTTCCAACATTCTGTATATTTTCATGGCTTTTGCATATCGAAATTCCCTACCGGCCATTCCCATGCCTCTTTAATAACCGCTGTTTGCTTATAATTTGTCCCATTCGATTTCAGAACAACTGAATACCTGCCTTTTTGCAAATTTCTGAAAGGCAACTCCACTTTACCAAAACCGGATTCTTTCACCTGGAATGATTTCAATAAACTATCAGCTTCGTTCCTGATTTCGATGGTTGGCAAAACCATTTGCTGCTTTTTCTTAGGGGCAACAAACTGATCCTGGTTTATATAATAATAAATCTCGAACGCATTCGGCTCATTTGGTGTGAAAAGATGCGTATCGCCCATCAGGCGGCGGTTTCCAATCCAGGCTGCATCCGAATAATTTTTTAGAGGTTTGCATTTTACAGGAAACAATACGGCATGATTTGCGAAAACAGTGTCGTTAAATTGTTTGAGCGGAAGGATATTGGTAATGTAAACTCCCCTGCCGTATGTTGCCACGATCAGGTCGTTTTCGCGGGGATGTATGGCGATATCTTTTACCGGAACAGCAGGAATCTGTTCAAATTTAACCCATTCTGCTCCGCCGTTTACAGTTACGTACAACCCGCCATCAGTTCCCACGAAAAGCAGGTTTTTGTTGTCACCATCTTCGGTAATAACGTTGATTGGCTGGTCAGGAAGGTTGCTGCTTATTTTTTTCCAGGTTTTCCCGTTGTCGGTTGTTTTGAAAAGCAAACTTCTGAAATCATCCTTTGTATAACCTGAGAAACTTACAAACGCAGTAGCCTTATCATGTGCCGAAGCTACAATCCGTGTAGCCCAGAATCCGGCAGGGCAACCGGCTGCTGAAAGAGCTGTGGTACAGTCGGTCCAGGAAGATCCGTTATTGAAAGTACACTGAACTTTCCCGTCATCGGTTCCGGCCCACAGTATTCCGGGACTTAACGGAGATTCGTCAAAAGTGGTGATGGTACAATATTTAATATGGCCGCGCCCGTTTTGCTTTACAGGATCGTTGGTTGTAAGATCGGGGCTGATCTCTTCCCATGATTTGCCCTGGTTTACCGAGCGAAGCATCATTTGAGCGGCGGTATAAACAATAGAGGAATTGTGTGGTGAAAGAATCAGTGGCGTTGCCCAGGTATAGCGGTAAACTGGCTTTCCTTCAGCCGCTTTAGGCATAATCTGCGTTGATTTTCCAGTCCATGCATCCAGAAGCAATTGCTGCCCGAACTGTCCGGTTGAATAAATCCAGCGACCGGTTTCTTTATCCACGCGGCAATACATTCCATCGCCGGATCCAACTGTAATCCATTCTTCAGGACCAATTTCCCCGACCCAGCTGTTTGATGGTCCGCGCCAGACATCATGATCCTGTAAGCCGATATAAATATTGTAAGGTGTGAGAAAATCGTAGCCTACTGCATAAATTTCCTCAATAGGAATCTGGTAAAAATGACGGGTAGTTTTGCCTGCATCGAAAGTTTCATAAACTCCGCCATCGCTGCCTAAGAGCATATGATTGCCGTCTTTTGGATCGAGCCACATGGTGCGGTGGTCGCCGAACATAGTTTCGAGGAAATGTGTGGTATCGCCTTCGAAGCCTGTCCATGTTTTGCCCGCATCAAACGAAATATGCATGGCATCACTGATTACCCATAGATTATCGGGATTTTGCGGATTGCAGTAAATCTGGTTAAACGAATATGCAGCCTTGGAACTTACATTGTATTTATCCTCATTCATTTTCAGCCACGACTGACCGCCATTTTCCGAACGGTAAACTTCACCGCCAATAAGCTGATCGTAATAATTATCGCGGGAAGTATTCATCATGCCTTCGGTCTTCAGTTCTTTGGTCGGATCTTTGGGATTCAGATTTTCGACAACAGCATAAACTATTTTGGGATTGCTTTTGCTGATGGCCAGGCCAATCCGGCCCAACTGTCCATCAGGCAGTCCACTCAGAGTTTTTGACCAGGTTTTGCCTCCATCTGTTGTTTTATATACGGCACTGCCTTTCCCGCCGGCTTCAAAATGCCAGGGTAAACGCGTTTTCTCATACGCTGAAGCATACAATACCGAAGGATTTGACGGATCCATGATCATATCAATTACACCGGTTTTATCATCAACAAAAAGAACTTTTTCCCATGTTTTACCGCCATCGGTTGTTTTGAATACACCACGTTCAGCATTGGTCGAAAAAAGGTGGCCCATAGAAGCAACATAGACAATATCCGCATTTTCAGGATCAACAATAATCTTAGCAATATGATGCGAATCCTTTAATCCCATATTGGTATATGTTTCGCCTCCATCCAATGATTTATAGATTCCGTTACCGGCAAAGGAAGAACGGGCGTTGTAAGACTCGCCGGTTCCCACCCAAACCACATCCGGATTTGATGGTGCCACAGCGATCGCCCCGATGGTAGTTACTCCGTATTTTTCGAAAACAGGGTAAAATGTAGTGCCGTTATTTACGGTTTTCCAAACGCCGCCATTTCGCCCGGCTACAAAAAAAGTGTATTTGTACTTTTCACCGGGATTTTCGGGAACAGCAATAGCCGAAACCCATGCGCCGGCGCGATATGCTCCCAGGTTACGGAAGTCAAATTCCTTAAGCATTGATGAGGTTAGCTTGTTCTGGGCTATCGTACTCTGGCTAAACACTATAAAAAGTGCCGCAAAAAATAGCATGCATCTTGTTTTCATTATATTTTTGTTTCTACAACCGGCTTAGATGTTCTTGTACCCCGAACCAGCATGATGATTTGATTATGAAATTGTTACTTTGTATTTACAGCTTTTATCTCCTTTTAAAACAGATGAAATAACCTCCGCTTTTACTGGTTTTCCGAATACTTCAGAAAACATTTTTTCAGCAAATCCTTCGGAGCAATTGCACATTACAGCCGAGCCAATGCTTTCTGCCTGGTTTACCAAAGGACATACGCAATAGCTTTTATTTTCATCAGCAATCAGAATTCCTGCTGTTTTGTCAAATTCAATTTTCCAGCCCCATTTTTCAGAGATAAAGTCAATAAATTTATCAGGATTCCCAATATACTCCTTGAGCATATCATTCATTTTCAATTCGTTGAAATGGATAACAGCATTCTTCCTGATCAGATTCCTGAATTTTCCAGGTTCCATATCTGAACTTAGGTTCGCAAGGAGATTAGCCGTCCAACCTTGTATAAGAAGTTTTCCGGGATCTGGTTCGGAATCCCTGGCACTGAGTTCATTTTCAACATCACCAGCAAAAGCAATTCTTCCAAATCCACAAAAGCAAGCGCCGGTAATACAGGCTTTTTTCAGAAAGTCCTTTCTATTTATAGCCATATCAGAAAAAATTTAATTTATTTCTGAGAAAATTTCACTTTTCACTTTTCAAAATACGGGAACCAAAGATCCTTCCGGCTGTTTTGCCATAGCATGCATCAATTTTGACGGTTACCATGGTTTTATTGCCAATCAGGTCAGCAGGAATAATGTATTCGTTGTCATAGAATTTGCCAGTTGTACCACCTTTCCATTCAACAACTGCAATTTTAACTCCATCAACCAGTACGTCAAATTTGCGATCCTTATCATCGCCAATGTAAGTGAGGAGTAAAATGTTAGCAGCGCCTGGATTTACTTTCATGGTGTACGAAAAGTTATTCTCACGCCGTGCTTCACGACCGGTTCGACCTAAAGCAATATCCACATACGATTTTTCAGTGGCTACCAGGTTATGATCGCGTTCGGGCTGCATTTCGCCAATCCGGAAATTATCAATGGTCCGTTCTTCGATCAGCTGCTGCTGTTTTTTATCTGCCTCGTATTCAGCCTGTTTGGCAACCCATCCGGCTTTTGTGAAAAAGTCGAAATACACGCTGTAATATTTATTATACAACGTGTAAAATGGTTTGAGTGTAATATCTTTTGGCTGACCAATTCCTTTTGTTTCGAAAGTCAGGGTTTTGAGATCAACGGGTATGACCCATTCATTGATATTGCGGTTATCAGTAAGTAAAACCGGAGTTCCGAACACAGGATCAGGCAATGAATCGCCGAGATCGGCAGCCAGTACTATCGGCCCATAAAGAAAAGCAATACGGTCGGCATTATCGGGCATGGATTCGATATGAAGATCCATTGGAAGAGTGATTTCAACTTTATCACTGTTTTTCCATTTCCGTTTAATTTCAAGATAACCGGAAGCATTTGCTGAAGCTTCAACGGCTTTTCCGTTTACTTTAACAGTAACTCCGGCTTTTGCCCATTCAGGTTGACGGATAAAGAGTATAAATGACTGGCTTTTCTTTAAACCTATGCTTAAAGAGACCTTGTTGTCAAATGGAAGTCCTGTTTCGAGCTTTACCTTTGCACTCCTGGTTTTCCAGGTGAGTTCGGAAGGAATAAAAAGATTAATGAAAAGATCACCGGAAGCAGTTTCGTTATAGATAGCTTCTACATGTTTACTGTGATTTTCCATTCCGCTGCCCACACAACAGGTAAATGTATTGAACTGATCGCTGTATTCCCGGCGTGTACCCATGCGAAGAGGTGTAAAATAGCACATCATTCCGTCAACAGGATTTTGTGATGAAAGGATATGATTATAAAGCGTCCTTTCGTAGAAGTCGAAGAGTTTGCTGTCGGGCGCCCAGGCAAAAAGATGCCTGGTGAGTTTAAGCATATTGTACGAATTGCAGGTTTCGCAGGTGTTATCGCTGAGGCGATCGTTGAGTTTATCAGGCTCACCGAGGTATTCATAATTACTGTTTCCTCCGATAACATAATCATGATGATGCGCCAGAATATCCCAAAAGAAAGTGGCAATTTTATGATCCGAAGCATTATTGGTGAGTTCGTACCTGCGGGCAGCGCCGATTGCTTTAGGGACGTTGGTATTGGAATGTTTCCCGGCCATTGGATCGATGCCTTTGGCAAGTTGTCCCATTATAAAATCATCATCGAATTTATAGGAAAGATCCAGGTATTTTTTGTTGCCGTTAATGGAATAGATGTTTACCAGAACATCCTGCATTCCGCCATACTCGCAGTTGAGCATTTTGAGGCGTTGTTCTTCGGTAAGTTTATTCATCAGATTTGCAGTCCAGTCGGCCATACCGGTTACAACTTTCATGGCCTGTTCATTGTCACAATAAAGATAAGCATCCACCAGACCGGCCATTATTTTATGTTCGGTGTACCATGGCGACCAGGCTCCGTTCAGATCGAAACCACCGGTTCTTATTTCGCCGCGCGATACTTTTGCCCAAAGCGTATCCTCATTTGGAATAGCTCCCACATAACCTGTTTTGCGGGCCTGCTGACAAATGGCTAGTTCCGCAACAATGTAATCCACCCTGTTTTTAAACTCAACATTCCCGGTGTTGGCATAAAACAAGGCACAAGCCGAAAGGTAATGTCCAAGAGTATGACCTGATAATCCGTCACTCTCCCAACCGCCATAAATTTCGCCTTTGGCAGGTAATCCTGCATTTAAATAAAACCTGTGTAACAAGCGGTTTGGTTCAACTACAAGCAGGTAGGCTGCATCCTTTTCCATCGCGTTTTTAAACGGACTTCCATCCAATAATTTTACATCTTTAATATTGAACGCATAGTCTTTTATTGGAACCACGGGGCTCACCTTTACTTTGACATTGTTGAGTTCGGGCACATAGGATTGGGCATTTAACATTATTGAAAATGTTAAGAGTGCGAAGCCGGTCAGGAGAATTTTTTTCATTTATTTTGAAGGATTATGTATGTTTTTACTCTATAATCCCCGACCTGAAGGCCAGGGCAACAAATGCACTATTTTGAAAAAGCAAGGACTTTTGGATGCTAACTCACAATTCTTTGTCTCTTTCACTTGCTCCAGCCTTTAATCCGGGGCAAAGCATGATTAATGGTATTCGAAAGAATCATTTCTTCACTAAATTTCTCTGCAAATTATTCCCGGGTATTAATGTCTGTCAATTACCGGGAACTCTGCAATACGCATTGTAGTGCAGCCATATGGGACCAGTATTATTTTCTCAGCCAAGGTATCCTGATCACGGTATGATTCATTTGAATCCGGAATTTTTCCCGCTGAGTTTTGATATAAGCCCCAATAAGGGATTATCTTGCCTTTGGTTGTGATCTGGATTGGAGCATTTTTAAGGTTCCAGGGCATCCGGTCAACTTTTTCGTTCACTTTAACTGAAAAATCAAGACTATCGATTACAATTTCCGGTATTCCGTAATTCCATGGTGAAGTTGGAAATACTTCCCAAAATGTATCAGGACTGTCGGTAGTTTTGCGCTCCTTCCAGTTTTCTTCCACTTTGAGTGCATAAACCAAAGGCCCTCGTTCAACTCCCAATGAATTTTCGTACCAGCGCGAAAGTTTTATCTGCATAGGAAGCTCTAATACAATTACATCTCCGTCTTTCCATTCACGATCAATAATAGCGATTTCACCACCCTTAACTTTTTTAATTATGGATGAGTTAATGCTGATAATGGCTTCGGTGCACCACCCAGGAATTCGCAGGTGTAAAGGGAATTTAGCTGATCTTTTAATCTTGCAGGTGAATTCTATCCTCTCCGAGAAAGGGTAATCTGTCTTTTCAATAAACTCTACTTCCACCCCGTCACCAACTTTTGCTTTTACACCCGACGGGCCGTAAACCAAGGCAGCCAGTCCTTTATCAGGCGTCGCATACCAAAGATTTTGCACAAATTTCGGCCAGCCCTGGTGCATATTTGTAAGACAGCAAGGATAACCGGTTGTAGTTCCAAAGACATTGCCTGTTAAATAGTTGCAATCAAAATGGCGAAAGTCGGCAGTAACGAGAACCTGGTTCGCCTGCTGGTAATACTGTTTCCGGAGATATTTATCATCGGCCTGCGTGGGTAAAACATTGTAAGCTATTTTTTCAAGATACTCTGCATAATACAGATCACCGGTTATCGGCAACATGCTTTCGAATGAATACATCATTTCAACAGCCGAACAAAACTCAGAGCCCTGAGTTGGATCATTCCCATGCAGAGCTTCATCCCCACCATACATCCCATTTACAAAACCATGAACATCGCGCAAAGCATCCAGGCCTTCGCGGACGGCATTTTTGTATTTCAAATCACTGTTTAGCTGGTAATACATTACAGGTTCTTTTAATCCCTGTGCAACATTCACACAATGCAGATCAGCATAGGGATTAGCTTTACGCAAGGTATTGTCTGTAAAAATGGTAGTCCAGTCAGATGTTTGTTTATGAATCAATTCGCCCAGTTCGAGAAGGAACTTATCACCGGTGATATTGTAGAGCCATAGAACAATCTGCAGGTTATCACCTCCGCGTTGTTGAGCCCACCAGGTCCAGTTATTTAATGGAAACTGCGGGAGTGTTTTGAGTTGATATTTGAAATAATTCGTCATCAGTTTGATAACCCGATCATCGTTGGTAGCTGAATAATATTGTTGCATCGCTTTCAGCATCACCATTTTAGGCCACCAGTCTTCGCTTTTGGTTTGCTGGGTTCCCTTGATCTTAGGAGTATCTTCTTTATTGGGATAGGGGCCGAAATATCCATCAGCACGTTGATTT
>Ga0316616_100000693_pt1 | contig 11786 bp, 11 predicted proteins | sample OWC_Aug_M1_C1_D1_FD_207660 | JGI IMG/M metagenome (GOLD analysis project Ga0316616, IMG submission 207660) | Wetland soil microbial communities from Old Woman Creek delta, Ohio, United States - OWC_Aug_M1_C1_D1_B | ecosystem: Environmental > Terrestrial > Soil > Wetlands | place: USA: Ohio... | reverse complement strand
CCAGAACCGAATCGTGCTCAGCCATAATCGCCTCCTTGGCCAGGTCGCAGGGGCGGATGGGGTGAAGACCGGGTATACCGATTCGGCAGGCCGCTGCCTGGTGGCGTCGGCCAGCCGGGGAAGCCACCGGATGATCGCCGTGTTGCTCAACGACCCGCAGCGATGGACAAGCGCGGCAGCACTGCTGGAGTACGGCTTCGGATCTGTTAGGGACGCCGCCCGCGCTCGGCCCGACGGCCAACCGTGGCTCGCCCTCCATGGCGAGGGGTGGCCGCGGCTCGACGCGCAGGCTCGTCCGGAGGAGCGCCCATGAGACGGATGGGGTGGGTCGGTCTGGGGAGCCTTGCATTGCTGGCCTGTTTCCTGCCGGCCATGGCGGGTGCGGCCAACCCGCCGGCACCGGCGCCGGGATCGCCGCTCGTCGCACCAGAGGCGCCGTATGTGGTCAAGAAGGGCGATACGTTGTGGGGGATTTCGCGGGATTTGCTCCAAGACCCCCTGCTCTGGCCCCGGCTGTGGGAGACGAACAGCTTCATCTCCAATCCGAATCTCATCTATCCCGGCGATCAGTTGGTGGTGCCCGGGAAGGATCTGAACCCGGCCGCTCCTGTGGTCGAGGCGCCCGCGCCGCCCGCTCCGGCGCAGACGGTGGAGGCGCCGCCTCTCGCACCGCCGGCCGCACCCGCACTGCCGCCGTCTCCCGCACCGGTAGAGGCGCAGCCCGCACCCGAACCGCCCGTGCCGCCGGCCAGTCGCCACGCCATGGTCTGTAGTCCCGGACTCGTGCCGGAGCAGATGGTGGACCGTGTGGGGATCGGGACTCTCGTGATGAGCTCCGAGGACCGCGTCATGCTCTCGATGGAGGACCGCGTCGTCGTCGGGTTGGATGACAACCGCTCCGTCAAGCCGGGCGATCGACTCTTGGTGGCGCGCGAGGGGAGGCGGCTGATCCATCCGCGCACGGGGCAGTCAGCCGGCCGCGTTCTCTACGCCGTGGGGTTGCTCGACGTGACGGGCGTGCAGGCTCGGGTCGTGCAGGCTCGCGTCAGCTACAGTTGCGGACCGATTGGCCTGGGCGATCGCGTGATGCCGTTTACGCCACTGCTCTTCCCCGAGGAGAAGACCCCGCAACCGGCCCGGCGGTCGGTGAGCGGTATCGTCGTCGATTCACTCCGGGGCGAGCAACTCATGGGGCTGCAGCAGATGGCCTTCTTGGATGTGGGTGCGGATCAGGGTGTCGCCCTGGGGGATGTCTTTGCACTTCAGCGGCCGAACCGTCCGGCCCCAACGGCGGCGGGCGAGATGCTTCCCATGCCGTCCGACCGGCTGGGAAGCGCGGTCGTGATTCGAGTCGTGGAGCGTTCGGTGACCGTCCTCCTGACGAGCAGCGCCCGGGAGATACGGGTCGGGGATCAGGCCGTCCTGAGCCAGCAGATCGCCCCCTGAGGCGCGAGCGCGGGTCTGAGGCGACGCTCGAAACCTAGCGAGGAGGGCGATGCGCAGCGGCGCCCGGCCTCCGATATACATCGGATCGCCTTTCCCGGCGGACACGGAGCGGGAGGCCCGCTGGGCGTGTGGCTTGCTTCCCCAGCTCGGCGGTGTCGCCCTGCAGGGGTTGCTCGAGACTTTCGGGTCGATCTCTCGGGCGTGGACGGCTTCCCCAGACGCCTTGCAGCAGGTAACGGGGATCGGGCCGGTGATGGCCTCTGCCATGCGGCGGTTTCCGTGGGCGCGCATGGTTCGACAGGACCAGGCGCGTGTTGTGGATGCCGGCCTCACGGTGCTGGTGTGGGGCGATACCGAATACCCGGCCCGCCTGCACGCGATCCGTTCGGCCCCGCCCGTCCTGTACATACGAGGGGCACTCGAGCCGGACGACGACGTGGCGGTGGCGATCGTCGGATCCCGCCGCGCGACAGCCTACGGCGAGGAGATGGCCCGGGAGTTGGGACGGGAACTCGGCCGGCGCGGCGTGACCATCGTGAGCGGGCTGGCGCGGGGCATCGATGCGGCGGCCCATCGGGGCGCCATCGAGGTCGGCGGCCGGACCTTGGCCGTCCTGGGAAGCGGGCTGGACCAGATCTATCCGCCGGAGCATCGCGGACTGGCGAATGAGGTGGCGAACGCCGGCGCCCTCCTCAGTGAGTTCCCCCTCGGTACGGCGCCGCTCCGGGTGAATTTCCCACGTCGCAATCGGATCATCAGCGGTCTCAGCCTGGGGGTCGTGGTGGTCGAGGCGGGCGTGGGGAGTGGAGCGCTCATCACCGCCCATCACGCCCTGGAGCAAGGTCGCGAGGTATTTGCGGTTCCCGGCCGGGTTCACGCCCGGTACAGCGAGGGATGCAATCGCCTCATCAAAGCCGGGGCCAAGCTGGTGGAGAGCTGGGAGGATGTCCTCGTCGAACTCGTGCCGACCCTGAAGCAGCGACGGCGGCGCCGTCCGGCGGGGCCGCCACCCGCCGACCTGACGGCAGACGAGCAGCGGATCTACGACCTGCTGGCGCGCGGTCCGGAACACATCGATGCCCTCATCGTGGGAAGCGGGTGGGGCGGCGGACGGGTGGCCTCGATTCTGGTGGGCTTGGAGATGAAGGGCGCCATCCGACAGCTGCCGGGAAAAATCTTCGAACAGCGCGACGCTGGGTGACCCCGAGGGGCCCCGCGAGGTATCACGCGACCCAAGGCCGGGTAGGCGCCTTGGGTTTTCGATTCTGGCAGGCTGCTGAAAATGGCCCATCCGCTGCGTTGGTCCGCCTCGTCACTCGCTGCGGCGTACCTCCAGTACGCCTCACTCGGGCTGCGGCGCACCGCCTTGCATCTGGGCCATTTTGAGCGGCCTGCGCGAAACGGGGTTTCAGTGTCCAGTCAAGAGGTGAAGCGATCAGCCGTCAGCGATCAGTCATCAGCCGCGGTCCGGGGCTGACCGCTGACGGCTTGTTCAAGAGGAGTCTCCATCCGTGGCAAAGTCGTTGGTGATTGTCGAGTCTCCGGCCAAAGCCAAGACCATCAATAAGTTCCTTGGACGCGAGTATACGGTCAAGGCCTCCATGGGCCACGTGCGAGATCTTCCTGCGAAGAGCCTGGCGGTGGACGTCGAGAAGAACTTCGCGCCGAAATACGAGGTCGTTCCCGGCCGGAAAGACGTCCTCGCCGATTTGAAGAAAGCCGCCAAGACCGCGGCCGCCATCTACCTGGCCGCCGATCCGGATCGGGAAGGGGAGGCGATCTGCTGGCACTTGGCCCACGAACTGAAATCGGCCAAGAAGCCGGTGCACCGGGTGATGTTCAACGAGATCACCAAACGGGCCGTGATGGAGGCTTTCACCCACCCCGGACCCATCGATCAGCGCAAGGTGGATGCGCAGCAGGCACGCCGGATCCTCGACCGACTGGTGGGATACAAGATCAGCCCCCTGCTGTGGGAGAAGGTCCGCCGGGGCATCTCCGCCGGGCGGGTCCAGTCGGTGGCGTTGCGCCTGGTGGTGGACCGCGAAAAAGACATCCGAGCCTTCGTCCCTGCGGAATACTGGACCATCACGGCCGCGCTGGTACGCCCCGACGGGGTCGGTCCGGAATTCCCGGCCCGTCTCGTCAAGGTGGACGGCGAGAAGGTCGGCATCCCCTCCCAGGCCGAGGCGGATCGGATCCTCGCGGCGCTTCAGGCGCCGGAAACCGCCTTCCGTGTCGGTACGGTCCTCCGCAAGGAGAAGCGGCGGAATCCGGTCGCGCCCTTCACCACCAGCAAGCTCCAACAGGAAGCGGTGCGAAAGCTCCGCTTTACAGCCCGGAAGACGATGCAGGTGGCCCAGCAGCTCTACGAGGGCATCGAGTTGGGGGAGGCCGGGTCGGTCGGCCTCATCACCTACATGCGCACGGATTCCACCCGGGTCTCTCCCGAGGCGCAGGCCGAGGTGCGCACCTTCATCACGGATCGGTATGGGGCGCAGTTTCTGCCGGAGCGCCCGCCGGTGTACAAGAGCGGCAAGGGGGCACAGGAGGCCCACGAGGCGATCCGGCCGACCTCCGTTCTCCTCGAGCCGGCGCAGGTGGCTCCCCACCTCACGCGGGACCAGTTGAACCTGTATACGCTGATCTGGAACCGGTTCGTGGCGTCCCAGATGCGGCCGGCGGTGTTCGACACGACCGCGGTGGACATCGCCGCCGGGCGATTCACGTTCCGCGCCAGCGGTCAGCACATGACGTTCGCCGGATTCATGCAGGTGTACGTGGAGGGGCAGGACGAGGCGCGCGCGGATGACCGAGCCAAGAACGGGCAGGCAGAAGGGGAGGAAGACGAAGAGCGCAGTCTCCCGCAGCTTGCCGAGGGGGAGCCCCTGGACTGCCGCGGCCTCGACCCGGTCCAGCACTTCACTCAGCCACCGCCCCGTTTCACCGAGGCGACCTTGGTCAAGGAGCTGGAAGAGCGGGGAATCGGTCGTCCCAGCACGTACGCCGCCATCCTCGGCGTGATCCAGAATCGGGACTACGTGGTCAAGGCCGAGGGGAAATTCCGGCCCACGGAACTGGGCGAGATTGTGGTGGACCTCTTGGTCGAGAGTTTCCCCCGCATTCTGGATCCCGGTTTCACCGCCCAGATGGAGACCCGGCTGGACGAGATCGAGGAGGGAACCGCCGACTGGTTGGAGTCCATGCACGAGTTCTACGGGGCCTTCACCCGCTGGCTGGAACACGCCAAGAAGAAGATGAAGAACGTGAAGGCCATGGAGGAACCGACGGACCAGGTGTGCGAGAAATGCGGCCGCTCCATGGTGATCAAGTGGGGACGGTTCGGGAAGTTCCTGGCCTGCTCGGGATACCCGGAATGCAAGAGCACCAAGGAGCTGCCGGGCAATGGGAATGGGGCCCCGGAGGGGGGCGGGAGCGGCGACGGAGACACGATCGTCGGCGAGGGACAGGCATGCGAGAACTGTGGGAAGCCCATGGTCTTGAAGCGGGGACGGTTCGGCCCCTTCTTGGCGTGTTCGGGTTATCCCGAGTGCCGGACGGTGGTCAAGGTTGCCAAGGCCGCCGCCGCACCGCCGGAGCCCACGGACCAGGTCTGCGAGACCTGCGGCGCCCCCATGGTGATCCGGACCGGCCGCTTCGGCCGCTTCTATTCGTGCAGCACGTATCCGAAATGCAAGAACGTGAAACCGATCCCCATCGGCGTGGATTGCCCGAAATGCGGCGCGCCCTTGGCGGCCCGGCGCACCAAGCGAGGCCGCACGTTCTATGGGTGTACCGCCTACCCGACGTGTGAGTTCACGATCTGGGACCGCCCCGTGGCGGCACCCTGTCCGACCTGTCAGGCGCCGTTCGTGGTCGAGAAGCGCAGCAAGGCCGGCGTGACGCTGCGATGCATCAAAGAGGGCTGCGACTACGAGGGGGAGGTTCCCGCTCCCGCCACCGTCACGCCCGACACCGCGGCGCAATGACCAGTATCTATTCTCTGATATTCGACGGCCGGAGACTCTCCAAAATTGCCACTTCCTGAAAGCTGACCGCTGATGGCTGAACGCTGTATCGTGATCATCGGCGGCGGCCTGGCCGGAGCCGAAGCGGCCTGGCAGGCGGCCAGCCGGGGCGCCTCCGTGCGCCTCTACGAGATGCGGCCCGCGGTGCGGACGCCGGCCCATCAAACGGATCGGTTGGCCGAGCTGGTCTGCAGCAACTCCCTGAAGTCCGAATCCCTCGAGGATGCGAGCGGCCTGCTCAAGGCGGAGATGCGGGCGTTCGATTCGTTGATCCTGCGGTGTGCCGAAGCGCACCGCGTCCCGGCGGGGTCGGCCCTGGCGGTGGATCGCGAGCAGTTCGCCGCCGCGGTCACCCAGGCGATCACCGCCCACCCGCTGATCCAGGTGATCCGCGAGGAGGTTCAAGAGCTTCCGGCGGGCCGGCCGGCCATCGTGGCCTCGGGCCCGTTGACGTCCGACAGGCTTGCCGCGAGCCTGGCGGCGCGCTTCGCAGCGTTCCTGGGGCCGGACGGGGCGACGTCTCGTGGCGCGCAGTGGCTCTACTTCTACGATGCGATCTCGCCGATCGTGGCCGCGGATTCGATCAATCGAGAGGTGGCCTATGAGGCCGCACGCTACGGGGTGGGGGGCGCGGATTACCTGAATTGTCCACTGACCCGGGAAGAGTACGCGCGATTCCGCGAGGCGCTGCTGACCGGGGAGCGATATCCGTTGCACGACTTCGAGCGGGCGACGTTTTTCGAGGGGTGCCTGCCGATCGAAGAGCTGGCGGAGCGGGGCGAGGACACGCTGCGATTCGGCCCGATGCGCCCGGTCGGACTGCGCGATCCGCGGACCGAAAGGCGGCCCTTTGCGGTGGTCCAGCTCCGTCAGGAAAACCACGGCCCGGCTGGGCAGCCCACCATGTACAATCTGGTGGGGTTCCAGACCAGGCTCCGGCGGGGCGACCAAGTCAAGTCCCTCCGGCTCATTCCGGGACTGGAACGCGCCGAGATCCTGCGGTACGGGAGCGTTCACCGGAACACCTTTCTCACGGCGCCGGTTCTCCTGGAGGGCACGCTCCAGTTCCGTGGGGATCCGGGGATCTTCTTCGCCGGCCAGCTTACCGGGGTCGAGGGCTACCTGGAATCCGCCGCCACGGGTCTGCTCGCCGGCATCAACGCCGTGCACCAGTCGAGGGGTATTCCGTTGCTCCACCCGCCGCGGACGACCATGCTCGGCGGTTTGCTCCACTACCTGACCACCGCGTCGCCCGCCACCTTCCAGCCCATCAACGCCAACTTCGGCCTCCTGCCCGTCCTCTCCGAGCTCGTCCGCGACCGCCAGGATCGGAATCGACTGCTGGCGGCCCGCGCCCAAGCGGACTTCCAGGCCTGGCGGCAGCGTCTGGGGTAGCACCGCAAGGAACGGCTTGACTCCGCTCCACGTCTCCAAGTACCTTGATTGATGAAAAGAAACAACCGACTCGACTGACGTGTGCGGCGCCGAGTGCTGTCCGGGGCGAGTGCGAGAAGGGACGGCGACCCGATGGCGGGACCAAGGACACGACAAGCTGCAGGTGCGGCACGGGCACCCATCTACCACCTGAAGGTCTCCCTGGAGGGGATCGAGCCAACGATCTGGCGGCGGTTGCACGTGCCGGGCGACGCCAATCTTGGATGGCTGCACGCGGTGATCCAGGTGGCGATGGGGTGGACCAACAGTCATCTGCACCAGTTCGTCGTCGGAAAGCGGTTGTATTCCGACCCCAGCTTCGAGATCGATGAGTTTGAGGATGGTCCGCGCGTCCTGGACGAGAACGCGACAACGATCAGCGAGATCGCACGCCGGGTGAAGAGCGCGTTTGTGTACGAGTACGACTTCGGCGATTCCTGGGACCATCGGATTACCGTCGAGAAGATCCTCGGTCCTGATCCCGCGGCGGTAGGTTTGGCGAAGTGCCTGGACGGCGAGCGGGTCTGCCCGCCGGAGGATTGTGGCGGTGTGCCCGGATACGCCGATCTTCTCGAAATCATCATGGACCCCAAACAAGAGGAGTATGAGTCCACGATGGAGGGCCGGGCGGCGGATTCGACCCCGAAGCGTTCGATCGCGACAAGACCAACAAGCATCTGCGAAAACTGAAATGGCCCCACACGACCGTCAGCCAGTTGGCCGGTGTCCTCATGCGGCGCGACGGGGTCAGGGGGTAGGCCGAACGCAATGTCACTTGCGCGCGGTGAGGCTTCTTGGTATAGAGGCTCAAGTCTCCCGCCTCTTCCATTGGTTCAGGCGATTCATGGAAACGGGTGAGTCATGAACGACAAGCTCACCACCACGTCAGCGGTTTCGATTCCGAAAGACAGGCTGGTTGATTTCTGCCGTCGCTGGAAGGTCGCTGAGCTTTCCCTGTTTGGCTCCGCACTACGCGAAGATTTCCGGCCGGACAGCGATGTGGATCTCCTCGTCTCGTTTGCCCCTGGGGTAACGTGGGGCTTCGATGATCTCCTCACGATGAAAGAGGAGCTGAAGACGCTCTTCGGGCGGGCCGTGGATCTGGTCGAGCGCCGGCTGGTGGAAGCGAGCGAGAACTACATCCGGCGCAAGCACATCCTGAGTCACCTGGAGCCCCTGTATGTGGAGGGATGAGGCGTGGTTGCTCGACATGCTGCAGGCCTGTCGAAAAGCGCTCCAGCACGTGGAGGGTCTCGGCGAGCATCGTTTTCATGTGAGTCCTCTCCACCAGGATGCCATCATTCGCCAACTCACCATCCTCGGTGAAGCGGCCAAGCAGGTCTCTCCTGAATTCCGGGACGCCCACTCCGAGATTCCGTGGAAGAGGATCGCCGGCTTTCGGGACGTCGTGGTTCACGCCTATTTCCGCGTGGATCTGGATCAGGTTTGGCGGATCATTCAGCAAGACCTCCCTGGCCTTGTCGCGACACTTGGACAATTGGTGCCGCCAGAGGACGCAAACCGGTGAGGCTGGAGACGCCCCGTGCGCAATAGGATATCTGTGCCACGTGTAGGTCCAAGTCACATCGCAAGAAGGCAGAGATGCGAGTTGCTTTGGCAGCAATTCCCGAAAAACGAGGGACGGGTATTGCGAGTGGTCTATAATGACACCGTTCGGCCCTGGCAGGTAGTGACAGCCTATTTCGATCGCAAGGAAAGGGGCAGGCTATGAAAGTGCGCTTTGATGAAAAGGCGGATGCCCTTTATATGCGCTTGGATGATTCAAAGATTCTTGAGTCTGAAGAGGTCCAGCCTGGAGTCGTGCTTGACTTCAATGACCGCAACCAAGTGGTCGGCATCGAGATCCGGGGAATAAGAGACCGAGTACCGCTCGCACATCTTCGCCAGATGCAATTTGAGGTTGCATGACGCGTTCCGACCCTACCGGAGGGGAGCGTGAGACCATTGAACGCCGATTCTCTCATGGGGATCTGGCCGCAACACCATAGACGCCGTCACTTTTCACCAGGACGGCAGTCGTCACCGTCAGTGATTGCTCATCCGGTGTTCCCCGTGTGCAGGAATCCTTTGCTGCTCGACAATGAGCTGGCCTTCCTGGACCGAACGGTCTAGTTTCCGCCTCTAACCCTTCAGACGCCTGTTCGTCGCTATCATGCAGGCCAGCCATCTTCGAGTTTTTCTTGACCAGAAAGTACCGTTACTGCAATGTTCATTTCCTAAAGAAGAAGGAACATTGCAATGACCCGTAACAAAACCAAACCTCAGAGCGGTAGCGGCTGCGGCAGCGATTGGGTGAGCCTGCGGCATTCCTGGCAGCGGGAATCCGTCAGGAGTGCGCGATGAGGTCGACACGCCCGGCGAGGTCTCGCTGGGGGAACGCCGCCCTTTTCGCTTGATCTTTCAGCCGCTCCGGCGTAGATTTCGCGCGGTTGGACGTGCCGCCGGGCCGCCGTCGGGTGGAGCGGCGGTTTTGTGTTTCGGGCTGCGAGGACACCGTGCAGGCGGCCATCGAGGCGTACCTAGGGCACCTCAAAGGGGAGCGGGATGCGTCCGTCCACACCCTGCGAAACTACCGGGTGGACCTCACGCAGTTCCTGACGTATCTCCGCGAGCGGGCGGCCGATCATGACGCCCCCAGTCCCGCCGCGATCGATCAACTCGCCATCCGCGGCTTCGTGGCCCGGTTGCACGGGGAGAAGCTGGCCCGCACCAGCGTGGCGCGGAAGCTGGCGGCGCTGCGCTCCTTCTTTCGGTATCTCTGCCGTCAGGGCGTCCTGGCGGCGAACCCGGCGGCGCTGATCCGCGCGCCGCGCCTGCCGGTCCGGACAACGCCCCATCTCTCCGTGGATGAGGCGTTCCAGTTGCTGGCCGCCCCTTCGGCGCGGCAGACCACGGGGGCGCGGCGGCCCCGCAAGGACGCGGAGGCGCTGGTTCGACGGGACCGCGCGATCCTGGAGCTCTTCTACGCCTCGGGCGTGCGGATCGGGGAACTCACGGGGCTGGTCCGGGACCACGTGGATCTGCACCAGGGGCTGGTGCGGGTTCTGGGCAAGGGGCGAAAAGAGCGAATCGTCCCGGTGGGACGGGCCGCGCTGGAGGCCCTGCAGGGGTATCTTGAGGTTCGCGGAGGCCTGCAATCGCGCGGCGGCGCCGGTGAGGCGACGGCGTTGTTCCTGAATGCGCGCGGCGGGCGGCTTGGCGCCCGGGGTGTCTCCCGGATCGTGCTTCGGCATTTGGTGGCCAGCGGGCTGGGGAAAAAGATCACGCCGCACGGCTTGCGGCACAGCTTCGCGACTCACCTGCTGAGTGCGGGCGCCGACCTGCGGGTCATCCAGGAGCTTCTGGGACACGTCCGGCTCAGCACGACACAGCGCTACACCCACGTGGGGCTGGATAAGGTGATGGAGGTCTACGATCGGGCGCATCCGCGGGCACGTGCCCGCGGCCGCAGGGGCCCGGAAGGGGCGGCGTCACGATGAGCGATGGACAGGCGCGCGGGGCGCTCCGGGTCCGCAGCACGACCATCCTCTGTGTGCGGCATCAGGGCCGGGTCGCCCTCGCCGGCGACGGGCAGGTCTCGTTCGGCGAGATGGTGATGAAACACACCGCCCGGAAAGTCCGGCGGATGTACCAAGACACGATTCTCGCCGGCTTTGCCGGCGCGGCCGCGGACGCCTTCGCCCTGTTCACCAAGTTCGAGGGGAAGCTGGAGGAGTTCCGGGGGAATCTGCCGCGGGCCGCGGTAGAGCTGGCCAAGGACTGGCGGACGGACCGCGCCCTGCGTCGCCTGGAGGCGCTTCTGGCGGTGGCCAACGCGGAGCATTCCCTGATCATCTCCGGCACCGGGGACGTGATCGAGCCGGACGACGGGGTCATCGGGATCGGGTCCGGGGGCGGCTATGCGGCTGCCGCGGCCCGCGCTCTGGTGAAGCATTCGACGCTCTCGGCGCGGGAGATCGTCGACGAGGCCATGCGGATTGCCGCGGGGTTGTGCGTGTACACCAACGACCGGATTACCATCGAAGAGCTTTAGCGGGCCGCTCAAGAAGGCCCATCTGCTGCGTTGGTTCGCCTTGGCTCTCGCTGCGACGTACCTCCAGTACGTCTCGCTCGGCCATCGGCAAACCGCCTTGCACCTGGACCTTTTTGAGCAGCCAATCAGGCTGCGAATTATGGATCAGATGACCCCGCGCCAGATCGTGGCGGAATTGGACAAATACATCATCGGACAGCACGACGCCAAGCGGGCGGTGGCCATCGCGTTGCGGAACCGCTGGCGCCGGCAGCGGCTGCCCGCCGGTCTCCGCGACGAGGTGGCGCCGAAGAACATCATCATGATCGGGCCGACCGGGGTCGGCAAGACCGAGATTGCCCGGCGGCTGGCCCGGCTGGCCGAGGCGCCGTTCATCAAGGTGGAGGCCTCCAAATACACCGAGGTCGGGTACGTGGGCCGCGATGTCGAGTCGATGATCCGCGACTTGGTGGAGCTCGCCATCAATATGGTGCGCGGCGAGAAGACGCGTGCGGTGGAGCAGCGGGCGCGGGAGCTCGCGGAGGAGCGCCTGTTGGACCTGCTCCTGCCGCCGGCGCGGCCCGCCTTCGGGGCGACGCCGGAGGCCGGGGCCGTCCACGACACGCGGGAGAAGTTGCGGGCGCGGCTGCGCGACGGGGCGCTGGACGACCGGACGGTCGAGATCGAGGTGGCCCAGCGCGGGCTGCCCATGATCGATCTGATGGGCGGCCACGGCATGGAGGAGATGCAGGACAACCTCAAGGAGATGTTGGGCAACCTCCTGCCCCAGCGGACCCGGCGCCGCAAGGTCAAGCTCCACGAGGCGCGGCGTATCGTGACGCAGG
>Ga0316616_100000692_pt1 | contig 11788 bp, 7 predicted proteins | sample OWC_Aug_M1_C1_D1_FD_207660 | JGI IMG/M metagenome (GOLD analysis project Ga0316616, IMG submission 207660) | Wetland soil microbial communities from Old Woman Creek delta, Ohio, United States - OWC_Aug_M1_C1_D1_B | ecosystem: Environmental > Terrestrial > Soil > Wetlands | place: USA: Ohio... | reverse complement strand
CCAGACCGGACTCAATTGAAAACCGGCGGCCATCTGCTGCAGGACCGCCTCGGCGACTCCCTCGGCCTCCGGAGCAGCCAGATATCCGGCGAGGAATTCGACCCACCAGACGGCGTCGCTCGGGTAGCCCGGAACAGGCGACATGACGGTTTGGACGGCGGCAAATCCCTTTCGCGGGCCCATTTCCGTTTGGGCATCGAAGCTTACATCTCCTATATCAACCTGAATTGGTAATACTTGAGAACGTTCGGCCTGGATCCTCTGGGAGATTTCAGGGTAGGTTCGCACCTTCACATTGGTTACCTGGCCGATCCGCTGGGGGAGGTAATACTGGGTTAAAAATATCGGTCCTGGCAGATATCGCAAGATAAAAACCCGGTGCATTCCGTCTGGGCTATGCCACATCCCTTCAGCGACTCCGGCAAACTGAGTCATCGGTCCCGGCGCTTGAAAGCTTGGGATGAAGTTATCGCCAATCCGCGCGAGAACCCTCTTGTCCGGGCTTGTGGCCAAAATTTCAAGCCTTTTATCGAGCGGGGCCAACCGCGTTACCCCTCCGGCAACCTGCCATCCGGCCGGAACCGGACAACTGAAAGCGCCTTCTCTCAGGTCATTCCAGAGAATCATCTGCGGCAAAGGCGAGGACCCGCCGCCCGCCGGGCCGATTTTCCTCGAATAGAAGAAGCGGCTCAAAATCTGTTTCATCACCGGTTCATCCTGAAGCCAGGTCGAAGCGCCGCCGGCAATTGCGTAAAGGACTCCCCGGTTGTCCTCCTTAAAACACATGGCCATACCTTTGAAGGCAAGGCCTTGCGCCGCAAATTGCATGTCCGCCAGGGCGACTTCGGGATTCGGCGAAAGAAGCCGGCCCTTGATAACCTTCACATTGGGAAACAGATCAGGGTAAATCTGCCCGATCCCCTGGACCACCCCGAGAGCGCGGCCCTCGATCTTCTCAATCGGCGCGGCCAGAGCGAGAGCGGCAACCATACCCCCGGGTCCGAGCCGGTATGCCAGAAAAGCCCCCGCTCCCCGCTCCTGGACGCTCCAGCCGAGGGGATGGAGGACGATCAGCCCGCTCTGCCCGCGAAAAACGGTCCAGCCCGGCGGAATCTCCGCCCTGATTTGTTGGGAATGGCTTTGAACAGTCGGTTGATAAATGTTCTGGCCTGATGCGGGTAGGGCGAGAAGAAAGGGAGGAACCAAAAGAGAGAGAATAATCAGCGGAGAGCGATCTGGATGCTTCATAACAAACCTCCCCTTGCATTCAGGTCATTTTATCCCAGTTCCTATTTCATCACCGTCCCCAGCCATTGCTGTTCCAGCCTCTGGACTTCCCCCTGAAGGAACATCTGTTCCAGCCAGAGATTGAGCCAATTCAGGAAAATCTGATCCCCCTGGCGGATCATGAAACCTTTGGTGCCCACCGTGAAAGTCTTCGCCGGATTGACGGCAACCAGTCCGGGAATCTGCTTGGCCCAGAACAGGGCTTCCACATTGTCCGTGATCCAGACATCGGCCGTGCCGTCCTTCACCTTCTCCGCAATTTCCTCGTTTTTATTGTGACGGAGGATCGTCGCCTGGGTTAGAAGAGGGGTGAAGTGTCGGTCATTGAGCCCGCCCTGGTTGAGAATAACCTTTACCCCGGGCCGGTTGATGGAACCGAAATCCGGAAACTTGTCCTCATCGGCTTTCCGCACAAGAGGGCAGGTTCCGAAGGTCATGTAAGAGTTGGTATAGGCGAAGATCTTGCCCCGCTCGACGTTCCGGCCGATCCCGCCCATGGCGATGTCAAATTTGCCGGCCAAAAGGTCCGGGGTCAGCTCCGGCCATTTAAAACGGACAAACGTCACCTTTGCCTGAAGGGCCTGGCCCAATTTATGGGCGAGTTCAATATCCATGCCTTCATATTGGTTTGTCTTCGGATTCAAATAAGAAAATGGCTGATAGTCTCCCGAGGTGCCGATTCGGATTTCTTTCGCCTGGATGATCTGCTTCAATTTTGATTCTTCGGCAAAGGCGGAGAAATCGGCCATCAGGCAAAGTAGAAAAGCCATGGCCAATAAGGGGCTGATGACAAAAAGAATCCTATTTTCTCTCCAAATTCTTTGATTGTCCATATTTCCACCTCTATTTTCCGGTTTTCCCCAATGATTCAGCAAAAAAAACATAACATAGTTGGGCTTCTTTGACCAGAAATTCCGATAGAGACAATCCCCACCGTTTTCCAGAGTCACATTTTAGCCCAAAACGGCGACGGCGTCGATTTCGATCAGGCAGTCTTCGTTAACCATACGGCTGACTTGAACCAGGGTGCTGGCAGGCAAATCCCCTTTGAAATATTGCGCCCGGACCTCGTGAATATCTTTAAAATCTTTCATGTCGGTCACATAGACGTTCACTTTAACGATCTGGTCAAAGGAAGCCCCGGCCTCTTCGAGAACGATTTTCATGTTTTCAAGGACCTGCCTGGTCTGGGCCTTCATATCTCCTTTTCCCGCAATATTTCCATTGATGTCCCTTGCCGTTAGCCCGGAAATAAAAAGAAACGCCCTCCCTTCGGCCCTAACGGCATGGGAAAAAACACCCACCGGCTTGCTGAGCTTGCGAGATACGATGGCCTGTTTTTTCATGACTCCTCCTTTCTTGAATCGAACCCATGAGGGGTTCTGCCGGAACCTCTTTCCTCCTTCCCTTTATATCCCGAAGCGGGTTTAAAAGAAAGGAGTATGGGAACGGTTATCCTTCACTCAAAGGCATTGATATTCCAACAGGTTGACCCTGGTTTGTCGGAGAAACAGCTCTCCCAAGGGCTTGCTTTTGCTTTGACACCCATGGCTGCGTTTCCTATACTAAGCGTGGCTTTCGAGGGAAATTTGTCGGTAATGTACAAGAAAGGAGAGATGATGGAACTGAAAAATATTATTTTTGAAAAAACGGAAGCACTGGCCTGGATCACCCTGAACCGGCCTGAAGTTCGGAACGCCCAGAACGACACTCTAAGGGCGGAAGTTCTTTGGGCCCTGGAGAACAGCCGGGATGACGACAACGTTCGCATCATCATCATTACCGGCGCGGGGGACAAGGCCTTCAGCGCCGGGGCGGATATCAGCGAATTCCCGAAGCGGATGCCGGCCGATATTCTCCGGGGCAAGGGGACCAGGCGGATGACCGACCTCCTCCGGGACATTCCCAAGCCGGCCATCGCCATGGTCAACGGTCTTGCCCTGGGCGGCGGCTGCGAGCTGGCCATGGCCTGCGACATTATTATCGCCTCTGAAAACGCCATGTTCGGCCAGCCGGAAATCAACATCGGAAATATTCCGGGGGCCGGCGGGACGCAGATTCTCCCCCGCCTGATCGGGGAGAAGAAAGCGAAGGAACTGATCTTTACCGGGAGCTTTATCTCAGCACAGGAGGCGTTGGCGCTAAGAATGATTAACAAGGTTGTACCCCAGGAAAAATTGCGGGAAACCGTGATGGAAATGGCCAACGCCATGCTGCGTCACAGCCCGATCATCCTGAAACTCTGCAAAATGGCGGTCAACAAGTCCCTCGATGTTCCTTTGACCGTGGGAATGGACTACGAGCGGGATCTTTTTGCCATCTGCTTTGGCACGGAAGACCAGAAAGAGGGCGCAAAGGCCTTCCTGGAAAAGAGGAAGCCGGCATACAAAGGGAAATAACTCCCCGCCTGAATTCCAGGATTCGGAACCCCCTCCGAACCCTCTTTCCCAGGAAAGAGGGCATTAGCCTTCTTTGCTTTTTTGGCATCTAAAGATTGTCTGCAAGAAGAAATTCTTTGAGCAAAGGGAGGGGAATAAAATGGCCAGCAAAGTAAGCCCGATTCCGAAAGGATATCATTCTATTTCGCCCAATCTGGTGGTCAACGACGCCGACGGGGCGATTAATTTCTACAAAAGGGCCTTCGGAGCCGAGGAGCTGTTCCGCATGAATTCTTCGGACGGAAAGGTTGTCCATGCTGAACTAAAGATCGGGGACTCGATGCTCATGCTCTCCGATGAAATGCCGGGAGGCAAATGCCGCGGCCCGCTATCTCTCGGGGGCTCGCCGGTCAACATTTTCCTGTATGTTGAAGATGTGGACCGGGTCTTCAAACAAGCTGTGGACGCGGGGGCGAAGGTCGAAATGCCGCTTGCAGATATGTTCTGGGGGGATCGTTGGGGAAGCGTGACCGACCCGTTCGGCCATTCCTGGTCGTTAGCCACCCATAAGGAAGATGTGCAACCGGAGGAGCTTCACAGGCGCGGGCAGGAGGAGATGGCGAAATGGGCTAAGGAAGGCGCTCATGGGTAATATTCAGGGCGGACCGAAGAAAATGGGGGCTTAAGGGTGGCGCTTTCGAAAAGGGTTCTAGGCAAAATCCCTAAGGGGCCGCAGTTCTCCGGCGCGGACGAAAAAGAAAATAACCTCTTTCACCGCGCCGGCAGCGGCTTTTTTCATGGCGCGGGCGTACCACCTGCCCTGGTCGCGGTAATTTTGAAACCGCGCCTCGAGGGCCGTGCCGGAGACGTTGTCCGTTTTGTAATCGACGATAACCCAGCCGTCCGGCTCCTCGAAGAGCAAATCGATTTTCCCCTCAACGATCTTTTCCTCATAGGAAATGGAAAAGGGGACTTCCCGGAAGAGGCGTTTGGCTTTGCGGACACGATCCATAAAAGGATGAGCGAGGAGACTTTGGCAAAGCAAGGCAATCTCCTCCGCCCTTTCGGGAATACCGTTTCCCGCGGCGTTGATCCTGCAGAGGCTTTTCAGGTTACTGCCGTTTTTCAGATCCAGACGCTCCAGGACTCCGTGAAAGGCAAGGCCGAAAGCGGCTCCCCCCTCGCCGGTCGGTGTTCCTGGCGGGTCTGAAAAATCCTGTCGGTCGGAGCCTTCGAACGATTCGGCCCCTGAAGGCGTAATAAGCGGAAGCCCGTGAGAAGCCCTTGTTATCACAGCCTCCAAACCCTCCTTCCACTCCTCACGTCGCTTGAGCGGCATTTCGTCTTTTCCCGCATCTTCTTCGATCTCGGGCCGGAGAGGCGGCTGTTCGCCCGGATGGAGGTCGAGACTCCCTCCGCCGACGATCAGCTGACCATCGATGATCGATCCGGGGACCCATTTCTCGGGCGGTGGGATCTTGTCATCGAGAAGTTTGAGAAACCCTCCGGGCCTTTTACCGGGGAAAAGCGGGATCACCAGATGATCCCTGGCCCGGGTCGCGGCAACATAGAAAAGTCGGCGCTCTTCCGCTTCCCGGCGGGCCTTTTCCTGCTCCTGCGCAGCGTCAAAGCCATAGGTTTTAAAGGAGCCGGCGGAAATTTGGAAGGAGCCCTGAGGTCTCAAGGGAATGAAGTCCTCGGACCGATTCCGCTGGCCGGCCAGATTGGCAAGGATCACGACCGGAAATTCAAGGCCTTTGGCCTTATGGATCGTCAGCAGATGAACGTTTTCCTCGCTCTCCTCCGACCAGGGCGCTTCCCCTTCGCGGACTCCTTCCTCCTCCCGGAGATATAGCCACTCCACGAAACTCCGGAAGGTGGCGTTTCTTTCCTTTTCAAAGGCCCGGGCCTGATCCAGGATCTTCCTGAGGTTGGCCGCGGTCTGCTCTCCCGCCCGGCGCAGGAGAGAGAATTCAACGGCCTTGGCGCGCGCCAGAAGCTCGGTGATGGTGCCGGAAATGGGGCGGGAATTCCTCCGGTCGTGGAGCCGGCGAAGGAATGAAAGGGTTTCGGCGAATCCGCTTTCCTCCCCTTTTATTTCCTGGAGATAATTCAGCGGCCGGCCGGAGGAGACGAAAAGGAAAATCTCTTCGTCGGAGTACCCGAAAAGGAAGGAGCGGAGAGCCGAGACCAGGGAGATCTGGTCCGACGGATCGTCGATGGCCTTCAGGCAACAAAGCAGGCTGCGTATTTCCTGGCGAAGGTAAAATTCCTTTCCCCCTTCCAGCCGGTAAGGGATCCCTCTGGCCTTCAATGCTTCCTCATAGGCCTCGATACCGGTCAGGGCGGGGAAGAGGAGGGCGATGTCCCGGTATCGGACAGGCCGCCGCCCTTTGTCCCTGGGGTCGGCTATTTGCCACCCATCCCCGGAACTCCCGCCGGCCATGCGGGAAATCAGGGCGGCGATGGACCGGGCCTCGATTTCTCTGGCTTCCATCGCCGAGGTTTCCTCGCGGTTGAATTCCGGGGGCGGAGTCAGGAGAACGACCCCGGGTCTGGGCATGGCTTCCCGGCGGGAAGAATGGGGGGCGAGAGGGATATAGGCCGGCTGGTAAAATCCTTCCGGGGAGGGCTGGATCAAGTCGGAAAAGACGCGGTTGACCCACGAGATAATGGAAGGAACGGTGCGGAAATTCTGGACCGCTTTGAGCCCCTCTTGCCCGGCGTTCAATTTTTCTTTTGCCCGGGCATAGATTTCGATATCGGCCCGGCGAAACCGGTAGATCGACTGCTTCGGGTCTCCCACCAGGAAAAGCTTTCCCGGGGACACGGCCACGTCTTCCCATTTTTCGGCCCTGGCCCCCTCCTCGGCCAAAAAGAAAATGACTTCGGCCTGAAGGGGGTCGGTATCCTGGAATTCATCTACGAGGAGGTAGCGGATCCGGTCCTGAAAATAGCGGCGGACCTCTCTATTCCTCCGGAGCAGATCCCGGGAAAATAACAACAGGTCCTGAAAATCCAGCACGCCCAGGCGGTTTTTCTCCTCCTGAATAAACCGGAGAAACCCCTTCAGCCAATCCACCAACCCGGCCATAACGGCGGCGCGGATGGACTCTTTCAAGACTTCATGTTCTTCGGAAAGCCTTTTCAGGATCTGTTTTTGATCCTCGCAGGCTGCCGGCGGGCTCCAATTCCGCTTGTTCCCCTGGGGTTTGATGGCCAGTTCCCGAACCATAAAGATCTCCAAGCGTTCGGGCGAGGCCTGATCCGCACCCAGGATCTTTTCCTTCAGCGCCTGGATTCCCTGGAAACCGGCATCCTCCTCGGGCCGCAGGCATTTTTCCGACAGCTGCCAGGCCTGTTTGATTCCGGACCGCAGCCCCTGAAAAAAAGAGTCGAGGTTGTAGAGCGGCCGGGGGTAGGGGGAAGAGGTGACGAGATCGCGGTTTTCATAAAGCCGCCGGATCAGGCTGCTTAGGGTCTCCAGACTTAGGCCCAAGGCCAGGGCGCGCCTGAGAGGGTGACTTTTCTTTTCGATCTCCTGCCGCAGCCACTGGTCCCAGGTTTCCTGGAAGAGCAGGTCCAGGCCCATTTCGTCAAGAGATTCGAAATTCGGATCGATCGCCGCCTCGATTGGACGCTCACGGAGAAGACCGGCGCAAAAGGAGTGGATGGTGGAAATCGGAGCCCGCTCCAAATCACCGATGGCCTGGGAGAGAAGAGAAAGCTCCTTTCCCTCAGCCGTGAGCGCCGCCTTCTCCAGGGCTTCGCGCAGACGAATTTTGAGCTCCCCGGCGGCCTTTTCGGTAAACGTGATGGCCGCAATCTGATCAAGCTTCGCTTTCCCGCTCCGGACCAAAGAAAGAAGCCTTTCCACCAGAAGGGTGGTTTTCCCGGTGCCTGCCCCGGCCTCCACGGAGAGGGAATGGGAGAGGTCCCCGGAGGCGCGCTCCCGATCGGCCTGGTCTACGAGCTGAGAAGAGTTTTTCAGAGGAAGAGAACCCTGTTTCATCGGCAAAGAAACAATGCTCCTATCAAAAGCAACCTAAAGGAAAGTTTCGATTGCAGGGGCGCAAAGCTTTGCGCCCGATATGGGGCACGCGCAGCGTGCCCCTACTTTTTCCGAAGATATCAAGGGATGTCCCTCATCTCCAGATATGCCTTAGCCCGCGGGTCGTTTTTCTTTCTTTCGAAAAGGACGTCCGCACCCTGCTCGCAGAGACGGTCGAAATCGCAATACCGGCACTTGCGCTCATCCTCCCGGACGGGGAAGAAGAGACCGGAGGCGATTCCCCGGCCGATGGCGCCGACGATCTTCTTCAGAATTTTTTCCTTTTCTTCCCAACCCTCCCCGCGGAAAAGGACCCGTTTGAAATTCTGTTCCCGGTTCACGCTGTAATATTCCGCCCAACTTTTTTCGAGGCTCACCCGGCTCCAGATCTGCCGGGCCGCCAGGAGGTAAAGAGGCAACTGCAGGCTCGTGCCTCCTCCGAACGCGTCTTCCTCTCCCCGTATCTTTCCGCTCTTGTAGTCGATAATCCGAAGACTGTCCCCGCCCGCCGAGCGGTCGATCCGATCGATCCGGCCCCGGAGAAAAACCACGGTTTTATCTTCCATGGGCAAGGAGGGGCGGGAGGGCTGATCCTGCTTTCGTTCAAAACCAAACTGGATTTCGAAATCCTCAGGAGTGAATCCCTCGTTGATGCCGGCCTCCTTCTTGAGAAAAGCCCGCAGGTCTTCGAGCAGAGACTGTCGATCCAACTCCCAGAGCAAAGCGAGGCCGGTTTTCCCTTTGCCTTCCGCTTCGGCAAAAGCCTGGCGGGCGACATGTTCCATGATCTTCCACCCGGCCGGAATCTGGTCAGGCTTCAGGGGAAGAGGGATTTCCGCCGCCGCGCGTTTATAGAAGTCATGGAGAATTTTATGCAAAAGCGTTCCGCGATCCAGCGGTTCAATCCGGCGGATCTCTTCCGGGGACGGGACCATCTGCAGGTTTAGAATTTCCGCCAAAAAGTAGCGGAAAGGACAGGAGGCATAGGTCTCCAACTTGGTTGCGGAGAGCGCCTGCCCGGAAAGAGCAAACTGCTCCTTTAGAATCCGGCGGGCGCGGGGCGAATCCAAACACCCGTCGTACTCGGTAAAGAGACGAAAACCCCAGCGTTTTCTGGCCATTTTTTCGGCCCGGGCAAAATTGGGGAATAGTCCGCCCAGATAGGCAATGGCCGGGCGTCCCCCGCCCTTCAGGGCTTTGGCCACCTGGCTGAGATCGAATTCTTCTTCATCGATTGCCGCCTTTTCCTCTTCCGGGGCATACCGGGAGAGAGGCACCTTCCGATAAAAGGACAGCTTTTCCAAACGGGAGTAATCCATCCGCTCGCCCTGCAGACACTCCCCGGCGTTAAGGAGAAAGAAGGAGGGAATGCGTTCCCGGCCGGACGCGGGGTCCAGGCGGGGGTAGGAAAGAACCAACCGTTCCCTCGCCGCCCCGGCGGCCAGAGAAAACAGGATCTTTTCCTCGAGAAGACGGGCTCCTTTTAAGGACAGACTGTGAGGGACGGTCAAGGAATCGTTTAGGGCTTTTCTTTCATGATCCAACAGCAGCGGGTCCTGGCGGGGCGGAGCGGGAAAAGACCGCTCAACCAGACCGGGAATGAAAACCGCCCGGAAAGAGAGACCCCGGGCCGGCATAATCTCCGCAATGAGGACGCCGTCCTTTTGAAAAAAACCATGACGCAGAGGATTTGTCTCCAGGGCATCCCCCAAAATTTCTTTGAAAGTGCGGAAGTCGGTTTCCGGTCCCAGAACATCGAGCGAACCCAGATCTCGGAGAATTCGAACAATCGTCTCGCGATTCGCCCCCGCCTCAAAGTAGGTGTTAACAATATCCACGGCGGCGGCGGAAAGCTCCTTCCAGGGCCCTTTCCGGGGAAAGCGTTCCAGCGCGGCGAAAAAATCTTTTAAAAATATCCAGAAATTTTTAACCTCTTCGCCGCTTATGGACATAAGCGGCGATCTCTCCTCTTCTCCCCAACCCGCCTCCTCAGCCATCAAGGGAATTAATTTTTCCTCCCATTGCTTGCGTCCTTCCACGATCCCGGCCAGGCGGGAGATGTGATCCCACCGGGAAGAGGAAGGCGGGTCTTTGAAGAAACGCGACCAGGCGACGGGGGCGAAGGTCAGAAATTCCATGACCTGAGGCCTTCGAAAGGGAGTGCCGATCAGCCCGAGGAGGAGATTCAGGGCTCTTCCCTCCTGGGTCCGGGCCAGGGGAAGGCCACCGTGAAGGGTGAAAGGGATCTTGAGGTCTTGAAAAACCTCCTGGATCAGGGGCCGGTAGAGCTCAAGGTTTCGCAGAAGAACCGCCATTTCGTGAAATTTCACGCCTTCATCCCGCGCCAGGCGCAGGATCTCCCGCGCGATCTCCCGAATCTCCTGAACCTCCCCGGGGGAAGAAAGGACCGTCACCCGGCCGTCTTCCGGAGCGGGGATCCCCCTTGGCTTTTCCAGGAAAAGGTCGTTCTGCAAAAACTCCAAGGAAGTCTTTGCCGGCAATGGAGCAAGGGCAGACGATTCGATTTGGAAACCCGATTTCTTGAACCACTGGAGAGTCGGACGCCCATAAGCAAAGCCCGGGGATTCCCTCCAGGGCATGAAAACCGTGGCTTCGAGGCGGCGAAAGCAATTCCGAAGGAGCTCTTTCTGAACGGGGATGAAATCATAGAAACCATACAGGACCAGCTCCCGGCACCCCAGGATACCTTGAAAGAGATCGCCTCGCCGGGCAGCATGCAGGAGCAGATCGGAGTCGGTGTAAAAGCCCTTGTTGATCCGGGCTTGATAGGTCTGATACAGCCGGCCCAATTCTCCTATCTTTTGACCCCCCTGATCCGGAAGTTCGTCCAACCCGGCGTCCCGGAGATCCCGAAAAGTCCCGGCCAGACTTCTCTGAAAGCCCTTTTTCTCGGCCACGGGTTGGAAGTAGGAAGGGTCGTCTATTTCCTTTACCAGGGAGGAGATGCAGACCCGTTCGCCCAATTCGGGCAGAGGTTCGAGGCCGACCTCGGCGAGGGATTCGGAGGTCAGCACCCGGGCGAGGTCAAGGAAGGTGAGAAAACGGATATTGATATGATCATTTCCGCGCAGAACCAGGAGACGCCGCAAGTGGAGGCCCAGGAGGTTTGAGCCCACGAGTACAACGAGAGGGCCCATCGCGTCGCGATCCTTTCGGGATTTAACGAGCCGAAGAAACTCCTCTTCCAGAGCGGGCTGAAAAGGGCCCAAAATGAGGCGATGATTTTTTCTCTTTGGTCGGTCCAGGGGAGTTGCCTTTTAAAATTTCTTCATGCATGATAATCCCAAGCGAGAAGTTTTTCTATATTTATTTTGTTCGGAAAAAGGGAACGGGATGATTCGAATTCAAAAAGCCAAACCCCGGGATTTTTTGGAGATTGCGAAGCTCGACCGGCGGGCCTGGCGGGAAAATAGAAACTCGAAGTTTATTCCCGACGGCGAACACGCCTGGCGGTTGTGGGCCGAGCACGCCCTGGTTTATTGCGCCTGGAATGAGGGGAAGATGACCGGGGCCATCCTGGCCTTTCCCTGTCTCTCCGGAGAATTCTGTATCCACAAGGTTTTCGTGGCTCCGGCGCTTCGCGGCAAAAAGATCGGGACCCGGCTTTTCGAAAAATTGCTGCAGGATCTCGACGGGCGCGGGATCAGCTCGTTTTTGACGGTCGACCCGCGGAACGAAGGCGCCCTGGGTCTCTACGCCAAATGGGGATTCACCGAACGCACGTTTGTCAGAGGATTTTACCGGAGAAATGAGGACCGGCTGGTCCTAAGAAGAAAACCCTTAAAAACCGCATAGCGCCAAGCGCTTGGCGCCGGCGGAATTCCGTCAACCTCTCGATGGGGGGCCGGTTACGGCCGTGGTTTGCGAATGAAGAGCGAGCCGGTCATGCCGGCGAAGGCCACGGCCGCCGAAAGGATGAAGGCGGGGGTGAACGAACCGGTCAGGTCGGCGATTTTTCCGGCCACGGGAGGGGCGAGAGCCTGGCCTGTGCTGAAGATGAAGATGATGAACCCCAGGGCCGCAGGCGCAAGGCGCGGCCCCACCAGATCGC
>Ga0316616_100000690_pt1 | contig 11795 bp, 12 predicted proteins | sample OWC_Aug_M1_C1_D1_FD_207660 | JGI IMG/M metagenome (GOLD analysis project Ga0316616, IMG submission 207660) | Wetland soil microbial communities from Old Woman Creek delta, Ohio, United States - OWC_Aug_M1_C1_D1_B | ecosystem: Environmental > Terrestrial > Soil > Wetlands | place: USA: Ohio... | reverse complement strand
ACCGTGATGAGGTGGTTATTGCGGATGTATCACTTGAACTGAATGAGAAGGTACGTTCAGGGTGGGGTTTTCTCCGGAACCGGAGACCTGACATGTATGGAATTCTTACAAAAAGGATGTGAAGGAGGGTGCCGGTACGGTACGGACCATTGGATGCCACCCCTCGTTCACTCAGATTCCGGATGCCAGCTGAGTGGAAACGCCAGGAAGGAATATGGCTCTCCTGGCCAAAAGATGAAGATACGTTCCCTGATCTCATTCCTGTTGAACAGGCTTATATCCAGATAATCAGGGAAATCTCTCATTATCAAAATGTACACCTGCTCGTAAGTAATGAAGACATCGCGCAATATGTATGGGATATTCTCAAAATGGAGAGAATCCGGACCGATCATCTGAAATTTCACCAGATCGACTATGCGGATGTCTGGTTCAGGGATTATGGCCCGAGCTTTGTAATAAACCATGAAAAATCGTCTCTTGCCATGGTTGACTGGACCTTCAATGCATGGGGGAATAAATACCCCGGGCTTCTCACCGATGACGAGATCCCGTCTATGATGAATAAGGAACTCGATATCCCGCAGTTTGTTCCCGGCATAGTTATGGAAGGAGGGTCGATTGATGTGAACGGTTGCGGTACGGTAGTAACCACAGAACAGTGCCTTCTGAATCCGAATCGCAATCCTGATCTGGATCGTACCGGGATTGAATGGTACCTGAAGGAATATCTTGGATGCAGCCATGTCATCTGGCTCAAAGAGGGAATCGCAGGAGATGATACTGATGGCCATGTTGATGACATCGCCCGTTTTGTAAACGATACTACCATCTTGTGTGCTCTCGAAGAAGATCCGGATGATGAGAATTATGCCCCCCTGATGGAGAACCATCAGATACTCATAACATCGACCGATCAGGATGGGACACCAATCAGCGTTATTCCCCTCCCCATGCCCGCGGAAGTCAAGGACCAGAACCGGCTCCCTGCGAGCTACGCCAACTTTCTCATCACTAATAAGGTGGTTCTTTTCCCAACATTCGAGGACCCAAACGATGGGATTGTTGAAACTATCCTCAGGTCAGCATTCCCGGAAAGAGAAGTGGTAGGAATCGATTCCAGAGCATTGGTACGGGGTCTTGGAACAATCCACTGTATAAGCCAGCAACACCCCGAACCGTGATTTCATTCCCTTTTTTTGAGAGAACACGATATTTTAGGGTATAGTGGCATTTCATCCAGCATTTTTTCACCCCACCAAAGGATTTCATGTCTTTTAAAAAACACTCCCGGGGGTTGCACCTGTGTTTTACCCCCGCCGCTGTGGGGTCCCCCAAGATGCGATAGCATGGTATCAATCTCATACCTCCTTCTTTGTGAGTTACTACATGGGATTTAACATTTTTTTCATCGATTTTAGAGCCGAAAAAATGGAATATCTTCAGACGTAATTTAATCGCAGGGTTAGTGATGAAAATAGTACTATACCACATTTTTTTACCAGAACAGGATTCAAGGGCAATTTCCGGAATGACCTTTCAGGTACAGGTCATGCTCTGGAATGGACGAGAAATGTATTTCGCAATTATATGGTTTTTGACGGATTGTTGAACAGGTACACAACCTTTTGCCCGAGTGTCGATGGAAGAAAAGGATTACCCGTAGTAGATACAGGTCTACACGTTTTAATTCGTTCATATTCTCTTGCCATGACTTTTTAGGGATAAGGTAATGAAATGATAGCAGGGATCTGATCTACAAACCCAGATTACAGGTTGGATGATGATGGAGGTCAGCGAATCAGAGCGGATAATATTTGGAGATCCTTTTCTAGCCGATATTGACAGGGAGGGCATCTGGGGTGTCGACATGCACTGTCATACCAATCTCTCTGATGCACCTGTGAAAATCTCCGATCTTCTCCGTTATGCAGAGAAGAAAAAGATAGGGATAGCGATCACTGATCACAATCAGGTTAGTGGCAGTATTCAGGCAATAAAGAATTCACGGACCACCCTCGTAATTCCGGGTATCGAGGTGAGTGCCCTTGACGGCCCGCACATTCTCCTCTATTTTTACCAGCCCGGGGATCTTCAGGAGTTCTATAAGACTTCAATTGAGAGGAAGAAACAAAAGAGTCCATATCTGGCTATCAGGGCTACTACCTCGGATATCCTGGATCAGGCATCCGATTATTCCTGTATCTGTAGTGCTGCGCACCCTTATGGATATTTATTGTTCAATAAAGGGATCGGTCGATGTGTTGAACGGCACTATCTGCCGGAGACTTTGATATCCCGCTTCGATGCAATAGAGGTAATAAGCGGCGGAATGAAGCGATGTGAGAATATGCGGGCAGTGGAGCTGGCCGGAAAATATCAAAGGGGACTGACCGGTGGATCCGATGCCCATCTGCTGAAGGATTACGGACGTGTTCTCACCTTTGCACCAGATCAAGGGGTACATGATTTCCTCGATGCGGTGCTAAAGCAGCGTAATTTTGTTATTGGGAAGGAAAAAAGCCTGATCGACAAAGGTCTGATGGGTGCACTGATTACCCCGCGATACCTTCCCTATCTTATTCCTTCGATTGCCATTCACTACGAGCAGAATATCCCACGACTCAAACGGTTCCTCATGAAAAAGGCTGGTTCGGGGAAGGAGTAGATCGGTGGTAAGGAAAAGATAAGCAGATCACTGTATAATCTGTATTTCACTTCAGTATGTCCACCTTCTCTATGGCAAAGGGATGCTTATGATTGAATATCCCGTAACACGACTCCGCGCCCTCATAACGCAGTATACCGTTATATCGACGGTGCCTGATATCGGGTCATACAGGATAATAACCAAGAAAAAGCCTGGTCGCTGGATATTCCGTGGATGTAACTGAACCAATTGCCTGGGAGGATAGAAAGGGGAACAAGTACAGGAAAAAATCCGCGAATTCAAGGAAGACTCCAATTTTAGCGTTGATATGAATAATATCACCAATGAGAAGGGTATCCTTCATGTTACAGCTTCATTTTTCATCAATCCCGTGAACTATTCAGTATCCAGGGCTGATTTTTCAGATCGGGATGCCATCCTGTCGGTTACCAATACAACCCTCCATGCCCGTGCAATTGAGGGTATCCAGTCCTTCTTCATGAATGAAACATTCAATCCTGATATCTCGGCGATACGGTATTATGACGACCGGTACGAGATTGAGGGGCCGGGAATGTTTTTCAGGGTCAATGCAACAACCGGCACGGTCGTTTCTCTCCGGCTGATCGGGAATGAATCCGTTCAGGCACTGAACGGAAGTGAGCAGTATACAGGAGCACGGGAAGCGTTACCCAATACTCTTTGAAAAGGATATTTATTTTTCTTACCGGATATGGAAACTGGTCTCTTGGACGATTTACTCACCAAACAGATATGAAATGGTTTTCATTCAATCCTTTTCCGATATCAGGCTTGCAAGGATCCGTGCACCATCATAACCGACCGTCCTCTGGCTTCCATGCATGACATCGATGAGCCTGGTGCCATAACGAGATGCAAGAGGACGCTCGAGCATTCCCCCCAGTATCAGATCTATCTTCTGACCGGTGAGCGCTTCATGTATTCTCTGATGATCTGGTTCAACAAGGACAAGGCATTCGTTTCCAGCTGCCTCTTTTACCTGATCGAGTGAGGGAGGTTGAAAATCAAGGACAATGAGACGGGGCGGGCAGGAGAGATCGGAAAGGAACCGTGAGAGGGCGATTGCACGCGTGGGCCCTGAAAAGATGGCGATACAGAGCGATGGATCAGGCAGGGGGAGATTGGGTTCCGTTCCCCAGTTCCCTTCAGGAGGAGCGAGTGCCAGGGCAGTCCGGATCTTTTCGAGGAACCTGTCAGTTGATCGTGATCCGACCGGGAGATCGGTGACGATGTAAGGCGTACCAAATTTTTCAAGTAGCACTTCGGCGGCACTCATGCCGGACGCTTCACATACCACCACGTTCAACTCAACATCACCCATTCTCACCAGCTGGTTCCTTTTCAGCCCCGCGGTGAGGACCGCGTTGATCTTAATTCCGGACGATGCAAGGATCTCCCGTATCTCTTTCAGATCGGGACCAGGTCGGAGGACACCAACCAGATTTATTGTCCGGGGAAGAGACGTTCCGGTCTTTTCTGCAAGCGCTGATGCGATTCTTGCAAGAGTATTCCTGTATCCCGCCGCATGATCTCCCTCAAATCCCCCGGAATCAAGAGCGATTGCCCTGGATCCAATACGAGCTCCGGAAACAGCGGCATTGACATCTTCCCCGATAATTCCTGATGCACAACAGGAGAGAACAAACAGGAGGTCAGGGTGGAAAGTACTGTCAAGTTCCACAATCGCTCTTGTGAGTTTTTCTTCAGCACCAAAAATCACATCATGTTCATCGAGGCATGTTGAAAATATCTCACGTGGACAGTCCCCCCTCATTCCAAGGATATAGTTGATATGGTAAACGCATCCCTTGGGGCCGTGCACGAGAATAAGAGCGTTATTAATCGTTGAAAGGGCTTTTATGGTGCCAAAAAGCTGGCAGGTACTTCTTGGAATCCTGAACGCAGTTTCAGGCATACATCACGCTCCTCTTTCACGTGGCAGATGATATGCATGCCGGATCTTTATAACCTCGTATCGAAGACTGGAATATTCCGCTTTGAAAAGGCACGTGATTTCAGCCTCGACTGGCTAACAAAGGCACCATTTAACTGCATTATCTTCGGAAATGCGATAATCATCGTATAATCTCTGGATCCAGGAAACCAGGATTTGGCCTCCCTTTCTTACAAGAAACTGCTTATTCCCATAGCCAGGGCAACACCGGCAAAAAGGAGACCTGTTCCTGCTCTTAGTATTCGTTCCGGGGCTCTTGGAGCAAGGTGGGCTCCCATATAACCGCCAATCAGAGCGCCAGTGGAGAAAAACATCGCATAATTGACAGCCACATGGCCAAGAAATGCATGAATTCCCCCGCCCGTTACCGATGTAAAGAGGACGACAAGCGTGGAGGTAGCGGTTGCGAAATGAACCGGCATTCCGGCCGTTACCAGTGCAGGTACATTAATAACACCTCCTCCAATGCCTATCATACCGCTTGCAAGGCCTGATACGAAACCCCACGCCAGGTAATGCAGATAAAAAATTCTGTGCCTTACACTTCTGGAAAAGCAGTCATTACAGATCTCTTCACAGGAGGGTCCCGATGTTACCGGCAAGATGAGAGGGAATGAGGGAAAGAGCAGCTTGATCGACAGGAAACCGACTATCAGTGAGAAGAGGATACCGATGAAAGCACCTGGCACGACAGTGGTGGCATATGCTCCTATCATTGCTCCTGTCATCCCTGGAATTATCAGCAGGACTGCACTGCGAAAGAAGATCCTTCCCTGGCGCAGGTAAGATACTGATGCAGCAAGTGTGGTGAAGATAATGACAACAAGGCTCGTTCCAACCGCGTCTGCCGGGGCAAGTCCGAAGATCAGGGTAAGGATAGGGACATAGAGAAACCCTCCCCCAACACCGGCCAGTGCGGCAACGAAGGCAGTAATCAGGGCGAGTGTGATTGCAGCGAAGGCCAGTGTCAGCGGAATCACGTATTCACCCGATTATTGTATTTCCTCGGTATCGGCAGCAACCGGGCATTATTGTTTCCTGGCATGATTCCTCGCCTTTCCTCTCCCAACGATATCACAATAATTGATCGAGATTAATTACCGGGCTTTCCATTCCACATATTTCACGACCTCTTATCATGGTTCAAGTTGATATTCTTCCGTCTCCCGTGCAAGGAAATATCCGAGTACTGTCCGAATGATAACCACTACCGCAAGGAGGAGGATCTCCTGCTGAGTGGGTGCAATCAGCGTGGTCAGTACGTCAGAAGCGATGAAGAATTCAAGGCCAAAAACAATCTTGCTCGTAAATTCACGCCGTATGATGTTGTAACTGAAGGGGCGTTTGAAAACCTCCCGAAGGAACACCTTATATGCGGCGGCTATTCCACCATAACCGATAAGTATTGCACCTACCAGGGAAAAAAAGAAGGCCAGTATCTCGATGATATCAGTATAGACAGCAAATTCCATCCCCGCTTCTCCTCTAATCCCTCTAGTCCTGCATTCCTATTAAATGCGTCCGGATCCTCTGTTTTGGAAACGTTTGTTGTATCAGAGGTTAGTTCAGAAATTGAAATGAGACAGGGCCTTCTGCTCACTCCATCAGGATATCATCAATTCACATGAATATCATTACTGGTTCCCCGTATCATCCTGTCGGAGTAGAATTCTTAAATCGAAGGTTAAATTCAAAGACTGACATTTTGGTGTGACGGGGGGGGTTCAATCACCACTCTTTTCGATTTCATCATAGCGATGAGTGAAATACTTAATATGACATGAAGAATGGGTATACAGGTTACTTGGAATGATAGAGGTAACAGAAGACGATTTTGACCCGGCACAATTCATCGCTGCTGCCCGGATTCGTGAAAACGGAGGGATTGTCACCTTCACCGGGATCGTCAGGGACGATGGTATCACATCGATGGACCTTGAAGCATACAAAGAGGTGGCCATAGAGGAGCTGACCACCATCCGGGATCAGGCTATGGTACAGTTTCCAGTCAACACAATTGATATCATCCATCGGATCGGGAAACTGAAGGTGGGGGATCATATCGTAATGATAGTAGTTGGATCATCTCACCGGAAATCTGCGTTCCAGGCATGCGAGTATGTCATAGACCGGATCAAGGAGAGTGTCCCTATCTGGAAAAAGGAGCATACGCATGAAGGAGCCAGATGGGTGCCTGGAGAGCATAGTCCGAGGAGTACCTGAACAGACCGATGGGTTCTCTTATCAGATTGTTCAGGGATGAGGATTTTGCCGCGATCTGTCTCCTTGAGATAATGGAAAAAGGTGCAACATACCCGTCTTCTGTTTTCATCAGGCAGGCCTCGGTTTTGTATCCCACTACATTCCTTGTCGCAGAAAAGAACGGCGATCTGACTGGGTACTGCATAGGAGCTCTACGTGAAGGGATACCCTCCGAAGCATGGATCCTTCGCCTCAGAGTCTCTCTCCCACATCGCCGGAGGCGTATAGGTTCAGATCTCGTTGGCACTCTTCTCAAAATTTTTTTGCAGAAGAAGGTATCGGTAGTGTATCTGTCCGTCGCCCCTGAGAATGGTGCCGCACGGAACCTCTACATGAAATTCGGATTCGAAGATATCACATTCAAAAAGGGCTATTTTGGTGAGGGGGAGGATCGCATCATCATGGCAGTTCATATCAGTCCTTCCCGGAATATGACATCAGAGAGGTGAGGTCCTTCGTAATGGTGCAGACAAAAGTAAGAACCTACCCCGCGGGATAGTTAATCCTCATATTCATCGTAATTGTACAGATTCCGGGCAAAAAAATGTTATTTTTTTCTAAATAAGAGAATCATCGCTGCCGCAGCAGCGCAAACGGTAAGAATGCCAATGTTACCAGGTGTCGCAGCAGGTCCAAGAGCTGCCTGTATCTGCACTGCCTCCCCTGGAGCGATTGTAAATGGGGTAGAATAATCGTTGTAACCGGCAAGCCTGAGAAGCAGGGTATGATTTCCTGCAGGAACGGAAGGGATGGACAGAGGGGTGATGCCCACACAGGCATTGTCCAGAAATACATTTGCCCCCTGGGGATTTGAATTGACAAGAAGGCTGCCGCTCTGGGAAGGGTTCGTGACAGAGACCAGCTCTGCATTTACTAACCGTACCTGCCCTGCCACCACATCTACCTGAGTGGAAAAATCCTGGTAGTTTTGTAACTTGAGTCCTATAGTGTGTGTTCCCGGGAGGAGACCGGTAAGGTCAAGTGCGTCATCAGGCATGGTATTGCCGACATAGATATCATCATTGAATACCGCGGCGCCGGGAGGATTGGACGAAACAAGGATATCGCCGGTAGTTGCGGCGGAAGCAACCTCAAGCTGGGCATCGATGAATGCAACAGAGTTTTCCGGAATGTTTATTGTTCCAAGCCAGGTCTGATATCCGGCCAGCCGGAGAGTCACGAAATGCTCTCCTGCTGCCAGGTTCCCTACGGTAGTAGCAGTTGATCCGCTGTAAAAGCCGTCTACGTAGATATCGGCTCCTCCAGGATTACTTTTGACCTGCAGGGCACCGATCCGTGAGAGCGGTGACAAGGATGCATCAACCGTGATGGTTCCCCCGAGGGGTACATTAACAATGGTGAGATAGGGCTGGAACCCTGACAGAAATGCGCGGACTACGTGACTCCCTGAAGGGATATCGCTATAGGTCCATGGTGCCTGTTGCCCCATTGTTCCGTCAACTGTCACGAGGGCTCCAGCCGGGGAGGATGTGACAATAAGAGTTCCCCCCCCGCCACTGGGTTCAAGTACTGCATTGACAGCGAACGTCTGTCCTGCACCAGGATTGGTTGAATACGTCCGTATCCAGGGGAGATACCCGGGTTTGGATACCGTAAGTGTATGGGAGGGCGTCCCTGTCGAGGAAACCGGGACAACGACAGGGGTATTTCCCCGATAGATACCATCCATGACAACCTGGGCTTCCCCTGGGATTGAGGTGACGGAGAAGAATCCGGTTGCTCCACCAGTATCCTGCTGGCTGGCGACAGGGGAGACCAGCGATGCTGCAAGAAGGACAATGATCACGATAAGAATCGACTTGTTCATGATAAGAGGGAATTGCATACAATTATTTAATTCTTCATACACTTTTTCCAGCAGGTATATTCCGTAGTACTGATAAATTCCATTATACCATATAATTGGAGAGAAGGTAACCGGATGCTGGAAACCGTAAACAAGTTCGAAAAAGCGATATATTATGCCCTCATGATCATGCTTGCCGTGGTCATCTTTTTTGGGGTCATTGAACTTGTCTATATAATGTTTTCTGCAATAATTACTGATCTCTCTTATCACCTTTCAAATTATGAGATACTGGAGATTTTTGGCTATTTTCTCCTCATCCTGATAGGCATCGAACTGCTCGAGACGATCAAGGCGTATCTTCTCAAGAATGAGATCCATGTGGAGATCATCGTCCTTGTCGCTATCATAGCCGTTGCCCGGAAGATAATCCTTCTCGATCCCTTTATGGAGGGAGCTGAAGCATTGAATAGTGCGGGAATGATTGCACTCGGTGTGGTGGTTATCGCCCTTGCCGCCTCCTATTACCTTGTCAAGAAGAGTGGTACAGAACGCTGAATTACAACTGGAGTTCCTTTTTACCACGAAAAACCTTATGGATTCCGTGGAAGTATCACATTTTCATGATCAACCGGAGCCAAGATACTCCCGGAGATAATGAGATGAAGAACTATGATCGCGAATAGAAAACAGGACAGAATGGATGGGATTACTTCCAACAATCCCTGGTAATGGCCCTTCCGGGTATTCCCTGGACGATTATACTGCTATCCGGGAGAGCTGTGAGCGACTCATAGCATCTGCCACTAAAGGGGAACTGGCCGGAACCATTGCAATTGAGGTTCATAGGTACTCGGTCTTTGACCTGCAGGTTATCTGCGGAAGACTGCATCATGAAGTGGAGCGGCTTCCATCCCCCTACCGTGAGTCGGTCCGACCTTTTTTCATCGAACAACTGTTTGGTACTCATCACAGACTTATGCTGATGTTTCGGAGCGGATCATTCAGAAAACTGGATGACCCTCTCTCTGACCGGTCATTATTTTCGGAGTATCTCCGGATGGTCCCCGAAGCCTGCTTTTCACGGGAGATTCGGTCTGATTATGTACCCGGATTCAATTCTCCCTACCAGGGGTTTTTTTACTTCCTGATGGCAGCCTTCCTTATGTTTGTTCTCGACGAGCCGGGTCATCCTTCAGGAATGCCATTTCCCGGCGGATTCCGGGTCGAGGAGCGGGATGGGGTATACTACTGTCCTGTCCGGGACAAGGAGAAAGAGGTTCGCTACTCCATCTGCAATTTTTGTCCTGCGAAGCAGAGCGAGATTTGTTAGGGAAATTACTTATGAAGCGGGTCGGGATCTCACTTCCTGCCTGTCTTGAGTGTGTTTCCAAAAAAACATCCTGTGTCACTGAAGAGGGATACGATTATAGCGCTATTTGACTACCGATACCAAAGGTGCAAGAAATATATTCCTGACGATCGGGAGATACACGCTCTGATGAATGAAGATGACCCCTTAGACATGAATACCTCATAGACTATTCCTCCTGCTTTGCGCGAGATGCTATCAGGATCTTCATGAAATCCCACTGCCCTTTGCAATGCAAAAGGACATTATGGGAAAACGCCTGATTGGCAGAAGGAAATTGCTACGGATACTCAGTGGGTATAAAGAAAAACCGTATTCTCCTCCCTCCGGGTATGTTTGACTACCCGGCATCTATGAAGAATGTTTTTCCTATCGTTCATTTGATCTTTTTCGGATTTGCGAGTAAGAAAATCGGTTCCAACCAGGGTTAGGGAACTGATCCACGGAATCAACCCAGATCAGGTCAGAATGTTCCCTGCTTGTACCTGAATGGGCAGAATAGTTTATCCGGGGTCAAAGGTCTATAGAACATAGGGAATATTATGCTGAATATTGAGGGAAAAAGTGCTGAGGCCAAAATAGGGAAACTACTCATCCTTGTTTCAGTGATGCTTGGTTTGTTTGTAATCATAATTCTCGGGGCGATCATCCTGCTCATCCGCCCGACAGGAGCGTTGACAGGATTCGGAGTCATGATGATGATCCCCTTCTGGATTCTCATCTCCATATTCGTGCTGAAAATTCTAGGCATAATTCTTGGTATTGTTGCTTTATATTACACTGAAAAAACGAATTTTCCATCGCAGGTATCCTTGCTGTAATCTCTTCCGTAGTTCCGCCAATTGACCTTATCATGCTTATTGGGGGGATTTTTTGTCTCATCAGTAAAGAGGCCAATGAGGTTCGAACATCACCTCCCCCACTCTGAAAGCCCATCACATCTTATAATTTTTCGAGCATCGTTTTGTATCTCCCCAGCTGTACGGTCCCCTCGTCTCTCGTCATACTGGCTGCACCGAAAACAATAAACGATGGCAGGGCACTCATCCCGACGAATTCAAAGATATTGTGGGTAATGGTCGAGAGGTGATCTTCAAGGTCACCGTGAATCCCCTGGGGACTGTACATCTCCTGTGTTGCCCCCGTCGTGGCAACGATCATCGCTTTCTTTCCTTTCAGTAAACCCTCTCTGTAGAGGTTCCCTTTTTCGAGGTCAACGACAAAACCCTGGACAAAAACCCGGTCAAACCAACCCTTCAGGATCGCAGGCATCGAGGACCACCATATCGGAAACTGGAAGATCAGCAGATCAGCCCATCCTACTTTCGCGATCTCTTCCTGAATGTCCGGTGCAAGGCTTCCTGTCTCCACCCCGTGTATCTGCTCCATGGCCGGATTGAACTGATACAGATTTTGGCGCATTCGAAAGTCCTGTGTATCCAGGACCGCTTTCCACTTGATGGCATACAGATTTGAGACTTTTACTGTGTGCCCTTTTTTTCCGAGCGTAACCATTGCCATCTCTTTGAGTGCGCCATTAAACGATCGTGGTTCAGGGTGAGCATAAATATAAAGAATATTCATACCATTCACCAGAAACTGTCTTGACAGGTACCCTGAAATAGGTTTCCGGGATTGTGCGATACTGAATAATAGGGAGATACCGTGTATTCCTGTGATACCACCCTGTCTCCAAGAAAAAAAGGAA
>Ga0316616_100000689_pt1 | contig 11796 bp, 22 predicted proteins | sample OWC_Aug_M1_C1_D1_FD_207660 | JGI IMG/M metagenome (GOLD analysis project Ga0316616, IMG submission 207660) | Wetland soil microbial communities from Old Woman Creek delta, Ohio, United States - OWC_Aug_M1_C1_D1_B | ecosystem: Environmental > Terrestrial > Soil > Wetlands | place: USA: Ohio... | reverse complement strand
ACCTGCTGGATAAACTTCCTATGTATGCCAACCAAGAAGGAGAGTGGTTTTATGAAAAATCAGATGTTGAAAACTTGAAATGAATCTAGCACCAATTAAACACTCATCGCCCATATGAGTATTGTCATCGGTGCTAGATAATATCATATTAAGAAAAACAGTTTGAAAAGTCAAATAAAAAAACTTTTTTTTTGGAGAATTGCCATGAATATTGATGAGTTGAATATTGTGCCAGAGATGCTTGATAATTTATTTGCCAAAATTAATCCTTTTGTAGATCAAATAATTGCAAAAAAAGAAGTTAATCGTGAAGCATTCATGCGTACTGTGGATCAATATCTTTATGAAATTTCTGGTGATGATGGAATCATTGATAAATACAGCACAGTTGAAAAGAAAAACTTAAGGCTTAAAGCGTTTTGTTTATTTGTTGATGAGATTGAAACTCATCATAATAAATTTATTAATAAGAAAAATAATAAAGAATTAGATCAAAAAGGATTATTAATGTGTTACTTAGCTGGATTAATTATAACTTATTTACAAAAGCAATATCCTGAAAAGTTATGTGCTATTTAGATTTAGTCTACTTTTAAAAAGTGGCTTAAAAATTTAGGCCACTTTTTTTAATTTCTAGTCACTAAAATTCCGATAGTAATATACAAACATAAAGGAATATAAATATGACTGTCAAAAGTAAAAATCCTAAAGTATCAAGTAATGTTTGGACTCCAGAGCAAGCATTAAATAAATTGTTTGTATATCCTAATCACAAAAAAAAAGAAATTTTTGAAAAAATCATTCTTAATGATGCTGATGCTGCTTATAAATATGCATATAGAGTTCTTCACAAGAGATGGCCTGTAGCAGAAAATATTATAGCAAAAAAATCTAATACTTCTTATTATTATGCCTTTAATGTAATAAAAGAACGATTTTCAAAAGGCGAAGCTGCGATAGCTAAAAGTGCTGAATCGTCTTATTGGTATGCTGAAAATGTAATAAAAGGTAAATTTGCAAAGGGCGAAGATGCGATAGCTAAAAGTGCTGAATATGCTTATTTATATGCTAAATATGTGATTGAAGGACAATGGCCAAAGGGTGAAGCTGCAATAGCTAAAAGTGCTGAATATGCATATCTATATGCTAAAGATGTGATTAAAGGACGATGGCCAAAGGGTGAAAAAACGATAACTACTAAAAGTGTTGGATATGCTTATGAATATGCTAAATATGTGATTCAAGGACGATTTCCTGAGTTAGAGAAAAAAATTCATTTAAATGAGTTAGAAATGTCCTGTCAAATTAAATATTGCGAGGATAATGGGATTAGATTAAAATCAGTTGAAAAAAATATTATTGATAATCAATCTTCATGCTATATTTTTGATTATGCTAAAGATGTGATTAAAGGCAGATGGCCAGAGGGAGAAGGAATTATATCTTTAGATGCTTATCTTTCATTAAGATATGCTACAGAAGTAATAAAGGGAAGATTTCCAATGGGCGAAAAAGAAATATCAAATAATTCATTTAATTCGCTTAAATATGCTATTGATGTTATTAAAGATAGGTTTATCGAAGGTGAAAAAGCAATTATGGATAATTTAGAAACGGCTATGGATTATGTTAAAAATATTATAAAGGGAAGATGGTTTGAAGCAGAAAAAGAATATAAAAATTTATTAAATTGTGATTGGTATCAAAAGATTATTTTAAACAGTAAGCCAAAGTTTTTTAAATATTAACTAAGGAGTGTACAATGACTGCACAAGAAGCTTATTTTCATGCTAGAGATGTAATAAATGGTAGATGGCCAGAGGCTGAAAAAGAGATAGCTAAAAGTGCTCAATGGGCTGTTGAATATGCCTTTTATGTAATAAATGGTAGATTTCCAGAAGCTGAAGATGCCATAGCAGAATATGCAGAATATGCTTATGATTATGCTCTCAATGTGATAAATGGTAGGTTTCCAGAAGGTGAAGATGCAATAGCTAAAAGTGCTCAATATGCTTATGATTATGCTCTTAATGTAATAGATGGTAGGTTTTCAAAAGGCGAAGATGCAATAGCTAAAAGTGCTGCCTGGGCTTGTCTTTATGCTAGAGATGTAATAAAAGGTAGATTTCCAAAGGGTGAAAAAGCGATAGCTAAATGTGTTGAAAACGCTTATTGGTATGCTAAAGATGTGATTAAAGGAAGATGGCCAAAGGGTGAAAAGGTTATTTACGAAAATGAAAGATACATAAAATCTTATGAAGAGTTACCTCATGTAATGTTGTCAAGACCAGCATTCTTTAAGTATTAAATTTTTTAAATTTGATGTCATGTAATTCCGATAATATTATAGAAGCTAAAGGAGTTATAAAATGGCAGAACCAATGTCTCATGCACTATCAAGTGCAAAGAAATTTGGTGGTAAATGGGAAGATTATATCGCAATCCATGAGAAGATGGATTGTAGCAAGAAATATTGTGGTGATAATCGCCATAGGGCATTAACACACAATCATTTTTGGATTCATGAAGTTATGGAAGTCATCTTTGGTAAATATATTACCAATTCAGATGGCAAGATGGTATCAATTTACAGGATATGTGAACAGCATATAAATGAAGATTTTAGGTTTCGTTTCTTTCCAAATGTTATGGATTATTTGTGTGAAATGAAACTTAAGGGTTGGATGAATAATGGCATGGGTGTACCAAAGACTAAGGAAGAAACTGTTTCTAATGCTGTAGAGACTTTTGAAATTTCATTTTAAGGAGAAAAGTCATGATTGATAATAGCTATGTAGAAAAGATTAAAGAGCTTTCGATGAAGTTTTTAAAACAACATCAAGATGTTGGGAGAGTTAAGTCTCGTTTTCAAGGGAGCGGTGATTCTTTTGGTGAGTTTTATGATATGGAAATTTATAATAAGAAAGATAAACTTCTCGAAGATTTTTCTGTAGAATGGTCAAATGAATTAGAAGATTTATTATATGCAATTATTCAAAATGATGGCAGAGCTTATTTTGACAATGATGGTTCAACTGGATATATAGACATTGATTTTGTTAATAACAAAATCAAAATTGAAGTAGCTTATTATGAATTGGTTTCTAATAGTGATGGTGAGTGTGAATATAAAAATCTTTTGGAATCACCTACTCCAGATAGAGTAGAATTTCAATCGCTAATAAAAAATAAAAAAAGGGTTAAGTAAAGTTTAAAAATAATTACTTCATTATTTTATGGCTATTAAGTTTACTATTACTGGCACATTAGATTTTGATTATCACAAGATTGATGAGGACAAAATCTATCTTGATGCTAATAAAAAATTAGTTATTGTTCCTGCCTTTAAAAGCAGCGATGACTTTATTGAATTCTTTGATGATGAGCTTAAGTATGAAGTTAAGATTGAAGAATTTGAAAAGCCATATAGTGGCGAAGGATGGGATTATTAATAATTAAGTTGCCTTTAGTTATAATATTTCTAATAATAATATTATGAGGCAAACTTATTTATGTGATAGCTGTAAGCAGATGGGCATTAGAACCAGCAAGGCAATGCTGTTTGAACCATTTAATTGCCCTAAATGTAAGAAAACAACCACTTTATTTCTCAAATCATCCAAATCTAATCAGCCTGATGAACCTGTTGAATCAGTATGTCCTGTTGTACCACCTGATGAACCAGTATCACCTGTTGTACCACCTGATGAACCAGTATCACCTGTTGTACCACCTGATGAACCAGTATCACCTGTTGTACCACCTGATGAACCAGTCAATAAATTAATTAATCATAGAGTCAAACCTAATCCAAATGTGCCTGAAACAGTAACATCAGGGACAACTGGTACTGAATTAATTAATAATAGATTATTTTATTTTAGGGATTTTATTTTTTTTATGTTTGGTTTTATTATTTGTCTTTTAATAATGAAGAAATAAATTTGTTTCATTTAATCTACTTTCAAATCTATTGCTTTTAAGATTTTTTTTGATATTATATGGTCATGGCCACATGGCGAAATTGGCAACCGCAAAGGACTTAAAATCCTTCGCTCTGTAAAGGGCTTGTCGGTTCGAGTCCGACTGTGGCCATTTTTTTTAAAGTTTTAAAATATAAAATCCGATAATATTACAAGGAGGTAATGACTATGAAAAAGTTTATAATATTATTATGTTTGTGTGGTTGTGCATCTAATCCAAGATATAGCATGACTACTGAGGCAAGAACTTCTTATTATCCTTATGCTGTTAATCAGCACAATATAGATAAAGTAGATTTGAGCTTTCATCTTAGAAAGGAGTGGTAATGTTAATAAGCAACTTAATTCTTTCTGATATTAAGGAAAATGATCCTGAACTTTACAAAGAAATAATTGTAGAGTTTGAAAAAAAATATAAAGAATTATTAGATTTGAATTTACGGAAATCCGATAGTATAAAGGATTGCGTACAAGAAGATTCTTAGAAAGGATTATTACTATGGATAAGTTAACTGAAGAAGAAGAAAATATTTACATTCAAGAAGTGCAAAAATTTACAAACTTAAACGACTTTAATGCTTTTAATGAATGCATGAATGAGCTAAAGTATAAATATGAAATCAGTCCAAGGTTACAATTAGAATTAGCTTTTATTAGACCATCAGCTATAATATATTTTGATATAATTTCAAAAGAACTATGTGAATATGTATTTTCAAAAAGTTTTTATGAAGATTCTTCCATATATCTTACAAATCATATAGTTCATAAATTTTTCACAATCAAAACTAGTTTTCCACAGGAAGAACTATTTGAGAAAATCAAAAATTTTTTTGAAGTATACCCATTTTCTGGCGAATTAATCGACAACTGGCATATACAAAGAAAAATTGACAAGGACCCAGAAATTTTAAAGAGTTTTTTGAATTCTTCATTCTCGTTTGGTTCTCATCTAGAGCTTTACGATCATTCGAGCATTAATGGAACAAAAAATACTTCAAAAAAGATCGTTTACATAGATTCAAAAGCTTTTATAAATACAAAATACAAATCTATCAAGAAAAACATTCACTATATAAAAGACAAAGGACTTTTGAAAGATGCAATTTATAATTTTCCCCAAGTCATGAGGTTGAATGATTGGATGTTATTAGCATATGTTAAGGAAATATTTAGCGACAAGGAATTTGTAAGAAGTTTCTTTGAGAAAAACTATTATTATTTTGCAAATAAGAGAAACTTAAATGCATTAAAAAAGTGTTATTTTAATACAAACGATCAGTTGTTTACAAGTGAAGAAATAGATGAATATATGAAGGCTGCTGCCAAAGAAAGAAAAGTTCCAAAAATAATATTTAAATATTAAATTTGGTGCTTTGGTTTTCCGATAGTTAGTTGATAAGAAAGATTTTTCCCATTCAAGGAGGATGTTATGGAAAGTCAAAAAAGTGGTTTATTGATTAGAAGAAAACTTGGAGAGGAAGTAGTTGTAGGAGATGCGATAATAAGAGTGATAGAAGTAGGTAGAAAGTCTGTAAGGTTGGCTATTATAGCACCGCCAACTACTAAAATTCTTAGATCAGAATTAATCATTAAAAAGGATTAATAATCATGACTGCAAGTGAAGCTTATGAATATGCTGAAAATGTTTTAAAAGCACCTTTTCCAGAAGGTGAAGATGCAATAGCTAAAAGCACTGAATATTCTTATTTATATGCTCGTAATGTGATAAAAGGTAGGTTTCCAGAGGGTGAAAATGCAATAGCTAAAAGTGCTAACTATGCTCTTGATTATGCTGAAAATGTTTTAAAAGCACCTTTTCCAGAAGGTGAAGATGCAATCGCTAAAAGTGCTAACTGGTCATATCTTTATGCTAATGATGTTTTAAAAGCACCTTTTCCGAAAGGCGAAAAAAAGATAGCGGAATATGCACAAGATTCTTATCTTTATGCCAAATATATAATAAAATCTAGATGGCCAGAAGGTGAAGATGAAATAGCTAAAAGTGCTAAATATGCTTGTCTTTATGCTAGAGATGTGATTCAAAGACAATGGCCAGAAGGTGAAGATGCAATAGCTAAATATGCAGAATATGCAGAATATGCATATCTTTATGCTAGAGATGTTTTAAAAGCACCTTTTCCAAAAGGTGAAAATGCAATTGCTAAAAGTTCTGAATATGCTTATATGTATGCTAGAGATGTAATAAAAGGACGATGGCCATTAGGTGAAAAAGCTATTTACCTAAATGGATTGTTTGTAAAAGATTATGAAGAACTATCACACCTACCACCATCAAGACCAGAGTTTTTTAAGTATTAAGGAATATACCATGAATGTAATAAAAGCTTATAAATTTTTAAAAAGAAAAGTTTATGAATTTTTAAAAGTTATGACTGCACAAGAAGCTTATGAATATGCTAATGATGTTTTAAAAGCACCTTTTCCAGAAGGTGAAGATACGATAGCTAAAAGTGCTGAATATTCTTATTTATATGCTCTTAATGTGATAAATGGTAGGTTTCCAGAAGGTGAAGATGCAATTGCTATGAATTCAGAATATGCATATCTATATGCTAAAGATGTGATTAAAGGACGATGGCCAAAGGGTGAAAAGGTTATTTACGAAAATGAAAGATACATAAAAGATTATGAAGAACTATCACACCTACCACCATCAAGACCAGAGTTTTTTAAGTATTAAGGAATATACCATGAATGTAATAAAAGCTTATAAATTTTTAAAAAGAAAAGTTTATGAATTTTTAAAAGTTATGACTGCACAAGAAGCTTATGAATATGCAAGATATTTTTTAAAAGCACCTTTTCCAGAAGGTGAAAAAGCGATAGCTAAAAGTGCTAACTTCTCGTATCTTTACGCAAGATATGTTTTAAAAGCACCTTTTCCAGAAGGTGAAGATACGATAGCTAAAAGTGCTAGCTATTCCTATTTTTATGCTGATGATGTTTTAAAAGCACCTTTTCCAGAAGGTGAAGATGCCATAGCAGAATATGCAAATTTAGCTTATGATTATGCTAAAGATGTAATAAAAGGACGATGGCCAAAGGGTGAAAAAGTGATAGCTAAAGATGATTATTATGCTTATTGGTATGCTAAAGATGTAATAGAAGGACGATGGCCAAAGGGTGAAAATGCTATTTACGAAAATAAAAGATTTATAAAACTTTATGAAAAACTATCGCCGCTACCATCATCAAGACCAGCGTTCTTTATTTATTAAGTAGTGTACCATGACTGCAAAAGAAGCTTATGAATATGCAAGAAATGTTTTAAATACACATTTTCCGAAAGGCGAAAAAGAAATAGCTAAAGATGCACAATATTCTTATCTTTATGCTAGAGATGTAATAAAAGCTAGATGGCCATTAGGTGAAAAAGCGATAGCACAAAGTGCCGAATATTCTTATCTTTATGCTAAATATGTGATTCAAGGACGATGGCCAAAATGTGAAGATGTGATAGCTAAAAGTTCTAAATATGCTTATGAATATGCTAGAGATGTGATTAAAGGTAGATGGCCAAAGGTTGAAAAAGAGATAGCACAAGTTGATCAAAACGCTTATAATTATGCTAGAGATGTTTTAAAAGGAAGATTTTTAGAAGGTGAAAAAGTGATAGCTAAAGACGCTTATTATGCTTATTTATATGCTAAGTGTGTGATTAAAGGACGATGGCCAGAAGGCGAAAAATCTATTTATAAAGATACAGGATATATCGAAATGTACGAAGAAATACCATTATCAAGACCAGCGTTCTTTATTTATTAAGTAGTGTACCATGACTGCAAAAGAAGCTTATGAATATGCAAGACCAGAAAGCAAAGACGCTATGAAAAATGCTAAAGATAAAAAATGGTTAATTATTTAAAAAATTATTATATTTAATTAACCATTTTTACATATTAAATATGAAGATTTTTCAAGTCTGGCCCAATTTGATTCATAAGCTGATGTCTTGCAACTGCTTCTTGTTCCATATTCTTTTGAGCAACAAACCTAGCAATAATCCATTTACGATATTCAGGATCAAGATTCCTTGCTTCACTTGGCTGAACATTCATATGGTACATTAAGAAAAAACACTCTTCATCAACATCGCTTGCATTATAATTAATATTGATAGTATCATCTTCTTTTTCATTATCAGAATCTGGCAATAAAATACCCATAATAAAAGCCTTTCTTATAAGAACTACAACTTATTATAACAGGTTTTTATTAAATTGAAAACTTTTGATCAATAACTTTATTAAAATAATCACCCAATTTATCAATATAACCTAAATTGCGTAATTCTTTGAATATAAGATTCTCGAAAGAATATTCGCCTTTATGTTTTAAACCAGCACTTCTAAATAACCTGATTCTATCTTTAAGCTTTTGTATAGATGTCAAATCTTTAACTTTATTATTAATAAAGAAATTAATTAATTCAATGAAATGATTAAGTTTTGATTGAAAGCTCTTAGACTTAATATCAACAAATTCTTTTTTAGGCTTACTAATCCATTTATTACTTAACAATGAATATACGCCTTGATCAGCAGGCGTTTCCTGATCAATATCCTGGGCAAATAGTTCTACAGGATAACCTTTAATTTTAATATCATGATTAGCTGACCATAAGTTTTTCTTATCTAAAATGTAATCATCAATAAAATCTTCACAGTCTAACTTATCTTTATTAATTAATAAATGTACATCTATGTCAGATGAATTAGTGTAATTATAATTTGCATTGCCACCAGTAAAGATGATGTCTTTAATGTGTTCCTGTGGTATTTTGGCATAGTCAGCCCAATACATGGCTAAATTAATTAATTTTTTCCTAATGTTTTGGTCTAATTTACCATCCTGCCAAAACTTAGGATTTAAATCTTTGTGCAACTCTAAAGTTGTGTCTCGTTCAATAAATTCTTTGAATCTCATATAGTTATTTATTATTGTATCATATTTTCCTGTTGCCATTTATCAAATTTTATATAATATAATTCTTAACTGGTTGAACAGGACAGACTGTAATTTTCTTTGCTGGAGATCAAAGTATGACTGAAGTAAAAAGTTTTGAACAAAATTTTTTTACTAATGACATTAAGAGTATTTTCCCAGAAGGAGAGAATTATTTTTTGACATTTATGACTGCATTGCCTTTAGGATTTGTTTTTTCTTCAGAATTTGCAGAGGAAATAAAATTCATAATCAGAGCAAATGTTGAAGAGGTTTTAGAAAGGAATATTCAGATTATTATATTTTTGCATGAGCAAGAACCAAAAAACAATCATTCAATTTGTAAAATTGATGTGCTCTTAAACACTTCTTCTCCAATTACTAAAAAAGAAGCAAACAGTATAAAGAACTGCATAAACATGGAAAAGAAGATTAAGTTTTGCGAATGTCAAAAAGTTTCATTGAATAATTTTGATGATTCTACTTCAAATATCATAGTTCCAGATTTACCCAATATTATTGTGCCAGGATGGAAAAATCTCAATTTTGATGACCGCCTACTAACAGATGACAATTATTTGAGAAATGAAAGTCCATTTAAAAGATTTTTTGGTGTTGACAGTCAAATCAGAATGGTACTTTCTGCATTGCAAAGTGCAATTCAAACAGGTGGCAAAAGAATGGTGCATTCTGTGTTATTTGGTCCTCCTGCTTGTGGAAAAACTAGTGTTGTAAACATGATTGAAGAATTAATTGGAAAACAAAATGTACTTAAGCTAGATGCACCAACTACCACCAAAGCAGGAATAGAAAAACTATTTCTTAATACTGACATTCCACCTGTGGTAATTCTTGAAGAAGCAGAAAAAGCAAATGAAGACTGGCTTAGAAATTGGTTATCACTATTAGACGAAAGATCTGAAATAAGAAAGGTAAATCACAAAGAAACTATTGTCAAAGATATTGACATACTGTTCTATTGTACAGTAAATGATAGTGATAAGTTTAATAATTTGTTGGATGGTGCTTTGGCCAGTAGGTGTAAAAACAAAATTTATTTTCCAAGACCATCTATGGAAACAATTGAGAAGATTTTGTACAGAGACATAAAAGAGAATGGCGGAAGGAACGAGTGGGTGCAGCCTGCTCTTCAATTAGCTAAGGATTTAAATATAGATGATCCTAGAGTGATCATATCATTCCTTAGCGGCGGAGATAGGTTATTAGATGGATCTTATCAACAGGACAAAAAAAAATGTATCAATACTAATTTAATTACATGAATGATTTAACCAAAATAGAGGAAAGAATATTTAATACCACAGAGGGTAAATGGTATAGGAGTGGCAATAGAATAGTAGTTATGTTGCCAGAATTAAATCTGGAACCAATTGTAATTGCTGAATTTCCAGAGGATGTAGTTGATTTTGAACATAACTTAAATTTTGTTCTTAATGCCAGAACTGATATGATTAATCTTATTAATGAAAATAAAAGATTAAAATCATTATTAGAAGTTAATTATGTGGATTATGTAATATGACAGAACAAAATAAAGATTTATTTGAACCAGGTCCTCTTTATAAAGATCGTAAAAAAATTATTGATTATATTAAGAAAATTCCACTTAAAACTGGTGATATTGTTTTTAATGCTTCTGATATTAAAGGCCCATTAAATTTACCATTTGCCAGATGGGTACAAAGGTTCACTAATTCACCATATTCTCACGCAACGACTATGTTGGTAGAAAACAATGAATATTATGCCATAGATGTTACGGATCATGGATTAAGAAAAATAAGGTTATTAGATTGGTTTGATGATTGGGATAGTTATAAATTTTGTATTTACCGATTAAAAAATCATACAAGTATTGAAGAGTTAAATTTTAAAGACGCAATTGCAAGGTTTTTAGAGGATGATCCTGATTATGATTATAACTTTAATGATCCTAATAAATATTATTGTACAGAAGGCGTAAAACGCATTTATAAAGAATCTGGATATGATTTGGGAGGAGATTATCTTTTAAAAGATATCCTGCCTAAATGGTTTTATTATTGTGTTTTAATTGGTAATTATGTATTCAAATGGTTTACTGATTCTTCATTGCCAAAAGATAAGCCAATTACAATTGTTGGTAATCCTAAAAAAGGAATGATGGCAAGCCCTTTAATTGAAAGGATTTTTGATTATGATGCAGAAACAGATAATGCAATTTATTATATAATTCCTAAATTCATGTAATTAAATTGAAATATTTGAAAACATTTGTAGAATATAAGTGGAGGTAGTCATGGATGATATTCTCAATTGCCAATTAGACACAAATGCTTTAGTTTCAATGTGTTGTGAAGAAAATTCGTTTTTATCTGTGATATCTGAGCAGAAGTTGTCTAAGAATTGGATGTTGTTAGAAGAGTTTGATGATCATTTGGTTTTGAAGAACGACAAGAATGAAGTGTTGTTTGTCAGAAAGAACAAATGATTTTTTGACTTCGTAGCTCAGTTGGTAGAGCACGGCACTTTTAATGCTGGGGTCGTGGGTTCAAGTCCCACCGAAGTCATTTGCTAGTGTAGCTCAATGGCAGAGCACTGGTTTTGTAAACCAGTGGTTGAGAGTTCAAGTCTCTCCACTAGCTTGTATTTTATAATGATCTTCATAAAATAATTTATGAAGACAATAATAAAAGAATGTATTAAGCATAATATTACATACCACATATTAGAAAAGCGTGGATATTACCGCTGCAAGAAGTGTCGTTCTGAAGCTGTATCAAAACATCGTAGAAATAGAAAACAAAAATTAATTAGTCATTTTGGCGGCAGATGCAAATTATGT
>Ga0316616_100000688_pt1 | contig 11798 bp, 8 predicted proteins | sample OWC_Aug_M1_C1_D1_FD_207660 | JGI IMG/M metagenome (GOLD analysis project Ga0316616, IMG submission 207660) | Wetland soil microbial communities from Old Woman Creek delta, Ohio, United States - OWC_Aug_M1_C1_D1_B | ecosystem: Environmental > Terrestrial > Soil > Wetlands | place: USA: Ohio... | reverse complement strand
GATCCGCGATTCCGATCCGGCCGTGCTGATCCACCGCTATTCCCGGGATCAGGGCGCCACCTGGTCGGCCGCGTCGATCCTGCTCGAAGACGTCAACATCTCCGACGACATCCTCCTGCTGGCGGGGCGCGACGGCGACCTGGTCATGGTGATCAAAAGCTGGGACACGCGCGTCCTGCGCTGGGACGGATTCTGGTCCGAACCCGCGCCGCTGGTGGAAAACTTCGTCGCCTACTCGTACACGCTGGCCGAGAACCCGCGGGGCGGCGTGTCGATCGTCAGCATGGGCTGGTACGACAGCGAGGAGGCGGTCTGGCTGTTCACCGGCGACAAAGCGGCGGACGCCTGGGGCGAGCCGGACGCTTTGCTGGATCTGAAGGATTTGAACAGCATGGGCGTCGGCGCGGCCTTCGGCCCGGAGGACAAACTGTATGTGATGTACGGCGAGGCAAAGGGCGAGACCATCACCGGCGATTTTTATTTCATCGAGTTGGACCTCTAGCGCCCCTTCCCTTCGAAACAATTACCGCTCCCGGATTACGGCGAAAATATTCGAATCATTTTTCCCAGGTTTTTCCGATCCGGTCGAGTAATCGCCTCCCCGCTTCCCAATTGTCCCAACCTTCCACCCCACTCCCCTCCCGAAAGACCGCCGGGACAGACTTCCCCCTTCTTTGCTGTCCCAACCGCCCACCCTCGCGCTCCCCCTTCCCTGCTGTCCTAACCTCCCACCCTTGCCCTCCCCCCTTCCCTACAGGGAAGGGGGGAGGGGAAAAATGACCCTCTCCTGGCGTTCCCGTCCCCGGGGGCAGGGGGTTAGGACAGTTTCTTCTTGACATACTGTATTATATATAGTAGTATGATTTATATACCATTGGAGGTAATATGGCTGATCCGCTCCCCAACCTGATTTCGGAACTCCGCGGCGGCACGTTCGTCCTGGCGGTGCTCAGCCGGCTGGGAGATGAGCAGTACGGGTACGCGCTTTCGCAGCAACTGGCCGAACAGGGGATGGACGTCGACCAGGGCACGCTCTACCCGCTCCTGCGCCGGCTGGAAAAGCAGGGCCTGCTCGAAAGCCGCTGGTCGGTGGAGGGATCCCAGCCGCGCCGCTACTACAAGCTCAGCCGGGAGGGCCGCGAGGCGCTGCGGGCGCTCGGCGCGGAATGGCGTTCGCTGTCCGCCGCAGTAAACCGTTTGATCAGAAAGGATTCCTGAGATGCCTGCCAACCTTTTCGACCGCTACGTGCATGAAGTCGGCCGCCGCCTGCCGCGCAGGATGCGCGCCGATGTGGAAGCCGAACTCCGCTCGCTCCTGACCGATTCGCTCCGCGGCCGCGCCGGGGGGAAGGAACCCTCGGATGCCGCGTCGATGGAAGCCGAACAGGACGCCGTCCTGAAAGCGTTCGGCCCGCCGGAAAAAACCGCCGCCCGCTACGCCCCGCCCCGCCGCTGGCTGATCGGGCCGAACCTCTACGAGACGTATCGCATCACCCTGTTCGGGTCGGGAATCGGGATCACCGCGCTCGTCCTGCTTCTGGGCGGGCTCAGCCTGCTTGGCGGGGGCGACGATATTTTTCCCGGACTGTTGGATTTCGCCGGGGTGTATTTTCAATTTATGATGATAGGCTTCGGAGCAATCACCCTGGTGTTCGCGATCGTCGAGCGGACGCTGCCGGAGGAGGCCGCCGCCGAAGAAAAAGAAGCCGGTTGGGATCCCCGCACGCTGCCCGAGATCCACGATCCGGCGCGCATCGAGCGGGGCGGGTTGATCCTGGAAATCGTCGGCGTGTGCGCCGCCCTGGCGGTGTTCAACCTCTTCCCCGGATTGATCGGTTTCCATTTCGGCGGGTACGTCGGCGAGCACACGTTGCGCTGGTACTCCGTCCCGATCCTCTCCGACTATTTCTACGCCAACTATCTGCCGTGGTGGAATGTCAACTTCCTGCTGACCCTCACGCTCAATGTGTTCCTGCTCCGCCGCGGGCGGTGGGGCCTCTTGACCCGCATCGCCGACCTAATACTGGGCGTCTACGGCATCGTCCTGCTGGCGGCGATGCTTGCCGGCCCGTCGCTGCTCGACGTCCAGGCGGCTCCGACCGAAGACCTGAAACTCGTCCTGCAATCCATCTTTTCCGGCCTGATCCCGGCCGCACTGGCCGTCGTTCTGCTGGTGGCGCTGATCGACGCCGTCGGAAAATTCATAAAGATCATCCGTACGGATTATGAATTTCCCGCTCCGGAACGGCCCGGGAAAGCGGGGAAGTAGATCGCTTCGTTTCAAAGGGTCCGGCAATCTGCGAGGAAAAACCGCTGCCGGTGCAGGCAGGGAAAGCGGAGTTCGCAGAGTTATCGAAGTGTCAGCGAATCCAGAAAATCCCGAAAATCCTCCGGCAACGGCGCTTCGAATTCGCGCGGCGCAACTTCACCGGGTAACGCGATCTTCAGCTTCCAGGCGTGCAGAAGCTGGCGGCCCGCACCCCCCTCACCCCCTTGCGCCCCCTCTCCCAGCGCCTGCCCTCGCGAAGCGGGGGTACGCTGGGAGAGGGGGATGGGGGGTGAGGGGGATCGGTATTTCCCGTACACCGTATCCCCCGCCACCGGGCAGCCGATGAACGCCAGGTGCACGCGGATCTGGTGCGTGCGGCCGGTCAGCGGATGGACTTCCAGCAGCGTGTAGTCCTTGAATTTTTCCTTCGTCCGGTACAGCGTGACCGCCTCGCGCCCGCGTGAAGGCGGCACCACCGACATCCGCTGGCGGTGCCGCGGATCGCGCCCGATGTGCGTCTCGATCCGCCCTTCCGGGGTGGGCGGCCGGCCGGCGACGATCGCGAGATACGTCTTCTCCGCCCGCCGCTGTGCAAACGCGTCCTGCAGGAAGCGCTGGGCCTGGGCGTTCTTGGCCACCAGGATCAGCCCCGAGGTGTCCTTATCCAGCCGGTGGACGATTCCCGGCCGCTCGGCCTCGCCCACATCGCCGACTTCCGGTGAGTGGGCCAGGACCGCCCCGACCAGAGTCCCGCTGCGGTGGCCGGCCGCCGGATGCACGACCATCCCGGCCGCCTTGTCGACCACCAGCAGGTCGTCATTTTCGAAAATAATTTTCAGGGGGATCGCTTCCGGCTCGACTCCGGAAGGCGGGGGCGGGGGAATGCGGGCCTCGACGGCGTCGCCCGCCGCCAGGCGCAAACCGGACTTGACCGCGGGAGCGCCGTTCACCCGGACAAATCCGTCTTCGATGATTTTTTGCAAATACGTGCGGGAATGTTCCGCGAGGTTCCGCCCCAGGAAGCGGTCCAGCCGTTCCCCGTCGGTGTCGGCCGCAAGGCTGCGGATCGTCTCGCTCACGCGCTCTCCGGAGGAACGGCGGGCGGCGGAACGGAGGGCGGCACGGCCGGCTGCGCCGCCGCGGCGGCTTTCCGGTTGCGAAGGTATTCGAGCAGCATGTCGAGCGCCAGCAGCGCCACGCCGAGCGAAATCGCCCCGTCGGCGACATTGAACACGGCCGGGAAGAATCCGAACCAGATGAAGTCCGTCACCGTCCCGTGGATCAGCCGGTCGGTCAGGTTGCCCAGCGCCCCGCCCAGCTGCAACCCGAGCGCGATCCGCACCGGCCAGGTGGCCGAATCGGAATCGCGGTAGTACCAGATGATCGCCGCCGAGACGATGAAGGCCAGGACCGTGAACACCATCCCGCCCTGCTGGAACATCCCGAACGCCGCGCCGGTGTTGCTCCAATGGACGATGTGCATGTGCGGCCGGATGAAAGCGATCGGCATCCAGATTTCGCCGAAATCCAGCTGCGTGCGGACGATCTCCTTGGTCGCCTGGTCGAGGAGAAGCACCGCACCGGCCAGGAGGGCGAGGAAAATGTAATTGCGGACTTTTAGCAAAGCCTGTTCTCCTTCGTCAATGTCATCCCGAGGCCGCTTTAGCGGCCGAGGGATCGCGTCGCAATCAACCGATCCCTCAAGGGCTGAAGCCCTCTCGGGATGACCGTTCCCCGTCATCCCGAGGCCCGAAGGGCCGAGGGATCGCGTCGCAGTCTACCGATCCCTCAGGGGCTGAAGCCCTCTCGGGATGACCGTTCCCCGTCATCCCGAGGGCCGAAGGGCCGAGGGATCGCATGGCAGTCTACCGATCCCTCGGGGCCTGAAGGCCCCTCGGGATGACATTCTACGCCTTCTCCAGCGCGACCGTCAGTGTTTCGCCGTCGAACTCGTCGGTCGCCGTCTGCGCGTCCTTGGGCGCCGCGCCCTCGCCCAGCTCCGTCGTCAGCGTCTCGGTCTTGATGTATTCCGCGTGCTGCTTAACCGCCTCGGCCAGTTTCGGAGTCGCGGCGTACCAGACTCGGATCCGGTCCGAAATCTGCAACTCGGCGGTCTTGCGCAGGTCCTGGACGCGGCGGACGAATTCGCGGGCCAGGCCCTCGCGGGCCAGCGCCGGGCTGACGTCGGTGGCCAGCGCCGCCAGGTCGCCGCCCTCGGAGGCGACGGCGAATCCCTCGCGCGCCGTCATCCGCACCTCCACGTCTTCGGGCGGCGCCTCGATCTCGCGATCGTCCACCGTCACCCTCACCGGCTTGCCGGCCATAAGCAGCGAGGCGGCCGCTTCCGGGTCGAGCGCCAGCAGCGCGGCGCGGACTTTCGGGAACAGCGGTCCGAGCTTGGGGCCGAGCGCCTTCGGCAGCGGGTTGAGCGTGTAGGCCACCACTTCGCCCGCCGCGTCGAGCGGCCGGATCTTCTTCACGTTCAATTCGTCGGCCAGCAGGTCGGCGTATTTTTCGAGGATCCGCTTCTCGTCGGCCGACCCGGCCGCGAACGCGGCCTCGGCCAGCGGCTGGCGCACCTTGCGGTTGGCCTTGTTGCGCGCGGCGTGCCCCAGCGACGCCCAGCGCAGCACGCGCCGCATCTCGTCGTTCAGCTTCTCGTCGACCATCGAGCGGTCGAATTCCGGCCACGCGGCAAGGTGGACCGACTCCTGCGCCTCCGGATCCACGCCGACCACCAGGTTGCGGTAGAGTTCATCGGCCAGGAACGGCATGCTCGGCGCGAGGAGCCGCGCCAGCGTGACCAGGCATTCGTAGAGCGTGGCGTAGGCGGCGTTTTTATCGGCGTCGATCGCGGATCCCTTGCCCGCGGCGCGCCAGAAGCGGCGCCGGCTGCGGCGCAGCCACCAGTTGGAGAGCCGGTCGACGAACGTTTCGACCGGCCGAGTCGCGCCGAGCACGTCGTAGTCCTCCATCGCCTGGCCGATCTGCCGCACCAAGCTGTGCAGCTCGGAGAGGATCCACCGGTCGAGCGCGGCATAGGCGCGCCCCGTCCTCCCGCCCGCCGGATGCCCCAGCACGGCGAGGTTGGCCAGCGCCTCGTCCGGCTGCCAGCCGTCGAGCACCGCGTAGGTGACGAAAAACGAATACACGTTCCACAGCGTCAGGGTGAAGGTGCGGATCACCTCGCCCACCAGGTCGACCGAAAAGCGCTTCTCCAGTCCCGGGGGCGACGCGGTGTAGAGATACCAGCGGAAGGCGTCGGCGCCGTGGGCTTCCAGCACCGTCCACGGATCGACCACGTTGCCCTTGTGCTTCGACATCTTGCGGCCTTCCGCGTCGACCATCAATCCCAGGCAGATCACGTTCTTGAAGCACACCTCGTCGAACAGCAGCGTGCTGATCGCGTGCAGTGAGTAGAACCACCCGCGGGTCTGGTCCATCGCCTCGCAGATGTAATCCGCGGGGAACTGCTGGCGGAAGAGCGCTTCGTTCTCGAACGGGTAATGCCATTGCGCCACCGGCATCGAACCGGAATCGAACCACACGTCGATCAGCTCCGGCACGCGGTTCATCGTCCCCTTGCACTTCGGGCACTCCCAGTGCAGGTCGTCGACGTACGGGCGGTGCAGGTCGAGGTTCTCCGCCTTCGCGCCGGATTTTTCCAGGAGCTCCTTAACCGAGCCGATCATCTCCTGAAAACGGCAATCGGCGCATTCCCACACCGGGAGCGGCGTGCCCCAGTAGCGCTCGCGCCCCAGCGCCCAGTCGACGTTGTTGGCCAGCCAGTTGCCGAACCTTCCCTCCCGGATGTGCTCCGGGTACCAGTGGATCGTATCGTTCAGCGCCATCAGCCGGTCGCGGAACTGCGTGGTGCGGATGTACCAGGTGCTGCGGGCGTAGTACAGCAGCGGCGTGTCGCAGCGCCAGCAGAAGGGGTAGGTGTGCAGGTAGGTTCCGGAACGGAACATCAATCCGCGGCTCTGCAGGTCCTGGATGATCAGCTCGTCGGCGTCCTTGACGAACATTCCCTGCCAGGGGGAGACCTGCGGGATGAAGCAGCCGGATTCGTCGACGGTCATCAGCACCGGCAGGTCGTTCTCGATCGACATCTGCATGTCTTCGGCGCCGAAGGCCGGTGCCTGGTGGACCACGCCGGTCCCCTCCCCGGTGGTGACGAACCCGCCGAGTACGACGCGGTGGGCCGGCTTTTCCAGCGGCAGGAAGGTGAACAGCGGCTGGTACTTCCAGCCCTTGAGTTCGCGGCCCTTGTAGTCGCCGACGACCTTCACCTCCTCCCCGGCGAACACCGTTTCGACCAGGTCGCGGGCCAGGATCAGGTACTCCTTCTCCCCGCCGGCCGTTTTCCGCTCGACCTTGGCGTACATCACGTCCGGGTGGACGGCCACCGCCACGTTCGACGGCAGCGTCCACGGCGTGGTGGTCCACACCAGGAACGCGGTCTTCGGATCGTCCTTGAGCGGAAACCGGACGAAGATCGAGGGGTCGGGCGTGTTTTCGCGGTAGCCCTGCGCCACCTCGTGGTCCGAGAGCGGCGTCCCGCAGCGCGGGCAGTAGGGGACGATTTTAAAACCCTGGTAGATGAGGTTTTTCTCCCAATACTGCCGCAGGATCCACCAGACGGATTCGATGTACTCGTTGGTGTAGGTGATGTACGCGTCTTCGAGGTCGCACCAGTAGGCGATGCGCTCGGTCAGCCGTTCCCAGTCGCGGATGTAGCGGAAGACGGAGGCTTTGCATTTCTCGTTGAACTTGGCGATGCCGTATTCCTCGATCTGGCGCTTGTGCTCGAGGCCCAGCTCCTTTTCGACCTCGATCTCCACCGGCAGGCCGTGCGTGTCCCAGCCGCCGCGGCGCAGGACGTAACAGCCGCGCATCGTGCGGTAGCGGGGGAAAAGGTCCTTGAAGGCGCGCGCCAGCACGTGGTGGACTCCCGGCCGCCCGTTGGCCGTCGGCGGCCCCTCGAACAGGACGTAGGCCGGGCCGCCCTTGCGGTCCTCCATCGAGCGGCGGAAGATGCCGCGCTCGTTCCAGAATTTCAGGATCTCTTCTTCCTGCTTGCGGAAATCGGGTTTGGCGGGAACGGATTGGAACATGGTTTCCTCTCAGAAAATCTTTTTCACCGCAGAGTCGCGAAGGGCGCGAAGGTTTTTTGGAAATATTTTTCTTGGCGATCTTTGCGTCTTCGCGGTGAAAAGGTTTTTTGGGTACTCATTAAAATAAATTCCCGCCCACAGAACAGGGACGGGAAGGACCCGCGGTGCCACCCTGATTCCCCCCTCGCGGGGGGCGCTCATCCGGGCAACGTGCGCCCGCGCCCGGGATAACGGACGGGCTGTCCGGCTCGGCCTACGGGCGCCCCGTTCGGCCTGCGGCTCCGGAAGGATTTTCGGCCGTGCCGCCGCGCCCGCCTCGCACCGTCCGCGGGCTCGCTGGTCGGCGGGGGAACGGCCTACTCGTTTCCCTCATCGCCTTCTACCCCAGCATTATAACCGGGAATTCCCCGCCCGGGGGAGGAAAAACAAGGCGCCCCGCGCTGCGCGCGCGGAGCGCCGGTATTTCGACGACGGGATCGATCAGCGCCGGCTTCGCCCGAGCCGGATCTGGCGCGACAGAATGATGACGATCATCGCAATGCCGCCGACGACGATCAACATCGGAAATCCGACGGTGTCGCCGATTCCGGTCTGGGGCAGGGCCGTCGGCCCGGCGGTCCGCGTGCGCGTCGGCGACGGGGCGGCGGTCCCCTTGGCGATCGTCGCTCCGAGCGGCGTGCGCGTGGCGGTGGCTTCCGCACCCCCGCCGGCGACCGAGGTCGGAGTCTGGGTGTTGGAGACGACCGCGATCGTGGCGAAGACCACCGGCGTGGGCGTCACCGTTCCGGTGGCCGTCGGCATCGCGGTCGGGGTGGCGGTGATCGCCGCCGTCTGCAGCGCCGCGGCGACGATCGTCTGCGTCGCCGCCGCGCCCGCCGTCTGCGTCAATCCCGCCTGCAGCGCCGCGGTCGCCGTCTGGTTTTGCGGCTGGGGAGCCGCCGGTTGGCTGCTCCGGGTGAGGAAATACAGCGCAAAGATGGAGATCAACGCCAGGATGAAAATGCCTCCCAGGATGATCGCTCCGATCAGGAACATCCGGTTGCCGCTTTCCTCCGCCGGAGGGGCGCTCGGTTCCATGTCTTCGACCATGGTCAATTCTCCTCTTGTCTTTCCCGGGCCCGAAAGCCCGCAACCCTACTCCAGTATATCCAAATTCGCGATCGGCACACGGACCAGCCCGGTTTCCCCCAGCTCCACCTCGGCGCACGGCACGCGGATTCCGTTGGGCAGCTGCTGCAGGCCTTCGGGCAGGGAGACGACCGATCCCTCCCGTCCCGCGTACGGCGCCCGCAGCACACGCACCCGGCGTCCCACCACCAATTGTACAGCCTCCGCCGGCACGTTCGCCGAACCCACCGCCGGCAGCGGAATGATGACCTCCGGCCGTTCGCCTTTCCAGGGATCCGCCGGCTGGGCGTTCAAGCTGGCCTCCCGGCCCGCGTTGCTGGAGAACAGCTCGAAGACCGCGCTGTTCATCGGCGTCCGCCCGAACCCCTCGGTGAGAATCACCGGGATCTCGCAGGCCTTCGCCGAGGGGATCAGCGCCGACGGCATGCTGCCGCAGATCACCCCGCGGACCGGAAGCGCGGTCAGGCTGCGGAAGATGTTCGGATCCTCCACCCGCCCGGCGACGGCGATCGCCCCGCGCAGGTCGATGCTCAGATCCCCCGACGCCAGCAGGCCGGCGCTGTTCGGCGTGGCGACGCGCAGGACGCCGAACTCCTGGCGACCGTTCCCCCACACGCCTTCGACCAGCGCGCCGACCGTCTCGATCGTCACCCCGAGGTCCGGATCCATGCCGATCACCGTGCCCGGCAGGCTTGCCCGCAGCTCGTACGCCTCGCCCAATCCCTCGTAGAGCAGCCGGCCGTCGCCCTGCAGGACCACCCGCCCCTCCTCCGGGGCCCGCACGACGCGCCGCATCCAGCCCACCGGCCCGGCCAGGATATCCCCCCCGCTCACCTTTTCGTCGAGCTCGCGCCTCAGGAATTTATCGGCTTTGGCCGGCGGAAGCCCGAGCCCGTGGGCGATGTCGAACAGATAATGCGCCGGCGCCAGGGTCGTCCGGCCGATCACGTCGGCCGGGGAGACCTTCTGATTGACGCGGACGTACAGCGTGCCGCGCGAGGGAAGGTTCCGCGAACGGCGGATGATGACCAGCAGCGAAACGTGAGTCTGACTCGGCAGTTCCATAATCGTCTAGACCGTGATCTGGGTCAGCCAGTCGTCCTGGCGTTTGCGGTTCTTGGCGGGATCGGATTCCAACGCCAGCGGGCGTCCGCGGGCGTCGATGATCAGCCCCGCCAGCCCGCCTTCCACCGCGAACGTGCCCCCCTGCCCGTAGCCCCCCAGTCCGAGGTCGAAGTGCCGGTGGAGCTGGATCGTCATCTGCGCCTTCTGGCCCAGGGCGAGCGGCACGACGTCGATGGTCCCGAATTTTACGTCGCCCCGGATCTGGCGCCCGTCGGCATACTGCAGCCGGTAGCGCAGGACCGGATCCCCCGGATGGGATTTTCCGACCGGGCAAATGGCGGTGGCCAGCCGCGGAAAGGCCGGAGAATCCAGGACCTGGACGACCGCCAGCGGGTTGACGCGGCCCGCGGCCCCCACCGCGCAGATCATGTTCTGGGCGTCCAAGATCAGGTTGGTGACGCCCGGCGGCTCCAGCGCGTCGAGCAGCATCAGCGCCGCGTAGCCCGGCTTGGGCACGTTGGTGAACACCGCGCCGGATCCAAGCAGGCACGCCAACGGCGGCAGCAGCCCGCCCCACGGATAGGTGAACGGCACGCGCCAGGAAGGCGACGCGGCGCGCACGCTGGCCCGGATCAGTTCGCGGACGACGGCCATCTCGATCCGCAGATCCTCGGCCGTCATCGGCACGGTCTGCGGGAAGAGCGTCTTGTTGTGCAGGTAATCGTTCAGCGCGGTTTCCGAAAATTCCATCGGCAGCCAGCGGGCGACGTCGCGCCACGCCGTCTGCTCGAGCAGCCGCGGAGCATTCCGGCCCAGGTTCAGATCCGGCCGCACGGAAAGCTCCATCGTGTCGCCGAACCCGGCGGCCAGGGTCGTGGATCCCGAACCGACGGAGATTCCCAGGGCACCCTTCTTGGGGGGCGCGGTGCGTCCGAGCAGCTGGATGACCGTGCCCAACCCCAGCGGCGAGGGAGTCAGCACCCCGCCGGTCCAGGAGAGCAGCCCTTCGATCCCGCCCAGCCGGGCCCGCAGGATCTGGGCGGTCATCTCGTTCAGCGCCACCCGTCCCGGGTCGAGGTCCTCGCGGTCCAGCGACGGACGGATGTTGCGGGCGACGGTGACATTGCACTGGCAGCTCTTGAGCATCTCCTGCACCTTCCCGGAGACGGCGCTGTTCCCCATGAACAGGACCTGGGGCCGGGATTCGGGCGGCATCATGTAGATGCTGAGTCCCACCACCTCCATCAGGCGCAGGACCGCGTCCGAGGCGCCGCCTTCGGACCCGCCCGCCACCAGGATCAGATCCGGCTTGGCCTGGCACAGGGCGTCCATCCGGCCCTCGTCGGTCCGTTTGTCGCCCAGGCTGAGCTCCGCCACCACCCGCACCGGCGCCGATTCGGTCAGCTTGCGCACGCTGCGCAGCGAGATGTCGGGCAGCAGCCCGACCAGGGCGACCCGCACGTCCGCCTGGAGCGAGAGCGTGAGCACCACCGCATCCACGCCGGATCCGCTTCCGCGCGAGGGGACGATCAGCTGGCCGGTCTCGTCGAAGAACTCGCAGCCGACGAGGTTCGAGAGCTGGTCGAGCGCGGCCCGCACGCCCTCGCCGATGTCGGAATAGGGCGCGTTGGCGGTGGTGTTGCAGTCGGCGGTGGCCACCATCCGGTACTGCCGCTCGACGATGTCGACCAGCGAGGCCCGCGTGTGGCTCGTGCCGACGTTCAGCAGGAGGAGCGAATCCGCGTCGAGCTGGCTCGGGGCGACTTCGCGTTCGGTCATGCGCCGCTCCGCATCGCAAATACGAGGATCGTCTGGATCAGGAAGTAGATGCGCTCAATCAGGATGGTGAGCGAGGAGATCAGCGCGCCGGCGTACAGCGCGCCGAGGGTGACCGCCAGGAACAGTTTCCCCACCCGGGCGATCAGCGAGACCACCGGCCCGGCGGCGGGGGCGGCGCCGCCCTGCGGCCGGGCGCCGAAATGGAAATACGCCAGGGTGGTCAGCGTGCCGAGCAAAACGCACCAGTTCTCCAGCATCGACCACGGGTCCGGCACGCCCGAGACGATCGGGAACAGGCTGGGCTCCGCGGCGGCCATGGCCTGCGGGATGAAGGTCCCGGTCAGCGATCCGCCGACGACGACCGCGGCGCCCACGCCCACCAGGAAGGCCATCGGTATGGAGCCCACCGAGGAACCGCGCGGGAGAATCCGCACCACCAG
>Ga0316616_100000686_pt1 | contig 11813 bp, 21 predicted proteins | sample OWC_Aug_M1_C1_D1_FD_207660 | JGI IMG/M metagenome (GOLD analysis project Ga0316616, IMG submission 207660) | Wetland soil microbial communities from Old Woman Creek delta, Ohio, United States - OWC_Aug_M1_C1_D1_B | ecosystem: Environmental > Terrestrial > Soil > Wetlands | place: USA: Ohio... | reverse complement strand
ATGGTGCAAAAGACCTTGTTTGTACTACCAATAATTTTGCAAAAATATTAAGCAAATTAAGTTTAGGCGACAGGGTTACTATATCGATGGTAAACGATGGAATAAAATCACAACTTAAAAAAGGAAGGAAAGTAGCATGAAAAAGGGATTAAAAAATACCGAAGAAAAGCGAATAAACCGGAATAAAACTTGCAAAAGTAAACAAAAACAGGACAGCAAAGCGCAAAAGATCGCCGGGTCATTATATTTTGACGGTGGAATGCCGGACGGGATGAAAGTAGGGGAAACAATGACCTTCTGTGGCGGTGAGCTTTATATTATAAAGGGGGATATCGCCAATTGCGACCGGCTAAGGGGTATGCAGGAATCTGTCGAGAAGTTCTGCGTAATGATACGCGACCGTGACGAATTGTTGAATAAGTACCAGGATGTCGTAACAAAGTTGGCGCTCAATACTCTGGCGCTAATCGACTTGGCGACTAAATAACCATTCGGTACATCGTCGGTATATTTACAGAGGCGGGTGGAAACACTTGCCTTTTTTGTTGTTTAGAACTATATTTATTATAAATATCAAGAGGAGAACAGATGGGGAAAAACGAAATAACAGTATCGGAATTGCTTCCAGACGCAAGAAACGCCAACATTGGGACAGCACGCGGGCGCGGGATGTTGGAAAAGTCGCTTCAAAAATACGGTGCCGGGCGTTCAATACTTATCGATAAGAACAACCGTATTATAGCTGGGAACAAAACAATAGAATGCGCGGGGAGTATAGGGTTGGAAGATGTCCAAGTGGTTGAGTCGGATGGTAAGCGTATTATTGCGGTAAAGCGCACCGATCTTGACTTGCAAACCGATAAGACGGCGCGTGAATTAGCTTTTGCCGATAACCGTATAGCGCAAGTTGACTTGGAGTGGAGCGCGGATGAGATTACGGCCGCAAAGGAAGATGGTTGCGAAATAGATTGGATGTTTGAAGATTTCGACGTTGACTTGGAACCGCAGGGCGAGGAAGATGATAGCGTAAAGGTTGTGGAAAGATTTGTCGTTGAAATTGATTGCGGGAACGAGGAGAAGCAAGAGAAGACGTATAACAAGTTAATGAGTGAGGGGTATGAATGCCGAATTTTGAAATTATAAAAAGATCTACAGCTATTAAAACATTTCGCGTTGCAAGCGTAATTGACGGTTTTGACATAAAAAGCGAAACGATCGAAGAAAGGTTCCGCGGTTCAATTGATATCGAGGGATTAGATTGGAACGTAGGGCTTATAGTTGGCGCTTCCGGTACCGGTAAAAGTACAATAGCAGAACAGGTTTTCGGTGAAGAAGCGTTTGCGTTGTGGCCGCAAGGCGACGGCGCTGTTATCGATTCTATGCCCGCCCGATCTTTTGATGAGATAACCGGGGCGTTCAATTCCGTGGGCTTTTCGTCGCCGCATAGTTGGATAAAACCATATTCCGTGCTTAGCAATGGGGAACGTATGCGTGTTGATTTAGCGTACAATTTACTTGGTGATTCTGAACTGTTTGTTTTTGATGAATTTACTTCGGTTGTTGATCGAACGGTGGCAAAAATAGGAAGTCTTGCAATACAAAAGAATATCCGTGACCACAATAAGAAGTTTGTAGCTGTGTCTTGTCATTATGATATAATCGAATGGCTAATGCCGGATTGGGTATTTAATACGGATCGTATGGAATTTGAGTCTGGGCTAAAAAAAAAGACCAAAAATTGATATCGGAATCTATCGAATCAAAGATAATTCGTTATGGAACAATTTTAAAAAATATCACTATATGAGCGCAGAGCATAACAACGCGGCTACTATTTATTGTGCAATAGCAAACGAGAAGCTATGCGCGTTTGTAAGTGTGTTGCATTTCCCGCACCCCAAAGTAAAAAACATGAAGAAGATTCATCGAATTGTTGTACTTCCTGACTTTCAAGGCGTAGGGATAGCTTCCGTAGTGCTTAAATGCGTTTGCGATTATTACAAGTCCATAGGGAATAGAATAGCGATAACTACAAGCCATAGCAAGTTGATTAAATCGTTGAGTAATAGTAAGTTATGGTTGACTACAAGAGTGGGGAGGACGGCGAAAAGCGGTTCTACAAAATTATCAATGAGCAACAGTGTTACCGGCGCAATGCGTCCAACGGCGTCATTCGAATACAGAGGGGAGAGGGGATCAATATTATGATGGAACAGGGGCCACTTACACCTTTACAGAAATGGTGCAGTATTAACCCGAACAAGTTTAAAAAGGGGAAATCGGGGAATCCGTACGGCAGGCCAAAGAAGGATAAATGCTTTTCCGACATAGCGCGGCAATTGCTGGCTGCGAAGCGTTTGGATATTGAGTTTTCATTCCCAAAAGACGGCAAGATGCATACCAGCAAGATGCATATCGACAGCGATAAAGATATTTACCATGCGCTTATCGCAGCGCTCATACGGGAAGGGATGGCCGGAAATGTCCCCGCAATCAAGGAGCTAATGGATCGAACGGACGGTAAGGCGGTTGCTCGGGTTGATCATACGACGCAGGGGGATAAGTTTGAGGGGAACGTGTATCATATCATAGCAGAAGAGCACAAGAATATCATAGAGGAAGCGCACGAGAAAGCCAATGGAATTTAGTACCACTGAGATTTTTGCGAAAAATTATAAAGCGATTATTGATGACAACGTAAAGTTGATCATCAATGAGGGTGGGACCAGTAGCAGCAAAACCTATTCGGTGATTCAGGTTATTTGTGACTTCTTAAGCGTTAGGACGGAACCTTTCCTTATGTCGATCGTGTCGGAAAGTTTCCCTCACCTTAAAATGGGATGTATGAGAGATTTTAAGGACATAATGGGCGCATGTTTTGATGATCGAAAATGGAATGCGTCGAATAGCATTTACACGTTTGCGCCGGGCGTATTGCTTGAATTCTTCTCGGCGGATCAGCCAGGGAAAGCCGCGGGTCCGCGTCGCGATGGGCTATATATTAACGAAGTCAACAATGTCAAAAAGTCTATCGTTGACCAGTTGTCCATCCGCACAAGGAAATTTGAGATATACGATTTCAACCCTACACATCAATTTTGGGTGCATGACCTAAAGGATAATCCGGGCGTCGTGTGGATACATAGCACATACCTGGACGCTAAACATGTATTACCGCGTAAAACGGTGGAAAAGATCGAGGCAAAGCGCGAAACAGATCCTTCGTGGTGGAGAGTATACGGGTTAGGGCTTGTCGGGAACATCGAGGGCTTGATTCACCCGTCGTTTGAAACGTGTGACGATATGCCGTTAGATGGAGGCGTAGAGGTATTCGGACTGGATTTTGGTTTTAATGATCCGTGCGCATTAACTTGGAATAAAATTTTCATCAACAAACTATTTTCAAGTGAATTGATCTATCGTTCTGGCATGACAAACGCGGATTTGTCTTCGGAGATGGAGCGATGCGGACTTGTAAAACATCACGATTTAATCATAGCGGATTCCGAGGACACGAAGTCCATTGAGGAGTTGTTTCGCATGGGGTGGAACATTAAACCCGCAAAGAAGGGTCCGGATAGCGTTATAGTGGGGATCAAGAAAGTCAATGAATACAAGCAATACTGGACCAAGGATTCTTTGAACGGCATAAAGGAGCAGCGCAATTACATGTATCAAAAAGATAAAAACGATCGATATATCGATGTACCCATGAAAAACGGAGCTGACCATTTGATGGATTCGCGCCGCTATGCCGTCTATACCGTTTTGTCGATCAATAAGACCATAATGGGACAAATTAAATTTTAACGATAGGACAAAGTAATGAATAAAGTTTCAAGCAAGAGACAATCACAGGGACCGATAGCTAAAGCTGATCCGTCTCTGATGATCTATGACAAAATTGAGGATAAAACCGCTTTCGTAGACGTTATGGGTTTACCAGTATACGATTTTATTGATCACACGTACTACGGGCGGGCTGGGTATCGTGATCGGTCGTATCTGGTGCCGCACCCAAGGGAAACTTCGTACAATACGCGGCGGCGCATTGCATCGTATATCAACATTTTTAAGCCGGTGACCGATTGCATGATTGACCCGGTGTTCGCCGAAGAAGTCAAGCGAGAATTCGACAACAATTTCTACGGCCAATTTGTGGAAAATTGCGATAATTGCGGAACGACATTAACCGCTATGAATAAGGAAATAATTAAGGATGCAAACTTGAAGGATATTTCCTTTTGCGTGATGGACAATTTCTCAAGCGAAGATTTGGCCGGTTACGCGACAAGTGAGGAGGCGATGGCGGCAAGGAAATTCCCTTACGTTCAGATGAAAACAGCGCAAGAAGCCAAAGCGTTCAAAACGAATAGATTCGGTGCGCTTGAATCGATTGATTTTGTTGATGAGGTTGTGGAGGTTATTCAGGACGGTAAGAAGCCAAAGGAAGTGCAGACTTACAAGCGCTGGGACGCGCAAGGGTGGATGACCTATTCGTTGCAATCAACCAAAAGCGGCGAGGAGGTCGAGGTAATGATAAAGGAGGGTACGCATGGGCTTGGATTTATTCCCGTATACCCCGTGTTAGACTTTTGCGCAACTAAGTCAATGAAGAAATTGAGTGAACCTCGAATGACAGATCTCGCCACGCTATGTTTTGCGCTGTTCAATAAGGAATCGTTGGCATCCGAGCTTGAGTATTATCAATGCTTCTCGATTCTGTACCTATCCGGGCTTGACGCGGCAAGTGTGCAGGCGCTCGGGCCGTCAAACTTTATAAGCGTATCGTCTGATAGCAAATTCACTCCGGGTTTTGCATCCCCTGACCCCTCGCACCTTGTGAACATCGTCAGGAATTGCGATAGATTCGAAGAGAAAATTTACAAATATGCGCAACAAAAGGGCGTGATCGCCGTCAAGTCAGCGGCAAGCGGGGTAAGCAAGGATTGGGATTTTCGGGCCGAGGAGGTTGTGTTAAAGCTTACCTCCAAAGCATGGCAGAGTTTGGAGAATTGGCAAGCGACAACATTCGCGGCGTATATCAAATCGCAATTCACGTATAATGTTACAACGCCCGATTGCTTTCGTCCGAACAAGGCGCAAAACGATATCGATCAATCACTAAAGATCATCGACATGCAACCGCCGGAACCGCTTAAGTTGCGCGAATGGAAAAATATTGCCATTGCGCAATTCGGCACCGATGAAGAGACGGGCGATACGCTTATCGAGGAGTTGGACGCTGACGCCGAAGCCAAGAAAATGGTGGTCGAGAATATGAAGAAAATGGCCGAGGCTGACGCTGCGGCACAAGGACCGCAGGACGAAGAGGGTGAATCGACGAATGATAACGGGGCAATTAATCAAAATATCTAAACAATTTCGCGAAATATTGCTTATATTATTGGTATGATGTACATGAAAAAAGAACAAAGAAGCGTTAGAATTAGTAGAGAAGAGTTGCCCGCGGAGTGTTCGATATATGAAGCGGGTAAAAGGATATTCGATGATAGCGCGGCAATGGGGGAATGGGAAGATTTCACCGAATCGGTTAATAGCGGTGAAGCAAAGATAAGAATTGACCATTCCACTATTGCGCAATTCATCGAGCATGGCTCGCCGGATAAATCGCAATTTAATGACAATGAATGCAGAGCGTGTATTTACTATCGCGGGTATCCGCTTGGTGAATTTGGCGCTTGCAAACTAAGCGTTGATGACTTGGAAACTATATGCGTATCCGATGACGACACCTGTACGCATTGGCGGGGGTATGAATGAGTCTTGCATCAATAACCGATGGTTACAACCGCGAATACGACCGAATAACACGGGCGGCAATAGCGGAAATATCGTTATTGGTGCGCAATGCTTCCCCGGAAGAAGCAGCGCGGATAGTGTCCCGCGTGTATCGAAAATATGGCATTGATGAAAAAACGGGCCGTATTGCTATAAATATGGTTCAAAAAGGCGCGGCGTTTGGTGTGGGGGTAAAGCAGGTTGCGGACCCGGTTGAGTTTAGGCGGACATATCTTAATCATGTTTATGACCCTGAAGGGGTAACGTTTTCGCAGCGTATTGCGGAAATGCGTGATCATGGTCCGCTAATAAATGCACTACGTGACGCTATGGCGGGCAAGCAGGCTTGGAATAGCGCAGCGCAAAGCGTATTCCAATTAGGTCTGCAAAAGGCGGACGTAGCCAAGGATATCCGGGCGCTCATAAGCAAGGCACGTGGCGAGTTTGCGTTGTCCGAGGATGGCGCGGGGTTTGTCAAATACAAGACAAGCGTACAAGCGGTTCAAAGGCGTATTGATCGGTTGGTTAAGCCGTCTACGTCAACATTAAAGAATTCGTATCAACGAGTTGTTGATCTTACCGCAGATGCAAGTGTGGAGGCGGTCGAGAAGGCCGCTAAATATGCGCATTATTTCAAGGAAAAGTATAACACGACAAGAATAGTCAGCACGGAGGTTTCGAGGGCGTACGGGCAGGCGCGCATTGTCGAGATGGCGGCCGATGATGATGTGGTCGCATGCAGAAGTAAGCTAAACAGCGGTCACGAAAAAAAGGACGTTTGCGATTTCTATGCAACCGCCGATTTGTACGGAATGGGACCTGGGATATACCCGAAAGATCATCTGCCGCCGTATCCATATCACCCGTTTTGCGCATGTTCTCTTATTGACGTATACGCTGGGGAGGTTCCTGAGAAAAGCGTCGATGACTTCAACCCTGCCGCCGCAAAGAGATACTTAAAGCAATTGCCCGCGGATGAACAAGCGCAACTATTGGGGAAAGCGGGCGCAAAGGCATTTCGCTCGGGTGAAGCGGATTGGCAGGAAGTGCTGAAGAGCTATAATCCCCCGGTTACTGTGACGCCCAAGATCCCGTTGGAAGTATTGCGCGGTCGATCTAACAAGAAGAAATGAGGCTGACAATGGAGTTTAATAGATGCAATTTTCGCGTTGTTTGGTCAGACTACGACAAGGAATATATCGGTATTTGCGATGAATTCCCAAGTGCAAGCTGGATTTCCAAAACTGCCGAGGGCGCAATGGTTGGGATACGCGACGTAATTAGTGATATAATCGGGGAAGACAACACAGTTCATTGTGAGGGATGCCCTATAAGCGCACCGGAGGACCGAGGGATATGCGATATTTGCGAAGTGCATCGACATAAGGCCTATTGCGCAACGTGTATTTATGGGAACCGTGGGCCGCTCTATGACGCCTGCTTACCTTGCGCCCGTGTTGATGACGAATTAAACGTGCAATACACAAGATACATGAGTTATGAAAAGTTTGAAATGTTGCAGAGCATGTCGAATAGATAGTTTGTAACGCATTGATATTCCAACAGTTAAGGCGAGGATGAAAATTCTCGCCTTTTTTCATTTTTTTTGTTGACACCGATCGTTTTTTGCTGTATATTATACAATATAAGACGTACAAACATAAATCTGGAGGACAAAATGAAATTCTTCGCTAAAAAAGAAATCGAGCTCAAAAGCGCAACAATCCATCTACATTATGCCAACAATCGAGGGCGCGGCGCATCTAACGTTACGATAACAATAGTCCGCCCCAATGCGACAAGACAAAACAGGGTTAGAGGCTACAACAAAAGCGATATTATTTCGCAGTATCGCACGTGCGGATGGCGCGGGAACGTGAATATAACGAGCAAAACTATTAACCAATACGGTGGACTGAACTAACAATCAATAACCATCGGAGGACTTATGAACATTGAGCAAGAATTAGATGGCATGATCGAAAGCGGGTTGGTAAATGAGGCAAGCGTAGTCAGTTATGAGGGCGGCATGATTATTGACCGTGATGCTTACGAGGATTCGCCGTTATGCGGGGAATTCGAAGAGCATACCGTAATGGATGGCGAGCGCGTATATATAAGCTACGAGCCATTCGACGACGAGGCTGATGCGTATGAAGCTATGGAATATCATGAGATGTACACGGGTCAGTAGTCGATGTGTACACCCCCCGTGTACGAAATCATTCAATATTTTCACTTTCCGGTTGACTTTTTATCTTTTTGTGTGTATATTTATGATTAATAAGAACAACCTAAACAAGGGAGGACTTATGACGAACGAGCGCAAGATAAAAAGAGAACTAATAGCACGAGCGATAAAGAGACACGGGAAGATTTCCAAAGTTACGACAGGACGGTATATGTGGAGCGCGTGTTTCACGGTTGAAGACGGTAAGATTTGGTTCTGGTACAACGATCAAAATGAAGGAACCCACTGCGTACATGAGTAGTCGAGGAGGAAATATGAACGACATACAAAAACAACTTGAGTATATCAATAATCTGTACAAACAAAACAGAGCAGAAGAGTCAAAAGAAGAAAGCCGTTAATGCTTGATAGATTCATTGTCTACGCGGTTATGATGAGTATGTTTTTCACTATTTTGTTTGTTTTGCTTGTTCGAATAATCAAATATTAACGAGGAGGGTTGCGATGGGGAAGCAGGTTTTTTTGTGCAAGTTATACGGGCCTGCAAAATGCGAATGGTCTATAATTGCTGATGGATGCAAGTTTTGTAATGGCCTGCGTGGGTACGAGGTCGTGAGAACGTGTCCGAGTCGTCGGGAGGCTGAAATAATAGAAGTCAACAAAGACAAGCCAACAGAATAAGAGGGATTACCATGGAAATGCTTACCCAATTTTCCCGCAATTGTATATATTCTGAATGCGATGGTTACAACGATCGATATTTCGACATTGAACGAGAAGTAGCATTTGCAAATAAAATAGAAATCGACCTAGGAGGTACTAATGGGTAAGGTTTACATCAATAACCACAACAAAGAGAATTCGGACGACGAATCGCAGCTTGACCCGTATCTTGGCGCGGTGTGCAAAATACATGCAAGTGCGCCAACGAATCCAAATGTTTTTGTGGGGAAGTACCAACTTGGTCAAAAAGTTTATCTCGTTACCGATCGGGAGCAAGAGCAGTATATTGTGACCGCGGTAACGTTTTGCTTGTCGGGCGCTGCGTTGTACTCTTTGGCCTGCGGATGTTGTGAAGTCGAGGTGAGCGCATCGGAAATATCAACCGAGAAGCAATTATTGGAGTAACATGAGTATAAGAAGTTTTGTTGTTGGGTCCATGGTGATTGAGTTTAATACGTTTTCGAAAATCATAATCATAGATAACGGAAGCGGGTACATGGCGACTACGATCGAGGAGCTGGAGCAGATACTTCGGGAGGTCAAAAGCGCAACATGAAACAAATCTATGTTGATGGGTATAATGGGCGTATCGATGTTGTTATAAATGAGACAACCAAACGCATGGTAATTTGGCAGGACGACAACGCCGTGTTTGTTTCGGTCGATGAGTTGAAAGCAATATTACGGGGAGCGAAGAGCGCAACATGAAACCGATCATTGTTTATGGATGCCAGGGACGAATTGAAGTGGTGATGAGCGGTGTCAAAAATCGCATGGCTATATGGCAAGACAATAATGTTATTTTTGTTTCGATTGAGGATCTTGAGAAAATATTGGAGGAGGCTAAACATGAGTAGATACGGTGTAACAATACCCATTTCTGGACATGTTTATATTGAAGTTTCTGCTGAAAACGAAAAAGCGGCAATAGACAACGCTATGGAGCTCGTTGGAAACGAGGATGTTGAAGAGTGGAGCGCCCACAGAAAGCTGGTCGATGGAAACGTGATCTATGCAGATGCGCCGTGGGAAGCTTCCGCAGAAAATCTTGACGATGATAATCAAGCGCTTCAAAAGGAGTAATTTTAATGTACGTCAAAATAAGACTTGAACCATACCAGTCATACGGGTTTGGTCGCATGGATTACCGCGTGGATATGGAATGCGTGGTTAACGATAAACGATATGGTACGTTTTTTTATGTATACGAGGAGCAGGTATTGGCAACGGGCATGATAGACGCAATGATTGATGCGGCGACAAGAGAGTTAAAGCGTACAATAAGAGAAGCGTTTCCAATTGAGGAACCGAAACCTAAGATTGAGAAAAAATTACCGATATTGGAAGGGTAGCAATATAGTAAATCGGGGTTTTCTGCCGAGGGGGGCTGGAAGCCCCGACGCATTTTTACACATTAAAGAAAGGTTTAGATTATGTCGATGCACAAATACGGCTGGCGTCCGGACTTGCCGGATGTTAGGGACTTAAAATATGAGTCTGTCACAGCAAAACTACTTCCCCAAAAGACCAGTTTACGACGCTATTGTTCACCGATCGAGGACCAGGGGCAATTAGGCAGTTGCACTGGTAACGCATTGGTGGGCTGTTTAGAGCTACTTGAGCGCATGGATGGGAAACCGCAAATTGATTTATCCAGGTTGTTCTGCTATTATAATGCTCGTCTGCTTGAAGGAACGACACAGGAGGACAGCGGAGCGACTATTCGCGACGTTGTTAAGGGAGCAGTGAAATACGGGGTATGCGCAGAGCAAATATGGAGGTATGATATAGCGCAGTTTGCACTTCGACCGTCAAAAGAAACGTACAGTCAGGCAAAACGCAATTTGATTACGGAATATAGACGAGTTACCGGATTAACCGCGATGAAAACCGCAATTGCAAGCGGGTACGCATTGATCATAGGGATATCGATATACGATTCGTTCGAGAGCCAGGAGGTTGCACGTACCGGCATAGTTCCGATGCCTGGCGTTGAGGAGACGCTTCTGGGCGGGCATGCGGTGGCCGTGATTGGGTATAATGACGCGACAAAGCGGTTTGAGTGCAGGAATTCGTGGGGAACAGGATGGGGTGACGCAGGGTATTTTACCATTCCCTACGCATATCTTACCAATGACGACTTGGCTGCGGATTGCTGGTGCATAATAAGGGATCGAGGATTTTAACAATAATCGAAAGGAAGAGTATGAGCGGCAAGATTTTTACAATCGTTGGAACGTGTCGTAAAAAGTGGAGTTTCAAGCGCATTACGGTAGTTTCAAAAGTTGCGGCAGAAAACGTGGTTTTGGCATTACGGTTGGTGCTGAAAAAGATCGATCAAGACGAGTGTAAGGATTACCAAGTTGTCACCGTTATGAATGGTGATTACATGCAGGGCGAGGAAGCGACTGGGGATGATTATGTAGAAGATGGCGAGTAGCGCGCATATCCCATGATACGAGGGCGTTGGGCTGGGAGTAATCCTGGCCTTTTTTATTGCCTCTTCCAGGACGCGCCAAGAGCTTCAAGGAGACAGGGGGTAGTAGTTATATAGGGTCGAGGGCGATCGTGGCTTGGCGACGCCCCGCAGCGCGCTTGGTGGGGAGCAGTGGGCGCTACCTAACATGGATGGAGGGATGGCGGGTGTGTTGGGTAAGGAATATGAAAACAGTGAAAAATGAGTTGACTTTTGACCGAAAATGTGCTATATTACTAACATGTTCAAAAATTTGCGCATAGAGATTGCAACTCGACAAGGGCTTGTTTCTCCGACGAGCCCTTGCGCAAACCTTATTCGGAGCTTTATCGGAGAAAAGCAGTGTACCTCTATCCTTCTGAAATCAACCGCGTCAATTATTACCGATTCCCCAAAAGCATAATTAAAGATAAAATATGGGCCGGTCTATCGCTTCCAGCAAAAAGCGTGTTCCCGGTCATTTGCGCTTTCTCTGACAAGTCAGGGCATTCATTCCCTTCGCAGCTTACAATTGCCGCTCTTTGTGACATGACAAGGAAAACAGTCGGAAAGTCGATCGATGAACTTTGCGCTATTCCCGGGTTTTCAATATCGCACTTTTTAAGCAGAAAGGGCCATCGA
>Ga0316616_100000685_pt1 | contig 11815 bp, 14 predicted proteins | sample OWC_Aug_M1_C1_D1_FD_207660 | JGI IMG/M metagenome (GOLD analysis project Ga0316616, IMG submission 207660) | Wetland soil microbial communities from Old Woman Creek delta, Ohio, United States - OWC_Aug_M1_C1_D1_B | ecosystem: Environmental > Terrestrial > Soil > Wetlands | place: USA: Ohio... | reverse complement strand
AACGAATCGTGCGTCATCAGGGTGATTTTCCGCGGCTCGTTCCCTCCGGCGAGGCCGCATCCGGCCAGCATCAGCGCCGGCCAAACGGCGGCCGACAACACCGCCCGGAGGGCGCGGCCGATCCGCCGGGGACGGACTAATGCGCCAATCGTGTGTGTATGCACAGCAAGACTCCTTTTCCAACGGAAATCGTCGCGGCATCCGAGAGCATGCGGTTGCTGACCCCGCGGGTTCTAAACGGAAACAGCGTTTCCCCCCGCAGCGGGTACCGCAGGCCCTCGGTGCGGACCCCCTCCGCGGGAATTCCCAGCGATAGGAGGGAAACGACATCACCCGCGGTTCCCTGAAGGATCGTGTCGATGCCGACCCGAAACACCTCTTCGCATCCGTCGTCGATACGGATGTCGGCGCCGGACCACGCAGGGTTGGCCAAGAGCGACAGATTGGCCAGTATCTGATCGGTCCGTCCTCCCAGCCCGCCAATGATCAGGATTTGTGAATGGCGTTCCCGTAACGCAAAGGTGACCGCCAGTTCGAGATCGGTTTCGTCTTTATCCGGAGGAAACGGAAGGATTTTTACACCCCGACGGCGGAGAGATTCGCGCAGCGGCTCGTCGATCGAATCGAAATCACCGATCAAGACGTCGGGCGTGCGCCCGCAGGCCAATGCGTGCCGGCAGCCGCCGTCGGCGGCGATGAGGAAATCCTCCGGACGCACCAAGTGCCGCGCGACTTCGGCGTCCGGCAGCGTTCCGTTGGCGAAGATCACGGCTCGTTTGTCGACCATGAATAAAAAACCCTCCGCCGCCGGAGGGTGATGATCGATGAACGGTCCCTCCGCCGGCATTACCCGGAGCAGGTTCTGCGGGTCGAAGGCTGCGCGCCTTCCTCTCAGCCCGGATACGGGCTCCCCGTTGATGCGTTTGAATTCTACCGGAAGGCTATTGGATCGTCAATGCGTGCATCGCGGGCTCGACGGGAGAAGAGCGGGCGGACGGCCTCTGCTTCAACTCTCCGCCAGATCCCAATCCGGAAGAACGTCCATTGACAGCGGAGAACGCATGCCGGCGTGGAACCGGAAGAAACCGGCGGCGGCGACCATCGCGGCGTTGTCGGTGCACAGTTCGAGCGGCGGCGTGCGCACCGGACACGGCGCGGTTTTTTGCAGCCGGGAGCGCAATTCCATGTTGGCGGACACGCCGCCCGCCACGAAAATTTCCTTGGCGTTGAATTCGCCCGCCGCGCGGACGGCTTTCTTGGCCAAAACGTCGACCACGGCCGCCTGGAAGGAGGCGGCCAATCCGGCGACGGGCAATCCCGGCTCCGGCGCGTCGACGCCCGCCGCCAGGTTCGGCTGCTGCCGCCGGACTTCGCGCAACACGGCGGTCTTCAATCCGCTGAAGGAGAAATCCCACGAGTCCTCCAGCCAGGCGCGGGGGAAATGGAACATTTCCGGATCGCCCGTGCGCGCGGCTTCCTCGATGGCGGGGCCGCCGGGGTACGGCAGACCCAGCATGCGCGCGACCTTGTCGAACGCCTCGCCCGCCGCGTCGTCCAGCGTCCCCCCCAACCGGCGGTACTGCCCGTGACCGCCCATCAGGTAGAGATCGGAATGGCCTCCGGAAACGATCAGACACAGGGCGGGGAAGCGATCTTCCTCCTCCGGCCGGGAGAGCCACAGGGAGTAGATGTGCGCCTCGAGATGGTGAAGCCCCAGCAGCGGAAGGTGCGCGGCAAGCGCCAGCCCCTTGGCGGCGTTGACGCCCACCACCAGCGATCCCGCCAATCCCGGGCCGCGCGTGACGGCCACCGCATCCAGCTCCTCGACGCTCAGATGCGCTTCCTCGAGCGCGCGACGGACGGCAGGCTCGATCGTTTCGACGTGGCTGCGCGAGGCCATCTCCGGAAACACGCCGCCGTAACGGGCGTGCAGCTCGCTTTGCGAGAGCAGGACGTTGGACAGAATCCGCGTTCCGTTTCCGACCACAGCGGCACCGGTGTCGTCGCACGAGGTTTCGATGCCCAGCACCCGCACTTCGGGCTGGGAGGGTTTTGCCGGGCTCATCGCGCCTTCTTTCGACCGCGCTTCCCGACCGCAGTCTGCTTCGATGATGCGCGGGAGGGTTTACGCTTGGGAGCGGATTTTCTCGTGCCCCGCAGAGGAATGACCAAATCCATCGGATACTCGGCCAGCGCCTCGACCGCACCGTCCGGCCGGATCCAGACGGTGTTTTCCAGCCGGACTCCCATGCTTCGGTCCGGATAATACAGACCGGGCTCGATGGTGAACACGGCGCCGGGTTGCAGGACGTCGTGGTTGGTGTCCGATCCCAGCAACGACGGCGATTCGTGGACGTTCAATCCCAGGCCGTGTCCGATCGTGTGCACGTAACCGCGTTCGGTCTGCGGCTCGCGGCGGATGGTCGGATGGCCCATCGATTCGAACAAGCCGCACACGAACGGCTGGATTTCGCAGGCGGGGATCCCGCCCCGGATTTTTTTCTCGGTCTCGGCGTACGCCGTCCGCACCTGCTGATACAGCTGCAGCACATCGTCGGGCGCGTACCCCAGGCACCAGGTGCGGGTGATGTCGTAAAAATATCCGCCGCCCGCCTCGCACGGGAAGAGGTCGAACACGATCGGCCGGCCCGGACGCACCGGTTCCGAGTCGGTGCCGGTCGAATGCGGGATGGCGCCGTCGCGCCCCTGGGCGAAGATGACCCCTTCGGAGGCCTCCGCCCCATGTTCGGCCAGCGATCGGCGGATGAAGGCCTTGACCGAACCGATGGTCAGGCGGAGTCCGCTGCGGTCGACGAGGCGGTCTTCGCGGACCGCATGGGAGGCGAGGAATCCGGCCGTATCGCCGAGGACCGCCGCGGAGACGGATCCGATGGACCGGATGCGGTCGATTTCCTCCGAGGATTTGGTCGACCGCGCCCGCAAAACAACCGGATCGTTCCCCTCGCCCGTGAATTCCACTTCGCGCGCGTGTTTCGGAAGCTCGGTCAGCAATGCATACGCCGAGGAAAGTTCGACGTTCCCCCCGACGGCCACGCGGCCCCGGACGCCGGACTCCTTGAGGATCCGGGCGACGCGGATCGCGTCGGCCTTGACCGGATCCCCGCCGGCTTCTTTGCGAATCTCATCCAGTCTGAAATCGGCCAGATTCCTGCACGTCAGGCCGGTCCGGGCCGCTTCTTCCCGCTCCATCGGAAAGTGATAGAGGATCGGCGGTTCGCCGCGGCGCTTGATGAGGTCGGCCCGGGTGATGTTGGCGACGCCGGTGAAATACACCAGGGCCGGGTTGTGGTTTGCCGGACCGGTTATCCACAGGGCGTCCAAGCCGCGTTCCTGCATCAGGCGATCCAGATCCATTTTCATAAGTTCCCTTTTTCCGGCAAAATCGGTGTAATGTCCCGGCGGTCCGTCCGTTATCCTTCATAGGATTATAGCAGTGGTGCGGCGGATCGGAAGCAGAAATTGGCCGGTCGGGGGCCGGGCATGCGCTTTCGCAGGATATCGTTCGTGGTATTATGGAGCCGTTGAAGCGTATGAACTCACAACAGAAGATCACCATCATCGAAGGTCCTCCGCCGGTCTTTGAAGACCCCGGCGCAGCCTGGCCCGCCAGCCTGGGGGACAGCGTGCGCCCCTATCGCTCCGCGCTGACGCGGATGCGCACGTTCAACGGACCGGCGCTCGTCGAACGGTGTTACCACGCCTGGAAAAAGCGGGAGCCGATCGTCCTCGAATTCCGCGTCCCCGACGGGCGGATCGCCCAGGCTCCGATCCAGGCCGCGCGGTACGTCCCCACGGCCGAAGGCCAGTTGCTGATGCTTTGGGTGCGCCTGGATCCGGAGGAAGTGGAAACCGAGCGCGACGCGGGAGAGTGACGGGGCCGATGATTGACCAACTTTCCTCGGGCGGAAAGGACGCCGCCGAATATCCCGAACTGAGAAAATGGGTGGTCGGATGCCTGTCCGGCCACAAGAAAGTCAACGACATCATCTATCAATTGTGCCAGCGGACCGGATGGGATTGGAACACTTCCCGGTCCTTTGTCGAACAAATCACCCAGATCGATCAAAAGGAAGTCCACAAGCGCCGGCTGCCGATCCTGGTCATGCTCGGCTTTTTCATCCTGGCCGGCGGATTTATCCTGGCCGTCCCCGCTTTCTTCGACATGATCGACATCCTGTCGGGAATGCAGCCTCCCTTCGATTTCGAGAAGCTCTTCGATATGTTTTTCCTGGCGCGGGTCGGTTTCCTCACCACCATCCGGCTGGTGTCGGGAATGGCCATGGTCGTCGCGGGCGGCTGGGGGATCGTGATGGCCATCCGATCCGCCGTCACCGGTGAGGGGGATGACCTCATGAAGAGCGGTCCTCTCCGAAATTCCTGAAAGGGTTATACTTGCGGCGTCGTGCGGTCCGCGACGGGAAGCAGGCGCCGGTTGCGGTTCGCCTTCTTAAGTTCCAACCATTTTCCACAGGAGGGAATCCATGAATACCAAGTCCTTGCTACTGGCGGCGGGTTTGGGCGGCGTGGCGATGGCCTTGCTGACCGACATCCCGCTGGTCGGAATCCTCGGCTCGTGCTGCTGCCTCTGGGTTGGACTCTGGGGCGGCGGAATCTTGAGCGTGTGGATCTACCGCCAGAGCGATAAAACCCAGCCGGCGCTGAGCGTCGGCCAGGGCGTGCTGTTGGGATTGCTGGCCGGGCTCGTCGGCGCGGTGCTGGGATCGATCCTCGGCGGCGTCTTCAGCCTGATCTCCGGCGGCATCAGCAGCGCCGCGTACATGGATTATTTGAACCAGGCCGGCATGTCGCAGTACATGGATTCATCGACCCAACAGATCATCGATCAGGTCGCCTCGACGGGGAGCAACATACTGGTCAGCACGCTTTGCAAATTCGTGTTGTATCCGGTATTCGGGATGATCGGCGGCCTGATCGGCACCGCATTGATCTGGAAGAAGTAAGCCGCTGAATTTTCCCTTACGAAATCGCGGCCGGATTCGAAACCGAATCCGGCCGCTTTTTTTACAACCGATGGCGGCGGGTCCCGCGCCTATCCGCTCCGATGCCGGACCAGCAGGTACGCCAGCAACCCGGCGGCGTTCGCCACCAGGACGAACAACCCCCACAGATACGCCGCACGTCCAAGGCCCGAAGCCCGCGCGTCGAAGAGAGTCCACAGCGGCAGGCCCAGCCAGTACAGTCCGAAGCCGACCACACCGACGACGACGAACAAGACATCCAGCGCCTGGGGGGATGAATCCGCCGTCTCGAAGGTCACGCCGACCAGGACCGCCGGCTGGCCGTCGGGGCGGGGAACCATGCGCACCAGATGACCATAGATGTCGTTGTGCTCCCCTTCGCGCCGCAGCGCGATCGCCAGCCGCAGCTCGAGTTCGGTGACCGGATCCATGCGCTTCGGCTCGACGGCCAGGACGACGTCTTCTTCATATTCCGAAAGCACGTACACGTTGTCGCCGACTTCCGCCGGTCCGCTTTGGGCAAGGGCGATCTCGCCCTTCGGATCGACCACCCACACCCAGACGACGTACGGCGCGGTTTTGATCTTTTCGACGGCGTCTGCGAGTTCCGGCGATTCCGCCGATTCCACCTCGGCGGGCAGGGTTTCATCCAGAAATGCGCCGACGGCTTCCCGGCGGGTTTCCGAGACGGCCATGTTCTTCTGGGAGTCGCGAAACCCCATGCCGACGGAAAAACCCGCAACCATGCAGAGCAAACCCGCCAATCCGGCGACGGCGGCCAGCAGCAGCACATTATGTTTTGGCATGCGTTAATCCTCCTTTGACATTGCGGACGACGACGTATGCGGCGAGCGGAGCCAGCAAGAGATTGACGGCCGGAAGCAGCAGGATCCAGGCCCGCAGATCCGTCCGCCCCGCGGGAAGGAACGACGAGAGCGCCAGGAACAGGAGTCCGGCGGCGGAGCAAGCCGCCGCCGCCAGCGGAAGATCGACCCGCCCGGCGGTTCTCACCCGGACTCGGGCCGCCAACCGGCCGGGCAGGCCGGAGGGCAACGGCGGCGGATCGGGGCGGCAGGCGCCTGCCACCAGGATCCGGACATTGCGTTCTTCGGCCGATTCCGGTCCGCTTCGGTCAGTCATGGTCCACCTCGTTAAGTTTCCCGCGCAGCGCCGCCCGCGCCCGCGAGAGCATCGATTCGGTCGCCTTGTAGGAGCGTCCGGTCCGCCGGGCCAGCGTATCCACATCCACCCCGTCGGCGTACCGCTCCGTCAGCAGCCTGCGGTATTCCGCGGGCAGGCTCCACAGCGCGCGCACGACCATGGCGCGGAGTTCCACGCTCTCCAGCAGGGCTTCTGGCAGCGGATCCCGCTCCATGCGCTCCCACGCCTCCTCCGACGGATCATCGTCCGGAAGCGGATCCGCCAGGCGTCCGCGCCGGCGGAGTTCGTCCGCGGCCTTGCGGCGGGCGATGGAGCACAGCCAGCCGAAGAGGGGCGCGTCGCCGCGGAACGACCGGATCGCATCGGCCGCCGCCAGCAGGGTCTCCTGGCGGATGTCCTCCGCCCATGCGGCTTCCCCGCCGGTCCGGTGAAACGCGTAGCGGTAGAGAGCTCCGCCGTACCGGTCGCAGAGTTCGGCCCAGGCGCCGGTCTCGCCCCGGCGTAAAGCGGCGATTAGTTCACTCTCGTCGGCGGAATGCTCGGTCAACGGTTGTCCTTCCCGGAGAATAGTCGTCCAAGGGGGAGAAATCCTTCGAACGGGGTGAATCGCGGGCAAACGGGGTCGGTCGGACGTGCCGGATCCGGTCGGGAGTCCGGCGGCAGGTGTGCGTCCTTGGGTTCCGGGGAAGAAGGCGTGCGGCCGGCGGGCGTCCGGCCGCTATTCCTCGACGAAGGTTCCGCCGTGGATTTCCTTTTCCTTCAAGGTCCGCTGGGAATCGAACCGGAGGACGACTTCCACCTGCTGGAAGCAACGGCCGCTGCCCATGATGACTTTTCGGCAGGAATACGACTCCGGGGTCCCCGACGAACTGTATTCCACGCTCAGGTCGTTGGCCATGTTGACCCTGGCGTGCAATATTTCACCGCAGCGATTGCACTTCACGGCCAGCGGATACGCCGCCGCCGGGCTTCCCCCGGTCAGGGATTTCAATAAATTCTGCAGGATACCCATCTTTGAATCCTCCGGTTCGGTATTGGTGAATGGCCCGCGCGCGGTGCGGGTTCCGGTATTTTACTCCCGGACGTCGGCATGGAGGAGGCCGTTCTTCCCCTCGCGCTTCACGCGGTACATCAGGTCGTCCGCCTTGCGGATGATGTCCTCGGCCGTGCAGTTCAGGCGGTGATACGTGACTGCCCCGATGCTGACCGTGACCGGCCAATGTTCCATCCGCGCTTTCCGCAGCAGGATGGCCCGGACCCTCTCCACGATCGTGCGGACGGAATCCCCGCCGGTCTCCGGAAGCAGGACGGCGAATTCGTCGCCCCCCAGCCGGGCGACGAAATCCGTACCGCGGACCGATTTCCGCAATATTCCGGCCACGACTTCCAGAACCGTGTTCCCCGTCTGATGCCCGAGCGTGTCGTTCACGGCCTTGAAATCGTCGACATCCAGGTAGAACAGCGAAAGCGGCCGCTGGTAGCGCCGGGCGCGCGCCATTTCTTTTTCCAGGAGGTCGAAAAAGGTCCGGGCGTTGTAGGCCCGCGTCAGGCTGTCCGTCATCGCCATTTGCCGCATGGACTCCATCGTCCGCCGCAACCGGCCGAGCAGCACGGCGGCGAACAGGAAGAACGCCAGCCGCGATGCGATCGCCCAGATGCCGGTCCACGCATTCCGGAAAATCTCCCCCGATTGGATTTCCATATCGTACGCGGCGAACAGGGCGCACAGCAGGGAGACGCCGATCCCCGCCGAGTCGTGCACGTACCACGCGGCGATGCCGATTGGGATCAGGTAGAAGACGGACAGGACGACCTCCGATTCCATTTGCAGGTCGATCCAGCCCCACAGCAGGGTCAAGGAAATACTCAGCAGCAGGAGCAGCGCGTTGCGAATCCAACGGGGGCGGGTATGGGAAGATGAGGTGGGCATTCCAGTCGTTCAATCGCCGGCGACCGCCCCTGATTATATTCCCGAACCCGTCCCTCGAATCGATCCTCCGGCCGATTTGCCCCTTGCGGTCCGGCCCCCTCGTTGGGATAATCAACCGGGAGGGAGACTCCTTGCCGAAGGCCCGCACCGAGTTCGTCTGTCAGCAATGCGGTTATTCCAGCCCCCGCGGAATGGGCCGCTGCCCCCGTTGCAGCGCGTGGAATTCCATGGTCGAGCAAATATCCGCGGCGCCCGCGCGCTCCGCTTCGCCGTCGTCCGGCCCGATTCTGTCGAAGCCGCAGCGGCTGCGCGACGTGGAGGGCGGACAAGACAGCCGTCTGCCGCTACCGATCGAGGAATTTTCGCGCGTGCTGGGCGGCGGCGTGGTTCCGGGGTCGATCGTCCTGGTGGGCGGCGATCCGGGAATCGGCAAATCCACGCTGCTGCTGCAGGCGTCCTGGAAACTGGCCGGGGCGTGCGGCCCGGTCTTGTACGTTTCCGGGGAAGAATCCGAGCGGCAGATGAAGATGCGGGCGGTCCGCCTGGCCGAGGGGATGGCCATGCGGTCCCCGGGGGAGAAGCCGGTCGGGGGGAGCGCAGCCGAGTATCCGGAATCGCTCTTCCTCGTCACCGAAACCCGGATGGACGCCATCCTGCAACACGTCCAGACGGTCGCCCCGCGGATTCTGATCATCGATTCGATCCAGACCGTGTACCTTCCGGACCTGACCTCCTCCGCCGGATCGGTGTCGCAGGTCCGGGAATGCGCCGCCCGGCTCCAGACGCTGGCGAAATCCTCCGGCATGGCGGTGTTCCTCGTCGGACACGTGACCAAGGAAGGCGTGCTGGCCGGACCGCGGGTGCTCGAGCACATCGTCGACACCGTGCTCTACCTGGAAGGCGACCGCTTTCAAAGCTACCGGTTATTGCGGGCGGTGAAAAACCGCTTCGGTGCGGTCTCGGAAGTCGGCGTGTTCGAAATGCGCGGCGACGGTTTGGCGGAAGTGCCCAATCCCTCCGAGGCGTTCCTGGCCGAGCGCGCGGCGCAGTCGCCGGGCTCGGCGATCGCGGTGGTGATGGAAGGAACCCGGCCATTGCTGGTGGAACTGCAGGGGCTCACCAGCCCCGCCGCCTACGGGACCCCGCGCCGCACGCCCAACGGGGTGGATCTCTACCGGCTGCTGCTCGTTTCGGCGGTGCTGACGCGCCGGGCGGGATTGCGGGTCGCGGAGGAGGACATCTTCCTCAACGTCGTCGGCGGATTGCGGATCAGCGAACCGGCGGCGGACCTGGCCATGGCGGTGGCGATCGCCTCCTCGGTGAAGGACCGGGCGGTATCGGCGGACCTGGTGCTGATCGGAGAGGTCGGCCTCTCGGGAGAATTGCGCGCCGTGAGCCAGACCAACGCCCGGCTCCGCGAAGCGGCGGCGCTCGGCTTCCGCCGCGCGATCCTCCCGCGGACGGTCCGGCGCGGCGAATCACAGCCTTCGGGAATCGAGCGGATCGCCTGCCGCTCGCTCCGCGAGGCGATCGAGGCGGCGCTGGTGAGCTCATGAAGAACACCCGGACGCTGAAACGGCTCGCGTTCGCCGTCTGGGGAATCTGCCTTGTTCTGGTCGCCGGGATGCTGTGTTACCTCGGCGGTTTGGCGGACGCCGCGGCGGATGTCGTGTTCCCGCCCACCGCCACCTCCACCTCCACGGTCACACCCACCCGGACGCGCACCCGCACGTCCTCGCCGACCTCCACCCGAACGCCGACCCCGACCATCACGTCCACGCCGTCGATCACACCGACCGTCACCGAGACGCCGACCCAGACTCCGATCCCTTTCGCCTCCGGTCCGATGATCATCGGCTACTCGGTGCAGGGCCGGCCGATCGAGGCCTACCGGTTCGGAACCGGGCCCGACGAGCGCCTGATGGTCCACGGAATCCACGGCGGCAGCGAATGGAACACCATCGCCCTGGCGGACCAGTTGATCGAGGAATTGACCAATCACCCGGAGAAAATCCCCTCCGAAAAAACCCTGTACATCGTGCGCGCGCTGAATCCCGACGGGGAGGCCAAGGACCACGGTCCCGAAGGCCGGGCCAACGCGAACGGGGTGGATTTAAACCGGAACTGGGACGCTTACTGGAAGGAAAAGTGGGATCTGACCGGCTGCTGGGTGATCACTCCCATCACCGGCGGGCCGTATCCGTTTTCGGAGCCGGAAACCATCGCCCTGCGGGATTTCATACTCGGCCGGAAGTTCGACGCGCTGATCGTCTACCACAGCGCGGCGCTGGGAGTGTTCGCCGCCGGCCTTCCGCCGCATCCGCCCTCCGTCCGGTTGGCCAAGGCGATCGCCGCCGTTTCGCCGTATCGATATCCGCCGATCAACACCGGCTGCACGTACACCGGCAACCTGAGCGACTGGGCGGCCCTGCAGGGGATCGCCGCGGTGGATTTGGAGTTGATGAGCCACCTCAACACCGATTTCACCATCAATCTGAAGGTTCTGGAAATTCTATTGAATTTTAAGTAGATTACAGGCCGGCTTGCCGGCGATCTTCGTATCGGTGTCCGCCGTTGGAATGTGCGAATGGCTTTTCATACGGGAAAACGCAAACCCGGATCTCAGTAGATGAACGGTATCAACCGCGCGACCGTTGACCGGTAGCGGATATACTCATCGCCGAATTGCAGGATTAACCGCCTCTCTTCCAGCTCGCTCCCCACCAGAATATAAATAGTGGCACCGATGGTAAACGCCAGGGTTCCGACCGTCTGGACGGGCAGGCACCAAAGCGTCAGGAGCGCCGTCGAATAAATGGGGTGGCGTACGATGCGGTAGGGGCCGCCGGCGACCAACCGCGGCGCGGCATCCTGCGATCCCAGTTGACGAAGGCCGGCGAAGTACGCGGGGTCCGAGAGCAGAAAGCTGGCGGCCAACAAAAGGATTCCCGCCGCCATTCCGGCCGCCATCGCCGCCGCCCACGGCATCGGAGCGGCGTAGATCACGGCGCCGAGGTTTTGAACCGTCACGGCGGCCAACGGAACCAGGGTGATGACCGCCACGCCGTTGTAGCAGATCCGATAAACCCGGTCGGCCGGGGGGCCGAACCATTTTCGGGCTGCGTTCTTGACCGCATCGGCGGCCAGCAGGCTGTGAACGGCTCCGAACACGGACACGGCGAGCAGCACGCGCAGCGCTTCCATCCGGGCTCCTCCCGGACGCATTGTATCGCGCTTCGTCCGCGGCGGTTGCATTCGGCATCCAATTAACGGATAATTCTTGATCAATCCGGCGTCGCCGACCGGACGCCGCGCCTCCCGGCATGGAGATGTACCGATGATCAGGAAATCCTTGCGACGAGTCCTGGCGGATTGGATGGAGATCCGCCAGGCCGATTCCTCCCGCCGTTTCCGCGGACAGCTGCTCAGCCTGTTTCTACTCGGCGGATTCCACGTCACGCTGTTCCTGTTTGCCATCAACTTGTACCTCTGGCTGCGGTTCGGGGGGACGCCGCGGCTGTCGTTCGTGTACGTCAACGCGTTCTCGATCGTCATGATCTCCGCCCTGTGGTTCATGAACCGGGCCGGATGGAACCGGGCCGCGTCGGCGCTGTTCGTCCTCATCACCTCCTTCATGCCGTTTCTGTCGGTTCCGGCCGCCGACTACGAGCACATCCTGATCTCGGCGTCCATATCCATACCCCTGGCGTCCTTTTTGATCGCC
>Ga0316616_100000682_pt1 | contig 11820 bp, 9 predicted proteins | sample OWC_Aug_M1_C1_D1_FD_207660 | JGI IMG/M metagenome (GOLD analysis project Ga0316616, IMG submission 207660) | Wetland soil microbial communities from Old Woman Creek delta, Ohio, United States - OWC_Aug_M1_C1_D1_B | ecosystem: Environmental > Terrestrial > Soil > Wetlands | place: USA: Ohio... | reverse complement strand
CGGTTTGCCAAGGCGTTGTTTCGATCTCTGCCTGATTCCAGAGCATGATGGTGTCAGGGAAGGGCGTAATGTGCTGCTCACCAAGGGGGCGATCAATTCCATCCAGCCCTCCCATGAACTGCAACCGGATGCAGGGCTGATACTGCTGGGCGGCATATCGGCCCATTACAGATGGGACGACCGCGATTTGGTCGAACAGGTGCGGATGCTGGTGTCAGTGCGTGGCGACGTGACCTGGCGGCTTACCACCTCCCCGCGCACCCCCGGCACCACATTGCAGTTGTTGCGCGGAGCGCTGCCCGGCAATGTGGGGATCGTCCCATTCAAGGACGCTCCGCTCGACTGGTTGCCAAGGCAATTGCGCCGGGCCGGACAGGTCTGGGTATCGCCGGATAGTGTCTCAATGCTCTATGAGGCGCTGACTGCCGGTGCGGCAGTGGGCATATTCGATCTGGAACGAATCGGCAATGGGCGCGTTGCGCGTGGCGTCGAGCAATTGCTGGGGGAGGGTAAAGTGATTGGGTTTGCCCAGTGGAAGGCAGGTCAGTCGCTCCACGAGCCGCAGCAGGAATTCAATGAGGCCGCGCGGTGCGCGCGCTGGATCAGGCAGGCATGGTTTCCCGGTCGATAGTCGTGCTGCAGGTTCTTCCAGCCCTGGAAAGCGGCGGTGTGGAACGCGGGACTCTGGAAGTGGGGCGGTATCTGGTTGAGCGTGGCCACCGCTCGCTGGTGATTTCGGCAGGCGGGCGCCTGGTCGAGCAACTTGTCGCGGAGGGGTCCCGGCATTTCTGCTGGCCTATCGGCGAGAAGTCGCTGCGGACGCTGCGTCTGGTGCGAAAACTGCGGCGTTTTCTGGTCGAAGGAAAGGTGGACATCCTGCACGTACGTTCGCGCCTTCCCGCATGGGTCGGCTACCTGGCCTGGAGAGGTATGGATCCGGCGACGCGTCCGCATCTGGTAAGTACGTTTCACGGCTTCTACTCGGTCAATTCGTACAGTGCGATCATGACGAAGGCCGAACACATCATAGCCGTCTCGGATTGCGTTGCGGATCATGTCGCGGAAGAATACCGGCCACCGGCGCCGGTAACGACGATCCATCGTGGAATCGATCCAGGTGAGTATTTCCGCGGCTTTCGTCCTGGAGACCCCTGGCAGAGCCGGTGGGCCGAGCAGTATCCGCATCTTCAGGGGAAACTCCTCGTGACCTTGCCCGGAAGAATCACCAGGCTGAAGGGGCACAACGATTTCATTGAGATCATCGGTCGGTTGAAAGCCATGATACCGGATGTTCACGGGCTGATTGTCGGGGGGTATGAGCCGAGGCGGAGCAGGTATTTCGCAGAACTGGAGGAAACCATCCGTAGCCGAGGCCTTTCTTCGGACATTACCTTCACCGGCAATCGTGGCGATCTGAAGGAAATCATGAGTATTTCCGCACTTGTTCTTTCCTTGTCTTCCCGGCCGGAGTCTTTCGGCAGAACCGTTCTCGAGGCGCTTGCCTTGGGCGTTCCGGTGGTGGCCTACGACCACGGCGGGGTAAGCGAGATCCTCGGCACGATGCTTCCCGCCGGGCTGGTCGGGCTGAAGGACCTGCCACGATTGATCGAGGTGTGTACCGGGTTCTTGCAGCAAGCGCCAGCCGTCGGGGAATTGCCGGGAAAGTTCATGCTGGAAACCATGTTGTCGGGTACTCTTGATGTTTATTGCAGCCTGCTTGGTGAGCCTCGTGCAAGACAGAACGTTTCCTGAAGGGTCGGCCGATTCGATGCGTGTGATGCAAATCATCGGCAGCAAGGGAGGTGGCGGCGCCGAGGGCTTTTTCGTGCGTCTGACTAATGCCCTTCACGACAGCGGAGGAGAATTGCTTGCCGTGACGCTACCGGAGAGTGAGGCGTCATACGGGCTGAAGTCCGGATTACCGCAACAGCACATTGCGATGCGCGGCGTCTGGGATCTTTGGGCAAGATGGCGGATCTCCCGCGCCATAAGGGAGTTCCGGCCTCATGTCGTTCAGACATGGATGGGTCGGGCCACAAGACTGGTATCGCTTGAACGTGGTCGGCTGCCAGTTCACGTTGCAAGACTTGGGGGCTATTACAAGCTGCCCAGTTACCGGCATGTTCATGCCTGGATCGGAAATACCGCCGGAATCTGCGACTATCTGCGAGAGAATGGGTTTCCTTCCGAACGAGTGTTCCATATCGGCAACTTCGTCGAGCCAGCGCCAGCGGCCGATCCGGCAAGAATCATCGAAACCCGGCGGCGCTTTGGCATTCCCGAGGATGCGCTGCTGATTGCATCTGCAGGACGTCTGCACCCCGTCAAGGGATTCTCTGACCTCTTGCAGGCGTTCTCGATCCTGCCGCCAACCATTGCCGGACGTCCCTTGCATTTGCTCATAGCCGGAGACGGGGAACTTGCATCGTCATTGCGCGATCAGGCTGTCAATTTCGGCATCTCCGGTCGAATCTGCTGGGCTGGCTGGCAACGGGATATCGGTCCCCTGCTTGAGATGTCGGATATTTTCGCCTGTCCTTCACGCCACGAACCGCTTGGTAACATCATTCTTGAAGCTTGGGCGCATGGCAAGCCGGTCGTTTCCACCGCAACCAAGGGTGCTCTCGAGATAATGTCGCATGAACGGGATGGACTGATTGTCCCATGTGCAGAGCCGGAAGGTCTGGCAAATGCCATGCGTGAACTTCTGGTGTCCGGGGCGAAGACCCTCTCCCTGATTGGCGAAGCCGGACGGTCAACGCTGCTCCGGGAGCACGGCAAGGAACACGTCATTCAGCAATATCAGGAACTCTATCGACAACTCATCCGGGAGTTTGAAGGCGATGGTTGAACCTCTCCCCCCCGCCGTAGTGGTGTTCAAGGAGTCGTGTCTGGCGCAACAGATCGCCTTGGTCAACGATCTGCCTTCCCGCGATGATATCCGGCGTATTCTGATCATCAAATGGGGGGGCATGGGCGATGTCGTGATCAGTACCGCCATCATCGAGGATGTCGTCAGGGCGTTTCCCGGCCGGGAGATCCATCTAAACGCGATGCCGCCGTGGAATTCCCTCTTTGCCGATGATCCGCGATTTTCACGTGTCTGGATGGTAGATCTGCGAAACCGTGAGCGAAACGTCAAAGGGATGTGGCGCTGGGTCCGGACCGCCCGCGCCGGCAACTATGATCTGATAATCGACCTTCAATGCAACGACCGGACGCGCCTGTTGCTTTCGGCATTGCTCTTCTCAGGATGTTGGATCCCATGGAGAATCGGCAACAGGCCGGGATTTCCATATAACATCTCGCACCCGAAACTCCCGGGCAGTACCCACATTTTTCAGCGAATGCGCGCTTCATTGCTCGCCGCGGGGATTCCTGTTGCCACGCAGCGGCCGGTATTGCACGGCTCCGAAGCACAAAGGAAACGCACTGCTGCAATCCTCGACGAGAGCGGGCTCGAGGACCGAAGATTCGCCGTGTTTCTTCCCGGAAGCCACGCGGCAGGACTTACCAAGCGCTGGGGAGTGCACAACTATCGGCAACTTGCCCTGTTATTGAAGGGCGCGGGGCTGACCAATGTCGTCCTGTTGGGCGGACCGGATGAGGTTGATGAGTGCGCAGCCATCGCCGAAGGTGAAAGTGGCTATGTCGTCAACCTGTGCGGCAAGACACAACTGCTGGAACTGCCGCCAATCTTCGAACGTGCGGCGCTGATCGTTGCCAATGACACCGGCACGGCACACCTGGCTGCAGCGAGCAATCAACGCATGATTGTCATCTGCGGTCCGACTGACCCGCGGCGGGTGAAGCCGGTTGGAGATGGAGTTATAGCGATCCAGGCCGACTTGTCATGCAAGAATTGCTACCGGAAGACCTGCGACCATCACTCTTGCATGAAATTCGTTACGCCTGAGCAGGTGATGGACTTCGCGAGGTCCGCAGCGGATTGGCTTCCCGCAGCAGCGCCGGCAGGGGATATGCTCAAAGTTCCCCACAAATGAAACAATCTGCAATTATGGAATGTGGATATCCCGTCAACGGCCCGGGGGAGGTGGAGTGGCTGTCCGGCATGACAGCGTACCGCTGGACCCGGGGCCGATGAATCAAACGAACGATCGTCGCGGAGTGCTGGTCATCCAGCCGCTTCCCGGAATTGGCGACATGGTCTGGCACCTTCCTCACCTGCGGGCGATCGCTCGCCACGAGCCGGAAGGGCAGGTTTCGGTTCTGACCAAGCCGCGTTCGCTTTCGGACCAATTGCTGGCCAGCCTGCCCGAGGTTGCCGAGGTGCTGTGGGTGCAGCGCAAGCCGGGACGGCACGACGGGTTGCGGGGGTTTTTCCGGCTGGTATCCGAGTTGCGTCACAAGGGCTACCGCAAGGTGTGGATTCTGCACGATAGCAGCCGCTACCTTGTTGCTGCCTGGCTGGCAGGCATCCCTCGCCGCGCAGGAATTGCCGGGGGATGGCAGCGGATGCTGCTTACCGATGATCCGGCGGCCCCCGTGCCGAACACGCTACATACCGTGGAGCGCGCTGATTGTCTGCTGTGTGGTTTGGCAGTCGATCTTGACCGACCGATTCCGCTGATCGCTCCGCAAACCCCCGTCAGGGCCACTATTCGTGCCCGTTTTGCGGCATTTCCCCGCCCATGGTTTGTCCTCGGGATCGGCAGCAGCGAAGCCTACAAGCAATGGGGAGCAAGCAATTTTTCTGCCCTCGCGAACTCGTTGCTGCAACGTTACGGGGGAAGTTGTTTCCTGCTTGGTGGCAACTCGGAACAGGTGATGGCCGATGGCATCAGCCAAGAACTCGGCCGCCCTGGCAATCTGGTCTCGCTCATCCAGATGCCACTTCAGGACGTCATCGCCCTGCTGGCTGAAGCGCAACTCTTTTTCGGCAACGATACCGGCATGCTCAATCTGAGCGCGGCCTGCGGGACACCCAGTATTGGCTTGTTCGGTCATCCGATTTCCGCTTGGGTGGCGAACAGTTCTCCACGCATTCATCCGGTATATCCCGAAGCTGGCCTATCAAACGACGGAGTCAGCCAAATCAAGCCGTCAAGGGTGCTTCAGGCGGTCAATCAATTGGAGCTTTTGCATGAATTCGACATCGGCGTTTGAACTGGTTCGCAGCAGCTTCTTTCGCTGGGGCTGGCTGGCACCTGCATTCTTGCCGTTGGCGAGCGTCGCCGGGCGCGGCGTGTTCAACACATTGAGCGGGGTCTACTTTCTGTGGGCGCTGGCCAGCGTGTCGCTTGCGCCGGGCAAGACAAGCGCCATCTGGCAACAGCGCTGGTTCCTGGCCTCTTACGGCGTGATGCTTTTTGTCTGGAGCCTCAGCCTGACACAGTCGTCCGATCCGCGGAACGGCGCGTATCATCTATTGCGCTACTTGCAATACAGCCTTACCGGGCTGTTTACCTTGTTAGCCCTGCAGCAAACGCCGTTTCAGCTTCCTCGCCTGATGCGTGCCATGGCGTGGGGATCCCTGTTGCTGATTTTCGTCCTGTATCTCCAGCTTCCGTATTTCTTGCTGGCGGTCGAATTCATTCCCGAACTGCAACTTCACGAGGACAACCTGCCCTGGTTGCTACCATTCTTGCTACTTGCGCTTTACCCTCGCCCACGCGGCAGCTGGCTGCTGTCTGGCGCGATCGTCGCCTTCGCCTTGTACATAGGGCTGTCGCATGGGCGCGCGGCGCTAGTCGCCATGCTGGCTTCGCTCGCTGTATTTTCGCTTCTGGGCTTGACCATCAGCAAGCGGCACTGGCTGACAATCGGCACGGCGGTGGTGGCGATGGGAATGGTCTTCAGTCAGTGGTTCTTGCGTGGTGTGCATAACTTCGCCTTCGACTTTGCCACGATGAACCGCTTGACCACTCACAGAGCGACCATTTGGTGGCAAGCACTCAATTCCCCTCCGGAAAATCCTTGGCTCGGGATTGGATTCGGCAATGTCGCCAGCCGAGTCGACATACTGTATATCGGTGAAGTGGCTGGATTTGGCGAGGTCACCCACAAACATCTCCACAATTTCATTCTTGATGCCTGGTTTGAAACCGGTATTCTCGGACTCTCGGCTTTCCTGGCGATGCTTGGCGTGGTGCTCGCACGCGTTCTTCGCACCTGGCCGGGTCTGGACCAGGAGCATCGCCGCATCGCCGCCGCTGCGCTGGCCGGCGTCGCCGCCTTGCTGGCAGCTGGGCTGCTCAGCTTTTCCTACACCTCCAAGCAGTTTGCACTGTATCTTTACCTGTTGCTTGCTGTGCTGCTGGCGCTGCCCGGCAACGCAGAGGCTGAGGGTGGCCTCCGGCGGAACCACAAGGAGGGGTGACGGTCTTGTATCTATCCAGGGCTTGGCCGGCGCATTTTGGCAACAATTTTCTCCTGGGCTTTGCTGCCTCATGCGCTGAGGCCTGCAGGAACGACATAGGCAGCGAGCAAGCTGCGACCTGGATGGTGGGCGGCTCCGCTACTCCCCGGGGGAAGCGGGTTTTCGCGATGTCTCGCTGCGGAGCAGTTGCGCCGCTTGAGACATTCAGCCACGGATCAATCAGCTGGATACCAGTGCGGGCAGGCAAATTCCAGTCCGCAGTTGTCGCCGACGGCGGGCCCCGGCACGTGACGGGTCTTCTGCACCCGGACCTCTGCATCGCCTACCCTGATCCGATAGTCGATGGTCTCGCCCAGGTAAGCCTTGCGCAGCACCTTTCCGCGTATGCCGTGTTCGCTGACGAAATTGATTTCGGTTGGTCGCGCGGCGAGCAATCCGGTACCGTTCGCGAGAAGTCCGGGTGGCGGTGCAATGCTATTGGGCCACGGGTAAGTGATGCCGGCGATCTGCATGCCGGACTCCGTGAGCCCGGAATGCAGAAAACAGGAGAGGCCAATGAACTCGAACACGAAGCGGTTTTCCGGTGAGCCATAGACCTCCAGCGGCGTGCCGATTTGTTGCACCACGCCGGCACGCATTACCAATATGCGATCCGACAGTGCCATTGCCTCTGACTGATCGTGGGTCACGTAGAGGATCGAGAATCCGAAGCGGTGCTGCAAATCCTTGATCTCGAAACGCATCTCTTCCCGGAAATGTGGATCGAGGCTCGACAGTGGCTCGTCGAGCAGCATCACGTCCGGCCGGATGGCCAGCGCCCGCGCCAGCGCGACGCGTTGCTTCCCGCCGCCCGATAGGTCATCCGGGCTGCCGTTCGCTGCAGAGAGGAGATTGGTATGCTTCAACGCCTCTTCGGTGCGCGCGCCGATTTCTGCCCTGGGAAGCTTGCGCACCCGCAGCGGGAAGGCGACGTTCTCGAAGACCGACAGGTGCGGCCAGACGGCAAAAGCCTGAAAGACCATGCCGAAATTGCGATTCTCCGGGGGCAGGTAGAGATTCTCACGCTTGGACGACAACAATTTGCCACCGACACGAATTTCGCCATCGTCGAGATCGTCAAAGCCGGCCACCATGCGCAGGGTGGTCGTCTTGCCGCAACCGGAGGGGCCGAGCATTGCCACGCATTCGCCCTTGGCAATCTCAAGGTCAAGCCGGTCAACGGCCGTGACGCTGCCGAAGCGCTTGGTTACCTGGCGGAGTTCGATATAAGCCATTCTTCGTGTCCCTAAGCGCCGTTCTTGCCCGAGACCAGTCGCTTGATGAGCAGTTCGCCGAGCACGATGATAATCAGCGCGATTCCGGCGAGTGCGGCCGAGTAGACGGTTTCGCCATCCTCGTTCAGCGTGTAGATCGCCACGCCGATGGTCCGCGTCGTCGGCCCGTAGAGGAGGACGGATACGGTCAACTCGCGCAGGGCAGGCAAGAAGATCAGGAAGAAGGCCGCCACCATCCCCGGCCGCACCAAGGGTACGACAATGTCCCTGAGCGCCTGCGCCATCGTTGCACCCGAGGCGCGTGCCGCCTCGACCAGGGAGTCATGCACCTGCTCGAGGGCGGCCGAGTTGGCCTTGAGCGAGAACGCCATGTAGCGGGCGATGTAGGCGACGAGAATGATCCAGACGGTGTTGTAGAGGTTGATGCCGAACTTGCCGCTCCAGGCGAGAATCACGCCGAGCGCGATGACCGAGCCGGGGACGGAGAACGGAAGCATGCCCAGGAACTCCAGAATGCCCTTGCCGCGAACCTTCATCTTGACAATGACGTAGGAGATGACGACACCGGCGAACATCGTAATCAGGGCGGCGGAAAGGCCGAGGCTGATGCTGTTCCAGATGGCGCCGCGGGTCAGATCCCACTCGAACAGGATGTGGTTGTAGTTGGACCAGGTCATGTTCTCCGCGGTGAACGGCAGCCCGTAGGTCTTCAGTCCGCCGACCAAGAAGATGGTCGTCGTCGGCAGGACGATCGTGAAACCGATGTAGGCGATACAGAGCAAAAGGAGCGGGATGCGCAGGCCGCGCAGCTTCAGTTCGGTAGGGCGGAAGCTCTTGCCGGCGATGATCTGGTAGCGACCCTTGCTCAGGATGCGATTCTGCAGCCAGAGAATGAGGGCGGCTGTAATCACGAGCACTGTCGCCAGCACGGTCGCGGTGCGGATCGAGGCAAAACTTCCCGCACTCTGGTGTATCTTTTCGTAGATCAAGGTCGGGATGTTGTAGATGCCGGTTTCGACACCGAGTACGGCCACTGTCCCGAAGTGCGCCATGGAATAGAGCATGATGAGCAAGGACCCCGAAAGAATCGAGGGCATTACCAGCGGGATGGTGATCTTGCGCGTGATCGTGAACAGGTCGGCGCCGGATATCCGTGCCGATTCCTCGAGTGTCGGGTCCATGCGCTCCAGCGCCCCGCTGACCTGGATGAAGACGAAGGGGAAGAGATACATCGTCTCGACCAAGATGATCCCGGCGTAGGTGTAGATGTTGAACACCGGCCCGTCGAATCCGAAGACGTCCATGAAGACGCGGTTAATGTAACCGGCTCGTGGCGACAGGAGCATCTTCCAGGCCAGCGCGCCGATGAAGGCGGGAAGCATGAACGGAACCAGAAACAGCAGTTTCATCGTCTTCTTGAACGGCAGGTCGGTGCGCGTGACCAGCCAAGCGAAGAACGTGCCGACGATGGTCCCGGTGATTGTCACGCCGACCGACAGGATCAGTGAATTCAGCAGCGCCTTGTAGGTTTCGGGGTGACGCAAGACGGTGATGACGTCGGCAACATTGAAGTGGCCATCGACCCAGAAGGCGTTGAAGAAGATCAACAGCATGGGTACGCCGACGACAATGACCAGAACGGCCACCGAGAGGCCGAACAACAGCTCGGGCGTGCCGAATCGCGACTGAGCCCGGGCGTTCATGATCTAGACTTTCTCCGCGGCAAGAATGTCGCCCGCGAACCACTGAACGCTGGCAATTCTCGCCAGGCAGTGGTCGCCCTCGACAAACAGGAGATTGCGCGCAAGACATTCATGGCTCGGCAGCGCGGCGCGAATCAGGGTGCCGGCAATGTCGATCAGGTAGTCTACCTGGGCGCCCAGGAAGCTGGCGCGGCGCACGATTCCGGGAAGTCCTTCGCCACCGCGCGCCAGCATCACGTCACTCGGGCGAAAGCCGGCCGCGAGCCTGGCGTCGGGTATGTCAGGTGCTTGCCCGACCCATTTCGCCGATGATCCGCCAATGTAGAGAGCCTCGCCATCGCGCCGGACCGGCAGGAAACTGGCGATGCCGAGAAATCTGAATACGAAATCATCGGCGGGCTTCTCGTAAAGCGCCTCCGGTACGCCTATCTGACGCAACGCACCGTTTGCGTCCATGACGGCGATCCGGTCGGCGATGGCCAAGGCTATCTCCTGATCGTGCGTGACATAGAGTATCGTGATGCCCAGCTGGCGCTGCAGGGCCTTGATCTCGAAGCGCATCTCCTCACGCAGGTTGGCATCGAGGTTGTTTAACGGTTCATCCAGTAGCAGGAGGCGCGGCTCCGAAACCAGCGCGCGCGCCAGTGCGACGCGTTGTTGCTGGCCACCCGAAAGTTGCGACGGCAGCCGCGCATCGAGACCGCTGAGACCGACCAGGTCGACCGCACGCAGCGTCCGCTCCCGCAGTGATTTGGCGGCGGTTCCCGCAAGCTTCAGCGGGTAGGAGATATTGTCGAAGACGTTCATGTGCGGCCAGACCGCGTAATCCTGAAACACCACGCCGAGGCCGCGCTTGTCAGGCGGCAGCATGTGCCCCGTTGCGGCATTTGCCACGACCTCGCCGCCAATCGCGATGCTTCCGCTATCCGGTGTCTCAAAACCGGCAATCAGGCGCAGCAAGACGGTCTTGCCGCAGCCCGAGGGGCCAAGCAGGGTGAAACATTCGCCGTCGTTGAGTTCCAGTGACAGGCCGGACAATATCTTGCGGCCCGCATACTGCTTCGCGACCCCCTCGATGCGGACGTTGGCCATGCTCCAGCAACCTACTTCTGCATGATGTCGGTGAATCTCTTGATCGTCGCCTCCTTCTCGGCCATGATCTGCTGGTAATCGATCTTCATCGCGCGCTTCATGGCCTCTTCGACCGGCGGCAGCTTGTAGCGCTCGGGAATCTTGACGTCGGCTCGGACCGGCAGCGTTCCCTCGTTGGCGATAATCGTCTGTCCTTCCTTCGAGACCAGGAAGTCCACCAGCTTCTTGGCCGCCTCGATGTTGGGGCTGTGCCTGAAGATGGCGACCGGGCTCGGAATCACCAGCATTTCAGGCGGATAGACCAACGCAAGCGTGGCTCCCTTGTCGATCTTGTCCAGCGTGATGTAGTCGACCCCCAGACTGGCGACGAGATCACCCGATGCTGTGTCATCGACAACCTGCCCCGAGCCTTTGCCCATCTTCGCCCCGTTGGCGCGGAGGCCTTCGAAGTAGGTCCAGCCGAATGTCTTGGACAGCACCGCGACGCTCATGTAAGCCGTGCCGGATAGCGCCGGATTGGCAATTCCGAAGGCGCCCTTGAATGCCGGCTTTTGCAGGTCCGCCCAGGTTCTGGGCGCTTCCTTGATCAGGCGCGTATTGTAGGCGATGCCCAGCGTGCCGAGGCGTACCGCAGTGAATGAGCCATCGTAATCCGGGAGCGGATTCAGGAGCGCTTTGGAATCCGCCGGAACGTAAGGCAGCAACATGCCCTGAGCTTTCATCTGGTAGAAGTCGGGCACCTCGCTGGTCCACAGGACGTCGGCCAGGATCTTGCCGGACTCGCGTTCCGCGGCGATCTTGGCCATCAGTTTCCCGGCGCCTGCTGACTGGAAGTCGATCTTGATGTCGGGGTGCTTCTTGACGAAGGCTGCCTTCAGGTCACCAACCATCGACTCCTTCATCGAGGTATAGACGTACAGCTTCTGCTGCGCGCTGGCCCCGGGTGCCAGCGCGGCAAGCGAGGCCGCGAGTACGAAAAGTGAAAACAGTCGTTGCCGCTGCATGCTGGTTCTCCTGACAGGCAAGAAAGGTTGGAAGGGTGCGGGTCGGTTCAACCCTGACAGATTATATGTCTCCCGCGCCGTGGCATTGCTGACAAGCACGTTCGCCGTATTGGCAGAGGGAAACATCGACGCGTTGCCCGGTACCTTGAGGCGTGATTCAAGCTTGTCCGTGATTTGCAGCTTCAATGCGACGCTGACAGCCTCGGGCATTCGGCTCACCTTGCCTGACCCTGGGGCGACAGATTGTGCACCGTGAAATCCTTCACTGCCGCTCCTTGCGCATGGCGAGATACTCAAGTCGAGCTATGACGATGCCTTGGTGGCACGTGCTGGTTGGCACACAAATGGGGCATGCAATGAAGTACACGAAGAGCAAACGCGCAGGTGAAGACCGCCGCAACGAGGAC